>Ga0302311_10002714_pt1 | contig 19844 bp, 18 predicted proteins | sample III_Palsa_N1_3_FD_200449 | JGI IMG/M metagenome (GOLD analysis project Ga0302311, IMG submission 200449) | Peat permafrost microbial communities from Stordalen Mire near Abisko, Sweden - III_Palsa_N1_3 | ecosystem: Environmental > Terrestrial > Soil > Palsa > Peat permafrost | place: Sweden... | reverse complement strand
TCCGCACCGAGACGCCAGTGAGGAAGCTCACCAGGGCGGCGGGCTTGCCGCGGAGGGTCTGCAGCGCCTTGCCGGCGCGGTCCTTGATTGGCGTGGGACAGGGGAAGCCCCTCGCCGCCAGATGCTGCATCAGGTCGATGAAAAAGGGCAGCTCCGCCGCCTTCATCCGACGCTCATAGACGGTGAGGATGAAGCGGCCCGTGTCGGTCTCCAACAGGAAGTTGGAGTTCTCCACCCCCTCCGCGATCCCCTTGAACGAGCGCGCACGACCGAGCTCGTACCCCTCCAGCAGGGTGTCGAGTTCCGCGTCGGTGATGTCGGTATAGACGGCCACGGCGCTTGATCGGGGAGCGGGAGCGGGTGGTCAAGCTTCGTTTTCGTTATGACGTATGTTATTACAAGCGCGGTCTTTGTCGTAACTCATTTTGGACGCCCGATGATCCAGGTCAAAATCAGCCAGATGGGCAATTCCCTCGGCGTCGCCCTGCCGAAAGAGGCGCTCGTCAAGCTCAACGCGGGGAAGGGCGACTACCTCTACCTGACGGAGTTGCCGGGCGGCGAATTCAAGATTTCCGCCCTCAGCGAGGAGGTGGCGGAGGAAATCCGGGCCGGCGAAGCCTTCATGGACCGCTATCGGGACACCTTCCGCGCCCTCGCCAAGTGACCGAGCCGCGCTGGCTCACCAAGACTGGGCTCGTGCTTCTGCATGACCGGAGCCTCGCTCTTCACGGCGGATCGCCGGGCCTGCGCGACGAGGGCCTTCTGGAATCGGCCCTGGCCCGCCCGCTCAATCGTTACGGATACGAGGACGTTTCCGATGTGATCGACCTGGCGGCCACCTACGCTGTGGGCCTGTCGTCCAACCATCCCTTCATTGATGGAAACAAGCGGACGGCGTTTTTGGCGGCGGGCGTATTCCTTGAAAAGAACGGCCTGTCCCTCACCGCCGATCCGGTCAGCGCCACCCTCACCATGCTGAAGGTCGCGGCAGGGGAGATGGATATCGACGCCCTCGCCGCGTGGCTTCGCGCCAACGTGCGCGAACTCTAGGCTCACCCGACGATCCGGCGCGGCGATGAGCCTCAAGCGTGCGGCCCCCAGTCGATTGCGGGGGGCGGCGGATGGCGATATAGAGCGGAGGTGAAATCCCGCCGCCCGTGAGGCGGCTGTCAGTTCTCCCGGACTTTTCCCATGCGTCGCATCCTCCTCCTCTCCCTCGGCGTGGTTCTCTGGGGCGCCGTCGCGCCCATGACCGCCTTCGCCGATAGCAAGTCCGACCAGCAGGCGGCTCAGCAGCAGGCCCAGGCCGACGCCGACGCGAAGAAGAAGGAAAAGGAGAAGCAGTGGGACACCACCCCCGCGCCGCTTCCCGCCGTCGCCAACGCAGGTCCGTGTCCCTACGTGAAGGTGCTCTATGACGCCGCCCGCTACGTCGAGTTGAAGGACGCGCAGGAGAAGTCCGAGGCCGTGGGCTGGACCGGCGAGATCCAGGGCGTGCGCTCGGTCTGCGCCTATAAGTCGAACGATCCCATCAAGCTGCAGATGGCGGTGGACTTCTCCTTCGGCAGGGGCCCGCAGGCTGAGGGCCATTCCAAGCAGTATCGCTACTGGGTCGCCATCACCGCCCGCAACGCCGCCATCATCGACAAGCAGTATTTCGACGTGGTCGGCATGTTCAAGCCGGGCGAGGACCGCATCAACGTCTCCGACCGCCTGCAGGACATCGTCATCCCCCGGGCCGACGCCAAGGTCTCCGGCTCCAATTTCGAGATCCTCGTGGGCTTCGACGTGACGCCGGAGATGGCCGACTTCAACCGCCTCGGCAAGCGGTTCCGCGAGAACTCGTACGCTTCGGCTGCGACGGGCGCACCCGGCGGCCAATGACCGATCTCAAGGGGCGGCTGGGCGAAGCGGTTCGCGCCGCCTTCGCCGCCGAAGGTCTGCCTGAAGACCTGGGGCGCGTCGGCGTCTCCGATCGGCCCGACCTCGCCGACTTCCAGTCCAACGGCGCGCTTGCCGCGGCGAAGGCCGCCAAGGCCAATCCGCGCGAGATCGCCGGTCGCGTCGCCGAGCGGCTGAAGGCCGACGTTCGCCTCTCCGCCGTGGAGATCGCGGGGCCGGGCTTCATCAACCTCACCCTCAGTGACGACGCCCTCACGGACAGGGCGCTGGAGATCGCCGCCGACAGCCGCCTCGGCGCCGAGCACGTCGATACGCCCCGCCGCGTAGTGATCGACTACGCCGGTCCCAACGTGGCCAAGCCCATGCACGTGGGCCACATCCGCGCCTCCATCATCGGCGAGGCGATCAAGCGCATCTATCGCTTCCGCGGCGACCAAGTGTGGGGCGACGCCCACTTCGGCGACTGGGGCTTCCAGATGGGACTTCTGATCGTGGCCGTCGGGGATGAGCAACCGGGATCGCCCTTCCTGCTGGACGACGAAGGCCCGTTCCCGGGGCAGAGCCCGGTGACCCTGGACGACCTCGAGCGCCTCTATCCTCTGGCCGCCGCACAGGCCAGAACCGACCTCGCCTATCGGGATCGCGCCCGCCGCGCCACGGCCGAGCTTCAGGGGGGGCGTCCTGGCTACCGCGCCCTGTGGCGCCATTTCGTCAATGTGAGCCGGTTCGCGCTGGAGCGGGAGTTCCACGCCCTCGGCGTCGATTTCGACCTCTGGAAAGGGGAGAGCGACGCCGATCCGCTCATCCCCGACATGATCAACGATCTGGACGCCAAAGGCCTTTTGGTGGCCGACCAGGGCGCGCGCATCGTGCGGATCGCCAAGGAGGGCGACAAGCGGGAGCTACCGCCGCTGCTGGTGGTCTCGTCCGAAGGCTCGTCCATGTATGGCACCACGGACCTCGCCACCATCGTCGATCGCCGTCAGAGCCAGGACCCGGAGCTGATCCTCTATGTGGTGGACCAGCGTCAGGCCGACCATTTCGAGCAGGTGTTCCGCGCCGCCTATCTCGCTGGATACGCGGACGAAGGCTCGCTGGAGCACATCGGCTTCGGCACCATGAACGGGACGGATGGCAAGCCCTTCAAGACTCGCGAGGGGGGCGTCCTGAAGCTCAACGATCTGATTCAGATGGCGACGGAGAAGGCCCGCGAACGGTTGCGCGAAGCCGATCTGGGCGCCGAGCTCGATCCGGAAGCCTTCGAAGATACAGCCCACAAGGTGGCGGTGGCGGCGCTGAAGTTCGCCGACCTCTCCAACTTCCGCGGCACGAGCTATGTGTTCGATCTCGACCGTTTCACCAGTTTCGAGGGCAAGACCGGCCCTTACCTGCTCTATCAGGCGGTGCGGATCAAATCGCTGCTGCGCAAGGCGTCTGAGACGGGTGTCAGGGCCGGCGAAATCACGGTCGGCGAACCGGCGGAGCGTGATCTCGTCTTGACGCTGGACGCGTTCGATCACGCTGCAACCGAGGCCTATGATCGTCGAGCGCCGAACCTGATCGCCGAGCATGCCTATCGACTGGCGCAGAGTTTCTCGAAATTCTATGCCGCCTGCCCCGTGCTGGTCGCCGCGAACGACGACCTCAAGCAATCCCGGCTGGCGCTGGCGCAAACGACACTGGCGCAGCTGGAACGGGCGCTCGACCTTCTGGGGATCGAAACGCCCGACCGGATGTAGTCAGCTCGACGCGGCAGGATTAGCTGCAGGCGCCGGGAGCCCAGCGGTACTGGTTCTGATCCGCCTGCCAGACCCATTGACCGCAAGCCTGCTGCTGAGAACGTGGGGCAGAGGCTTGGGGTGCGTAGGCCGGACCAGCGGGGGCGTCATAGCCCTCGTCATCATAGTCGTAGCCCGGGGCGCTGTAGTAGCCGCCCGGATAGCCGTAACCGTAGCCATAGCCCGAATAATAGGGGTCATAGTAAGCGGACCCTAGAGCGAGACCGAGACCAAGTCCGGCGAGGCCATATCCATAGCCGTAGCCGTAACCGCCGCGATAGCCGCCGTAGCCATGGCCGCCGCCGCGATAACCACCGCCGCCGTGAAAGCCGCCGCCCCCACCGCCGTGGAAACCGCCACCGCCGCCGCCGTGAAATCCGCCGCCGCCACCGCCGCTGTGTCCACCGCCGCCGCCGCCGTGACCCTGTGCCGAAGCGGCCATCGGGGCCGCCGCCATTGCGCCTGCGAGAAGCGCTGCTGTGAGCATCTTCATCGAAACCTCCATTTGTACCCCGTACGGATACAGTTATGTCTTAACCTGTGGGTCTCAAGGGCCCGTATGGTAAAAGAACACCAGAGCGGGCGTTTGTTTCCGCTGCGAGAGGGTAGGCTTGATGATATTTCGAACCATGGGCGCCGGCGCGATGTTTCTGGCCCTTGCGGCGTCGTCCGGGGCGCAGGCGCAACGCGCTGCAGCGTCGCCCGCCATCGGCAACCTTCATGACGCCCTGCATCTCACAGCAGCGCAGGAGGATGGGTGGAGGTCCTACAAGGCGGCGATCCAGCCCGACCCGTCCGCGGCGTCCCGCCATCGCTCGGCGGCCCGGTTGTTCCCCACCCTGACAACGCCCCGCCGGATCGACCTCGTTAACGCCGAGATGACGGCGGATATGGCCTATGCGCGCCATCAGGGCGACGCTGTGAAGTCCTTCTACGCCTCCCTGACGCCGGCGCAGCAGCAGGCGTTCGATCACCAGACCAGCCAGTCGAACGGGGAGCCCGTGCCGCAATCCCGCTCGCGTCCGCCCGCGCCTTCGAGCCAGGGGCCCAGCCAGCCGCCCCTGCCGCAGCCCGCCACGAACGCCTTGCCTCCACCGCAGGGCTGACCGGCTACGGCGGGGCCGCGCGGATCAAGCGATGAAGCCCTTGGCGAACCCGTCCCAGCACGCATCGTAGTCTTGCTGAAGCTCTGTCGCCGCCATCGCCCAGGCGGTTGGGCGAAACACGAACCGGCTCTCGAACATGAAGGCCAGCGTGTTCTCGATCTTGTGCGGTTTCAGGTCGGCGTCGCTCGCTCCGGCGTGGCTGGCGACGTCGGGGCCGTGGGCGCTCATGCAGTTGTGCAGGCTCATGCCGCCGGGGGCGAAGCCGCCCTGTTTGGCGTCGTAGGCGCCGGTGACGAGGCCCATGAATTCGCTCATCAGGTTGCGATGGAACCAGGGCGGGCGGAAGGTGTGCTCGGCCACCATCCAGCGGGTCGGGAAGATGACGAAGTCGGCGTTGGCCACGCCGGGCGTGTCCGACGGCGAGGTCAGCACCGTGAAGATCGACGGATCGGGATGGTCGAAGCTGACCGTGTTGATGGTGTTGAAATTGGCCAGATCGTATTTGTAGGGCGCCAGGTTGCCGTGCCACGCCACCACGTCCAGCGGCGAATGATCAAGCGTGGTGGACCAGAGCGCGCCCTGGAACTTCTGGACCACCTCGGTGGGCCGGTCCACATCCTCGAACGCGGCGACGGGGGTGAGGAAGTCCCGCACGTTGGCGAGGCCGTTGGAGCCGATCGGCCCGAGCTCCGGCAGGCGAAACAGGGCGCCATAGTTCTCGCAGACGTAGCCGCGCGCCGTCTGGTCAAGCAATTCGACCCGAAACTTCACGCCGCGCGGGATCACGCCCATCTCGCCGGGCGTCAGCGTCAGCACGCCCAGCTCGGTGAAGATCGACAGGCGACCGTCCTGCGGCACGAGCAACAGCTCTCCGTCGGCGTCATAGAACACCCTGTCGACCATCGAGCGATTGGCAAGGTAGAGATGCACGGCGATCCCCTCGCCCATGGCCACGTCGCCATTGCCGGCGATCGTGACGAGCCCGTCCAGGAAGTCCCGGGGCGCATCACCGATCTCGATCGGGTTCCAGCGGAGCCGGTTGGGGTCGGCGGGCGCCTCGGTAAAGGGGCCGGAGCGGATCAGCCCCTGCGGATGGGGCCGATAGGGGGGATGCCCGGCGCTCGGGCGGATGCGATAGAGCCAGCTTCGCCGGTTCTCGTGCCGCGGCGCGGTGAAGGCCGTGCCCGAAATCTGCTCTGCGTAGAGACCCAGCGGCGGGCGCTGGGGCGAATTCTGGCCGATGGGCAGGGCGCCCGGGACCGCCTCGGTCGAAGCATGGACGCCAAACCCCGTAATGTAGGCAAGTTCGGTGGCGGCGGGGTGAGGCGTTTGCACCTCAGGTGAAGTTTTTGGCGCCTGCATTTTGCGCTCCCTAGGTTCTTTTACGCATCGCTAACCATGCGTTCTGCACAGACGCTACAGATAGCCGGCTGGAGCCTATTTTGTCGCAAGATCGAACCTATACCTACGGCCTCTTTGCGGCGAATGATGCGCGATGACCAGCTTATCCGAACATATTGAACCCAAGCGGGTCGAGCTCACCGTCCGGGGCGTGATCCTCGGGGTGCTCATCACCTTGGTGTTCACCGCGGCCAACGTCTATCTCGGCCTGCGGGTGGGCCTGACCTTCGCCTCGTCCATCCCAGCGGCTGTGATCTCCATGGCGGTGCTGAAGGCGTTCAAGGGCGCGACCATCTGGGAAAACAACATCGTGCAGACGGTCGCTTCGGCGGCGGGCACATTATCCTCGATCATCTTCGTCTTGCCGGGCCTGGTGATGGTGGGCTGGTGGACGGGCTTTCCTTTTTGGATGTCGTTTGGCATCTGCGTGGTCGGCGGCGTGCTGGGCGTCATGTACACCATCCCGCTCCGCCGGGCGCTGGTGACCAGCTCCGACCTGCCCTACCCCGAAGGCGTGGCCGCGGCTGAAGTCTTGAAGGTCGGCGCGGGATCACGTGCCGAGAAGGCCGAGACCGGCGGAGACGCCGGCTTCCTGATCATCTCCGTGGGCACGATCGCCTCCGCCCTGTTCGCCGCGATGACGCAGGCCAAGCTTTTCGCCACCGAGATCGGCGTCTATTTCAGGCCCACGGCCACCTCCGCGACCGGCATCGGCGGGTCGCTGTCCCTTGCGCTTCTCGGCGCGGGACACCTGATGGGCGTCGCCGTGGGCGTGGCCATGGCGGCGGGCGTCGTCATCGCCTGGGGGATCGCCACGCCCATCCTGTCCTCCATGTATCCCGCTATCGGCCCGGCGGCGGATGTGGCGCAGGCGATCTGGAAGACCAAGGTGCGGTTCATCGGCGCCGGCGCCATCGCCACCGCTTCCGTCTGGACTCTCGGGCGGCTCGCCATGCCGGTGTGGGGCGGCATCATGTCGGCGGTCCGCGCCTCGATCAAATCCAGCCAGGGGGAATACGAGAGCCTGCCCCGGACAGAGCGGGACCTGCCCATCTGGATCGTCGGCGTCATTTGCCTGATCACCATCATGCCTATGACCGGCCTGATCCAGGGCTTCCTCGCCGGCACGCCGCTCGCGCCCATCATGCTGCAGCTCACCGTAGGATCGATCCTCTACATCGTCATCGCCGGTTTCCTGGTGGCGGCGGTGTGCGGCTACATGGCCGGCCTGATCGGTTCGTCCAACAGCCCGGTCTCCGGATTGGCGATCCTTGCGGTGCTCGGCGCGGCGCTCCTTCTGGTGGTGCTGGCGCGGAACGCGGTGGGCAAGGCGGGAGAGGCGGCGCTGGTGGCCTTCGCCCTCTTCGTGACCTCGCTTCTGATCACCGTCGCCACCATCGCCAACGACAACCTGCAGGACCTGAAAACCGGCCAGCTGGTGGACGCCACCCCCTGGCGCCAGCAGATCGCCCTCCTGATCGGCGTCGTCGCCGGCGCCCTGGTGATCCCGCCGATCCTCGATCTCCTGAACCACGCCTACGGTTTCGCGGGCGCCCCTAGCAACCACGCCATCGCCAACACGCCGCTCCCGGCGCCCCAGGCCAACCTGATCTCCTCCCTCGCCAAGGGCGTGATCGAAGGCCAGCTCGACTGGGGTTTGATCGGCGTCGGCGGCCTGCTAGGCGTCGTGCTGATCGTCGTCGATGAACTCCTGCGCCTGACCAAGAAGTTTAGCCTGCCGCCGCTCGGCGTGGGCATGGCCATCTACCTGCCGAGTTCGGTGACGACGCCCATCGTGGTCGGCGCCTTCGCCGGCTGGGCCTACGACAAGTGGGTGTGCCGCGCGTCCAACCCCGCGCGGGAGAACGCCAAGCGCATGGGCATCCTGATGGCGTCGGGGCTGATCGTGGGCGAGAGTCTGTTCAACGTGGCGCTGGCCGGCCTGATCGTAGGCACCAACAAGGGCGAGCCTATCGCCATGGTGGGCGAAGCCTTTGCACACACCGGCATTCTCCTGGGGATCGTCGCCGCCATCGTTGTGGTGATCGGCCTCTATGTCTTCTCCGCCCGGATCGCCAAGCCGGACGAGCCCGACCTCGCCGCCAACGAAGGATGATCGACGGAGGTGGCGGGAGGGCCTAAAAGGCGGCTCCTCCCAAGCTGACCGGACGGCGTTCCATGCCTGAGAAGACCCGCACCGCTGCGCCGCCCACCCCCAGCGCGATCGTCATTTTCGGCGCCACGGGGGATCTGGCCCTGCGAATGCTGTTCCCGTCGCTCTATTTCCTGGAGAGCGAGAGCCTTCTGCCCGCCGGCCTGCTCGTGGTCGGATCGGCGAGGAGCGACTTCACCGAGGAGGGCTTCAAGGCCCGCATCGAGGAGGATGTGAAGAAGCGGGCGGGGCCTGACTTCGATCCCGCCGTCTGGGCGCGGTTCCAGACGCGCATGCGCTACGCCGCCGTCGATGCGGGGGACGGGGCCAGCTTCACCGCCCTCTGCGACATCCTGAAGGGCGTCGGCGAGACAGTCTTCTACCTGTCGACCTCGCCATCCATCTATGGCTCCATCTGCGCCAACCTGAAGGCGACGGGCCTGGCGCACGAGAACAGCCGGATCGTGGTGGAGAAGCCCATCGGGCGCGACTTCGCCTCCTGCCAGATCATCAACGACCAGCTTTCGGCGGCCTTCTCCGAGGACCGGATATTCCGCATCGACCACTATCTCGGCAAGGAGGCGGTTCAGAACCTGATCGCGCTCCGCTTCGCCAACACCTTCTTCGAGCCGCTGTGGAACCATGTCTCGATCGAACAGGTGCAGATCACCATCGCCGAGACGGTGGGGGTGGAGGGGCGCTGGTCCTACTACGACGAATACGGCGCGGTGCGCGACATGGTGCAGAACCACCTGCTGCAGCTCCTCTGCCTCGTGGCGATGGAGCCGCCGGCGAGTCTGGAGCCGGACTCCGTCCGCAACGAGAAGGTGAAGGTGCTGCGGTCCCTGCGCCCCATCACCTCGGCCGACATCGACAAGCGCACCGTGCGCGGCCAGTACGCCAAGGGTGTCGCCGAGGGCCAGCCGGCGCCCGGTTACAACGAGGAAGAGGGGGGCTCCGCAGGCGGCGAGGCCAGCAAGACCGAGACCTTCGTCGCCATCCAGGCCAATATCGACAACTGGCGCTGGGCGGGCGTGCCCTTCTATCTGCGCACCGGCAAGCGGCTGCCATCCCGTGAGAGCGAAATCGTCATCCAATTTCGCGAGGTGCCCCACTCCATCTTCGCCGGCGCCGAGTTGAAGGCCAACCGCCTGACCATCCGCCTGCAGCCCGAGGAGGAGATCAGCCTTCTCCTCATGAACAAGACCCCGAGTCTTGAGGGGCTGGAGCTTCGGCCCCTCGGTCTCAATCTGTCGCTCGACAACGCCTTCGGCCAGTCAAAGCGACGGCGGATCGCCTATGAGCGGCTGCTGCTGGAGGCGCTGAACAACAACTCCACCCTCTTTGTGCGACGGGACGAGAGCGAGGCCGCCTGGACCTGGATCGACGGCATTGCCGAAGCCTGGCGCCGCTCCGGTTCGGCGCCGACGCCTTATGCTGCGGGCAGCTGGGGACCTGCGGGGGCCTTCGCCCTGACTGAGCGCAACGGGCACAGCTGGTTCGAGTAGGCCCGCAAGATTGCGCGGCGCTTGGAACGAAGCCGCTTGCCGGGCTAGGGTGGCGGCTGCTGTTCTGGAGCCCGCCCATGCGTCCTTTGATCGCTTTCGCCACCCTCGCCTTTCTTCTCGGTAGCGGGACGATCGCCTGCGCGCAGCTGGCGGTGAAGCCCGAGACCGGCGATCCTCTGTCCTACCTCGAGGACATCCACGGCCAGCAGGCGCTGGACTGGGTGAAGGGCCAGAACGCCAGGACCGCGCTCCGCCTCGAAGGGGACAAGCGGTTCGAGCCCTATCGCCAGCAGGCCCTGGCCATCTTCACCGCCAAGGACCGCATCCCCTATCCCGAGTTCAGAGGGGAGGGTCTCGACAACGTCTGGCAGGACAAGACTCACACCCACGGCGTCTGGCGGCGCACCACGCTGGCCTCCTATCGCACCGACGCGCCGCAATGGGACGAGTTGCTGGACCTCGACGCCCTCTCCAAGGCCGAGGGCAAGAGCTGGTTCTGGAAGGGCGCCCGGTGCCTTCGGCCAGAAGAGCGCTACTGCCTGATCGACCTGTCCAACGGCGGCGGCGATTCGGTGACGGTGCGGGAGTTCGACACCCAGACCAAGTCGTTCGTGGCGCCCGACGCCGGCGGCTTCGTCTTCACCAACGGCAAGCAGAGCGAGGCCTGGCTCGACAAGGACACGCTGATCGCCGGGCGGGAATGGGGACCCGGCGCCCTCACCAACTCCGGCTACGCCTACATCCTCAAGATGGTGAAGCGGGGCCAGCCCCTCTCCACCGCCACCACCGTGTTCGAGGGTAAGGCGACGGACGGCGGCGGCGCGCGGGCGCGGGTGCTGAGCGATCCTGGCGGCAAGGTGGCGGGGATCATCTTCGAGCGGTCGATCACCGATTACGACGTGCTCTACTTCCTCTATCAGGGTGGCAAGGACGCGCCCGCGCCGATCGAGATGCCCCGCAAGTCCCGCCTCGGGCCCTACCTGAAGGGTCAGGTGACGTTCACCATCCAGGAGGACTGGAAAGGCTTCAAGGCGGGCGACCTCCTCGCCTACGACCTGAAGGACATTCTCCATGGCCAGGCGAAGCTGATCCTGCGCCCCACCGACCACCAGACTATCGATCAGGTCAGCGCCACCAAGGACCACATCCTTGTCGCCCTGCTCGACGACGTGAAGGGCAAGGTGCTGGACTTCGGCTGGGAGGGCGGCAAGTGGACGCCGAAGACCCTCGATCTGCCCAAGCTCTCCGCCGTCTCGATCCGCGCGGCTTCTGACGACAGCGACAGCGCCTTCATCACGTCCGAGAGCTTCCTCGATCCCACAGCCTTGTGGTTTACCGACGCTAAGGCGGGCTCGGTGGAGAAGGTCAAGGCGCTCCCCGCCCGCTTCGACGGCTCCAAGGACGTGGTGGAGCAGCACTGGGCGACCTCCAAGGACGGGACCAAGATCCCCTACTTCTTGGTCCGCCCCCTGCACATGAAGATGGACGGCTCCACCCCGACGCAAATGTTCGGCTACGGCGGCTTCCTGATCTCCGAAGTCCCGGCCTACAAGCCCGAGATGGGCAAGCTCTGGCTGGAGAAGGGCGGCGCCTACGTCCTCACCAACATCCGGGGCGGCGGCGAATTCGGGCCTAAATGGCACGACGCGGCGCTGCGCGAGAACCGCCAGCGCGCCTTCGACGACTTTGCCGCGGTGGCGCAGGACCTGTTCACGCGCAAGATCACCTCGCCGAGACGCCTCGGCATCTATGGCCGATCCAACGGCGGGGTGCTCACCAGCGTCTCCATGACCCAGCACCCCGAATACTGGAACGCCATCGTCATCGAGAGCCCGCTGGTGGACATGCTCCGCTTCAACAAGCTCTCCGCCGGCGCCTCGTGGATGGGCGAGTACGGCGATCCGGATGTGCCTGCAGACCGCGCCTTCATCGCCAAATACTCGGCCTATCAGCTCCTGAAGAAGGGCGTGAAATATCCCGAGCCCTACATCACCACCAATACCGAGGACGATCGGGTGCATCCCAGCCATGCCCGAAAGCTTGCGGCCAAGCTGGAAAGCCTCGGCGACCCCTACCTCTACTATGAGAACACGTTCGGCGGCCATGCCAACGACGCCGATCCCGAGTTGAATGCCCGGCGCTGGGCGCGCCACTACGTCTATCTGGACCAGAAGCTGGTGGATGGAGACAAGGCTCAGCAGTAACGATCGGCGCTGCTACATTTTATCGGCGTCTTAAGCAGCCTTTAATCCGGCCTCTACAGTATTGTGACTAGAGTTCCCGAGTTCGCACCAATGCCGATTGAGCCGGATATCACGAGTCCCGATGACCGGCGGTTGCAAATCCGTGACGAGACCAGTCGTCGCGCTGAGCCTCGGTCACGTACGATCCTGCCCGGCCTTGTGCTGTTCCATGGCGAGGAGATCAGCCGGTCTGTGGTGATCCTCAATCGATCGACCAATGGCGCCAAGCTGCGCTTCTCGGACGCCGGCATCCTCCCCTCCACCTTCGCCCTCGTGGACCAGCGCGCCGGGCTGGCCCACATGTGCAGGATCGTCTGGAAGGACATCCCCCTCGTGGGCGTCCGGTTCGAGCAGACGCTGGACGTCAAGCAGGATGACGAGCGCCTGGCCAGCCGGCTGCGCAGCCTGTGGCAGGCGCGTTCAGACTGAAGGTCACCTGCGCTGTCTTCAGGGCTGCGGCGCCCGCCAGGGCGGAGATAAACCTGAGCCGCCGATCCGCTTCATCGAGGGTTCATGCGCGGGAGCCCAGAACCACGGCTGTCCGTTAACAAGCTCTTACCGGAGAAGCTGACATGAACATCAAGATTGCACTCCTGATCGGGGCCGTCTCCATCGGCGCCGCCGGCGTGGCGGAAGCCGCCGTCGTCGCCAACACCTGCGCGCCCGCCAAGCCGGTCGTGCACCACATGGTTCACCGCAAGGTGCTGGCCGACGCCCCCTCGCGGGTGATCGAGCGCGACGCGCCGCCCCGGGTCGAGAGGGTCCAGTATCGTTACGGCTACGCCCCGCCGCCCCCGCCGCCCGTCTATAACGACTATTACGAAGGCGGCTACTACCCCGCCTACGGATACGGCTATGGTTACGGCTATCCGCTGTACGGGTATGGCTACGGCGGTTATGGCCGCGGCTTCTACGGCCACGGCGGCTACGGCTTCCGTGGCGGTTACGGCGGTTTCCATGGCGGTGGCGGCCATGGCGGCGGCTTCCACGGCGGCCACCGCTAGGTTGTTTCAGGAGCGGCGGCCGAACACCGCCGCTCCGACGCCCTGCCTAGCCGCTTGAGACCGCCGCAAGCCCATCGAGCGCCTCGGCCATGGATGGCCGGGATGCGGGCTTGAGCGATACGCAGGCTGACTGCAACGCGCGCAGGGCCTCGGGCGCATCCGGGCAACGGTCCGCAAGTTCGCTCAGCAGTATGCCCCAGGCCCGAACCTCTATCCGCTCGAGGGCGCGTCGCCCGTCGGCCGCCGATCCCGACGGCATGAAGCTGGCGGCCCCGAAATCGCTGAGCTTGGCTTGCCTGACCCCATCCCACAGCACGTTGTGGGCGTAGAGATCCCCGTGGATGACGTCGCTCGCGTGCAGATGCGCCGCCGCCGCGCCGACCGCCCTCGCGATCTCGACCACCGTCTCCATGTCGAACGTCTGGCCCGGAACGTAGACGTCGCGACTGCAGGTCTCCAGGCTCGGCGGGCCCGCCAGCGCCCGCCACAACGGGGGAAGCAGAGGCATCAACAGCCCAGCCGCGCCCTCTGGATGACCGGTCAGGCGGCCGATCGCGCCGACCAGGTTCGGGTGCGTTCCGACCGCCAGGCAGGCGCTCATTTCCCGTTCGGGCAGACCATCGCTGGTCATCGCGCCCTTGAAGAGCTTGAGCGCCTCCGGCGTCGCCGCCTCACCACCCTTCCGCCAGGCAACCTCGAACACGTGTCCGGATGCGCCTTCGCCGAGCGGCTTTCCTATCTCAAGTTCGGTCCAGGCCACGGGCGTATGGTCGAGCATCGGTTGAACCCCATCGAACGGATTGCCCGCCCAGGCCGGCCAAGCCAGCGCCGGGAGGTCCGCCAGCCACGGCGGTAATTCCTCCAGCCGGTTGGCGGCGACGCGCAGCAGTTCGAGGTTCGGCAGGTCGCCCAGCCTTTCCGGCAGGCTCCGAAGGCGATTGCCGGACAGCATCAGTTTTTGCAGCAAGGGGCGCTCGCCGAGCGCATCCGGCAGGGTGTCGATCCGGTTGTCCGTCAAGGTGAGCCAGCGCAGGCGCGGCGGCAGGGCGGCCGCCGGAATCTCCCGCAGACCGACGCCTCGAAAGCCGATCTGGCTGAGCGCCTCACAGTCGCCCAGCACCTCGGGAAGCCGCTCGAAGCGATTGCCCGAGCAGAACAGCACGCGCAGGCGTCTCAACCGCCCCATGTCGCTTGGGAGCGCCTCAAGCCGGTTGCCGCCGAGGTCCAGCACCTCCAGCGTATCGGCCAGACCGAAGACCTCGTCCGGAACGGTCGTCAGGCCGCCGTCGAGTTTCAGGCTCTGGGCGCCCGCCAGATCGCCCTTGCGCAAGGCCTCAAGGGTTGATGTCATCGTGGCGGCCTCGCGGATTGATGCGCACGCTCCATCGCCCAAATCCCCGCCCGGCGGTAGAGAGGATCGGACTGAGCGATGCCCACCGATCCATCAAAGCCCGATCCATGAAAGACCGCCGCCCTTGTCCGATCTGATCACCCTCTCCCTGCCGGATGCCCAGATCCTGGCCACCGCCGCCCTGATGGCCAGCAAGGTGAGCGAGGTCAACGCCACCGCCACCGCCCGCGCGCTGGTCGCCGCTGAAGCGGATGGCCAGAAGGGCCACGGGCTCTCCCGCATTCCGTCCTATGTGGCGCAGGCCGCCGCCGGGAAGGTGGATGGCTTCGCGACGCCGACCGTAGTCCAGGTCGCCGACGCAGCGATCCAGGTCGACGGCGGGCTCGGCTTCGCCTACCCGGCCATCGACCTCGCCTTGCAGGCCCTCGCGCCCCTGACCCACCGGACCGGCGTCGCCATGGCCGCGATCCGCCGCTCCCACCACTTCGGCCAGGCCGGCGCCCATGCGGAGAAACTGGCGGAGAAGGGGCTGATCGCGCTGGTGTTCGGCAATGCTCCCAAGGCCATGCCCTTCTGGGGCGGCAGGGCGCCCGCCATCGGCACCAACCCCATCGCGTTCGCCTGCCCCCTGCCGGGCGGTGCGCCGCCCCTGGTGATCGACCTGGCCATGTCGGTGGTGGCGCGGGGCAAGATCTTGGCGGCCGAGCAGGCGGGCGCCGCCATCCCGGAGGGCTGGGCTGTGGATATGGACGGTCGCCCCACGACGGACGCCGCGGCGGCCATGAAGGGCGCCATGCTGCCGATCGGCGGGGCCAAGGGCTCTGCCCTGGCGCTCATGGTGGAGATATTGGCGGCGGCGCTGACCGGCTCAGCCTTTGGTTGGGAGGCCTCGTCCCTGTTCGACGCCGAGGGCGCGCCGCCGAACCTCGGCCACAGCCTGATCGCCATCGATCCTGATCGCCTCTCCGGCGGCCAGTTCCTGAGCCGGATGGGCGTGCTGCTTCAGGCCATGGAGGCTGAAGACGGCGTGCGCCTGCCAGGCTCCAGCCGCCTCGCTGATCGGGCGCGCGCCTTAGAGCGGGGCGTGTCGATTCCGCTCAGGCTGCACCGGCAGATCACCGCGCTGGCCGACTGATCCCGACATTGGGGCGCGCCGCTCTCAAAAAGGGATGACGCTGCTCGCCAGCCATCCGGCCAGGGCGGCGGACGCCGTGACCATGCCGATGGCGGCCCAGGCAAAGACCAGTTCGCGATGTTCGCTGCTCATGACGCTCTCCGTCGTTCACTCACCCGCACCCTAGAAAGCGATCATGGCGAAGATGTTGCGAAGGATCGGTTCCGTTGAAACCGTTCGGTGACAGTCATCCCGGCAAGCCAAGCTGATGCGCCAGGGCCAGCATGCGCTGTTTGCGCATTCGCATGAGATGAGAAACTTGGAGCGGGCGAAGAGATTCGAACTCTCGACCCCAACCTTGGCAAGGTTGTGCTCTACCACTGAGCTACGCCCGCTCGGCGCCGGCAGCCGCTGTAGCGGCCCCGCGAAGGAGCGGTCTTAAAGCAGAGGGCCGCGTGGTTTGCAAGGGCGCGATCGCGCTATCTCGCAGGTATCTCCAGCGGCTCGGCTTGGGTCGCTACGCCGGGCGGGCGGACGCGAGGTGGTGCAGCACGATCCCGCCGGTGACGGCGACGTTGAGGGAGTCGAACCCTTCGGCCATCGGGATGCGCACCGTCCGGCACCGGGCGAGGAGGGCGGCGGGCAGTCCCGGCCCTTCCGCACCAAGGATGACGGCGCTCCTCGGGGCTGGCGTGATGTCGGCGAGGCGTTCGGCGCCGGCTGGGCTGAGGGCGATGGGCTGGAAGCCCTGGCGCTGCAGGAGCGCGATCGGATTCCCGTCCGCAGGGAGGCGGGCGAAGGGGATGAGGAGGGCGGCGCCCACCGAGACGCGGATCGACTTCCTGTAGAGCGGATCGCAGCAGGTGGGGTCCAACAGCACCGCGTCCGCGCCGAAGGCGGCGGCGTTGCGGAACAGGCCGCCGACATTGTCGTGGTTGCCGATGCCGTGGAGGACCAGCACGGTCGCCTGTGCGGGCAGGGCGGCCAGCAGGGTTTCCGCGTCAAACTCCTGCGCTTTCCGGCCCACGGCCAGAATGCCCCGGTGCAGGGCGAACCCGGCGACGGCGTCGATCACGCGCTGGCTCGCCACATAGAGGGGCGCGTCGGGCCTGAGCGCCGCCGCCACGGGCCCAAGCTTGTCCGCCCGCTTCTCGGCCAGCAGGACGGACTGCGTCTCGAAACGCGAACTGGTCAGGAGATGGCGCAGCACCACCTCGCCCTCGGCGATGAACAGGCCCTCGCGGCCCACAAGGTCCCTCTCCCGGATGTCGCGATAGGCGGCGATGCGGGGATCGTCCGGGTCGTCGATGGCGATCAAGGCCGGTCCCGATAGGTGGGCGGGCCGCCCGGCCAGCTGGTGGCTTCGTAGACCCCCCGCGCGACGGCCCGGGCCAGGCAGTTGGCGGCCTGCTCTCCGAGGAGGGTCAGGCTGAACGCCCATGGGTCGGCGAGGGGAAGCTGGCCGGTGGAGATGGCGAACACCACGTCTCCGTCATAGAGGGCGTGGACGGGGCGAAGCGACCGGGCGAGGCCGTCCTGCGCCATGATGGCCAGTCGTCTGGCCTGGCCGGGCGTAAGGGTGACGTTGGTGGCGACCACGGCGATGGTGGTGTTCTGGCGAAGGCCAGGATTGCGCTTGGCGAGGCCCCAGTCGTCCGGGGCGACGCCGAGCGCGGGGTCGGGGCGGACGCCGCCGAACTCGCCGTTCAGCTCGAACGGCCACGCCCAGAAGGCGCGGGAGCCCGGCATCACCGCGGAGCCGAAGGCGTTGACCGCCGCCAGCGCGCCGACCGCGACCCCGTTGTCGTCTACGAGGCTGGCCGAGCCGACGCCGCCCTTCAGCGATCCGCCCATGGCGCCGTAGCCAGCGCCTGCGGTCCCGAGCTCGAAGTGGCGATCGGCGGCCTTCAGCGCCCGCTTGCCGAGGGCGGCGTAGGGCGGATCCTCGCCCCAGTCCTTGTCGCCGCCGTTGGCGAGGTCGAACAGGATGGCGCCCGGCACGATCGGCGCAGGCTTGATCCCTGCGCCCATGGGGTAGCCGCGGCCCATGGCGCCCAACGCGGCGGCCACCCCGTCGCCCGCCCCCAGCCCATAGGCCGAGCCGCCCGAGAGGCAGATGGCGTCCACCGCGTCCACCAGAACGTCGGCGTTCAGAAGGTCGGTCTCCCGCGTGCCGGGACCGCCGCCGCGCACGTCGCAGGCGGCGGTGGCGCGGGCGTCGGGCACGATCACGGTGACGCCGGTGCGGACGCGCTCGTCCTGCGCCTGCCCGACCTTCAGGCCCGGCACGTCGGTGATCAAATTCAGGGCGCCCGGCCTTGGACCTTCGCTCATAAGCCGGACATGAGGCGACGGGCGAGCCTTGTCCAGAAGATTTGCAGGCGCGGGCGGAGCGCCATGCTATGGCCGGATCGCCCATCAGGAACACCGTTCATGTCAAAAGTCCCCGTGCGCCGCCTCCGCCCCGTAGTCATCACCGCCCTCCTGTCAGCGGTCGTATGCGGGAGCTTCGGGGCAGGTGCGGCATGGGCCAAGGCGCCGGTGTTGCCCGCCCGCGAGACCTTCGCGCCCCACGCCATGGTGGCCGCGGCCAATCCCCTGGCGGTGCAGGCGGGGGTGAAGGTGCTGCAGGCCGGCGGCAGCGCAGCGGACGCGGCGGTGGCCGTGCAGGCGGTGCTGGGCCTCGTGGAGCCGCAGAGCTCCGGTCTCGGGGGCGGCGCCTTCATGCTCTATTACGACGCGAAGACGAAGAGGACGACCGCCTACAATGGCCGTGAGACCGCGCCCGCAGGCGCCACGGCGGAGATGTTCGAAGGGCCGGACGGCAAGCCGCTCGGCCACTTCGTAGGCGTGCTGTCTGGCCGCTCCACGGGCGCGCTCGGCGCCATCAACATGCTGGCCATGGCGCAGAAGGCGCACGGCCGCCTGGCGTGGAGCAAGCTGTTCGGCGACGCCGAGCGGCTGGGAGATCAGGGCTTCACCGTCAGCCCGCGCCTCGCCAAGATGATCGGCCTCTTCATGCAGCTCGGGAAGACGCCGGACTCCATCGCCTTCTTCTCCAAGCCGGACGGCGGCGTCTACAAGGCCGGGGACCTCTTCAAGAACCCCGCTTACGCCGCCACCATCCGCCGCGTCGCCGCCGAAGGGCCGGCCGCCCTCTCCACCGGCGAGATCGCGCGGGCCATCGTCGCCAAGACCCGCGAGGAGCCGCGCCCCGGCACGCTGACGGTCGCCGACCTGGCGGGCTATCGGCCCAAGGCCGAGGAGCCCCTCTGCAGGCCCTATCGCGCCTATGTGATCTGTGCGCCGCCGCCGCCTGCGGGCGGGGTGGGCGTGCTGGAGATCCTCGGCATCCTTGAGCACACCGATATCGCCACGCGCGGTCCCAAGGACCCCCAGGCCTGGGTGGAGTTTGTGGAGGCCAGCCGGCTCGGTTACGCTGACCGCGATCACTATGTGGGCGATCCCTCGTTCGTGCATGTGCCGACCGCTGGCCTCGTCGACGCCGGCTACGACGGCGTGCGCGCCGGGCTGATGCCCACAGACGGCGTTGTGGCGGGCAATCCGCCTTACGGCTCGCCTCCGGGCGCGACCGCTGCAGGGCCAGACCATACGCCCGAGCCCGGCGGCACCTCGGACTTCGCCATCGTCGACGCGGAGGGGAACGTGGTCTCCATCACCACGACGGTGGAGAGCGTGTTCGGCTCGGGCCGCGCCACCCACGGCTTCTTCCTGAACAACCAGCTGACCGACTTCTCCTTCTCGCCCACCAATGATGACGGCACGCCCGCCGCCAACGCCGTGGCGCCCGGCAAGCGGCCCCGCTCCTCCATGGCGCCGGTCATCGTGTTCAAGCGGCTGGCGGACGGCAAGCGAGGCGATTTCGTGATGGCGCTGGGCTCTCCCGGCGGCAACTCCATCGTCGCCTATGTGGCCAAGGCGCTGGTGGGGATCATCGACTGGAAGATGGCGCCGGTGGACGCCTTCGCCCTCCCCAACATCGTGGCGCGGGGCCCTGCCGTGTCTGTCGAGAGAGGCGCCGATCCCGCCGTCATCGCCGCGCTTCAGGCGCACGGCCTGACCGTGCAGACCGACCAGGGCGAGGATTCGGGCCTACACGCCGTGGTGCGCACCGCAGGCGGCTATATCGGCGCCGCCGATCCCCGCCGCGAAGGGGAACCGCAGGGCTATTAAGGGCTTCCGTAACGGTCGCGCTTGTGGGGAGCCCCCGGTCTCCCCTAGATAGGCGCAACGAGTGAGGGAGCCCTGCGCCGATGGCGGCCGA
>Ga0302311_10002712_pt1 | contig 19852 bp, 15 predicted proteins | sample III_Palsa_N1_3_FD_200449 | JGI IMG/M metagenome (GOLD analysis project Ga0302311, IMG submission 200449) | Peat permafrost microbial communities from Stordalen Mire near Abisko, Sweden - III_Palsa_N1_3 | ecosystem: Environmental > Terrestrial > Soil > Palsa > Peat permafrost | place: Sweden... | reverse complement strand
CGGTCCCCGGTCACCCGGGCTCCGCGCAACCCGGTCTCGTACATGCTCGCGAACGCGCCGATCAGGCCGTAGTAGTTGAAATAGGTCCCCAGGACATGGGGAAGCTGCCAACCGACGGGGTCCCCGAGCGAGACGGCCGAGCGGGTGACGGCCTCCAGGTTGGCGAGTTCGGCCTCGCACCATTCGATCGCCTGCTGCGGCGTGTCGAAGACGGGCAGCGGCGGACCGGACGGGGGTGTCCCCAACTCGATGATGTCGCGTTGCTGGGGCAGCGCCGCCCCGACCGCTTCGGCGGCGTGCAGCATCCACTCCAGCAGCCTGCGGAGCGCGGTCTCCCGCTCCTGCGGGGACTCCTCGGCCTGGAAGCGTTCCATGGCGTAGCTGCGCAGCAGGTCGTGGAAGCGGTAGCGGCCGGCGGCGTCCAGGGTGACCAGGTGCGCGGACACGAGTCCGTCCAGCAGGCCGATGACCGACGGCACGTCGCGGTCGAGCAGCGCGGCGGCCACCGGCTCGGTGAAGTCCGGGCCCGGCACGGCACTCAGGACGCGGAACAGTCGCTGCTCGTCGAGGGCCAGTACCCGGTAGGAGAGTTCGAACGCCGCCCGCACCTGGAGGTCGCCGGCCTTCAGGACGTCCAGTCGGCGCTCCTCGTCGGCGAGCTGACGGGCAAGGGTGCTCAGCGGGAGTTCGCTGAGGGTGGCCAGCCGCTGCCCGGCGATGCGCACGGCCAGGGGCAGGCCGCCGCACAGTTCGACGATGTCGAGTGCTGCCCGGCTCTCGGCCGCCACCCGATCCGCACCGATCAGGCGCCTGAGCAGTTCGACGGCTTCCGCTCGTTTCAGTACGTCCAGGTGGATGCGGTGCACCGACTCCAGGCCGGCGAGCATGCTGCGGCTGGTGACGACCGTCAGCGAGCCGCCCGAGGCCGGGAGGAGGGGGCGCACCTGGGCCTCGTCCAGGGCGTTGTCCAGGAGCAGCAGGATGCGGCGGTCACGTACGACCGAGCGGAAGAGCCCGGCGCGGTCGTCCAGGCCGGGGGGAATGGCGTTGTCGCTGACGCCGAAGGCCAGCAGCAGCTTGGCAAGGACCTCGTTCGGGGCGGCCGGGGCCGCGTCCGTGCCCCGCAGGTCGAGCGCGAACTGGCCGTCGGGAAAGCGATCGGTCAGGCTGTGCGCGGCGTGCAGGGCGAAGGCGGTCTTGCCCAGCCCGGGCGGGCCGGAGACCACGGCCACGTGTGTGGCGCCCTGCTGCGTCTCCGCGGTCAGCGTGCGCAGCCGGGAGAGCGCTTCACCACGGGCGGTGAAGTCCCCGATGTCACGCGGAAGCGCGAGCGCGGTAGGGGGCAGGGGTTCCGGGTCCTGCTTGCTGCGTGGCCTTCCGGCTGCGGCCGCGCGCTCCAGCGCGTCGGCCGGGTCCGGAGCCAGCGTCAGCGCCGCGGCCAGGGCCCGCACGGTCCGGCGCTGCGGGCCGCGCGTGCGCCCGCGCTCCATGTCGGCCAGCGTACGGATGCTGATCCCGGCGGCAAGCGCCAGCTTCTCCTGGCTGAGTCCGGCACCCGTCCTGAAGCCGAGGAGCAGCTGTGCGAACTCCCCTACCGACTCGTCCTTCTCTTCTTTCACCATGCGGCTCCCTGATCCCCGGTCGACATGGACTGCCTTCCCACGGATGGATTATGCCGCCGTTCTGGATCAAGAAATCTGACGCGGTGATCGAGCCGACCGTGCCGGTCGCCCATCGCAGTCGAACCGGCAGGGAGAGCAGCCCGCGGTGCCGGGGGTTGTCCTGCCACTGCGGGGACTGCCCCGTGGTGGACAGGCGCAGATCCGGGAAGCGCTCGAAGAGCCGGGTGCCGAAGGCCACGTGGCGGGAGGCGTCGCGGGTGCACCCGTGGAGGAGTGTGACGATGCGCATCCGAACAGTGGGCCCGCAGAGCGCGACCGTCGGCAGGTCAGGTGCGGCGCCGGACTCCGAACCGGGACTGCCTTCGGGGGCCCGTCTCGCGGCCCGAACCGGACAACTTCAGGCGGGAATGGAATGATCACGCGCATGACCGATCCTCGCGCAGTGGTCGAGCAGCAGCTCGCCGCCTACAACAGCCATGACATCGACGCCTTCGCCGCCACCTATGCCGAGGACGTCGTGGTCCACCGGCGGGACGGCAGCCAACTGCAGGGCCGCCGGGCTCTGCGTGACAAGTACGCAGGACAATTCGCCGACGGGCGCTGCCGGGCGGAGGTCCTGGCGCGGCTCAGCGAGGGCGACTGGGTGGTCGACCACGAACTCGCCCACGGCATAGGCGACGATCCGATCCGCGTCCTGGTGGCCTACCGTGTGCGCGAAGGCCTGATCGACCGCGTCGACTTCCTCAGCTGAGCAGCAAGGTGGCGCCGCGCCGTTGGGATGGTGGCCAGTTGACCTCGGGCCCGCCACACGGCGCCGCCGCCGCTGGGCGTTGCGTCGCAGCCTCTTCCCGATCGTGACCATGACTTCTCGGAATTGACCCGATCCTGTCACAGCACGTCCTACGACCGTGACTTCTGCCGTCGGCGGGCACAGGCTTCTGATCGAGGGCACCGCTCGGTGCCGCGCAATCGCACAGGCCAGGAGAGCACCATGAACCGCACCACCGATCAGGCAGCCACGAAGTTCGGGGCGGCTCGAGTGGCCACCATGGCGATCACTGCTGCTGCCGCCGCGCTCGCGCTCTCGGCCTGCAGCACGACGACCGGCTCCTCGGCCTCTTCACCGTCGGGCAACGGGGGCGCCTCCAGTTCCTCGGCCTCGGCGGGGTCGGGCGGCACTACCGGCGGCTCCGGTACCACCACGGGTACCACCACCTCGTCCACGTCACAGGGCACGGGGGTCTCGGGCGCCACCGAGTGCGCGACGTCGCAGCTGTCGGTTGCTCAGGAGAACCCGAGCGTGGGGGCCGGGCAGTACTACTCGACCCTGGTCTTCACCAACACCTCCGGCAGCACCTGCACCACGTCCGGCTACGCCGGGGTTTCCTACGTGGTCGCCAACGGCGTCCAGTCCGGCAATCCCGCGGTCCGCGCAGGCGGCACCATAGCCACCGTCACACTCGCTCCGGGCGGCAAGGCCACCGCCGTGCTGCACGACAGCAACGGGATCTCCGGTTACACCCCGCAGCAGTGCCAGCTCACCGAGGCGCAGGGCCTGCGGATATACCCGCCGAACCAGAAGGCCGCTCTCTTCCTGCCCTGGAAGACCTCCCACTGCGCGGGGCTGAGCATCCACCCGCTGTCCATCGGCCCGATCACGCAGTGAGTCCACGAGTGCGGCCCGGTGGAGTGTGGTGCGGCTGAAGGTCCCGGATGCTGACTGACCCTCACGCAGGAAGAGTCGCCCTCACGCCGTTGACGGCCTCGGGCGTGGCGTCGCCGTGCAGCGCGGTCCAGTAGGCGTCGAACTGCTCGATGGTGCCGGGCTCGGCCACCAGGCCGAGGTAGCCGTCGGGGCGGACCAGCATCAGGGTCGCGTCGGCCGCGCCGTACTCGGCCCGGACATCTCCCTGGCTGTCGATCACCGTGTTGCCGTCAGCGGGCTCGACCGGTTGACCCGGCTGAACCACGGTGTAGGCGTGCAGGGCGGACCCGAGGCGGTCGTTGAGGGCGGCGACGGTGTGCGCGTGCGCGGCGCCGAAGGCCAGCAGCGTCCAGTGCGGACCGCGGAACAGGTCGAACAGGCGCGTCTGTCGGCCGTCGGCCAGGGTCACCGGCGCATCCGGCGCCCGATCGCCGGCGCTGAGCGCGCCGGGGCGTACGCGGTCGTCGCAGGAGAGCGTGCTGTCGCGGTAGTTCAGCGTGAGTCCGTACACCTCGGGTCCGCGCACGTGTGCGTCCTCGTCGCCCCGCCGATGCTTCTCCAGCAGGGCCGTGGCGATGTCCATCGCGGCGCGGGCCGTCGGCATCCGCTCCGTCTCGTAGCTGTCCAGCAGGACGTCCGTGGCGCCGGACAGCGTGGCGGCGAGCTTCCATCCGAGGTTGTAGCCGTCCTGGATACCGGTGTTCATGCCCTGGCCGCCGGTCGGCGGGTGCACGTGCCCGGCGTCCCCGGCCAGGAGGACCCGGCCCACGCGGAACCGCTCGGCCAGCCGGATGTTCGAGCGCCAGGTGGTGTGCCAGGTGACCTCGCGCACCAGGATGTCGCTACGGCCGGACGACTCGGTGATCTGCCGCTGCAGGTAGTCGCGGATCGGCTCGTCCGGGGTGTCCGGCGGCCGTGCCACGACGACGAACAGCTCCGTCCCGGCCAGCGGAGCCACCGAGGCCCCGCCGTCGCCGTTCTGCCAGATCCGGCCGTGGTCATGGCTGATCCCGTCCACCCGGGCGTCCGCGAACAGCATGGCCGTGGCCTCGTCGGTCTCGCCGGGGAAGGCGATCCCCAGCAGCTTGCGCACGGTGCTGCTCCCGCCGTCCGAACCCACCAGGTACCGGGCACGCACGGTCTCGGCCGTCCCGTCGGCGGCCACCAGGGTCGCGGTCACGCCGTCGGCGTCCTGGGCGAGGCCGACCAGCTCGGTCGCCGACTCCACGCGCCCGCCGAGTTCGGCGAGCCGCTCGCGGAGGATCTCCTCGGTGCGGAACTGGGGCACGAACCAGGGGTTCGGGTACGGCACGGACGGGGTCGGCTGGACGGGTTCGCTCATCCGGCCCTCCCAGACGACCTCCTCGCCCCGGTAGGCGCGCATCACCGTCCCGAGATCGCCGCCGGCCAGGATCGGGTCGATGATCCCGAGGTCGGCGAAGACCTCCATCGTCCTCGGCTGGATGCCGTCGGCGCGCGATCCCCCGAAGAACCGGTCGGCCCGGTCCACGATGCGGCAGCCGACGCCCCGGACCGCGAGCTCGCAGGCCAGGGTGAGCCCGGTCGGCCCGGCCCCGGCGATCAGCACATCGACATCTGTCATGACGCCTCCATCGATCGCTTGGTCGTATCATGTACGCCACTGTCGTACGGCGTACTAATAAAGCTAACGGTACAGTGTACGAATGGCAAGCGTCGGAGACTCATCACTGATCTGGACCAGGACCGAACCCGGTACCCGCCGGCCGAAGTTCACCCGGGAGCAGATCGCGTCCACCGCGCTGGCGATCGCCGACTCCGAGGGGTTCGCCGCCGTGTCCATGCGCCGGGTCGCCGGTGACCTGGGCGCCGGCACCATGACGCTCTACTACTACGTCCGCACCAAGGACGAGCTGATCGCGCTGATGGACGACGCGATCATGGGCGAGGTGCTCATCCCCGCCGACGAGTTCCCCACCCACTGGTACGAGGCGCTCGCCGCAGTCGCGATCCGCACCTGGGAGGTGCTGATGCGCCACCCCTGGGCCCTGCGCTCCCTGGAGAGCGTGGCCCCCGGCCCCAACGCCATGCGGCACTTCGAACAGTCCCTGGCGGCCGTCGCCGACACCCCCCTGGACGCGGCCGACAGGTTCGCGCTGCTCAACATGGTCGACGACTATGTGCACGGCAACGCGATGCGCTCGGCCGAGATGCGCTCGGCGGCCGCTCCCGTGGACGACGAGGCGATCGAGGCGGCGATGCGGTTCGCTGAAACCCAGTTCGCGACCGGGGAGTTCCCGCACACCCAGGCACTGATGGGCGACGGGGACCCCCGGGAGGTGTTCCCCCGGCTCGCCGGCAGCCTGTCCGAACGCGACCGGTTCCGCCGCGGCCTGTACGCGATGCTGGACGGCGCGGCCGGCAGGATGAACCTCAACCTGCCCCGGTAGCCAGGGCACGAACCACGATCACCCTGACCGCAGGCGGGCCCTCAGCCGACGCAGCGGCGCGCGGCACGGCGGCCCCGCCACGTCCAGAACGCCACCCCCAGCGCGGCCATGCCGAGTACCGCGCCGCCGTACGCGAACGACGCGCCCCACGTCTCGCGGCTCCCGAAGCGCATCAGGACCACGTAGAACAGCGCGAACGCGAAACCCTGCCAGGCGGTCTGAACTGCTTTCCTTCGGTACCACTCGGACATGAGTCGCACTCCAGCCAGGTCACCCCCTGCACCGACAATCCTGACGATCAAGGAGACGGTCCTGTCGATGGTCAACGAGGGTGGCTCGGTAGGATCCCCCGCATGCCTTGGATACGACGGCGTGCGCGCAACGCCGAGCCGCCTGCTGATCGTCTGCCCGATCTTGAGTTCCTCTCCCTCGTGCGGGCGAGCCTTGAGGAATACGCCCCAGGCGTGACGGAGGGCAGCGAGCTCAAGGGCAGTTCACTGATCAGCCCGCGCGGATGGGCGGTGGCTGTAGCACCGCCCCACCACGGGGGCGGCCACCACTACGACCTCGTCGCGTTCCCGGATGTGAGCGTCCAACCGGACGTGCCCTGCTTCCTGGACTGTGTCGTGGCGATGGCCGGGGATCCCCGCAGGGCGGCCGACACCTGGGTACAGACGGCCGGCGCGTGCCTGCTCGAACTGCTGGACCGGCGCGAGCGCTTCGCAGACCATGCGGGCCCCGATCAGGAGCGCGGCGTCCCCGGCTGGTACTCAATCATCTCCGGCGCAGTCGGTCTTGGGCTCCACGCAGCCGAAAACCGTCGTCTGCAGGCCGCGTTGCTCGACGCCAACGTCCTCCATCACGTCGCAGGCACGCTCACCGCGGACCTGGAATCGCCGTTCTTCAACGGGGCCAAGGTCTTCTACGGCGGCCAACCCGGCGCGATGGAGGCCGAGATCCGGGTCAACGGAGAGCGCCACGAAGCCGCCTCCGCGGCGATGGCGGCGCTGAACCTGCCCCAGCCCACGACGTTCACCGCCGTTCGCTACTACGCGCTGCTGCTCCCGGTTCCGGCTGATGGTGGGGAGCCGACCTACCCATCGACCCGCCTCGGCCCCGACCTCGCCCATACCCACAATGCGACCTGTGACTGCGGTAGGCACCTGGACTCGGAACGCCCTGGATTCTCGCTGCCCCTCCCCCACCTGATCGCCGAACTCTCCCCCGAGGAGCGCACGCGACGCGTGAAGGTCGACACGGGGGCGATCATCATTGCGGAGGGAGTCGGCAACTTCCTCAAGGTGCGCCTGCCGGTCCAACTCGAAGACGGACGCACGGTGGTCTACCTTGCCTGGGTCTACCTCGAAGCCCCGGTGATCGACGAGTTCACCGACAGGGTCCGCAACAACACCGTGGCCGGGCATCGTTTCGGGGGCCTGCTGTGCAACGCGATCGGCCCGTGGGGTGAGGAGCTGCTCCGCGCGCCCGTCCTTCTGGGAGGCCAGCAGGTCAACGAGGACGGGTCGATCCGCTACAGCGAGGTACTCGAGTCCAGCCACCCGCTCTTGGGCAAGGTGTTGCACCAGCAATGGCCTGCGGAGTTCGTGCTCGGCGAACGTGATCCTCGCCTCCACGTGAGCTGACGCCAGGGCCCGCAACGGCACGGCCGTGGACGCCGGGCGGTGTGACCGCCGTCATACTCGCGCGGTGTCACATCCGGCGTCGCTGCGCTGTCCTGGCTACGGAAGCGAGAGAAGGGATCGTGAGGATGAAGGTCGTCATCGTGTGCGCCTCCGTGTCGCACGGCAATACGCGTCGTGTCGCCGAGACCATGGCCGAGGTACTGGGCGCGAAGGTCGTCTCCCCCGAGGAGGCCGACCCGGCGGAGCTGGCCGGAGCCGACCTCGTGGGATTCGGCTCGGGCGTCTTCTACAGCAGATTCCACCCCAGCCTGACCGGCTTCGTCAAGGCACTTCCCGCCGGACGGGGCCGGGCGTTCGTGTTCGCCACCAGCGGGCTGCCCGAGATCCCGCCGGCGCCTTTCACCCGCCCCCTGATCCAACTCCTCGAAGGCAAGGGGTTCGAGGTGGACGGCAGCTTCTCGTGCCGGGCGTTCGACACCTGGACGCCCTTCAAACTCGTCGGCGGCATCCACAAGCAGCGACCGAACACCGGGGACCTGGCCGCCGCACGGGCATTCGCCGAGCGGCTGCGGGAGCTTGACCCTATCGGGAATCCACACCGCCGGGAGAGGTAACGCGGTTCCACCATCGTGGTGGTCTCAACGGGCCTACAGTTCCGACGAATTGCACAACGCGGCCAGGACCCACCGACGGTAGGGTCTGACCGTTCCTCACCACCCAAGGAGACCCGTGCTTCGTCGTTCCCTCGCGGTCATAGTCGCGGCTGCTGCACTCGCAGTGGCCCCGGCCGCCGCAGCGTCAGCAGCCACCGCGCTGCCCGCCACCAACACCAGGCACACCTGCGTCCGGCACACCACCGGCCTGTGCGGCTGGGCCCACCGCCAACGCCCCGCGAACAAGTGGGAGACGGCCCAGTGCCGCGACTACTCGATCAGCTACAGCGCGCACTCGTCCGGGACCTGCTCCTACCACCACGGCGTGAAGTACTGGTTCAAGTAGTTCCGTAGGCACAGCTCAACGAAGGCCCCTGCTTCGGGAGAAGTCCAGGGGCCTTCGTGCGCGCGGTGGCCTGCCCCGCCCCGCCCTGCGGCTACATGGCGGCCGGCCACGGCGTGGCCCGGTGCAGGAACGCGGGACGGAGCTGCTCATCGGGCAGGTCGTAGTAGCGGTGGAACACCGGTGTCGCGGATCCCGACAACGGCGGCACTATCCAGCTCCAGTCCGCAGGCACGGGACGGCCGTGACGCTCCTCACGGTCGATGTGGGCGAGGAAGCGTGCCGACTCGGTGTGGTGGTCCGCCATGGTCACGCCTGCTGCCTCGAAGGAGTGCAGCACCGCCAGGTTCAGCTCCACCAGCGCGCGGTCCCGCCACAGGGTTCGATCGCTGCTGACGTCGAGGCCGAACAGGTCCGCCACGGCCGGAAGCAGGTTGTAGCGGTCGGTGTCACCGAGGTTTCGCGACCCGATCTCCGTGCCCATGTACCAGCCGTTGAACGGTGCCGCCGGATAGCTGATCCCGCCGATCTCCAGGATCATGTCCGACACGGCCGGGACGGCGTACCAGCGCAGGGCCAGGTCGGCGAAGCCGGGGTGCCGGGGATGCGTGAGCGGCACCTCGAGCACCGCGTCCTCGGGTATCTCGTAGAACTCCGGTGAACGGTCGGGGGCGGATTGCACCAGCAGCGGCAGCACCTCGAACCTGTCCTCGCCGCCCTTCCAGCCCAACTCCCTTGCCAGCGCCGTGCGCTGTGCGCTGCGCGGGTCGTCCGCGTAGCGCACCAGCTGCTCGGCGAGCAGACGCGGCGCGGGACGCCCGGGGCGGTCGGGGGCGAAGACGCTGATGACGGGCCTGATCCGGCCGCCGTTGGTGGCCAGGCGGAGGTGCTCGAAGGAGTGCTGGGCGATGTCGTCGGGGTGGTTCAGGTGCCGCAGATCACGCACCGTCAGGTTGTTCCAGTACAGCCTGCCGATGCAGCGCGCGGCATTGCGCCAGGCAGTGCGCGCGCCGAAGACCAGTTCGTGGGGGGTGTGCTCGTAGGTGCCGCACGACTCGATCGAGGCGCGGACTTCGCGGAGCCGCCGTTCGGGATCCCCCGAGTCCGGATTCTCCTGGGCGAACTGCAGGATGAACGACTCGGCGTCCCGCAGGGTGCTGCTGGTCCCGGGCCGGCGACAGCGGCCGGATGCGGGAGCTGTGCGGCGGCACAATGATGCCTCGCCCGGCTCCAGTTGCTGGTACCGGAAGCGGGAGCCGCGCGGGGCGGCGAACATGTCGTGGTCGCGGGGGGTCATGACTGCCGGGCCTCCGCCTGGATTCTGCGGGGCAGGAGCGCTGCCTCCAGGACGGGGACGTCGAAGGGGTCGTGATGGATGCGCGCCGGGGAGACGCCTTGGCGCAGGAGGGTCCGTGCGGCCTCGGTGACCATCTCGACCGGTCCGGACAGGAACGCCTCGTGCCGGTACCACGGTCCGAAGTCGTGCAGGACCTTGGGAAGGGTGCCTTCCAGCCCGGCTATGCGCTCGTGCGACACAGCCGCGCGCACCGACAGCCAGTGGTGGCGTTGGGACATTCTGAGCATGTCGTCCAGTCCGTAGAGTTCGTCTGCGGTGCGGGCACCGATGAACACGTCCACAAAGCGCTGCAAGCCGCTCTGCGCCGCCTGATCGACCAGGGCCCGGATGGGTGCCAGGCCGGTTCCCCCGGCGACGCACACCAGGTCGCGGTCCGTGTGGGGGTCCAGGGTCATGTCGCCCTGGGCCGGCCCCAGCCTGACCACGTCGCCCACTTTGGCCTGGTGGACCAGGGGGATGCTGACCTGGCCGCCGGGGACCGCGCGCACGTGGAAGGTGAGGGTGGAGTCCGCGCGGGGGGCGTGCGAGGGCGAGTAGTAGCGCCAGGCCCTGGGCTCCCACGGCGTTTCCATGCTCGCGTACTGGCCTGCCGTGTAGGGGTAGGGGCTCTGCGGGAGCACGGTGACCTCGGCGATGCCGTGTCCCCGCTGCACATGGTGGATGATCTCCGCCGACCAGGAGGCGGGCCTCGACAAGGCGTCCTCATCGGCGGCTTGTGACATCACATGGGCGACCGTGCCGTAGGCACGGGTCCAGGCTGCTGCCAGCTCCTCGCTCCAGGCGGGACCCGCGAAGCGGGCCAGCGCGTCCAGCAGACACGCGCCGACCGCCGGGTAGTGTCCGTTCAGGGCACCGAACTTGCGATGGTCACGGCCCAGCCGCGCACAGAACCGCACCAGGTTGTCCGGATCGTCGACCAGGTCGACGATCCGCAGCAGACCGCGGAGCAGGCGGTCGCGCTGCACGTCCAAATTGGCCGGAAACAGGTCACGGACCTCCGGGTATCGCGTGAACAGGATGGCGTAGAAGTAGACCGTGACCTCGCCCGCCAGGGGGCTGACCACCGCGATGCTGGCGCGCAGCAAGGAGATCTCATGCGCAGTCAGCGGGTCGGGCGCCGGGGTGGCGACCGGCCGTGGCCGGGCGGGCGGGGTGGAGGGAGGCGCTGCTCCGGCCTCCTTGTTGCTGGTGTTCGCAGGACGGAACAGGCGCGCAGAGATCCTCACTGGCCGCGCCACATGTCACCGTGGTGCATCATCGAATTCAACAAGCCCTCATCATCGGAGCGGTGAAGACCCAGGGCCCTCAAGGACGTCCGCGCTCACAGGCACGCACGTCGGAGGGCACCGCCGGGAGGCCCAGCGACGGGAATCCGGCGTGCGGCGTCCGGTTCGCGTGGGCGGATCTGGCATGGGCTAGCGGGCCTCCAGGAGTGCGCCGCATGGGATCGGATGGCGCAATTCCGCTTGACCTTAGTTGATCCACTTGGCATGTCAATGCCAACCTGATGAGTTGTGACCGTTCTTCAGAAATCCTTCACAGCCGAGACATCCCTCGTTTCCAGCTCCACGGAGCAGCCGTCTCGGACTGCCGGGAACCAACGTGCTAGGTTGATGCGCATTCGTCAAGTCAGTTCGAATGTGGATGGTTTGTGCTGATCCGTCCCCCACTCTGAGACCGGGTTGCGGGGGCGGAGCGCGATGTGAGCAGAATCTGGCCAGCGCTCGGCCGAACGTCGAGCAGTGCCGTCAACGGGGGATGTCATGCGATGTTTGTTACGACCGGGAGCATTCCGCTGTGTGGTTCCAAGCCCGCCAAGCCCGAGACACGCCCCGATCCGACGCCCCCCACAGCGGGATCCCGGGTGCCCCCTGGCAGGAGCCACCGGATGTCAGAAGCCGCGCAGCGCAAGGCAACGACACCGACGAAGGCGGCCTGACCAGCCGTGACATCGCCCTGGTACGAGCAAGCCTGGCCGTGGTCGAGCCGGTGGCGGCCGATCTGACGGTCTATTTCTATTCGATCCTGTTCACGCGGTACCCGATGGTCAGAGACATGTTCCCGCCGGGTATGGATGTCCAGCGCGGACGCCTGCTGCGGGCGCTGCTGCACATCGTGGACCTCGTCGACGACCCCGAGGGCCTGCAGCGCTTCTGCGCACATCTGGGGCGGGACCACCGCAAGTTCGGCATCGAGAACGCGCACTACGATGCCGTCGGCGAGTGCTTACTGGCCGCCCTCGCCCGCTTCGCCGGCCCTGCGTGGAGCCCCGAGGTGGCTCGCGCGTGGACCCTCGCCTACACCGCCGTGGCCCAGGTCATGATGCAGGCCGCGGAGCAGGACGCCCAGGTGCGGCCCGCGGTGTGGGGTGCCCGGATCGTGCACCGTCAGGACTTCCCGCACGGCATCGCGGCGATCACCGTGCTGCCCGACCAGCCCTACCCGTACGCCGCCGGACAGTACGTCAGCATGGAGACGTCGTGGTGGCCCCGGGAGTGGCGCTACTACTCCCCGGCCAACGCCCCGCGCGCCGACGGCACGATCACCTTCCACATCCGCGCCCTGCCGGCCGGCTGGGTGAGCAACGCGCTGGTCCGACGCTCAACGCTCGGCGATGTGGTGCGGCTCGGACCGCCCCTGGGGGACATGGTGCTCGATCCCGCCTCCAGCCGCGACATCCTGTGCGTGGCCGGGGGCACCGGACTGGCACCGATCCGCGCCCTCGTCGAGGAGAGCGCCCGCAGTGGCAACCGGCGCCAGATGGACGTCTTCGTCGGGGCACGGACCGCCGACGAGCTCTACGGACTCGACGACATGCTCCGCTTCGCGCAGCGCAACCACTGGCTCAACGTCCGGGCCGCCGTCTCCGACGAGGACATCCTCGGACTCAACGGGTCCCTGCCCCAGGTGCTGACGGAGTTCGGGCCCTGGAACCGGCACGACGCCTACCTCAGCGGCCCCGCGCCCATGGTCACCGCCGCTGCGGACATCCTGACGCGAACCGGGGTCCCGCGCTCGCGCATCCGCCACGACCCGCTCGACGCCCCGGCCCTGGCCATGACCTGAGGCGGTCCACCGCCCTGCCCGGGCGTGGGTGCCGGGGGGGCGGCGGCGGAGCCCCCGGGCCCACCCCCGCCGCGCCGCCCGGCGGCCCCCCCCCCCCCGGGGGGGGGCGGGCGCGCGGGCCCCCCCCCCCCCCCCCCCCCCCCCCCCACGCCCGGGTCCCAGCCCTACGCGTCCGGGTCGGGCCGCGAGCCGGCGCCGTACCAGAGCGTCGTGACGTTGCAGAACTCGCGGATCCCGTGTCCGGACAGTTCGCGCCCGAAGCCGGAGCGCTTCACGCCGCCGAAGGGCAGCGCCGGGTGCGAGGCGGTCATGCCGTTGAAGAAGACCGCGCCGGCCACCAGATCCCGCTCCAGCACGAGCTGCTCGGCCCGGTCGGTGGTCCAGGCATTGGAGCTGAGGCCGAATGGCGTGTCATTGGCCAGCGCCACCGCCTCGTCCAGACTCGCGACCCGGTAGAGCGTGGCGACCGGACCGAAGCACTCCTCCCGGTGGATCCGCATCTGCGGGGTGATCCCGGTCAGCACCGTCGGCTCGTAGTACCAGCCGGCGTCCAGTCCGGCCGGGCGCTGCCCGCCGCACTCGGCTTTGGCCCCTCGCCGCAGCGCGTCCTCGACCAGTTCCTCCAGGTCGGCCCGACCGTCCTCGGTGGACAACGGCCCCACGTCGGTGCCCTGCTCCAGCGGGTCGCCGACGGTCAGCGCGGCCATCGCCTCCACGAACGCCGCCGCGAAGGCCTCGTACACGTCCTCGTGGACGATGAAGCGCTTGGCCGCGATACAGGACTGGCCGTTGTTCTGCACCCTGGCCGTCACCGCGACCCGCGCCGCACGTGCCACGTCCGCCGAGGGCAGCACCAGGAACGGGTCGCTGCCGCCCAGCTCCAGCACGCTCTTCTTGACCTCGTCGGCGGCGATCGAGGCCACCGAGCGTCCGGCCGCCTCGCTGCCGGTCAGCGTCACCGCGACCACCCGGGGATCCCGGATCACGCCCTCGACCGCACCCGAGGCCACCAACAGGGTCTGGAAGCAGCCCCGCGGGTACCCGGCGCGGACGAACAGCCGTTCCAGCAGCACGGCGGTGCGCGGGACGTTGGAGGCGTGCTTGAGCAGTGCCGTGTTCCCCGCCATCAGCGCGGGCGCAGCGAAGCGGATCACCTGCCAGAGCGGGAAGTTCCACGGCATCACGGCCAGCACCGGGCCGAGCGGCCGATAGCGGACCACGGCGGCCTGGGCCCCGGCGTCGGCGACGTCGGCCGGATCGATCCGCTCGTCGGCGAGCAGCCCCGCACCGCGCTCGGCGAACCAGCGCATCGCCTTGATGCACTTGTCGACCTCGGCCGCGGCCTGCCCGATCGGCTTGCCCATCTCCAGGGTCATGGTCCTGGCGGTGTCGTCCCGCTCGGCCTCCAGCAGGTCGGCGGCGGCGCGCAGCAGTGCCGCGCGCTCCGCGAACTCCGTGGTCCGGTACTCGGCGAAGGCGTCCGCGGCGCGGGCGAGGCGGGTCTCGATTCCGTCCGCGTCCAGCGGTTCAAAGGTTTCGAGGGTCTCCCCCGTGGCGGGGTTGACGCTGGCGATGGGCATACCGTCCCTCTCCTCTCGTTCGCGATCATTTGTGGCTCATTCATCACCATGAGGAACCTCTGATCCATGCCCCGTCCGGCCTCGCCGATAACCGCCGCGTTGGGGTTCGGCCCCGTCTCCCGCCTCAGGTCTGCTTCGGAGCGGGGCCGGTGCTGCCCGTAGGACCAGTTCGCCGGGGAGGTCCACCCGGCGCGGGGCCCGGCGGGGTCGTCGAAGAGCAGCCGTACCGCCTCCTCGCCGGCCGTCTCGAGGGCCAGGCGCATCGCCGCCGATCACCTTTCCCGGCGTGGCTCGGCGTAGGCCGACGGCAGGGTCAGCTCAGTCCGGCCTGTGCGGAGCATCCCGGTCCCTTTCAGTCATCCGATGTTCATACGCGTTCAGCGGCAAGATTCCGCTCAGCGTGGATACTGCTCTTTCGACGCCATGCGCTGGACCTTTCCCGAATCAAGCCTTGACGCTGGGCTTATCGGATGTAACCGTGGTCCGGAGCCAGACGGGTCGGCGACCAGCCAGACTCAACCGATCCCGTTGTTGCTCTCAATACATCCCATCTATTCGGCCGAAGAAGCCGGTATGCCCGGTTCTACCGGAAGGGATCATCTGTGAGATCGAAGCGCTTAGCGGCCCTGCTGCTCGGTACGGCGTTGACGGCCGTCGGCCTCGCCGCCGCCCCCGCCCACGCCGCCTCCACGCCGGTCGTCCTGTATGCCTCACCGAGCGGGAGCGGTACCGCCTGCAGCAGTTCGGCGCCGTGCAGCCCGGCGGGAGCGCAGAGCGCGGTCGAGGCCATCGACCGCAGCATGAGCTCGGACATCGACGTCGACCTGTACGGCGGAACCTACCGGCTCTCCTCCGCGCTCCAACTCGGCACGGCGGATTCCGGCAGCAACGGCTACGACGTGGTGTGGCAGGCCATTCCCGGCCAGGTCCCCGTTTTCAGTGGGGCTGTGCAGGTCACCGGTTTCACCGAGTACAACTCGGGTCTGGACATCTGGCGCGCGCCGGTCTCCGCCGCCGATGCCGCGGCCGGGGGCGAGCAGCTGTTCGTCAACGGCCGGCGCGCCCAGCTCGCCCGCAGCTCCGGCACCCCGGCCGGGTTGGCGGTGACCTCCACCGGCTTCTCCACCACGGACTCGTCATACGCCTCGTTCACCAACCAGTCCCAGGTCCAGGTGGTCGACGAGAGCGACTGGAAGCACGAGTCCTGCCCGGTCTCCTCGATCACGCCGGTCTCCGGCGGCGGATCGGACATCGCCGTCCTGCCCAGCTGCTGGAGGGCGAACAACACGAACGTTCCGAACCTGGGCTTCCCGTTCAACGGCTCGGGCCTTCCGGCCATGTCGACGATCACCTACGTCGAGGACGCCTACCAACTGCTGACCCGGCCCGGCCAGTTCTATCTGGACAAGAGCGCCGACTACCTCTACTACATCCCGACGGCCGGTCAGAAGATGGCCTCCGCCGATGTCGAACTTCCGGTTCTGCAGAGCCTGCTGACGCTTCAGGGCTCCCCCGGCCACCTCGCCCCGGTCAACCAGAACGCCGCAGGGGCCGCGTACTCCGGGTCCGGGTGGTTCGACTCCACCGATCGCGACTACGGCGACCTGGGCAACGACGTGGAAGCCACCGGGACCAACGGCGACTCGGTCACGTACACCTTCACCGGTACCGGCCTGGAAGTACTCGGCGAGACCTACGAGGACGAGGGGACCTTCGACGCCTACGTCGACGGCGCCCAGGACACCGGTCAGGCCTGGGCCGAGGACACCTCCGGCGGCACGCGCCTGTCCCAGCAGGTGGTCTACTCGGTCCAGGGCCTGTCCCAGGGGACGCACACCGTGGAGATCGAGAAGACCGGCGGAACCTACCTGACCATCGACGGGTTCGAGGTCACTCCGAACCCGATCGACCCGGTGAAGGACATCGAGTTCCGGGGCGTGTCGTTCACCGGCACCACCTGGAACGACCCCGCGACCATCGGTTACCTCGACAACCAGGCCGGCGTGCTGTGGGACACCGCCACCTCCCCGGTCACCCCGACCACGGTTCCGGCGGCCGTGACCGTCTCGCGCGGGGACGACATCACCTTCAGCGGCGACGTCTTCGAGCACCTCGGCGCGACCGCTGTCGACCTCGCGGACGGCACGCAGAACTCCACGGTCACCGACAGCACCGTCACCGACACCGCCGGCGGCGGGGTGTACGTCGGCGACGTCGATGACTACTACCAGAACGACTCCGCGCTGATGACCAGCGGCGACACCGTCTCCGACAACGAGATCTCCTTCGTCGGGCAGAACTACTCCGACGACGTGGGCGTCTGGGCCGGGTACACCAGGGACCTGACCATCACTCACAACGACATCGGGTACACCCCCTACTCCGGCGTCTCGCTCGGCTGGGGCTGGGGCTGGCAGTCCGACTGCACCCTGCAGGCCGACCAGGGGAAGACCACCTGTCTGCACGGCACCGACTACGCCGTGGGCAACCAGATCACCGACAACTACGTGCACGACGTCATGGGCGTCCTGCACGACGGCGGGCCGATCTACACCAACGGCGGCCAGGGCTACGGCACGGGCGTGTCCTCCGGCCCCTGCCAACAGACCTCCGTCCTGGCCGGCAACGTGGTGGCCGACGGCAACGACACCAACAACATGCTCTATCAGGACGAAGGCAGCTCCTGCTGGGACACCTACGACAACGTGACCGAGTTCGGCGGCTCCAACTGGATCGGCATGTGGACCCCGACCATCAACACCATCGACATCCACGCCAACTACTCCGACAACGCCGACTACGACAACGGCGGCACGGACATCACGTTCACCCAGGCGACGATCGTCGCCGGAGGCGCCTGGCCGTCGGCCGCACAGTCGATCATGGCTGCTGCCGGAGTGCCACAGCAGTACGCCCCCGTGACCGGCCGGATCGACGACGACGACCTCACCATCACCTACACCGGGTCATGGGCGGACAGCGGGTTCCGCGGCGACGGCGACTTCGACAACGGCGTGCACTTCACGACCACCGACGGCGACTCGGCGTCGCTGACGTTCACCGGCACCGGTGTCCAGGTCCTCGGCGAGACCAACGCGGACCAGGGTGACGACGAGATCTACCTGGACGGCGTGGACGAAGGCGCGGTGGACACCGATACCGCCGGCCGCGAGTCCCAACAGGTGATCTACCGTGTCTCCGGCCTGCCCCCCGCCAGCCACACCATCAAGGTCGTCAAGGAGAGCGGCACCTACACCACGCTCGACGGGTTCGACGTCACCTCGACCGTCAACGACACCGATCCGGCGATCGACTACCAGGGAGCTTCCTGGTTCTACTCCGGCGGTCGCGGGGACGGCGACTACGGCAACGACGTGCACGCCGCCACGGACAACGGCGACAGCGCCACAGTGACCTTCTACGGCACCGGAATCAGCTACTACGCCGAGACCGACTCGGACGAAGGAGACATCGGCATCTCGCTCGACGGAACCTCGGAGGGCACGGTCGACGCGTACTCCGCGGCCCGGGCCGCCCAGCAGGATCTCTACACCGTCAGCGGCCTGGCCCTGGGACCGCACACCCTTACCCTGGCCAAGGAGAGCGGTACCTACATGCTCGTCGACCGCTTCGACGTGCAGTGACCCACGTGGGTGGGCGGCCGTGCTCGACCGCCCACCCGGATCATGCGGTCCGGCCGCCTTCCTCGCAACGAACCGCCTGCGCGAACGGGAAGCCCGCGCCGTACCGATCCAGCCCGTCGAGGGCGGCTTCGCCAAGGCGTCGCATCTCGTTGCCGAAGAACCCGGCGATATGCGGGGTGAGCGGGGCAGGCAGCGGGTCGGGTTCGGCCCTCTGCCCCGCAGCCTTGGCGCACAATCGCTCATTCACTCAAGATGTCTGCCCACCGTTGCACTGCGCCACCGCCCGGCACGAGACCCGCTCAGGCACATCCCTCCGCCCGGCGGCAGCCGACCGTTCCCCCTGCGAAGGAACACTCACCGTGCCCGAGCTCCCGGCCCTGCCCTGGTGGCGCTCCGCCGCCGTCTACCAGATCTACCCGCGCAGTTTCACCGACGCCTCCGGCGACGGGGTCGGTGACATCGCCGGGATCCGTGCACGCCTCCCCTACCTGGCCGCCCTGGGCGTCGACGCGCTCTGGATCAGTCCCTGGTACCGCTCCCCCATGTGCGACGGCGGCTACGACGTCGCGGACTACCGCGACATCGACCCGCTGTTCGGCACGACGGCCGACGCGGAGGCCCTGATCGCCGACGCCCACGCCCAGGGCATCCGGGTCATCGTCGACATCGTCCCCAACCACTGCTCCGACCAGCACCCCTGGTTCACGGCCGCCCTGGCCGCCGGCCCCGGCTCCCCCGAGCGCGACCTCTTCCTCTTCCGTGAGGGCCGCGGCGAACACGGCGGCCTCCCGCCGAACGACTGGCCCTCCGCCTTCGGAGGTCCCGGCTGGCGCCGCGTCACCGAGTCCGACGGGCGACCGGGCCAGTGGTACTTCCACCGCTTCGCCCCCGGCCAGCCCGACTTCAACTGGGAACACCCCACCGTCCGCGAGGAGTTCGAGTCCATCCTGCGCTTCTGGCTGGACCGGGGCGTCGACGGCTTCCGCATCGATGTCGCCGACAACCTGGTCAAGGACCAGGACCTACCCGACCTCGCCACCGCCGCAGAGGGGTACTCCCCGTTCTCCGACCAGGACGGCGTCCACGAGATCTACCGCAACTGGCGCACACTGCGGCGGTGACCGCGGCGGTGACGTCCAGGCCGACCCGGTCGTCGGTGTCGCTGAGCCTGCCGCTGCCCGGTGCGTACGGCAGCGAGAGCCGGTACATTTCCTTCGTCAGCGTCCCGGACGGTGGCCGGCGACAGGTCGACGTGGAAGGACACCGTGGAATTCCTACGCGACAGCAGCCAGCGGTTACTGCTGGGTTCTCTCGGACTCCTCACCGTCCTGGCCTCCGTCACGCTCGCCCTGCGGACCTGCAGTCGCTGGCTGCTCGTCCGGGAGACGTTCGGCGAAGGGCTGCCCGCCGAGGGCAGGGTGCTGGACACCTACGTACTGCCGGGAGACCAGGGCCGGGCGGGCCTGGAGCACGCCATCGTGGGCTTCCGCGCCGCCGACGGGCGCGAGTACCGGCTGGACACCGACGCCGACCGGCGCCGACCCCTGGGCGCGCGGGTGCAGCTGCGCTACCTCCCGGCGCGCCCCGAACGAGCACTCCTTGTCGAAGCGGGCCAGGGCACCGCACGCACGGTGCTGACCCTGCTGCTCCTGGCGGGCCTCACGCTGGCCGGCAGCTTCCTCACGGTCCTGGCCCTGGTCCTGCGCTGACGGTGAGCCACATCCTGGCCCCGACGGGCGGCTTCCGCGGCAGCGTCGCTGCTCAGACGGGCCGCTTGCGCAGGTGCCGGTGTGCCTCGTCCGGGTACTTC
>Ga0302311_10002706_pt1 | contig 19867 bp, 18 predicted proteins | sample III_Palsa_N1_3_FD_200449 | JGI IMG/M metagenome (GOLD analysis project Ga0302311, IMG submission 200449) | Peat permafrost microbial communities from Stordalen Mire near Abisko, Sweden - III_Palsa_N1_3 | ecosystem: Environmental > Terrestrial > Soil > Palsa > Peat permafrost | place: Sweden... | reverse complement strand
AGGGTTGGTCGACCCCAAGCGCATGATCCAGATCGGCATCCGGTCGCCGGTTCAGCGCGAGATCTGGGATTGGACCGAGGCCCAGGGCGTCACCATCCTCGACGCCGAGGCGGTGCACACCAGCACCCCCGCCGCCATCGCCCAGAAGATCCGCGCGGTGGTCGGCGATGCCCCCGCCTATCTGTCCTTCGACATCGACGCGCTCGATCCATCACAGGCGCCGGGCACCGGCACGCCGGAAGTGGGCGGTCTGTTCACCTGGCAGGCGATGGGGATACTCAAACGGCTGGAAGGGCTCAATCTGATCGGCATGGACCTGGTCGAGGTCTGTCCGCCTTATGACATCGCCGAGATCAGCGCCCTGGCCGGCGCCTCGCTGGTGTGGAATTATCTAACGCTGTTTAAGGCCTGATGTCGGCGCGGCTTCCGCTCCTGTTCCTTCTCGCCGCGGCGCTGCTGCAGGGCGCCGCGAGCGCGGCCACGCCGGCGGTGACCTGGATGACGTCGGAGATCTCGACCGACACCAACAATTTCGGCGACCATTATTTGTCCTTCCTGATGGGGCGGCTGCCCGGCTTCGATCATCAGGTCCTGCATGGCAGCGTCGGCCGGGTCTGGCACGAGATCGAGTCCAGCCATGCCGGCGCCTGCGTTTTCAACGCGCTGAAGACCCCGGAGCGCGAGGCGGTCGCGGTCTTCAGCCGGCGCCCGCTGCTGACGCCGGCTTATCGCCTTTATTTCCCGGAAACGCATCGCGAGGCGCTGGCGCCTTATCTCGACAGCCAGGGGCGCGCCGATCTCGGCAAGCTGGTCTCGGCGCCCTTGCGCGGCGCCGTCACCTCCAACCGGGTCTACAATCCCGTCATCGACGGTTTCATCGCCACGCGCCGCAAGACCCGGCCGCTCGACGGCCTGGTTTCGACCCGCCAGCTGCTCAATGTGCTGAAGGCGGGGCGGCTCGATTTCGCCTTCGCTTCCCCGGTCGATTTCAGTGAACTGGACGAGGGGGTGGGCAGCGCGCCGGTGGTCGGAACCGATCCCTGGAACGCCAGCTTCATCGCCTGCAGCCACGACAAGACCGGCCAGGCGGTGATCGCCGCCATCGACAGCCTGTTCCAGGACCAGGAGAACTGGGCCGAATTCATCGAGCCGCTGCGCACGGTCCTGTCGGACAAGGATTATGCGGTGGCGCTCAGGTCCCGGCCTTAATTAACTCTCTACCGCGTGTGAGACCTCGAGGGTCTTCGGCGTCCGCAGACTGGTCGCCAGGATGAAGAGGCTCAGCACGATCCCGCAGAGGAAAATCACCACCAGCCCATGGTCGAGCGCCTGGGTGATCAGCGGAGAATGCTGACCCGAGCGCATCAGATCGTCCACCGCGCCGAGATCGGGCGCACGCTGGGCTACCAGCAGGTCGAGCAGCATGCCGAGAATGGTCGACCCGGCCGCCTGGCCCAGGGTGCGCGAGAGATAGAACAGGGTGGTGGCCTGGCCGCGCTCGCGTCCCGGCACATTGGATTGCACCGCGACATTGAAGGTGATGCTGTTGATGCCGAGGCCGAAGCCGGCGGCCACGCAGCCGGCGTGGATCAGCAACGGCTGGTGCCGCCACGTACCGGCCCACAGCAGCGCCGCGGCGCCGACGACCCCGAGCGAGGCCCATGTCGCCAGCGTGCGATAGCGGAATTTTCGCATGACCCGGCTGATCGACATATTGCCGCAGGTCCAGGACACCGACATCAGCCCGATGGCGATGGCGCCGGACATCGGGGCGCCGGCCAGCACGCCGGTCAGGAAACTCGGCACGAAGGCGGTCACCACCATCAGCTGCGCCCCGCACAGAAAGCCCGACAGCAGGGCGACGCGCACCACGGGGGTGCGCCACAGATCGAGCTGCAGGATGCCGGTGCGCTGGCCCGATTGATGATGCTGGCCGGTCTCCTCGAACCACAGCACGACCACCGCGACCACCAGGACGCCGATCGGCAGCGGCATCCAGAACACATAGGACCAGCTGAGATGGCCGATCAGCCAGGCGCCCATCAGGGGGGCGACGATGGCGGCGAAGCCCCAGATGGCGCTGACATAGCCGAGAAAATGCGGGCGTTCGGCCGGGGTGGTGACGTCGCCGATGATGGTGATTGCGAGGGGCGTCATGCCGGCCGCGCCCAGGGCCTGGACGGCGCGAAAGGTGATCAGCGCCGGCATCGAGGTGGCCATCCCGCACAGCCAGGAGCCGAACAAGAACAGCACGACCGCGATCAGGAACAGGCGCTTGCGGCCATGCTGATCGGCCAGCCGGCCATAGACCGGCATGGCGAGGGCGGCGACGATCAGATAGGCGCCGAAGGTCCAGGAGAATAAGTCGAAGCCGCCGATGGCGCCGACGACGACCGGCATGATGGCGCCGGTCACGGTGCCTTCGACGGCGACGACGAAGGCGGTAAGCAGCATGGCGGCGAGCACGATTCGTCTCGCCTTGGGGTCGCTCGACACGCGAAGAAACTCCAGGGATTCCACGGCGTTAGGCCGGGGTTGGGAGGGTGCTTCCGTCATCATGCCCGAGAAAGGACCGAGGGGGGCAAAATTTAACTTGCATCGAGGGGGCAAGGGGGTCATAAGCGCACCCCTGTGACGCACTTCGCACGTGTCTATGGCGCAGTCCTTGAAAGCTCCGCAAGGGGTCGATTGTGGTTATGCTACGACGGTCAGGCGTCCTTTTTGGATCCGGTCAAGTGGACCGGTGCCCGGAAGGGATTTTGGACATGGTTGTTGATACATGCGTCCTGTTGGCTTTGCCGACAAACGCTTTGCACGGCGCGGAACGCGCGGTGTTTGCGCATTTTTCCCGAAGTACATCGAAACGCGGTGCGGTTCTTAGGCTGAGTTAATCGGCCCGAACCGCTCTGAACCTTTCGCCGTGGCCTGTTGATTTGGGCCGCGCAGATGGACTTTTTACTCTCGGATTGAATGCCATGACCGTCATGCAGAAGATTTCCCGCCGCAGCGCCGTCGATGTCGTTCGCGAACTGGAACCCGATGTTCCCCTGATCTGCACCCGTCCCGAAGAGCTGCGCAAGAAGGCGCGCGCTTTCCTCGACGGTTTCCCCGGCGACGTGCTGTATGCCGTGAAGTGCAATCCCGACGCCGAGGTGCTGAAGCATTTGGTCGATGGTGGCATTACCCATTTCGATGCCGCTTCGATGGCCGAGATCCGTCAGGTGCGCTCGGTGATGCCCGACGCGGCGATCCATTTCATGCATCCGGTCAAGGCGCGTTCCGCCATCCGCTCGGCTTATTTCGAGTATGGCGTGCGCGACTTCGTGCTCGACAGCTTCGCCGAGCTGCAGAAGATCCTGGCCGAGACCAAGAAAGCCGCCGATCTGGTGCTGGTGGTGCGGCTGGCCATGCCGAAAGGTCAAGCCGTCTACGACCTGTCCGGCAAGTTCGGCGCCGCGCCCAATGACGCCGCCGCTTTGCTGAAGGCCTGCGCCAAGGTCGCGGCCAAGGTCGGTCTGTCGTTCCATGTCGGTTCGCAATGCATCGATCCCTCCGCCTATGAGCGCGCGCTGAATCTCGCCGGTCAGGTGATCGCTCAGAGCGGCGTGGCGCTCGATGTGCTCGATGTCGGCGGCGGGTTCCCCGTTGCCTACGCCGACGTGCAGCCGCCGCCGCTATCGCATTTCCTAGCCGCGATCAGCCGCGGCGTCGCCAAGCTCGACCTGCCGGCCCAGTGCCGGTTGTGGTGCGAGCCGGGCCGCGCGCTGGTGGCCGAAAGCCAGTCGGTCGTGGTGCAGGTGCAGGCCAAGAAGGGCGGCGCGCTCTATATCAATGATGGGGTCTATGGCAGTCTGGCCGACGCCGGCGCCGCCGTCGGCTTGCGCTTCCCGGTGCGCAGCGTCGCGCAGGGCAACGCCCGTCGCAATGGCCGCCTGCGTGCCTTCGAGTTTTTCGGACCGACCTGCGACTCGGCCGATCGGATGCGTGGTCCCTTCCTGCTGCCGTCCGACATCCAGGTCGGCGACTGGATCGAGATCGGTCAGGTCGGCGCCTATGGCCGCGTCCTGTCGACCGGGTTCAACGGTTTCGATGAAATTTTGCGCGCCACCGTTGACGATCGTCCGCCGGTCGAGGAAGTTGGCGCCGTGCTGGCGCCGGTCAAGTCGGTCCGCGCCGCCTGATCAAGAGTAAAGAGGGATACTAGTATGAAGCATGCGACCTTCGCCGGCCGCCTGGTGATCGTTGGCTTTGGCGCCATCGGTCAGGGTGTCCTCCCTCTGATTCTCAAACATCTCGAAGTCGATCCGGCCAAGATCACCATCGTCACCGCCGAGGAGCGTGGCCATGGCGTGGCGCGCGAATATGGCGTGCGCTTCGTGCTCAAGCGCTTAACCCGCGATAATTACAAGGAAGTCCTGTCGCCGATGCTGCGCGAGGGCGATTTCCTGGTGAACGTCTCGGTCGACGTCTCCTCGCTGTCCCTGGTCGAGCTGTGCCAGGAGAAAGGTGCCTTCTACACCGATACCTGCATCGAGCCTTGGGCCGGCGGGTACACCGACACGTCGCTGTCGCCGTCGCTGCGCTCGAACTATGCGCTGCGCGAGAAGGCGCTGAAGATGCGCGGCGAGGGCCGCCCGACCGCGGTGATGACCCATGGCGCCAATCCGGGCCTGGTTTCGCATTTGACCAAGAAGGCACTGCTGACCATCGCCGCCGATTCCGGCCTCAAGGTGGCGCGTCCGACCGATCGCGCCGGCTGGGCCAAGCTGATGCAGACCCTGGGCGTCAAGGTGATCCATGTCGCCGAGCGCGACACCCAGACCACCACCAAGCCGAAGCCGCCGGGCGAGTTCGTCAATACCTGGTCGGTGGAAGGCTTCGTCGGCGAGGGACTGCAACCGGCCGAATTGGGCTGGGGCTCGCACGAAAAGGAAATGCCGCGCAGTGGCTATCGGCATGATTTCGGCCGCGATTGCGCCATCTATATCGCCCGTCCGGGCGCTTCGGTCCGCGTGCGCAGCTGGACGCCGATGGAGGGCCCCTATCAGGGCTTCCTGATCACCCATTCCGAGGCGATCTCGATCGCCGATTATTTCACCGTCGGCGAGGGCGCCAATCCGGAATTCCGCCCTACCGTGCATTACGCCTACCATCCCTGCGACGAGGCGGTGCTGTCGCTGCACGAGCTGGCCGGCAAGGGCTGGAAATTCACCCAGAAGGCAGTGGTGGCGATGGAAGAGATCGCCGCCGGCAATGACGAGCTGGGCGTGCTGCTGATGGGCCATTCCCAGGGCGCCTATTGGTTCGGCTCGCGTCTGTCGATTGGTGCTGCCCGGCGGCTCGCGCCGCATAACAATGCCACCAGCCTGCAAGTCACCGCCACCATATTGGCCGGCATGAGCTGGGCGCTGGAAAATCCGAGCCGGGGCCTGGTCGAGCCGGACGATATGGATTTCGAGCGAATTCTCGAACTGGCCGAGCCCTATCTCGGCACGCTGGTCGGCGAATATTCCGACTGGACCCCACTCGAGCACCGCGCCGAACTGTTCGAAGAGGATCTCGACCGCGACGATCCCTGGCAGTTTAAGAATTTTCTGGTGATCTGACCGGTTTAGTCCGGTACCGTTTTCCTCGGGATTTTATGAGGGGGACGGGTACCGATGGTTTCTCGGCGCGATGTTTTGCGGGGCGCGGCGGCGAGTGCCGCCGCTATCGGCTGGGGCAAGTTTGTTTGGGCCGATGAGCCGCTGAAGGTCGGCGTCGCCCTCGTCTCGCCGCCCGGCGAGGCCGGCTGGGAAAGACAGCATGCCGACGGCATCGCCGCCATCAAGAAGGTGATGGGCGACAAGGTGTCGGTCAGCATCGTCGACACTGTGCTGCAGCCCCAGGATGCCGAGCGCGTTTTCCGCGGCTTCGCCACCTCCGGCCACAAACTGATTTTCGGCACCAGCTTCAGCCACGGCGTGCCGATGGCCAAGGTCGCCAAGCAATTTCCCGCCGTGGCTTTCGACAATTGTTCCGGTATGACCGTGGGCGCCAATCTCGGGGCCTTCGAAGCCCGCTATTACGAGGGCACCTATGCGGCCGGTGTCGCCGCCGGCAAAATCACGAAAAGCGGAAAACTAGGCTTCGTCGGCGGCTTTCCGATCCCCGACATCGTCGGTCCGGCCAATGCCTTCCTGCTGGGCGCCCAGAGCGTCCGCCCCGACGCCACCTGCGCCATCATCTTCGTGAATAGCTGGGCCGATCTCGGCAAGGAGAAGGATGCGGCCCATGCTCTGATCGCCCAGGGCTGCGACGTGCTGTGCGCCCATACCGACAGCCCGGCCGTCGCCCAGACCGCCGAACAGGCCGGCGTTTGGGTGGTCGGCTATGCCAGCGACCTGCATGCTTTCGCGCCCACCCGCCAGGTCACGTCGGTGATGCTGGATTGGAGCAGCGTCTATGTCGCGGAGACCCAGGCGGTCGCGGCAGGAACCTGGAAGCCGCAGTCGCGCTGGGATGGGCTGAAGGCGGGCGTGGTCAAGCTGTCGCCGGTCGCCGAAGGCGTGCCCGCCGAGGTCAAGGCCGCCCTGGCCAAGGCCGCCGACGATGTGGCCTCGGGCCGCGTGCTGCCTTATGCGGGCGAGATCAAGGACCAGTCCGGCAAGGTGCGGGCCGGCAAGGGCGCCGTGCTGTCCGACGATGACGTGCGCGGCATGGACTGGCTGGTCGCCGGAATGCAGGGCCGCACGCGGGGATGACGAGTCCCCGTCTCGAACTCAGGTCCATAAGCAAACTCTACGGATCCTTCCGCGCCAATGACGGCATCTCGCTGTCGGTGGCGCCGGGGGAAATCCATGCGCTGCTGGGCGAGAACGGCGCCGGCAAGAGTACCCTGATGAAGATCGTCGACGGCGCCATCGCCGCCGACGATGGCGAGATCCTGTGGGACGGCCAGCCCGTCGACATCGCCAATCCCGCCGCCGCGCGCCGGCTCGGCATCGAGATGGTGCATCAGCATTTCGCCCTGTTCGAGACCGCCACCGTGGCCGAGAACATCGCGCTCGCCGTCAGCGGAAAATATGATCTCAAGGCTTTGTCTACCCGCATCGCCGATCTGTCCCGGCGCTACGGCATGCCGCTCGATCCGGCGCGTCCGGTGCGCGATCTGTCGGTCGGCGAGCGTCAGCGGGTCGAGATCCTGCGCAGCCTGATGGGCGCGCCCAAGCTGCTGATCCTCGACGAACCGACGGCGGTGCTGGCGCCCGATGCGATCGGCAAGCTGTTCGACATGCTGCGTCGCCTGGCCGCCGATGGCTGCGGCATCCTGTTCGTCAGCCATAAATTGGAAGAGATCCGCGCCCTGTGCCACGGCGCGACCATCCTGCGGGGCGGGAAGGTGGTGGGACATGCCGATCCGCGCGATACAAGCGCCGCCGAATTGGCTCGCATGATGGTCGGCGCCGCGCCACCGGCCCTGTCGCATCCGGCCGCCATCGCCGAGGGCAAGCCGCGCTTTGAGGCGATCGGCCTGTCGGCCCCGGCCGAGGGGCCGTTCGGCGCGGTATTGGAAAGTGTGTCGTTCAGCCTCAAGGGCGGCGAGATCCTCGGTATCGCCGGGGTTTCCGGCAATGGCCAAGGTGAATTGCTGGCGCTGTTGGGCGGCGAGCGCCGGTCCGCCTCGGACATGGTGTGGCTCGACGGCGAGCCGGTCGGCCATCTCGGCGTGGCGAGCCGCCGCGCCCGCGGCCTGGCGCTGGTGCCGGAGGAACGGCTCGGCCGCGCCACCGCGCCGGACCTGTCGCTGGCCGACAATCTGCTGCTGACCAGCCATGGCGGACTGGTGCGGGGGGGGCTGATCGAGCGCGGGAAATGCGCCGATTCGGCGGCCGAGGTGATCGCGCGTCTCTCGGTGGCCTGTTCCGGCCCCGCCGCCCTGGCGCGCAGTCTGTCGGGCGGCAATCTGCAGAAATTCATCGTCGGACGGGAAATGGCGTTGGCGCCCCGGGTGCTGATCCTATCCCAACCGACCTGGGGCGTCGATATCGCCGCCGCTTTGTTCATTCGCCAAAGCCTGATCGATCTGTCGCGCGCGGGCGCCGCGATCCTGGTGATTTCGGAGGATCTCGACGAATTGTTCGAGCTGTCCGACCGCATCGCCGTGCTGCATCGCGGCCATTTGTCGAAGGCCGAGCCGGCCACAGCACTCGACCGCGGCCGGGTCGGGCTGCTGATGGGCGGGAGTGCCGCATGAAGCGGCTGGTGCTGGAACGGCGCGCGGCGCCGCTCGCCTGGATGCGCCTCGGCGCGCCCTTATTGGCTGTCGCCCTGACCCTGCTCGCCGCCGGCCTGCTGGTCCGCCTGCTGGGCCGCGATCCGTGGGAGACCTTCACGATCTTCTTCGTAACGCCGCTCAGCACGCTCTATGGCCTGTCGGAATGGCTGCTGCGGGCGTCGCCGCTGATCCTGATCGGCTTAGGCTTCACGGTGGCGCTGCGGGCCAATGTGTGGAACATCGGCGCCGAGGGCATGTTCGTGGTCGGCGCCGTCGCCGCCACCGTGCCGGCCCTGGCCTTCGGCGACGATCATCCGGTCTGGCTGCTGCCGCTGATGATGCTGGCGGGAACGCTGGGCGGCATGGCCTGGGCGGCGATCCCGGCCTTCCTCAAGACGCGCGCCAACGTCAACGAGATCCTGGTCACGCTGATGATGAATTACGTCGCCGGGCTGCTGCTGTCCTATCTGGTCAATGGTCCCTTGCGCGATCCGGCCGGCTTCAATTATCCGCAGAGCGCGCCGTTCGACGCGTCCGCCCAGTTCGCGCCGTTCGGCGACGCGGTGCGCTTGAACGGTTCGATCCTGATCACCCTGGCCGCCCTGCCGCTGACCTGGCTGCTGCTCGAGCGCAGCTTCCTCGGCTATCGCATGACGGTGTCCGGCGCCGCCCCGGCCGCCGCGCGCTATGCCGGCTTCGGCCAGGCCGGGCTGGTGTGGGCCGGGCTGCTGATCAGCGGCGGGGCCTCGGGCCTGGCCGGCATGATGGAGGTGGCGGGGCCGCTCGGCCAGCTGCCCTTGTCGGTGTCGCCCGGCTACGGCTTCGCGGCCATCATCGTCGCCTTTGTCGGCCGGCTGAAGCCACTCGGCATCGGCTTAGGCGGGCTTTTGCTGTCGCTGCTCTATCTCGGCGGCGAGGCGGCGCAGATGTCGCTGGGTTTACCGACAGCCATGACCCGCATCTTCCAAGGCGCGTTGCTCTTCTTTCTGCTGGGGGCCGACATCCTGATCACGCATCGCCTGCGCTGGAGGGACCGATGAGCGATTTCACGCTGGTCGGGGGCACGATGGCGGCGGCGACGCCGCTGATCTTCGCCGCCACCGGCGAGTTGGTCGGCGAGAAGGCGGGGGTCATCAATCTCGGGATCGAGGGGATGATGCTGGTCGGCGCCGTCGCCGCCTTCGCCGCCGGGGCCGCCGGCTGGCCGGCCGTGCTGGCGCTGGCCGCCGCCGCCTTGGCCGCTGCCCTGATGGCGCTGCTGTTCGCGGGGCTGAGCCTCAGCCTGGGCGCCAATCAATATGCGGCCGGACTGGGTCTTGGAATCCTGGGGTCCGGCGTCTCGGCCTTCATCGGGCACGCTTATGCCGGCGTCTCGCTGACCCCGATCGCGCCGGTTCTGTTCGGGCTCGATCCGCTGGTCTATCTGGCGCTGCTGCTCGCCGGCGGCGTCACCTGGTTCCTGTCCCGCACCAAGGCCGGCCTGGTGGTGCGGGCGATCGGCGAGAGTCCGCGCGCCGCCCATGACATCGGCTATCCGGTGATCGCCATCCGCTATGGCGTGACTCTGTTCGGCGGCGCCATGGCCGGGCTGGGCGGGGCCTATCTGGCGCTTTGCTACACGCCGCTCTGGATCGAGGACATGACGGCGGGGCGCGGCACCATCGCCTTGGCCCTGGTGGTGTTCTCCGCCTGGAAGCCCTGGCGAGTGGTGGTCGGCGCCTGGCTGTTTGGCGGCGTGGCTCTATCCGGGCTGTTCGCGCAGGGGTTGGGCGTGGCGCTGCCGTCCGAGCTGTTGTCGGCGCTGCCCTATGTCGCCACCATCCTGGTCCTCGCCCTGGCGCGCACCCGCGCGCTGGAAGTGCCGGCGTCACTGGGCCAGACATTCCGGGCGGAGGGATGATGAAGACATTTTTCGGAACCGCGCTGCACACGCCGGAGCCGGGCCGGCTGGAGGTGCTGGAAGACCGGCTGATTCTGGTCGATGAGGCCGGAACCATCGTCTCCATCCTGTCGGGCGATCCGGCGGAAGCGGATGTGCGGCTCGAACCGGGGCAGTTCCTGCTGCCCGGTCTGGTCGATCTGCATATCCACGCGCCGCAATGGCCGCAACTGGGCAAGGCGCTCGACGTGCCGCTGGAAGTCTGGCTGCAGCGCCACACCTTCCCGCTCGAAGCGCGATACGAGGATGTCGCCTATGCTGAAAGCGTGTGGCGGTCGATGATAGAGGGGTTGCTGGCCAACGGCACCACCACCGCGCTCTATTTCGCCACCCGTCATCTGGCCGCCAGCCAACGCCTGGCCGAGCTATGCCTCGACTATGGCCAGCGCGCTTTGGTCGGCCGCGTGGCGATGGACCATCCCGAGCAATGCCCGGACTATTACCGCGATCCCTCGCCGGAATTGGCGGAGGCGGAGACCCGCGCGTTCATTGCTCATGTCCGAGCACTGGGCGGCAACGAGGCGGGGCTGGTGCTGCCGGTCATCACGCCGCGCTTCATTCCCTCCTGTACCGACGATCTGCTGTATCGGCTGGGCAAGCTGGCCGCCGAGACCGGCTGCCACGTGCAGACCCATTGCTCGGAGAGCGATTGGGAGCACAACCACGTCAAGGAACGCTGTGGCGTTTCCGACAGCGAGGCGCTGGGGCGCTTCGGCTTGCTGTCGCGCCGCACCGTGCTGGCCCATGGCAATTTCGTCGATGAAAGCGATCGGGCCCTCATCAAGCAGGCGGGGGCGGCGATCGCCCACTGCCCGCTCTCCAACGTCTATTTCGGCGATGCGGTGTTTCCGATGCGCAAGGCGCTCGACGAGGGGCTGCATGTCGGTTTGGGCACCGATGTGGCGGGCGGGGCCAGCCCGTCGATCCTGGCCAGCGCGCGCCATGCGGTGATCGCCTCGCGCAATTTGGAAAATGGCGTCGATCCCGCCTTGCCGCGCGGCGATCGGGGCCGGCCAGGATCGCGCATCGACGCGCTGGAAGCCTTCTGGCTGGCGACGGCGGGCGGCGGCGTCTCGCTGGATCTGCCGATCGGGCTGTTCAAGCCGGGGTATCAGTTCGATGCTTTCGTGCTGGATGCCACTGAAGGCGATATGACGCTGTATCCCGAGGACAGCCCGGAAGACGTTCTGCATAAGGCGGTTTATCTGGCCGGGCGGCAGAATATCCGGCAGGTCTGGGTGGCCGGGCGGCAAGTGAGGGATTAAGGGCGTCGCGCTTAAAATCCGCACCACCTCAATACCGTCATGCCTGCGAAGGCAGGCATCCACCGAGGGGCCGAGTCTGACCTCGACGTGGACCCCTGCCTCCGCAGGGGTGACGGGTGTAATTCTCTAAAGCCGGTTCGGGCAATCCGCAGCCGGCGGAGTGGCAGGCAGCCCGTTGAGCTTGGCGACGGCCGGCCAATAGGGGCTCTCGCGCAGTTTGCAGCGGGTCAGTAACGACCAATAGGCGTCGCGCTTGGCGACGCTGTCGGCCCAGCTATCGACCAGGAAGGCGTGGGCTTCGGTCATGTGGCCGGTATAGATCAGATCCAGCATGGGGCTGGTTAGGAAACCCGGCTCATAATCGGTGGGCCCATCCGCCAGGGTCGCCCCATGCGCTTCGCGGGCGACGCCTTTCTGGCGCGCCAGTTCTTCGGGCGCCGGCAACGGCGCGCGCATCAGGTCGGGATCGGCGACATAGCGCCCGGCAACGGGGTCATAGCTCAGCATCACGGGCGGGAAGGGGCTGTCCGCGAATGAGGAGCGCCATTCCTTGAAGGTCGCGTCGGTGGCTTCCAACACCAGGGAGGTCCGTCCCTCGACCGGGTGAAAGTTGCCGCCGGGATCGTGGAGATCGATTTCCTGCACCCGGAACGGCTTGTCGAGCATCAGGATAATCGCCTTGAAGCAGCAATGCATGCCGCCGGAATAGTCGGCGAAGACCAGATTGGGACGACCGATGCCGAGCACGTCAGTGCCGGGAACCTTCTCGGGATCGTGGCCGGAGACCGGTTTGCCCCTATCGTCGGCGATGGTTTCCTGACCGATTGTCAGTTCGCTGCGCACGAAATCGTCGCTGAGGTGATAGATCGGGACTTCCGTGGAATAGACCGTCAGTTCGTCCAGATGGCCCGCGTCGAGATTGGTCTTCAGGACGATTCGATAGGGCGGCACATCCCATTCGGCACTGCCGCTTTCGTCGGATTCCTGGGCGGAGGCGCTGAGTGCCGCGAAGGCGGCGACGATAAAGGCAACAGTGCGAATCATGCCGGCAGCGTAAAGATCCCTGGCATCACCGTAAAGCCGGGCAGACGGCGGACGCGGTCGCTCCAGCGGCGCAGGGCCGGATAGGGCATGCGCGAGATGCCGGCCTGTTCGGACATCATCACTTCGGGGAAGCAGCCGATATCGGCGACGGTCGGATGATCGCCGCACAGGAAGGGCGAGCCTTCACGCTCGCCGAACCACAGATGCTGGTCGAGTTCGCGGAACAGGGCGGTGTCGGTGGGAGAGGAGGCGAGACGGCGCGCGAAGGCGAACCAGCGGCCATCCGCCTGCCAGTCGGGCGGGGCGAGACGCGACAGGGCGCGCCAGGCATCCTCGAACCGCTCGCCCTCGACCTCGATGCGCAGCTCGGCGCCGTCGAGCGTTTCATAAGCCAGTCCGGCCAAGTCGAACAGCAGGCGGATGCGATAGGTTTCGCGCGAGAGAGGGCTTCCCGACAGAGAGATCACGGCGTGGCGCTTTCGATGCGGTCGCGCAGGCGGGTCAGCGCGTCGTCATGTTGGCGCGGCGAGAAGGACATGTCGCCGGACAGGCCGTGGATCACGGTCCGGGTCTCTGAGACCGGTTGGAGAAACAGCGCCAGCCCAGTCTGCTCCGGCAGATGGGGGGCGATGGCGGCGAGCGGCGCTTCGACGAAGATCGCGCGCAAGGATCGCCAGGCAGCCGCGCCGAGATCGGGAATGTCCTCCGGCGATTCGTCCAGGGTGGTCCAGACCAAGCCGTAACGCTCGACGCAGGGATAGGTCTTGACCTTCAAACCCTGTGACGGCGTGAAGCCGGGATGGGCCGGGATGGCCGCGCATTGCCCGCTGCCGCTGGAGAAGCGCCAGCCGTGATATTGGCAGCGCAGCTCGGTTCCCAGATTGGCGCCGATCGTCAGGCGAACGCCGCGATGCGGGCAGCGGTTCTCCCAGACGTTGGCGAAGCCGGCATCGTCGCGCCACAGCGCCAGTTCCTGCCCGCCGAGAGCGGTATGGAAGACATGGCGGGGCGCGAGATCGTCGCCGGAAGCAACCGGATACCAGGAAGAGCTCATGCAGGTATCGTCCCGTAACGGACGCCGCGCGAGGACAGCCAGCGGCGATAGGCGGCCGAGCCGGCGTCGGCCGGGGCCCAGGCTTCGGCGCGGGGATGCAAGGGCAGGCGCTTGGGAATCTGGTTCTCGAGGATCGGCTTGTCCTGGGCGAAGATCAGCTGCTGGAAATTCTTGATGGCGTCGTCGCTGCTGACATCGTCGAGAACGCTGGCCAGCATGTGGGCGACGATGCGCTCTTCCTCGACCGGCTGGACGAAGATGGCGATCACGTCGCGGCGCTTCTCGTCGAGAACGCTCGATTTGTAGAGGATCGCGCAATAGGGATGCGGCACCCGATACACATACTCGACCTCGAACCCTCCCTCGGCGATCAGCGAGGCCTGGGGCTGATAGGCGCGGCATTCGGTGGCCAGCACGCCATTCTCGTCGGAAGTCACCTTGTAGGGCTTGATCTCGGTATGCGGTTCGACGCCCAGGTAACCGTCATGCACATAGGCGAAATGGCCGAGATCGAGGAAATTCTCCACCGCGCGCGGGGCCGAGACATGGACGGGCACCGAACCCGCCATCACATTGCGGCGGTCGGGCTCGGCGAATTCGGGCAGGTCGAACAGCGGGCGCGCCGGGGTGCCCAGGCTGGTCCAGACATGGCCGTAGCGGATGCAGACCGGCAGGGCCTTGCCCGAGGCGGCCGGCCAGGCGGCGACGACGTCGCCGGGCGACCGCATTAACGCCAGATCGGTGCCGAGCAGACGGGTAGCGACCTCCTGCCCGAAAGGCAGCGAGGGGAGCGCGGCCACCACATGCCACTCATCAAGCGCGACCTGATCCATCCTGCTCCCGACAGCGTTGTCTTCCTCTGAGACAGCTGTACCTCATGCCGGTCTTCGGGTCCACGCCCATTCAGGCCCCTTCAGTGCCACGCTCCATCATCCCACCGCGAGGATGACATGCGATGGGCTGAAACCGGCCGCCGCCGCGTCGCCCGGCCCGAGATCGGTGGCCTCGCGCGGGACAACCGCGGTGAGGGTTTTGCCGCCGCCGATATCGAGCACGATCTCGGCGTCGCGCTGGCCATCGGTGCGTTTGACGACGGTGCCGGAAAAGCGGTTGACCGCCTCCGCCGGGTCGAAGCCGACGAAGGTCGCCTTGATCAGTGCCAGCACCTCCTGGCCGGGGGCGAGGCCGAGATCATCGACACTGTCATTGGTTATGATGGCGGTGAGGTTGCGCCCCTCGGCGATTTCCAGCGTCACGGTCACCGCCACCGCTTCCTTGTTCACCGCGGTGACGCGGCAGCGGAAGGCGTTGCGGGCGCTGGTCTTGACCGCCACGGTCCAGAACAGCAGGTCGGGATGGAACTCGCTGTCGTCGTTCAGGGTGGCGGCGATCTGCGACAGCTTCTCCTCCAGCCGGTGGAAGGACAGGATCAGCTTGCGTCCATCATCGGTCAGTGTGGCGCCGCCGCCACCCCGGCCGCCGGTCTGGGCGATCAGTGCCGGGCGCGGCAGCAGATTGTTGATGGCGTCGATACCGTCCCACACTGTCTTGTAGCTCAAGCCCAGGGCCTTCGCCGCCGCGGTAATGCTGCCTTGCGTGGCGACCGCCTCCAGCATCGCCACCCGCTCGCGGCCGATCGATGTCCGGCCCTGGCTGCGCCACGTCAGCAGAGCGTCGATGTCTCGATTCAATGTGCTCTCCTTGCAACAGCGTGATCAAAAAGCAAGAAACAACCTGGAGATCGTTATATATTTGCGCTATATAGCGATCGCAAAACTCGATGCGAAGCCCAGGGGGAGCCTCACAATGAAAAGGACATACCTTGCCGCGACAGCGCTTGTCGCCGGTTTTTCCACCGCCGCGTTCGCCGCGGATGCCGATCAGGCCCAGGGATACGGCCCTGCTGGTCCGACGGCGCAGGTTGCCGCCAATCCGGCTTCCGGCGCGCCCTGTTCGAGCCCTCAGGAATTGTTTGCCACGGCCTGTCCGCTGACCTGGTACGGCATCACCCTGTACGGCACCTATGACATCGGCGTGGGCTGGGTCAGCCATGGCCTGCCGGAAAACGGCGTCAATTACGAAGGCGAATCGCTGATCAACCGGAACGGCAACCAATCCCGCTTCCTGATCGCCCAGAACAACCTGTCGCAGACGGGCGTGGGCATCAAGGGCAAGGAAGAGTTCATGCCCGACTGGTTCGCCGTTTTCAACGCCTCGACCGGCATCAATCCGCAATCGGGCCAGCTCGCCAACATGGCGGCCACCAACACCAATAATAACGGCCTGCCGAGAGGCGCCTATTCCTATACCGGCGACGGCGCGCGCGCCGGCCAGGCCTTCAATGACGAACTCTATGCCGGCGTGTCGTCCCCGACTTTCGGCACGCTGACCTTCGGCCGCCAACGCGCTCTGGGGACCGATGCGATGCTGGCTTACGATCCGGCCAATGGCGCCTATTCTTTCTCGTTCATCGGCTATAACGGCCTGATGGCGGGCGGTGGCGACACCCAGGACACGCGCCTGGACGATGCCATGAAATATCGCCTGGCCTATGGTCCGGTCCATTTCGGCGCTCTCTATAAATTCGCCGACGGCTCGGGCGGTTGCTATTCCGCCGTCGCCGGTTGGACCGCCGCCAGCTGTACGGCGGAATCGGCGCACAACACCGCCTATGGGTTGGACGCCGGCGGTGAGTACGCGCGGTTCTCGGCCGACGTCGTCTACCAGCACGTCAATGACGCGATCAGCGTCGTCGATCCTCTGCTCGGGGCTGGGAGCCCGACGGCTCCCTACCAGGCGACCACCGACAGCATCAATACCAATCAGATCAGCGGGGCGAACCTGGTCGGGACGAACAATACCGAATACGGCATCGTCACCGACAACAGCGCCATCATGGTCGCCGCCAAATATACTCTCGACCCGTTCAAGTTCTATGCCGGCTACGAACATATCCGCATGACGAACCCCAAAAATCCGCTGGGCATCGGCGCCACCGCCCAGGGCGGTTACGTGTTGAGCGGCGTCGAGGACAACAATCTCGATTCGCCCAAGATCGTGCAGGTCTTCTGGTCGGGCGTGAAATACGCCTTCGACAGCCAGACGGATTTCACCCTGTCCTATTACCATGAATGGCAGAACGACTTCCGCGTTCCGTCGACCTGCTCGCCCGAAGCCGGTTACCGCTCATCCTGCGCCGGGACGCTGAACGAAGTCTCGTTCTACGTCGATCACCACTTTACCCCGCGCTTCGACGTTTATGCCGGCATCGCCTATTCCGACGTTACCGGCGGTCTGGGCATCGCCATTCCTCACGGTCCCGGCGTGCCCTATTATCACAACAACAACCTGGCTCCGACCACCGGCGTCCGGTTCACTTTCTGATCGGGTATTCAATGATCCCGCGGGTTTCATCCCGCGGGATCAGCCCAGGACGACTATTCCCACGATCAGGGCGATGAAGGTCCACCCCGATTGGATCAGCAGGACTGGCCGAACTTGGGGGCGGCGGAACAGCACGATCAGATAGGCGATCGAAACCGCCGTCGCCACGCCGGCCATCACGAGCGCGCGGTCGAGCATCCAGGGGGTGAAGAACAAGCAGAACGAGGTGGGGATGGTGGCCTGGATCATCATCGAGCCGGAGATGTTGGCCAGAGCCAGCCGGTCCTTGCCCTGGCGTATCCAGATCAGCGCATTGAGCAATTCGGGCAGCTCTGTCGCTACGGGGGCGACGAACAGCGACATCAGCTGCGGCGAGAGGCCGAGAGCCGGCGCCAGCACGTCGAGCGCGTCGACGAAGAAGCGCGAGGCGACGAAGATCACCGTGGCGGCTCCGAGACATTGCAGCAGGATCCAGCCCAATGCCGGCCGCGCGCTGGTCGGGCGGATCTTCAGTGGTGCCAGCTCGCCCTCATGCGGCTCGGGCGGGTGGCGCATCTCGGCGCGCAGATAGAGCGCGTAGGCGGCGAGGAAGGCCCCGCCGAACCAGGGCTTGGCGGCGAAGGCGACCAGGCCGAGGCCCAGCTTGACGATGAAGATGCCGAGAAAGGCGATTTGATTGCCCGACAGGCGGCGCTGATCGTCGGGCCGCAGCAGCGGGATCCGCTTCAGGCTCAGCAGCACGAAGCCGGTCGCCGCATAGGCCACGGTGGCGAGCACCAGCGGCCCGCCCATCGCCGCGCCTATGCCGATCGATTGCTGCGCCGGAGTCTCGGCGAAGGCGGTGGCCACCAGCGTCACCACTCCTTCGGGTAAAGCCGTGCCGAGAGCGGCGAGGATGGTGCCGGTGGCCGTCTGGCCCAGCTTCATCCGATAGCCCAGCCATTCGACGCCGTTGGTGAAGCTCTCGCAACACAGATAGATGGCGACGGCCGAGGCGATCAGGATCAGCAGGCTGACGGTCAAGAAGCGGCGCCTCCATTCTGGGCGTTGGCCCCGTAGTTTTTGAATTTCTCGATGACCAGATCCATCTCGGCATCGTCGAGGATCACCGGCTCGCCGATCTGCAGGGCGCGCCAATAGCCCTCGGCCAGGGATTCCACCTCGACCGCCAGGGCCACGGCGCGCTCGAGGCTCTTGCCCGCAGCGATCATGCCGTGATTGGCCAGGAGACAGGCGAAACGTCCCTCCAGCGCCGCCAGCGCGTAGTTGGACAGTTCCTGAGTGCCATAGGTGGCGTACGGCGCGCAGCGTATGTCGCGGCCACCGGCCATCGCCACCATGTAATGGAAGGCGGGAATGCCGCGCCCATGACTGGCCAGGGCGATACCGAAGGGCGGATGGCTGTGCGCGATGGCGTTGATCTCCGGTCGCGCGACGTAAATATCACGGTGGAAACGCCATTCCGAGGAGGGCTTGCGGCTGCCTGACGACGTTCCGTCCATCGCCATAGGCACCATGTCCTCGGGCTGCAGCGTGCGCGGCGGCATGCCCGAGGGGGTGACCAGGAAGCCGTTCTCGGTGCGGATGCTGATATTGCCGGACGATCCGCGCGTCAGACCGAGAGACTCCATCTCCAGCGCCGCCTCGATGATCGCCTGGTGAGATGTCATCGCGCGCGCTCCGGATACAGGCTGGCCAACCCTTCCCGCGAAGCGGCGCAGACGCCGCGTTCGGTGATCAGGGCGGTGACGAGGCGGGCGGGGGTGACGTCGAAGGCGGGATTGGCGCCGGCCGAGCCGTCCGGCGTCACCTGGACCGTCACCATCTGCCCCGTTTCGTCGCGCCCGGCGATGTGGGTCAGTTCGCGCGCCGAACGTTCCTCGATCGGGATCTCCCGGATCCCGTCGCGCACCGTCCAGTCGATGGTCGGGCCGGGCAGGCCGACATAGAAGGGAATATCGTTGTCGTGCGCCGCCAGCGCCTTGAGATAGGTGCCGATCTTGTTGCAGACGTCGCCATCCGCCGTGGTGCGGTCGGTGCCGACGATCACCGCGTCCACCTTGCCATGCTGCATCAGATGGCCGCCGGCATTGTCGGCGATCACGGTGTGCGGAATGCCGGCCCAGTTCAGCTCGCGCGCGGTCAGCGCCGCGCCCTGATTGCGCGGGCGCGTCTCGTCGACCCAGACATGGATCGGGATGCCCTGTTCGGCCGCCTTATAGACGGGGGCCAGCGCCGTGCCCCAATCGATGGTCGCGAGCCAGCCGGCATTGCAATGAGTCAGGATGTTGAGGCGTTTGGCGCCGGCCGCGCGGCGTTTCTCCCAGAGCGTCGCGAACAGGGCGGCGCCGTGGCTGCCGATCGATTCGCAGAGGTCGGAATCCTCGTCGGCCAGCCGCGCTGCCTCTTCATAGGCGGCGGCGGCGCGTTCGCCGTCCGGCAGCGGCAGTAGCAGACCCAGCATATGGTCGACGCCCCAGCGCAGATTGACGGCGGTCGGGCGGGTCGCCATCAGCAGCGCGGCGGCCTGGCGCAGGGCTTCGTCGCCCGGCTGGATCCTGGCCGCCAGCGCCATGCCATAGGCGGCGGTGACGCCGATCAGCGGGGCGCCGCGCACCCACATATCCTTGATGGCGCGCGCGGCGTCCTCGACGGTCTTCAGGGTCACCACATGGAGATGATGGGGCAGGCGGGTCTGGTCGATGATCTCGACCGAAACGCCGTCCTCGGCCAGCCAGAGTGTGCGGTAGGGGATGCCGTCGATTTTCACTTCAGCACCCGCCCGGCGACGGCATCCAATTTGACTTTCATGGCGGGATCGCGCGCCTCGGGGGCGGTGATCAGCGCGGTTTCCAGCGCGTGGTTGCAGCCCTTGGCGCAGGGACCGTGCTCGCGGGAGAGCCGCGGTGTCACCGCCTTGATCA
>Ga0302311_10002698_pt1 | contig 19904 bp, 17 predicted proteins | sample III_Palsa_N1_3_FD_200449 | JGI IMG/M metagenome (GOLD analysis project Ga0302311, IMG submission 200449) | Peat permafrost microbial communities from Stordalen Mire near Abisko, Sweden - III_Palsa_N1_3 | ecosystem: Environmental > Terrestrial > Soil > Palsa > Peat permafrost | place: Sweden... | reverse complement strand
ATCAAGATCAACTTCGCCCGCCGCGCCTGCGCAGCCTCCACGGTGCGCCTACGCGTGATCGCCAGCAACTGGTCTCGTTCCGACTCGGTCAGGTTCATCTTGCCCATGCCTCATATCGGACCACAAATGGGGTGCCATTTCAATGGCGCAGCGGACTAGTGCGCCGGCACGTGCGCCTCGATGAAGGCCTTGACGACTTCCACGTCGGCCTTGACGACGGTGAAGCGCTTGGGCCGCGACTCCAGGTCGGCCAGCGCCGCCGGCAGCGCGGGGCGGCGCCCCAGCGCCTCTTCGATCGTGTCGGCGAACTTCACCGGCAACGCCGTCTCCAGCACGATCATCGTCTCGCCGGCCTTCGCCTGCTCGCGCGCCACCTTGAGGCCGTCGGCGGTGTGGGTGTCGATGACGACGCCGAAGCGGGCGGCGGTGTCGCGGATCGTGGCCAGGCGGTCGGCGTGCGTGCTGCGGCCCGAGACGAAGCCGAGGCTGGCGATGCGCGCCTTCTGGTCGGGCAGCAGCGTGAACGCGCCGTCGCGTTGCAGCGCGGCGCCGAACAGCTCGCGCGTGAGCACGCCGTCGCGGCCGACGAGGTCGAACACGAAGCGCTCGAAGTTGGACGCCTTGGAGATGTCCATCGACGGGCTCGAGGTCTCGAAGGTCTCGGCCGCGCCGCGCACGCGGTACGTGCCGGTGCGGAAGAACTCGTCGAGCACGTCGTTCTCGTTGGTGGCCACCGCCAGCCGCGCGATCGGCAGGCCCATCATGCGCGCGACGTGGCCCGCGCAGACGTTGCCGAAGTTGCCCGACGGCACCGCGAAGCTGACCTTCTGGTCGTTCGACGTGGTCGCCTGGATGTAGCCGGCGAAGTAGTACACGACCTGCGCCAGCAGCCGCGCCCAGTTGATCGAGTTGACCGTGCCGATGCGCCACTGGCGCTTGAACGCGAGGTCGTTGGAGACGGCCTTGACGATGTCCTGGCAATCGTCGAACACGCCCTCGACGCTGAGGTTGTGGATGTTCTCGTCCTGCAGGCTGAACATCTGCGCCTGCTGGAACGGGCTCATGCGGCCGTACGGGCTCAGCATGAAGACGCTGACGCCGTGCTTGCCGCGCATCGCGTGCTCCGCCGCGCTGCCGGTGTCGCCGGACGTCGCGCCGAGGATGTTGAGCGTTTCGCCGCGGCGCGCCAGTTCGTACTCGAACAGGTTGCCCAGCAGTTGCATCGCCATGTCCTTGAAGGCCAGCGTCGGGCCGTTCGACAGCGCCTCCAGCTGCAGGCCCGGCTCGAGCGGCTTCAGCGGCACGATGGCGTCGCTGCCGAAGACCTCGGCCGTGTACGTCTTCGCGGCCAGCGCCTTCAGGTCGGCGGCGGGGATGTCGTCGATGTAGAGCGACAGGATCTCGTAGGCCAGCTCGGCGTACGACAGCCCGCGCCATCGCGTCAGCGTGAGGTCGTCGACCTGCGGGTAGTGATCGGGCAGGTACAGGCCGCCGTCGGGCGCGAGGCCTTCCAGCAGGATTTCGCTGAAGCTGCGCGGCGTCTTGTCGCCTCGGGTGCTGATGTACTTCATCGGATCAGGCCAGGTCTTCCTTGCGCAGGCTGACGATGGGCGCCAGCACGGTCGGCAGCGCCTGCATCTGCGCGATGGCCTGGCGCATCCTGCCCTCGACGGTGTTGTGCGTGAGGATGATCAGGTCCTGCTGCCCGGCCTTCTGCTCGGGGCTGGGGCGTTGCAGCACGGCGTCGATCGAGATGTCGTGCTCGGCCAGCGTCGTCGTGATCTTCGACAGCACGCCCGCCTCGTCGGCCACGCACATGCGCAGGTAGAACGAGGTGACGGTGTCGGCGATCGGCAGGATCGGCGTGTCGGACAGCGAATCCGCGCGGAACGCCAGATGCGGCACGCGATGATCCGGATCGGCGGTGTGCAGCCGCGTGATGTCGACCAGGTCGGCGACGACGGCCGACGCCGTCGGCTCCGCGCCCGCGCCCTTGCCGTAGTAGAGCGTGGTGCCGACCGCGTCGGCCTGCACGACGACGGCGTTCATCGCGCCCTCGACGTTGGCGATCAGCCGCTTGGCCGGCACCAGCGTCGGGTGCACGCGCAGCTCGATGCCGCCCACGTCGGCGCGGCGGCGCGTGATGCCCAGCAGCTTGATGCGGTAGCCCAGCGCTTCGGCGTGCTTGATGTCGGCCGCCTGCAGGCCGACGATGCCCTCGACATGCGCCTTGTCGAACTGCATCGGGATGCCGAACGCGATCGCGCTCATGATGGTCGCCTTGTGCGCGGCGTCGACGCCCTCGATGTCGAAGGTCGGATCGGCCTCGGCGTAGCCCAGGCGCTGCGCCTCCTTCAGCACGACGTCGAAGTCCAGCCCCTTGTCGCGCATCTCGGACAGGATGAAATTGGTCGTGCCGTTGATGATGCCGGCGATCCACTCGATGCGGTTCGCCGTCAAGCCCTCGCGCAGCGCCTTGATGATGGGGATGCCGCCCGCCACCGCGGCCTCGAAGGCCACCATCACGCCCTTCTCGCGCGCGGCGGCGAAGATCTCGTTGCCATGCACTGCCAGCAACGCCTTGTTGGCCGTGACCACGTGCTTGCCGGCGGCGATCGCCTCCAGCACCAGCGTCTTGGCCACGCCGTAGCCGCCGATCAGCTCGACGACGATGTCGATCTCGGGGTTGGCGATGATCGCGCGGCCGTCGGCGACCACCTTGACGCCGTCGCCGACGATGCCCCTGGCGCGCTCGACGTCGAGGTCGGCCACCATCGTGATCTCGATGGCGCGGCCGGCGCGGCGGCGGATCTCCTCCTGGTTGCGCGTGAGAACCTTGTACGTGCCGGAACCGACGGTGCCGATGCCCAGCAGGCCGACCTGGATCGCTTTCATGTCATTCACCTCTTTTTGCATGCTCAATTGGCCGGGATCACGTCGCTGACCAGCGTGGGCAGCTCCCACGCCCCGCCCGCCTTCACGCCGCGGCACAGGCTGCCGACGGTGGCGTAGGTCTGCTCGAACCGGAACCCGTTCCACGTCCACGACTGGGCGCTGGCGCAGTCGCCCGCGGCCGTCAGCGCGGCGCGGGCGGTGACGGTGCTGCCGTCGAAGCCGGTGCCCGAACGAGTCATCGGCCTCGCATCGTACGGCGGGCGCAGGTTGGCGGTCCAATAGCCCTGGACGGTGCCGTCGGCCGTCGCGCGGCACGGCTGCGTCACCAGCAGGCGGTTGGCGTCCAGGTGCCACAGGCGCGCCTTGGCCTGCGCGGCGCCGTCGTCCAGCAGCGGACACTCGGGATCGCTCTGGATCGCGGCGACCACGCGCACGACCAGCGCGTCGTCGCCCGGCAGCGTCGCCGCGGCGATGCGCGACGCCTCGAAGCGCGGGATCGCCATCGGATACGCCGCGTCGGCGTCGCTCAGGCTGCCCTTGCGCACGAGGGCCGAGGGCCGGCCCGTGCGACCCTGGACCTCGTCGATCTGCGCCAGCATGTCGACGGCGCCGTCGCCCGACAGCCGCCACGTGCTGCGTCCGGCCGTGAACGTCGCGCCGCTGCCGCCGACCAGCGCCTTCAGCAAGGCCATGGCCGCAGGCCCGGGCAGGTCGGCGTGGTTGTTCCTGTCGATGCGGATTGTGCCGGCCGGCTTGCCGGCTATTGCCATCACGACGCTCGCCGGATGCACGCTGCGGGCGTCCAGCGTGCCCAGCTGCAGCTCGACGACCGCCGGCATGTTCGCGCCCGAGGCGCGCGAGAACAGCACCGAGACGGGCGCATCGCTGCCCTCGACGCTGTAGCCGGCCGCGCGGCAGGTGCGCGTGTTGTCGCACACGACCTGCCAGTCCTTGCTGGCGAACGACTGCGCGCCGGCGGCCAAGGGCCAGGCCAGCGCCGCGAGCGCGAAGATGACGAGTCTGCGCATGGTCAGACCGCGTGCCGCTTGCGGTAGCCGTCGAGGAAGCGCGCGATGCGGCCCACGGCCTCGGTCAGGTCGTCGGCGTTGGGCAGGAACACGACGCGGAAGTGATCCGGCTGGCTCCAGTTGAAGCCGGTGCCCTGCACGATCAGCACCTTCTCCTCGGCCAGCAGCTCGTAGGCGAACTGCTGGTCGTCGGCGATCGGATAGAGCTTCGGGTCCAGGCGCGGGAACATGTACAGCGCGGCCTTGGGCTTGACCACCGTCACGCCGGGGATCTGCGTCAGCAGGTCGTAGGCGAGGTCGCGCTGGCGCGCGAGACGCCCGCCGGGCGCGACGAGATCCTTGATGCTCTGGTAGCCGCCGAGTGCGGTCTGGATCGCCAGCTGGCCCGGCGTGTTGGCGCACAGGCGCATCGAGGCCAGCATGTTGAGGCCCTCGATGTAGTCCTTGGCGTACTTCTTCGCGCCCGACACCACCATCCAGCCGGCGCGGTAGCCGCACGAACGGTAGTTCTTCGACAGCCCGTTGAACGTCACGCACAGCACGTCGTCGGCCAGCGACGCGATGCTGGTGTGCGTCTCGCCGTCGTACAGCGTCTTGTCGTAGATCTCGTCGGCGAAGATGATCAGCTCGTGCTGCCGCGCGACCTCGACGATCTCCTGCAGCACCGCCACCGGATACAGCGCTCCGGTCGGGTTGTTCGGGTTGATGATGACGATGGCCTTGGTGCGCGGCGTCACCTTGCGGCGGATGTCGGCGATGTCGGGCAGCCAGCCGGACTGCTCGTCGCAGACGTAGTGCACCGGCGTGCCGCCCGACAGGCCGACGACGGCCGTGTACAGCGGATAGTCCGGCGACGGGATCAGCACCTCGTCGCCCGAATCGAGCAGCGCATTCATGCTGAAGGCGATCAGCTCGGAGGCGCCGTTGCCGAGGTAGACGTCGTCCACCGTCACGTGGGGGATCTTCTTTTCCTGCGTGTAGTGGACGATGGCCTTGCGCGGCGCGAACAGGCCCTTCGAGTCGGTGTAGGCCGCGGCGTGAGGCAGGTTGCGGATCATGTCCTGCACGATCTCGTCGGGCGGCTCGAGGCCGAACGCGGCGACGTTGCCGATGTTCAGCTTGATGATGTGGTGGCCCTCGTCCTCCATCTGACGGGCCTTGTCGAGGACCGGGCCGCGGATGTCGTAGCCGATGTTGGCGAGCTTGCTGGACTTGGCGATCGGCTTCACGGCCGGGCATCCTGTGGAAAAGGAATCGGAGACGGTCGAAGAGACGACCGCCGGGCGAGGGTGAAGTTTCTCATAGGGAAACCTCTGCCCGGCCTTGGCGTCGCCGCCGAATCGTCGCTTGCGCAACGGCGAAGGCAGCTGCAGGCCCGTTCCCCCGCGCACGGCCCGGTGAAAGGGCCGTTTCTATAATCGAGGCTCGCCATCGATCCAGGACGTCCTCTTGAAATTCCAGCCCGACACGCTCGACGGGGTGAACAACATCACCCGCTACGACGTCGACAACCTGCGCGTCAACGCCGACCTGCACACGAAGAGCGTGCTGGTGCCCTGGGTCGGCCAGGCCAGGGACTGGGACGCCAGCCGCGTGGAGGAACTGACGCAGGCCCACTTCGACGCGCTGCTGGCGTTCGATCCCGAGGTCGTGATCTTCGGCAGCGGCACCAAGCTGAAGTTCGTGTCGCCCGCGCTCTACCGCAACCTGATCGCCAAGCGCATCGGCGTCGAGACGATGGACTCGGGCGCGGCCTGCCGCACCTACACCGTGCTGGCCAACGAGGGCCGTCGCGTCGTCGCGGCGATCCTGCTCGCACCCGCGGCCTGAGTTGCTTCACGCAGCTGAAACAAGCGGTTTCAGCGCGGTTTCACGCGGGGCCTGGTGGTGGCCGGGCACGCCAACGGTGGCCCGCCCAGGGCACGTGGGCAGTTCACTCTATAATCGATGGTTGTGCCTGATCTGGACCGATGTCATCTCGGGCCAGTTCGCCAGGCCCTTATCACGTCACGCACCCCAGATCGACCGACGGCTCGACCGAGACCCTACATGACGCCTGCACTGAACAAAGCGCTCCCTGAATTTGAAGCACTCGCCACCAACGGTGTCAAGTTCACGCCGCATGCCTTCCAGGGCCGCGCCGTGGTGCTGTATTTCTACCCCAAGGATCACACGCCGGGTTGTACCACCGAGGCCATGCAGTTTCGCGACATGCACGCCGAGTTCGTCAAGGCCGGCGCGGTCGTATTTGGCGTTTCGCGCGACAACATGGCGTCGCACGACAAGTTCAAGCAGGCCATCGAGCTGCCGTTCGAACTGATCGCCGACACCGAAGAGAAGCTCTGCCACATGTTCGGCGTGGTCAAGAACAAGATCATGTACGGCAAGAAGGTCAAGGGCATCGAGCGCTCGACCTTCCTGATCGACGGCAACGGCGTGCTCGTCGCCGAATGGCGCGGCATCAAGGTGGCGGGCCATGTCGAGGAAGTGCTCAAGGCTGTCAAGGAACTGAAGAAGGCCTGAGCGCCCTGCTTCGCCGCATCAACGAAGCCGCCCTCGGGCGGCTTTTTCTTTGGCATCGCGCGCGTCACGCGAGCGCGGGCGCAAGGCTTGCCCGCGGCCCGGCATGCCGCTCATCCTGCAAGCCGACACCGCCCATGCCATCCAGTTGGCGATCGCGCCGGCGTTCGTGCTGGCCGCCATCGGTTCGACGTTGACGGTGCTCACCAATCGGCTCGCGCGCATCGACGACCATTCGGAGAAGCTGCGCGCAGGCGTGAAGCAGGCCGGTGGCCGCCTGAGCGACGCCGACGAGCGCGTGCTCGCCCGACTGGACACCCGCGCCAGGCTGATCCACGTCAGCATCAGCTCGGCCGTCGCCTGCGGCTTGCTGATTTGCGCGATGGTGATGGCCACCTTCACGGGCGACGAGTTCGGCCTCGCCGCCGACCGCGTCATCGCGCTGCTGTTCGGCGGTGCGATGGCCAGCCTCGCGGTGACCTACGCGGTGTTCCTGGTGGAGATCTACCTCGGCGCGCGCATGCTCAAGCCGGACAGGCCGCTGAGCGCCAGGTAGCGCGCCCGCCGATCAGTTCGCCGCCGTCTTCGCCTCGATCTTGACCGGCACCGTGATGTTGCACAGGTCGATTGCGCCTGCCTTGTGCACGTACCAGCCGTCCTTGCGGTTGCGGCGCGACTCGATCATCTCGGCCCACTGCGGCGTGTCGGTACGGAACACGCGCACGTCGGGCCGCGTGGCCTCCGGCATGTCGGCCAGGCGCTCGACTTTCTCGATGCGCACGTCCTGCTCGGGCTTGTCGTAGAAGCCCATGTTCTGGCCGCCGCGCGGCAGCGAGGACAGCAGCTCCATGCCCTGCAGCACGCGCGCGACCGGCGCGATGTTGAGGTCCAGCCCGCGCGGCGACTGGCCGATCACGGCGTACAGCTCGGCGCCGCTGCCCGAGTCGACCGTCATGCCGCGACCCGCGCCGATGGTGCCGTAGCAGTGCGCGATCCACGCGCGGTGCGTCTTCGGATCGGCCGCCACCGGGAAGCCGTCGACGAAGCCGGTGACCGGGGCCCAGACGTCCCTGTCCTTCAGCTTGGCGATCTTCAGGCCCTTGTCGCTGATCGAGAACTCCGGCGCCAGCGTACGCTTGGCCGCGCCCAGCGAGCGGCCCTTGGTCGGATCGTCGTCGTCGGCTGCCGGATCGCCCCACTGCGCGACGAAGTTGTCCTGCACGCGCAGCACCGCCAATCCGTCGAAATAGTGCTGCGCGACCAGCGTGCGGATGTTGTCCGCATGCAGCGGCGCGAAGCGCGGCGCGAGCTCGATCCAGACGATGCCCGACGGCAGCGTCATCGCCAGCACGTCGTTCGGATCGGGCCGGCGCCAGGCGCTCTCGGGCGCCTCGCGCACGATGTCGGCCGTCGTGCGCACCTTGGGCGCGGACGCGGCGCCCGCGGGCGCGGAGGCCTGGCCATGAGCGGCCACGGCCGCGACGAAGAGGCCGGCGACGGCGGTTCGGCGAAGAAGCGGGAAACGATTCGGCACGGGGTTCCTTGGCGGTGGGTTCACGCAGCGAGGCGGGCGGCGATCCACGCGTCCACCTGCTGTTCGAGGATGCCCAAGGGTACCGAACCCAGCGCCAGCACGGCGTCATGGAATGCACGCAGGTCGAAGTGCGCGCCCAGCGTGGCTTCGGCCCTTGCGCGCAGCTCGCGTATCTTGATCTCGCCGATCTTGTACGACAGCGCCTGGCCCGGCCAGCCGATGTAGCGGTCGACCTCGGTAGCGACCTCGTGCTCGCTCAGCGCCGTGTGCGCGAGCAGGTAGGCGCGCGCGTCCTCGCGGCTCCAGCGTTTCGCGTGCAGGCCGGTGTCGACCACCAGCCGCGCCGCGCGCCACATCTCGTAGGTGAGGCGGCCGAACTGTTCATACGGGGTGAGGTACACGCCCATCTCGTCGCCCAGGTGCTCGGCGTAGAGCGCCCAGCCCTCGCCGTAGGCGTCGACGAAGCTGTGGCGCCGGAACGGCGGCTGCTCGGTGAGCTCGCCCGCCAGCGCGATCTGCAGATGGTGGCCCGGCACCGCCTCGTGCAGCGTCAGCGCCGGCAGCGTGTAGAGCGCGCGCGACTCCAGCGCATGCGTGTTGACCCAGTACATGCCGGCGAAGCCCGTGGGCTGCGGCGCGGGCACGTAGCGGCCGGTCGTGTAGAACGGCGCGATGTCGTCGGGCACCGGCGCGACGCCGTAGGGCTGGCGCGGCAGCACGCCGAAGAACTTCGGCAGCAGGCCGTCGATGCGCTTGGCGATCCACGACGCATGCGCCAGCAGCTCGTGCGGCGTGCGCGCGTAGAACTGCGCGTCGCCGCGCAGGAACTGCAGGAAGGCCGCCAGGTCGCCGTCGAAGCCGGCGGCGGCCTTGACGCCGTGCATCTCGGCCAGGATGCGCGCGACCTCCTGCAGCCCGCGCTCGTGGATCTCGTCGGCCGTCAGCGGCAGCGTCGTGTAGTGGCGGATCTGCGCGGCGTAGAAGGCATCGCCGTCTGGCAGGTCGCAGGCGGCCGTGGTCTGGCGGGCGCCGGGCACGTAGCTGTCGCGCAGGAAGGCCAGCAGCTCGCGATAGGCCGGCAGCACCTGCTCTTCGATCGCGCGGCGCGCCTCGGCCTGCAACGCGGCGCGCGCGGCGACCGGCACGCCGACGGGGAACGCCGCGAACGGCCGCCAGAACGGCGTCGCCGCGGCGTCGGTCAGCTCCGCGATCGCCGCCAGCGGCTGGTCGCGTCCTTCGAGCACGACCTGCGGTACCGTGTAGCCGGTCTCCAGGCCTTCTCGCATCAGCGCGATGTGCTCGCGCATGAAGCGCGGGATGTCCGCAAGGCGCGCGATGAAGCGCCGGTAGTCGTCGGCGTCGCGCAGCGGCTGCGCGTCGCACAGGTCGATCAGCGGTCCGTAGAAGCTCGAGTCGCTGTTGAGCGGCATCCGGTCGGCGTGCGACTCGATCGCCGCGATGAAGCCGTGCAGCTGGTTCTCGAACACCGCGCGGTCGATGCGCGCCGCGGCCGACATCTCGTCGAGCGGGACCGCCGCCAGCGCCTCGCGCGTGTCGCGCCAGCGCAGGAGGCGCGCGGCGCGGCTGTCGGCGTCGACGCGTTCCAGCCTGTCGTCGTGCGACGCGTCGCCGACGCTGGTGGCGAGCTGCGGAAACTGGCCCAGGCGCCAGGCCCATTCGTCGGCGGCCAGGCGCGCGAAGCGCGCATCGGCGTCTGTGGCGTGCTCGTTCATCTTCAGGCGTCGTTGCGGGGACGGTTGGCCAGCTTGTCGGCGATCAGCGCCAGCGTCGCCTCGCGCTCGGCGCCCTCCAGCACCAGCCGCGGCGCGCGCACGCGCTCGTGGCCATGGCCCACCTGCTGCTGCACCAGCTTGATCAGCTGCACGAACTTCGGCACGGTATCGAGCGTCAGCAGCGGCAGGAACCAGCGGTACAGCGCGTCGGCCGCATCGCGCGCCTGCCTGGCCGTCGCCGCGTCGCCCGCGTTCGCGCGCGTCGCGAGGTCGAACAGCCGCACCGATTCGAGCGGCATCGCGTTCACGAGCCCCGCGACCCAGCCCGTCGCGCCGGCGGCGATGCCCTCGACGATCAGGTCGTCCACGCCCACCAGGATCGCGAGCCGGTCGCCCAGCCGATGGCGGATCGCGGCGATGCGGCGGATGTCGGCGCTCGACTCCTTCACGGCCACCAGGTTCTCGTGCGCCTGCGCGAGCTCCTCGACATGCTCGGGCCGGAAGTCGGTGCGGTAGGCGATCGGGTTGTTGTACAGCATGCACGGCAGCCCGGTGGCCTCGATCACCGCCGACACGTGCGCGCGCATCTCGCGCCACTCGGTCGAGTAGACGTAGGGCGGCAGCACCATCAGGCCGGCGCAGCCGATCTGCCGGGCCTCGCGCGCCAGGAAGCAGGCCTCGTCGGTGGACAGCGCGGCGATGCCTGCGACCAGCGGCACGCGGCCGTTCAGGGCCTTGGCCAGCGTGCGCAGCACGTCCAGCTTCTCGGGCGCCGACAAGGTGGCGGCCTCGCCGAGCGAGCCGAGCGCGACGATGCCGGTGCAGCCGGCCTCGATCATCCACAGCGCGTGGCGCGCGAGGAAGTCGTGGTCGACCTCGCCGTCGGCGGTGAAGGGAGTGGTGATGGCGGGCATCACGCCGTTCCAGGTCATGCTCATGTCGATTGCTCCTTGGTGGATGGGGGGTCGGGCGGGTTGTCCAACACGGCCAGCAGGGTGGCGAGCGGCGCCGGGCCCAGCGGCGGTCGGACGGGCAGGCGCGGCCAGTGCATCACGGCCGCCAGGGTGTCATGGCACAGGCGCCCTTGGCAATGCCCCATGCCGCAGCGCGTGGCGAGCTTGGCGCTGCGCAGGTCGGGCTGGTCGCGCAGCGCCGACCAGGGGACGTCCTCGCAGCGGCACACGAGCGTGTCGTCGCGCAGGCGCGCGGCCCAGTCGGCGGGCGGCGCAAAGGTGATTGCGACGGCCGCTGCGAAAGCGTGTTCGCGCGCGAGCCGGCGTGACGATCTTGCGGTCGGATTGGCAGGGCCGTCGAAGTCGAGGTCGTCGACGACCGCGCGACCCGCGGCCTCGCCCTGCAGCTGTGCCGCCACGGCGCCGGCGATGCCCGTGCATTCGCCCACCGCCAACACGCCGTCGACGCTGGTGCGCTGCTGCGCATCGACCGCGATCGCCGACGCGCCGAAGCGCGGCGCGAGCGCGCAGCCGAGCGACTGCGCCAGCTCGGTCTGCGGAATCAGGCCCCAGCCCGCGGCGAGCGCGTCGCAGGCGATCGTGCGTGTCTTGCCGCCCTCGCCTTCAAGCACCACGCGCTCGACGCGGCCAGCGCCCTCGGCCGCGACCACGCGCGTGCCGCTGGTCCACGGCACGCCCAGCAGCGACGCGCCCAGCCGCAAGGCCTGCATGGCCTTGCGCGGATGCGCCGCCAACGTGCCCGCGAACCGGGCCAACGCGACCGCTCGCGCCTCTTCGGCCAAGCCGACCACGTCCGCGCCCTCGCGCCGCAAGGTGGCAGCCGCGGCCAGCAGCAACGGCCCGGTGCCGGCGACCAGCACGCGCCGCCCGCGGATCGGCCAGCCACCCTTGACCAGCGCCTGCAAGCCGCCGGCGCCGAACACGCCGGGCAGCGCCCAGCCGGGAAAGGGCAACAGGCGCTCGCGCGCGCCGGTCGCGAGGATCAGCCTGTTCCACCGCAGGCGACGTGCGCCCTGCGGCCCGTCGATCAGCAGGACGCGGCCGGGCAACGCCATCACCACGCGTGTGCCGGACAGCACCCGCACGCCCGCGGATGCGAGACGCGCCTGCGCGCGCGCGACCGGTTCCGCCGCGACGCCCTGGCGCGCGCGCCAGATCTGGCCGCCGGGCACGGGCGCGGCGTCGAGCAGCAGCACGGCTAGCCCCGCGGCCGACGCCACCGTCGCCGCGGCCAGTCCCGCGGGACCGGCGCCGACGACCACGACGCGCGCGTGCAGCTCGATGTTGTCGTCCGACTCAAGCATCGGTTCGGATCTCCATGCCCGCCGCACACAAGGTCTGGCAGCCGAGACGATGCACGCGGCCATCGACCGTCACGCGGCACTCGCCGCAGATGCCCATGCCGCACAGCGGCAGCCGGCGCAGACCGGTCGGCGAGACGCGCGCGCCCTGCCCCGGCGCCGCGAGCTCGATCGCCGCGGCGACCAGCGTGCCCGCCGCCACGTCCAGCGAACGGCCGTCGATGCTGATCTTCATGCCGCCACCTCGACGAAGCGCTCGGGCGAATAAGGCGCCGGGTCGATCGCCGGCGTGCGGCCCAGCAGCAGGTCCAGCCACACGCTCGCGGTGCCGGTCGCGGTCGTCAGGCCCAGCCCCTCGTGGCCGGTCGCGACCCACTGGTTGCCGCGTTCGCTGGCTGGGATGCGTCCGATGATCGGTCGCCCGTCCGGCGTCGCGGGCCGGAAGCCGGCCCAGCAGCGCAGCATCTGCAGCATGCCGATGTCGGGCAGGAAACGCTGCGCGCGGCGCACCATGCGGGCCAGCAGAGCCGCGTCGACGTCGGCGCTCGTGTCGGAGAAGCTGCGCGACGATCCGAGCAGCACCTGCCCCGACGCGCGCGGCTGCGCGTTGAACGCGACGGACTCGTCGGCATCGCCGTGCGCGGCGGCTATGTAGCCCAGCTCGACGAGCGCATGGCGCAGGTAGCCGGGATAGCGATCGCTGATCGCGAGCTGGCCCTTGCGCGGGCGCAGTGGCAGCGGCGATTCGCCGGGCCACAGGCGCGCGCTGTCGCAGCCGGCCGCGAGCAGCACGTGCCCAGCGGAAACGCGGCTGCCGTCGGCCAGCAGCAGGCCATCGTCGCGCAACGCGGCGACCGGCGTCATTTCGTGGACGTGTCCGCCGGCGGCGCGCACGTCGGCCGCCAGCCGCACGGCCATCTCGGGACCGTACGCGACCTCGTCGTCCGTGACCCGCAACGCGCCCGCCAGGTCGCGCGCCAGGCGTGGCTCGGCAGCGTGCAGCGACTCGGGATCGAGCCATTGCGCCGACAGGCCGGCGTGCCGCAGGCGCGCGAGCTTGGCGTGCGCCGCGTCGCGCTGCGCATCCGTCTCCGCCAGCCACAGCGTGCCGGTGGCGCGACGCTCGATCGCGTCCCAGCCGCTCCACTCGCGCCAAAGCCGCATCGACAGCCGTGCCAGCGCGAACTCGGCCAGGTCGTCGTCGATGGTCACCAGGTGGCCCATGGCCGCCGCGGTGGCGCCGGCGCCGATGCGCTGGCCTTCGAACACCGCCACGCGCAGCCCCGCGCGTGACGCGGCGCGCGCGCAGGCGCAGCCGACGATGCCGCCGCCGACGATCGCGACGTCGACCGAAGCCATCATGCGCGGATGCCGTCGCGAAACGGATCGTCGTTCGCCAGCAGCAGCGTCGCCTCGGCCGTGATCCAGGCGCGGCCGCTGATGGCCGGCACGATGCGGCCGGGTTCGCCGTCGACCGGCGCCCAGCGCCCTTCGAAACGGCTGCCGATCACGCTCTCCTGCACCCATGTCGCGCCGGCCGCGAGGCGGCCGTCGGCGGCGAGGCAGGCGAGCTTGGCGCTGGTGCCGGTGCCGCAGGGCGAGCGGTCGTAGGCCTTGCCGGGACACAGCACGAAGTTGCGCGCATCGGCCGTGGGCGACGGCGCGAACAGCTCGATGTGGTCGATCTCGGCGCCGTCCGCGCCGGTGATGCCCTGCGCCGTCAGCGCGCCGCGGATGCGCCAGGTCAGGTCGGTCAACGCCTCGACATGGACCAGCGCGAGCGTGGGCACGGGGTCGAACTGCGTCGCGTCGACGAGGAAGAACCAGTTGCCGCCCCAGGCAACGTCGCCGGTCACCGGGCCGACGCCGGGCACGTCCAGCCTGACGCCGGCCGCGTGGCGGTGGCTCGCGACGTTGAAGACCGTGACGTGGCCGTCGGCGCGCAGCTCGGTCTCGACCGGGCCGACCGGCGTGTCGAGGCGATGGCGGCCCGGCGCGAGCCGACCCAGGTGCGCCAGCGTCGCCACGACGCCGATCGTGCCGTGGCCGCACATGCCCAGCATGCCGACGTTGTTGAAGAAGATCATGCCGGCCACGCAGCCGGGCGTGCGCGGCTCGACCAGCAGCGCGCCCACCATCGTGTCGCTGCCGCGCGGTTCGCAGGCGACGGCGGAGCGGAAGGCGTCGTGGTGGCGCGCGAAGTCGGCGCGCTGCTCGGCCAGCGTCTCGCCGCGCAGCGCGGGCGCGCCGCTCAGAACGACGCGCGTGGGCTCGCCCGCGGTGTGGGAATCGATGACGGCGATCTTGTGCATGCGGCGATTCTGGAACCGCTGCGGCGCCGCGGCTTGATCGATTGCTCGCATCGAGATGACGATTTCAGCACAATGGCGGCATGACCGATGCCGCCGCCAGCGTCCTCAATGCCATCCCGCGCCTGCCGCTGGCCTTGCTGGAGCGCCTGTTCGACACGCTGCCCGACGTCGTCTTCTTCGCCAAGGACACCGACGGCCGCTACACGCACGCCAACCAGACGCTGCTCGACCGGCTGCGCCTGACGAAGCGCGCACAGCTGGTCGGCCGACGCACCGACGAACTCTTTCCGGGCGGACTCGGCGACCGCTACCGTGAGCAGGACGAGGCGGTGCTGCGCGGCGGCGCCGAGATCGCCGGCCAGCTGGAGCTGCATCTCTATCCGAACCGCGCGCCCGGCTGGTGCCTCACGCACAAGTTCGCGTGGCGCGAGCCGGCCGCCGCGGGCAGCCGGCGGCGCGACGCGATCGTCGGCCTGGTGGGCTTGTCGCGCGACCTCGCCACGCCGGGCCTGAGCCACGCGACCCCGCCGGCGACCTACGCGCGCGTCGCGCGCGTGGTCGAGCGCCTGCAGCGCGACTTCGCCGAGCCGCTGCAGATCGGCGAGCTGGCGCGCGAGGCGGGTCTGTCGATCGCGCAGCTGGAGCGCCACGTGACGCAGCTGTACCGCGTGACGCCGCGCCAGTTGCTGGCGCGCGCGCGGCTCGACGCGTCACTGGCGCTGTTGTCGGGCGACGCGTCGATCGCCGCGATCGCGCACGCCTGCGGCTACACCGACCACAGCGCGTTCGCACGCCAGTTCAGGCGCAGCACCGGCATCAGCCCGCGCGACTGGCGTGCCCTGCAGCAGACGTAGAAAAGGCGGTCGAGGCCGCCTTTGCACAGGTGCCGACCGAGGTCAGCCCATGATCACGTTGAGGATCGCGTCGCAGATGCCCATCAGCGCCGCCGCCGAGATCAGGCCCGCGCAGATCGGTTCCGCGCCCTCGACCCAGATGTCGTGCGCCTTGGTGCCGGGCGTGCGATAGATCCGGCCCATGATCCAGAAGCCCATCGCGCCGATCCACATCGACACGCAGGAATCGAACGGCAGCACCACGCCCAGGCCGATCGACACCGCCGACAGCGGGAAGCGGCCCTTGGTGACGATGCGCAGCGTTTCCAGCACGATGGCCGCGACGGCCGCGATGCCGGCCGCCCAGATCGCCGTCACGGGCGCGCCGTGGAAGCCGTGCGCGATGATCTCGGCGACGCCGCGCCACTGCACGGCCGCCGGCATCGGGAAGGTCTCGGAGATGATCTTCGTGGCGTCGACCGCGCCGCTCGCGTCGGGACGCAGGAACAGCAGGAAGAACAGCGGCACCGAGAAGATGGCGCCCGAGAAGATGCCGATCACGTGGCCCCAGACCTGGTGGCGCGGCTTGCCGCCCAGCATGTAGCCGGGCTTGATGTCGGACAGCAGGCTGGCGGCATTGCTGACGATCGTTCCGGTCATCGAGGCCGGCAGCAGGTTGCTGGCCGGATTCGCGCGGTCGATCATGCCGACGGTGAACTGGGTGACCTTGGCGAGCGGGCCGGCCGGCATCCACGACGTCAGGCCCATCGAGTTGGCGCAGATGATGGTCAGCACGTAGATCAGCGGCAGCGACACCAGCGACAGCAGCCAGGGCACGCCGAAGAAGGCATGCGTGACCCACGCGCCGGCCAGGCCGAACACCGGCACGCCGATCCACGACACCCACAGCGGCACCTCGATGTGCTCGAGCACGTCGCTGCGCGACTTCGGCGCGTCGGCCATCTTCGACATGGCCTTGAACGCCTTGGTGAACAGGTCGGGCTTGGCGAACAGGCCCACCATCGCGCCCACCACCATCATCGACACGCCCCACCAGATCGACCACTGGTTGACGATCTCGGCGCGCGAGATGTTGACCAGGTGGCCGTTGGCCAGCGTGCGCGCGACGATGTCGCCGCGCTGGATCATGATCGGCGCCAGCACGGCCAGGTTGAGGATGCCGCCCAGCAGCACGCTGGACGCGACCGCCAGGCCCATCAGGCCGCCGACGCCCAGCATCGAGAAGTCGAGCGTGAAGCGCAGGCCCAGCTGGCGGATGTCGGTGCCCAGGATCTTCGGCGCGGCCTCATGAATCCTGGCGAGCCACATGTAGTAGTAGTCGTCCAGGTGGTCGTGCAGCACCCACGGCTCCTTCAGGCCGGCCCAGACGTTCATGCGCAGGATCTTGAACTGGATCAGGCGCTCCCAGCCGTCCAGCACCAGCAGTTCCCAGACGGCGGTGATGGCGGCGGTGACGTACAGCAGCCTGGCCTTGAACAGGCCGATGTCGGCGCCGCCGCTGTACAGCGAGTCCAGCACCACGCCGCAGGCGCGGCCCTCGGGGAACGGCAGTTGATCTTCGTTGATGAAGCGGCGCTTCATCGGGAAGGCCATCAGCACGCCGGTGATCGACACGACGACCAGCCAGATCATCATCTGCCACCACGACAGCACGTTGCCGGTCATCGCCATGTAGGCCGTCAGGCCCGCGCCCAGCGGCGTGATCACGTAGCCCGCGGAGGTGGCGATCGACTGCGTGCAGTTGTTCTCCAGCACGCTGAAGTCGCTCGCGATGCGGGCGTTGGACAGCGCGCGGAAGATCGCGAACGAGAGCAGCACGGAGGTCAGCCCAACGCCGATGCCGATGCCCGTCTTGGCCAGCACGTACATCGCCGTGGCCGCGAGGATGCCGCCAAGCAGGAAGCCCGTGATGCCCGAGCGCACCGTGAGCTGGGGCATGTCGCCGCGGAAGACGTTGGTGAGCCACCATTCGTCCTTCTGGGCACGCGTCCAGGTCTTGATCTGTTCTTCGGTGAGTTGCTGCAGGGCCATGGGTCGAATCGTGGTCGATGTCGGAAGGCCGCGGCTTGTGGCCGCGACGCCTGGATGGGGCCGGATTCTCGCAGCCACGGACGGCCGGCGCGACCGAGGTAACGCGTAGACCTTCGGCAAGACCGAACTTTTCGCGGCGCGTGCTCGTGATAATCGTCCCCATTCACGCCTTTTCCGGAGAATTCCAGCATGTCCATGTTCCCCGCCGCCACCTACCAGCAGCGCCGCGACGCCCTGCTCGCCCATCTGCGCGACGCGGGCGCCCGCGGGCTCGTCCTGCTGCCGGGCCATGTCGACAGCCCGATGAACTACCGCGACAACGCGTACGACTTCCGCCAGGACTCGAGCTTCCTGTACTTCTGCGGCCTGCAGCAGCCCGAGCTCGCGCTGGTGCTGGACATCGACGACGACAGCGCCACGCTGCACGGCGACGACATCGGCATCGACCACCTCGTGTGGACGGGCCCGCTGCCCAGCGTCGCCGAACGTGCGGCGCAATCGGGCATCGCGACGACCTCGTCCAGCGAGCAGCTTGCCGCGACGCTGGCCCGCGCCCGCGCGTCCGGCCGCACGGTGCACTTCCTGAAGCCCTACCGCGGCGAGACGCGCCTCGCGCTGGCCGCGTGGCTGGGCCTGGCCGACGCGCGGATCGACGCCGCCGCCAGCCGCGCGCTGACGCTGGCGGTGATCGCGCTGCGCGCGGTCAAGGGCACGGCGGAGATCTCGGAGATCGAGAACGCGCTGCACGTCACGCGCGACATGCACCACCTCGCGATGCGTCTCAGCCGCCCGGGCGTCGTGGAGCAGGAGATCGTCGGCGCGATGGAAGGCCTCGCGCTGGCGCATGGCCGCCGGCTCGCGTATCCGTCGATCTTCACGAGCCGCGGCGAGATCCTGCACAACCACGACCACTCGGTGAAGTTGAAAGGCGGCGAGCTGATCGTCAACGACACCGGCGCCAATTCGACGCTCGGCTACGCGTCCGACATCACGCGCACGATTCCGGTCGGCGGGAGGTTCTCGGGCCTGCAGGCCGCGCTGTACGACCTCGTGCTGGACGCGCAGACGCAGGCGATCGCGGCCGTCGCGCCGGGCGTGCCGTACCGCGACATCCACGAGCTCGCGTGCCGCGTGATGGTCGAGGGCATGAAGTCGCTCGGCTTCATGCGCGGCGACGCCGCCGAGGCCGTGCAGGCCGGCGCGCACGCGATCTTCTTCCAGTGCGGTACCGGCCACATGATGGGCCTGGACGTGCACGACATGGAAGGCCTCGGCGAGAACGACGTCGGCTACGGCGAGGGCTTCGTGCGCAGCACGCTGTTCGGCCACAAGTCGCTACGGCTGGCGCGGCCGCTGCAGCCGGGCTTCGTCGTGACGATCGAGCCCGGCATCTACATCAACCGCTGGCTCACCGAGCGCTGGCAGGCCGAGGGGCGGCACGCGGCGTTCATCGACTACGCGATGTTCGACAGGCACGCCGACTTCGGCGGCATCCGCATCGAGGACGACATCCTGGTGACCGCCGACGGCCGGCGCGAGCTGGGGCCGCCGATCGCGCGCAGCCGTGCCGACGTCGAGGCGCAGTGCGCGGCGGCGGGCTGATCCGGCGACAGCCGGGGCCTACCAACCAGAAACTGCAGCGGACGCATTTTCGAGGCGCTGAAAGGTCGTCCAGCCTGTCTAGGGAACCCGCGTCGAAACGCGTCTTCAGGAATGTGCATAATGGGTTTCATGCCCGAGGAACAACACCGCGCACTCCCCGCAAAAAGCCGCCCAGGTTCCTGTGCGGCTTTTTTGTTTCCCATTTCCTAAACCACGCGACTCGTACGCACCCTCATGCCACTTCCGAAGCCTCCCGCCACTCGCGCAGCTCTTCTGTCGGCTGCTGACTACGAATCGCAATCGGCTCCGAAAACGAGCCGCCGCAGCCAGAAGGCCGCGGAACCGAAGTCGAAACTGCTGGACCTTCATGACGACCGTGCGGAGACGGCCGTCGCCAAGGCGGCACCCAAGCCCGGGCCTGCGCCGGGCGTCATCGCACGCGCACCCGGCACCGGCGGCGGCCTGCCCGTGAAGGCACCTGCCGCGTATCCGATCACGCCGGCCCCGGCGGCCAAGCCCAAGACGAGCCTCGGGGGCGCGCGCAAGCGTGCGCGCTCGGGCGGCCCGTCCAAGCTGTTCGTGCTCGACACCAACGTGCTGCTGCACGATCCGACATCGATGTTCCGCTTCGAGGAGCACGACGTCTACCTGCCGATGATCACGCTGGAGGAGCTCGACAACCACAAGAAGGGCATGACCGAGGTCGCGCGCAACGCGCGCCAGGTCTCGCGCGACCTCGACGGCCTCGCCACCGAGGGCTCGCTGGACCCGGTCGCGGGCATTCCGCTGTCGAAGACGGGCCATCGCGAGGCCGGCGGCAAGCTGTTCTTCCAGACCCAGTTCCTCGACGCCAAGGCGCCGTCGGGCCTGCCTCAGGGCAAGGCCGACAACCAGATCCTGGCGGTCGTGCAGGCGCTGCGCGAGCAGCATGGCGCGCGCGACGTGGTGCTGGTGTCCAAGGACATCAACATGCGCGTCAAGGCGCGCGCGCTCGGCCTGCCCGCGGAGGACTACTTCAACGACAAGACGCTGGACGACGGCGACCTGCTCTACACCGGCGTCCTCGCGCTGCCCGCCGACTTCTGGGACAAGCACGGCAAGACGATGGAGAGCTGGAACC
>Ga0302311_10002696_pt1 | contig 19915 bp, 17 predicted proteins | sample III_Palsa_N1_3_FD_200449 | JGI IMG/M metagenome (GOLD analysis project Ga0302311, IMG submission 200449) | Peat permafrost microbial communities from Stordalen Mire near Abisko, Sweden - III_Palsa_N1_3 | ecosystem: Environmental > Terrestrial > Soil > Palsa > Peat permafrost | place: Sweden... | reverse complement strand
GTCGATGAAGTTCTGAAAGCCGCTACGCTCCTCGGTCGTGAATCCTTTCTTGCCGCGATTGGGCTTCGGGTTGGCGAGATCCAGCTCGGTGTGCGCGACGTTCAAGTCGCCGCAGAAAATCACCGGTTTCTCGCGCTCCAGTCGCCGGCAATAGTCGAGGAAAGCCGGATCCCAATGCTTATGGCGCAGCCGCAAGCGGCTGAGATCGTCCTTCGCATTGGGGGTGTATACCGTGACCACGTAGAAATCATCGAACTCGGCCGTGATCAGCCGTCCCTCGACGGCGCTGTCGCGCCTGAGCTCATCCGCGAATTTGTAGCGCCGCGCAAAGCCCCGCGGAAACCCGTTGATCACGCGCAGCGGTTCGTGCTTGGAGAATATGGCCGTGCCGGAGTACCCCTTTTTGACGGCCGAGTGCCAGTATTCCCGGTAGTGTGGCAGCTCGAGCTCGATCTGCCCGCGCTCGGCCTTGGTCTCCTGCAGGCAGAGGATATCCGGCTGGTGCTCGTCCAAAAACGACCGCAAATGCCCCTTCTTGTGCACGGCGCGAATACCGTTCACGTTCCACGAATACAGCTTCATAGCGGAATCGATCGTCTCATGAGGTTATCTTCTCAGAACCTTGCGAGCCGCCAAAGCGCGCACGGTCAATCATTCTTTTCACTTCCGAATTTGTATGAATAGGGACAAGGTCAATCTCGGGATGGCTTGTTGCAAATACTCGGAAAATCTCATCGGCAAATGCCTGCCCGATGGTGGGTACTTCACTGAAGTCGAATAGCACTTTCTTAAAAAGCTCTACACGGGCCAATAAGCGCTTCGCCTGGGAACGCGATATCAAGTTCTCGTTCCCATACCTGGCCAAGTTCACCGGGACTACGGTTTTGGTAAATCCGTACTCGTCGCCGGATGTGTATTGGTCGAATATTTTAGTCGTGGTTCCGGACGTGTGATTATTCAATTTCATCCATACGAAAGTACCAGTGGTGCCGAGCTTATCCCGCTCCAAAATCCAATCCTCGGTATCCTGGAATTTATGGGTGAAAAAGACTGATCCTGAAAGAATATCGAATTGATCAAACATCCTGGAGGAAAAAAATATGCCCTCACCGGTGTGGCGCTTGGGATCTGTCGTGAGTTTCCCCTTGGCTAATTCAAGAATCGCATGGCGTTCATCCAGAAGTCCCAATTCACTTTGTATCTTCTTGAAAATTCCTACACCGTTGTCTTTGACGATCATTTCTGTATCGACGGCATTTCGTCTAATTGCAAGATAGATAGTAGTGCCGGCCGAATGATCCAATGCATTGTTGAATATCTCGGTGAAACCGTACTGCCAGATCGCAAGGACGTTGTGTGGCATATCTCCAATGACTTGCCTGACGTCATCTCTCCACACCAGATCCTCCGCAAGAGCAGGAGACATTTCATACGCCCTGTCCCACTCCACCAAGGTGGCCAGCTTATAAGTCCTATTTCTAGTCTGCCCAGACTCGACAATTGCGTGTTCGGCCGACAATCTCTGTAGATGCTTGCTCACCGCCTGCCTGGTTATCCCAAAATGCTCTGCTGCAACCTTGGTTAGATCATGGGGATGCTTCTCAATATGTTCTAAAATGTATCTGCGAACGTCCTCGCCTCTAGCGCGTATTCTCTTGGTCATTTGCCACGTTTGCCTCGGAATTCGTCAACTCAACCGCTCTATTTTGACAACCTTACGGCTCATTATTGTCAACCATAAGGGAATCATTGTCAACCTTTAAAGACCACCTTTCGCTTACACACCAACGGTATTGACAATCATTCGCATTCGCGTTCAAATAGCTCCCATGATCGTTTGTGTCTGCAAAGCCGTCTCAGACCGCCATATCCGCTCCGCTGTTAACGGTGGCGTCAGCTGCGTGCGTGAACTGAGCCGTCAGACAGGGCTCGGCACCTGCTGCGGCAAGTGCGTCCCCGAGGCGCGCGCGACACTCAAAGACTGCCTCGCCGAGCGCGACGAGGCGAACTGCCTGTCCGCCGGCTTCGCCGCCGCCTGAGCCCGTCCCCGCCTCACCCGACCCCGGCCTCGATTTCCTGCAGCGCCGGCCCGTCATCGCAGCGCCGGCCCGCCCCGCGCCTCTTTCCATCGCCACCTCGATTCATCGCAGCGCCAAACTGCCCGACCATGGGCCGTTTAGAGCATACAATCCGCTGATTGAAACCCCGTACGAGGATCTGCAGTGAAAGGTGATGCCAAGGTCTTGGACTTTCTAAATCAGGGGCTCAAGAACGAGCTCACCTCGATCAACCAATACTTCCTGCACGCACGCATGCTCGACAACTGGGGCATGAAGCGTCTCGGCAAGATCGAGTACGACGAGTCCATCGACGAGATGCGCCACGCCGACCGCCTCATCAAGCGCATTCTATTTCTCGAGGGCCTGCCGAATCTGCAGGATCTCGGCAAGCTGTTCATCGGGGAAGACGTCCGCGAGATTCTCGAATGCGACTTGAAGCGGGAGATGGCGGCGCATCCGCTCTATCAGACCGCGATCGCGCATTGCGAGTCGGTCAAGGACTTCGTCACTCGCGAGATTCTCGTGCACATCCAGAAGAGCGAGGAAGAACACATCGATTTCATCGAGGAGCAGCTCGGGCTCATCGACAAGATGGGTCTTGCGAATTATGTGCAGAGCGCCACCGGAGAGCTGAAGGACGGCGACTCGGCTTCGGGCTCGGATTAAGCTCCGCAGGCCGCGCGGATCGTCTTCTCCGCCACACTCGGCGGATAGGCATCGAGCCGCTCGATGAGCGCTCGGACCCCCGCCTCGCTCACCACCTGATACGCATCGTCCGGGTTGCGGATTTTGTTGTGCGCGGCGTAGCAAAGGCTCGCGGCCAGCCGCACGCGCACCAGCGCAGGCAGCGCCGCCTGCTCGGCAACCGTGAGCGGGTTGTGCCGGTGGTAGCCGCGAATCACCACACCGGCCGCCGCCAAGGGATCACGCTCGCCGAGCATGGCATATGCGAGAGCCACGGCCAGCTCGCACACGACCGCCGTATGCACCGTGTCGCCGAAATCGAGCAAGCCCGTCATCCGCTCGCGCTCCGCCAGCACGTTGTGATCGTTGGCATCACCGTGAATCACGCCATGACGCAGGCTCGTCCAGTCGAGCGTTTCCCAGCGCTCGAACGCCGTCTCCACGCGCTCGCGCCACAGGCCGGGCAAGAGCGTTGCGTGGGCGCGCGCGATCCCGGCGTGGCGCAAATCCCACTGCAGCACCCGGTGCATGGCGGGATGCGCGAATTGCGCAAGAGCCAGGTCCACTCGCGCCATCGATGCGCCGATCGATTCGAGGAGCGCCTCGCCGCGCGGCGTGCACTCAGCGAGCACGGTGCCGTCGATCCAGGTGAGTACGCGCAGGCGGTGCTCCACTCCCGTGCAGCTCCCGAGGATCTCGACTTCGGCTCCTGCGAGCGAAGGCACCACCTGCGGCACAAGGATGCCGCACCGGCCGGACGCGACCCGCCGCATCGCTTCGTGCTGAAAGTCGAGCAGCTCCGCGGAGTCTTCGCGATTCGCGATCTTGAGCACGAACTTCCCGCGGCGCGGATCCGCGATCAGAAAATTCTGGTCGCGCTCGCTCGGCAACGGAGCGGCACTGCCCGCAAGACCGTATTGCTCGAGCGCCGCCTCGAGCGCGTCGTTGACGGTGAAGCGCGGAATGGTTGCGGAGGAGATCGCCACCTCTGCGGCAGGCTTACCGGCCCGCCGTGCGATCGGGGGCCGCGGCCGTCGCGAACAGCTGTCGTTGATCGCGAAATGCCTTGAACTCGAGGGCATTACCGCTCGGATCGCGGAAGAACATGGTTGACTGCTCGCCCACCTGGCCGGCAAAGCGCGTGCTGGGCTCGATGATGAAGGCGACTGCGAGACCTCGGAGCCTATCGGCGAGTGCAGCCCATTGAGCGGGCCGCAGCACGACACCGCAATGGGGCACCGGGACGCCGTGGCCGTCGACCAGGTTGAAATGATTCGCGAGCGACCCTTGCGACCCAAGCGCGGGATTCAGGTGACAGACGAGCTGATGGCCGTACAGATTGAAATCCACCCACGCGATATCGCTGCGGCCCTCGGCGCATCCTAGGATATCCTTGTAGAAGGCGCGGGCCTCGGCGATGTCCCTCACCTGCAGGGCGATGTGGAACGGCGTCAGAGGCTCGGCCGCCGCAGCATCGGCTGCCGCAGCATCGGCTGCCGCCGACTCGTTCGAATTCACAGGACTCCGCATGTTTCTACTCCGCCACGGACAAAGCTATTTCAACCTGCACTTCAACCGCACGCGCACCGATCCGGGAATCGAGGACCCGGAGTTGACGCCCACCGGCATCGGGCAGGCGCGCGCCGCGGCATCCGCTCTGACCGACACCCCGCTCACCCGCATCATCGTCTCGCCCTACACCCGCGCGCTGCAAACGGCGCAGCCGTTCTTGCGCACCCACGATGCGAGCATCGTCATTATGCACGAGGTGCGCGAGCGCGCTGCCTACACCTGCGACGTGGGCAGCTCGCCCGACCTCTTGGCCGAGAGATTCCCGCATCACGACTTCGACCACCTGCCGCGCCAGTGGTGGCATCACGGGCTCGAGCCCGTGGAGTCGACGGTCGCGCGCGCCGATGCCTTCCGCTCGGCGATGGCGGCGCGCGATGACAGTGCGACCACCTTGCTCGTGAGCCACTGGGCATTCATCCTGGCGCTTACCGGGCGCTCCCTCGCAAACGGCGAGGTCTTGCAATACGATCCCGCCGCCCGCGCTCCGTCCGAGATCGATTGGGAATCGTGAGGCTATTGCGCTTACCGCTGTTTCAGGGATTACGGCCGCTACGCCGTGACCAGAGCCTGCGCGACGCGCTGGCCGGACTGAACCTCGCCTGCATCAACGTCGCGCAAGTGCTCGGCTATGCGCGCATCGCGGGTATGCCCGTCGTGACCGGGCTCTATACGCTGCTGCTGCCTCCCGTGGCGTTCGCCCTCTTTGGAGCCTCGCGTCACCTGGTGGTGGCAGCCGATTCGGCCACGGCCGCGATCCTCGCAAGCTCGCTTTCTCTCATTGCCGTGCCCTCGAGCGCGCACTACATCTCGCTGGTGGGAGCACTCGCGTTACTCACCGCGGCGATGCTGCTGCTGGCGCGCCTTTTCAAGCTGGGATTCCTCGCTGATTTTCTGTCGCGCACGGTGCTCAGCGGTTTTCTCGCGGGCGTGGGCGTCCAGGTCGCGATCGCCATGCTGGGAGACATGCTGGGTGTCGCGCAGACCTCCAGAAACTCTCTGATTCGCGTCTGGCAGCTGCTCGGCGGCTTGGCGACCGCCGGCACGGCGACGCTCGCGCTCTCGGCGGCCGTGACCGTCGCAATCCTGCTCGGAAAGCGCGTTGCGCCGCGCTGGCCGGTACCGCTTGCCGCCATCATCGTTGCCATCGCCGCGAGCCAGGCCTATGACTGGGCGGCGCACGGCATCTCGGTCATCGGTCCCCTGGCCGGCGGCCTACCGGCGATCGGTTTGCCGCAGGTGACCTGGAACGAGCTCCTCGCCCTCGGGCCCGTGGCGGGATCGTGCTTCGTGACCATCATGGCGCAGAGCGCGGCCACCTCGCGCAGCTTCGCCGTGCGCTACGGCGAGGCCGACGACATCGATGCCGACATTCTCGGGCTCGCCGCCGCCAACGCCGCCGCCGCGGTGAGCGGGACCTTCCTGGTCAACGGCAGCCCGACGCAAACCGCGGTGGCCGAACGCGCGGGCGCGCGCAGTCAAATGGCCCAACTCGTCCTGTCGGGCGCGACACTCGTGGTGCTGATGCTGGGGAGCGCCCAGCTCGAATATTTGCCGCGTTGCGTCCTCGCGGCAGTCGTGTTCACCATCGCGATCGGCATGATCGACCTCTCCACCTTGCGCGACATCCGGCGCGAGTCGCCCGGCGAGTTCTACCTGGCCGTCACCACCGGGGCCACGGTGGTCGCGATCGGTGTCGAGCAAGGAATCTTGCTGGCCATCGCGCTGTCGCTGTTCCGTCACGTGCGGCATAGCTATCGGCCGCACACCTTCATGTACAAGCCCGACGCCACCGGCCGCTGGCTGCCGGAGCCCGTGATGCCGGGCGCGGTCACCGAGCCCGGACTCATCGTCTATCGGTTCGGCGCCGATCTGTTCTATGCCAACCAACAACGCTTTTGCAACGAGGTTCGCGAGCTGGTGGCGCAGGCGCCCGCACCGCTGCGCTGCTTCGTGGTCGACGCGTCCGCGATCACCGATATCGACTATTCGGCCGCGCGCTCCTTGCGCGACTTCATCGCGGACCTGCAGAGCAAAAGGGTGCGCATGATCTTCGGCCGGGTGAGTCCCTATCTGCGCGCGGACATGGACCGACATCGCATCACCGCGGTGATCGGGCCGCAGAATCTGTGCGCGACGCTGCACGAGGCGCTGCAAATCGCGGGTGCCGAAAGACCGCCCTCGACGGCCTAGTTCGCCTGGCGGGCCTCCGCCTGGCGGGCCTAATCCGCCTGGAGCACCTCTTTGCGATGCCGCGCCGTGTGGGCACTCAGGGTTTCGAGGATGTCCTCGGCAAAGGACTTGGTATCTATGGGCTTGATGAAGTAGCGCTCGCATCCCGCCAGCTGGGCACGCTCCTCGTCGCCGCGCTTGGCGAATGCGGTAAGCGCGACCACCGGCACATGCGCGAGACGGGGATCGCTCTTGACGAGGCGCGTCAAGGTGAGCCCGTCCATGCCCGGCAGGGCGATGTCGACCACCATCAAGTCCGGCACCATCCGCCGCAGCAGTAATTGCGCTTGCTCGGCGTCGACCGCCGTCTCCACCTCGAAGCCCTTCACGCCGAGGAGCGCGGAGGAGAGCTTCAAGTCGATGGGATTGTCATCGACGATGAGTATGTGAGCGCGCATGTGGGTTAGTTTATCTACCCCCTGGATCGGGGAAAGCCTCAAAAGCGCGCGAAAAGACCGCCAAAACAGTGAACGCGTTCCCGGTTCAGGCAACTGCCCCCCGGGCTGCGCGCCCCGGGCTATGCGCCCCGATCGATCAGTGCGCCTGCACGCTGCATCGAGGCTGCCGGGGACATGCCCCGCTACGCGGGCAGATCACGCTCGCCGGGTAATCGAGCGCGTCCGCGATCCAGGCGATGTTGAGCACTTGCGAAGCGGCGCGGATGCGCGCCGCCGCCTCCGCGGGAATCTTGCCGTCGCCGCCTTGCTTGCAGGCTTCGCCCACTTGCGCGACCACGCTCTCTCCGTCGAAACCTTGGGCATCGAGCGCCGGCAGGAGATCGACGCCGACGGACAGCACGTGCAGCTCGTCGAGTGCATCGCGCGTCAGCAACGAATGGCAGCAGTACAAGTGAGCGCGCTGGCCGTCCTGCATGAAGGAGATCTGCGACTTCGGCTTCGCCGACTGCGGACCCGCGGTCTGATGCAGCAGCCGAAACACCGCCCAGCTCGGACAGGGATCGGACACCAGGCTCATGTTCCCCCAGGGCAATGGAATACCGTTGGCGCGGTACACGGCGCGCAGATACCCGGGTGCGTAGGCGTCGAAGAAATGCCAGTGGCGATACGGGGACACCGCGGTCATGCGCCGCATCACGAGGGCCGGCGTCACGCCGAGTTTGTGGCACGCCGAGACGCTGTGCGCCTCGCGCACCAGAAACCGGCGGAAGGGAACGCGCGGACAGAGCAGCGCGCCGGCGAAGAAGCTGCACTCGAAGTCGCGCCACGCGAACAGCACATCTTGCGCGCCCATCCCGGCGAGCGAGGCGCCATTGTCCACCTCGCCCGTGTGCACGGTGGTGTGCGGCGAGATCACGCCGTCGCCGTTGTGCAGGATCTTGTGGCCGACGAAGAACGCGAGCTCGTACTTGAGCCGCTCCTCCTGGTTGCGCAAGCGCTCGTTGACGAACACCGTGCCGGGCGCTTCGAAGCGCGAGCGCACCAGGGCGCCGTCGGGCTTGCGGTCGTCGCCGTCGAACCAGCGGATCTCGAGGCCGTGGTGCTTGCACAGACCGATCACTGCGTCGAGCGTGAGCGGCATCTGGCGCTTGCCGCCTTGCTCCGCCGCGCGCTCGATGTCCGGAAAATTATTGTGCCGTGTCTCTTGCCACACGCGGATGAGGAGCTGTGCGAACTGCCGCCCGGTCGTGCCGGTCTGCGAGAGCAGCTCCGGCAACGCGTTCTGCAGCAGCTCGTGCGAGAACAGGAACGCGGGCTCGAGCGGCATCGCCCGAAGACCGCCGCGGTCGCGCCGCGGCGGCGCGGCCTCGACGTCGGTGTTCTCATCGAGAAACCAGCGGGCATCCTTGCTGAAAATTCCCGCGAGCATTTCCAGCGTCGCGGCCGACGGAGTGCGCTTGCCGGTCTCCACCATGCTCAGATAGGAAACGGACGGCGCACTCGCCGCATCGATCTGCACGCACCGCGCCGACAGCTCATCGAGCGTGAGCCCGTTGCGCTTGCGCAGCGTGCGCAGCTTCGCGCCTAGAAAGTGGCCTTGCCGGATCAGTCCGGCCATGGCGCCCCCCGCTTATGTAACATTGTAAGAATGACTCTTGTGAACTTCACATTGTGAAATTTCTGTTGTGTAAATCTGCAATAGGCGCAATCTAAACTGTCGATCAGCCGGGGGCAAGCCCGATGAATCCATCGAGACAGGAGACTTTTGCATGAGCGATCAGAAGACCACGAATTCCGGGGGCACCATTGCCCGCGGACGGGCCATCGAGCGCCCCTACAGCGCCGCCGACGTGGCGAAGCTGCGCGGGACGGTTCGAATCGAATACTCCCTGGCTCGGCAGGGCGCGGATAAGTTCCGGCAGCTGCTCGAGAAGGAGTCCGTGGTCGGCGCTCTCGGCTGCATGACCGGCAATCAGGCCGTGCAGGCCGTGCAGGCGGGGCTCAAGGCGATCTATCTGTCCGGCTGGCAAGTCGCGGGCGATGCGAATACGGCCGGCGAGATGTATCCCGATCAGAGTCTCTATCCCGTCGACTCCGTGCCGAAAGTGGTCGAGCGTATCAATAACGCATTGCTGCGGACCGACCAGATCTACCACATGGAAGGCAAGTCCGGCATCGACTGGATGGCGCCCATCATCGCCGACGCCGAGGCCGGCTTCGGCGGCAATCTCAATGCCTTCGAGCTCACCAAGGCCCTGATCAAGGCCGGCGCTGCGGCCGTGCACTTCGAGGATCAACTCTCCTCGGCCAAGAAATGCGGCCACCTGGGAGGCAAGGTGCTGGTGTCCACCACCGAGGCGATCAACAAGTTGGTCGCCGCGCGGCTCGCCGCCGACGTGATGGACGTGCCCACCGTCATCATCGCCCGTACCGACGCCGACGCTGCGAACCTGCTGCTCACCGATCATGACCCGCGCGATAAGCAGTTCCTCACCGGCGAGCGCTCGAGCGAGGGGTTCTTTCACGTGCGCAACGGCATCGAGCAGGCGATCGCGCGCGGTCTTGCCTACGCGCCCTATTCCGATCTGCTCTGGTGCGAGACTTCGAAGCCCGACCTCGCCGAGGCGCGCGAGTTTGCCGCCGCCATCCACGAGAAGTATCCGGGAAAGCTCCTCGCCTACAACTGCTCGCCGAGCTTCAACTGGCAGGCCAAGTTGAACCAGTCGACGATGAAGAGCTGGCGCGAGCAGCTGGCGGCGATGGGCTATCGCTTCCAATTCATCACGCTCGCCGGCTGGCATGCGCTCAACCTCTCCATGTTCGAGCTGGCCAGCGCTTATCGCGAGGACGGCATGCTCGGCTACTCGCAGATGCAGCAGCGCGAGTTCGGACAGGAGCAGGCGGGCTACCGCGCGACCAAGCACCAGGCCTTCGTCGGCACGGGCTATTTCGACGCCGTGCAGACCGCCATTACAGCGGGGCAAACCTCCGTGGGCGCAATGGCCGGAAGCACCGAGGCGGAGCAGTTCCACGGGGCTGGGGAAGCTCCCGAGCCGAAACGTGTGGTCGCCTAAAGACCACGCCACCGCGATCGCCGAGCATTTCCGCGCCTACAACGACGAGTTCGGGCGGATCACTCGGCGCGCGGCGCTAAATTTTCTCGCCGAGGACTGGCACTCCGGGCAGCAAGACGCCGTCGCGCGCATCGAGCTCTACGAGCAGCGGGTCACGCGCTGCGTCGAGGCCCTCGCCGAGCAACTGAAGCCGCTCGCGACCGACAGCGCTCTTTGGATCGACATCAAGCGCGCTTATGAGACGGTGGTCGCACGCCGTCCGGACAGCGATTTCTACCGCACGTTCTTCAACTCGGTGTGCCGCGATCTGTTCGGCACCGTGGGCGTGAATCCGGAGGTGGAGTTCACCGCCACCAGCATGGGTCGCGCTTCCGGCGCGGTGCCCATCCGCGTGTACCGCGTCGGCACATCGCTGCCGACGGCGGTGCGCGAAGTCATCACCGACCTGCCGTTCGGCGCCGCAATCCGCGACCAGGACGCGGCGGTTCACCGCATCAGCGCGGAGATCGGGCGCCATTTCTCGACCGGGCGCCAGCGCGTGCCCGAATCCATCGAATTGATCGAGCCGGTGTTCTACCGCGGCTTGAACGCCTCCATCGTCGGCCGTCTCATCGCCGACGGCTGCATCACGCCCCTCGTCGTCTGCTTCAGCAATTCCCGGGAGGGAGTGAAAGTCGATTCGGTGATGATGTCGATGGCGGATGTCGGGTCGCTGTTCGGCTATGCGCGCTCGTATTTCCATGTCGACCTGCCGGTGGTCGGCGCGGCCATCACGCTGCTGCGCTCGTTCATGCCGCGCAAGCCCGTCGACGAGCTCTACACCGTGCTCGGCCGCGCCAAGCAGGGCAAGAGCGAGCGCTACTTCACGCTGCAGCGCCATCTCGAGTCCTCCATCGACAGCTTCGTGCACGCGCCGGGCGACCGCGGCCTGGTGATGATCGTTTTCACGCTGCCCTCCCACGATCTCGTATTCAAGGTCATCCGCGACCGTTTTGGCGCGCCGAAGACCAACAGCCGGGCCGATGTCATCGAGCGCTATCAATTCGTGTTCCGCCACGACCGCGCCGGGCGCCTGGTCGATGCGCAGGAGTTCAAGCGCCTGCGTCTGCCGCGCACGCGTTTCATGCAGGAGCTCGCGGATGAGCTCCTGCGCGACGCGAGCGAAAGCTGCCGCATCGAGGGCGAACATCTCATCGTCGAGCATTGCTACATCGAGCGCCGCCTGCGGCCGCTCAATCTATTCCTGCGCGAGGCCGACCCCGCCGCGGCCGAAGCTGCGATCGTCGACTACGGCGATTCGCTGCGCGATCTCGCGGCGAGCAATGTCTTCCCGGGCGATCTCCTGCTCAAGAACTTCGGCGTCACCAGCCACGGGCGCGTGATCTTCTACGATTACGACGAGCTGTGCCTGGTGTCCGATTGCGTGTTTCGCGACCTGCCGCAGCCGCGCTGCGAGGAGGAAGAGGCGAGCGCCGAGCCGTGGTTCCAGTGCGGGCCGAACGACGTATTTCCCGAGCAGTGGCTGCAGTTCCTCTCCATTCCGAAGGCCCTTGAGCCGGTATTTCTCGATCGCCACGCCGAGCTCTTGACCGCGGCCTGGTGGCGCGACATGGCCGCGCGCGCCGTCGCGGAAGCCCAGCCTGCCCTCACCGAGGTTGCGGCCGCCGGCGTCGAGCGCCTCGCCGAGCGCGTGGCCGTTGCCGAGAGCGCGCCTGCTGCTTAAGCGCGCCCCAACCAGCCCATGGCGCACCTGCAAGGGTTCTTGATGGGTTGTTCGCTGAAAAACATTGCTACCGTTCCGGGGGTGAACGCAGGGAAAACGTGGACGAGTCGACGACCGGGAGTATCGGGTAGCCCCGCGCTCGACCGCAGGCCAGGGCACTCATTGGATAGCGCGCCTTGCTGAAGCAGTTTTTTCTTCAGCTATATAAGGCGCCGCGCGCCCGGCGCGCGTCAAGCACTGAATCCGATGCAGTCGCCTTGTTATTGCCCAGAGCGGTGCCGCGCAGCCGCGGCCCGCGCCGCCAACTTCCGCCAGCATGCGATCGGCATGCCGTTTCCTTTGCTCAGAACGAAATTCTCACCCCGCCGAAATAAGCCCGCGGCATCGCCGGGCTCAGAAAGCGCGGATCGACATCTGCCGCGGCCGATCAAACCGAAGCGGCGACCCTGTTGATCGCCCGAGGGGCGCGTCTCGAGAATCGCACACGCATCACCTTCGAGACTCCCCTCACAGAGGCTGCGAAGATGAATCACCTCGACATGGTCCGGCTTCTACTGGATCACTGCGCCGACATCGACGCGACGGATGTCACGGGCCGCACCGCGTTGGATTGGGCGCATGAGAACTCCAATGCCGACATGGAGCGGCTCATTCAATCCTCGAAGTCCTCAAGGCTCACCGGGCCGTCCTGACTCGTGAAGGTAAGCGCCCGTGCGCCGCGACTGAATCTCTCCCGAAGCTCACTACGAACAAGCGGCCCCAAGGTTAGACCGAAACTCTGTCCGGTGCGTGTCGCCCGCAGGCATGAAGTTTCGTGGGATAAATCCGATGGGCGCCCCTCTCAATTGTCAAAGTTTCAATTCCTGACGCCATCGCGTCATGCACGTTTAGTGCAAGTGCTGCTGCACCATTCGCGATTTCTTTTGACCGAATCCCGCACACGCTCCACATAGGGTCCATAGTGATTGCCTCAGCCGAATACGAGCTGAGTTGGCCAGCAAATTCTTGCGGGCTATACGTCAAGGTCACTATCTATGGAACAGTCAAAAAACACTTCCGCCAATCAACAAGCCAGCACCCCGCGTGCGGCTCCATCGAAGAACATCGTCGATACGGCGATTGCGGCGGGCAATTTCACCTCGTTGGTGGCTGGCATTAAAGCAGCTGGTCTTACCGATACGCTCAATGGCAGAGGCCCATTCACAATGTTTGCGCCCACCGACGAAGCCTTCAAGAAACTTCCCACTGGCGCGTGGGATGCGTTGCTCAAGGACACGGCAAAGCTTAAGGCCGTCTTGAGTTATCACGTGATCACGGGCCATGTGCTGGCGCAGGACCTAAAATCAGGCGATGTGATGACCGTGCAGGGTACTCCCTTGGCGGCCGTGGTGTCCTCGTCGGAGGTGAAGGTCAATGGAGCGCACGTCAGGCAGCGTGATATCACTGCATCGAACGGCGTTATCCACGTCATCGACGCGGTCATTATGCCGAAGAATTGGCAATTGCTCGCAGCCGCCGCCTAAACTTGATCGGCACTTCAGGCGAACCGAAAGGCCCTACGAAGGGCCTTTCTTTTGCCTGTTGAGCATGGGCACGTTACGCCAGGCACCCTCGATGCGGTGCGACAAATCGGCTCAACATCTCTTCTGATATTTCTTGAATTGGTGCGTGAAGCATGGCTAAGTATTCGTGAAGAACGTAAAGCCAAGGGGTGCTCGAAGAGAACTCTCGGGATTCAGAGCTCTTGCAGAGTTCTGGCTGCTCTCCCGTTGACTTTAAAAAAACAGGCGGGACGGTCTTTGCTGCCGGGTCCGCACTCACAGGCAAACAACATCAAGGAAACCAAGCAATGAAGCTCACCAGATTTCTGCCCATGGCGCTCTCTGCCTCGATTGCCGCGGCAGGCCTCAGTACACCTCTCATTGCACAGGAATCGAGCCCGCCCACCGTAATCGCAAGGCATCTCGAAGGTCCGCGAGGCCTAACATTCGGGCCCGATGGAGAATTGTACGTCGCGGAGGCAGGCTTAGGCGGCACGAAGAGTACAGCCGGTGAGTGCACACAGGTCCCCACTCCTCCCGGTCCGTATACGGGAGGCCTTACCGCAAGAATCTCCAAGATCAGCGGCGGCAAACGCACGACCGTCGCCTCCGGATTTCCATCGACCATCAGCGCCGGAGGCACCATCGGGGTCGCCGACGTGGTGTTCCTGAACGGAACATTTTACGCGCTGGTCGCGGGGGGCGGGTGCTCGCATGGCAATCCTGACAATCCCTCGGGGATTGCGGAGGTCGACCGCAGCACCGGCAAGTGGACCATGGTCGCCGACATAGGCGCGTGGCTGAAGACCCACCCCGCTGCCTACGAGAGTTCGGATGACTTCGAACCGGATGGCACACTCTACAGCTTGATCGCCGGCGACGGCCGTCTGTACGCCGTTGAGCCGAACCATGGCCAAGTTCTGTCCGTGACGCCGAATGGCACCATCAAGCAAGTGATTGACATCTCGGCTTCCGAAGGCCACATCGTGCCCACGTCCATCGCGCAGCGGCATGGGCTCTTCTATGTCGGCAATTTGAATTTGTTTCCCATCGATCCGCAATGGGCACGAATTCTTACCATCGCAAAAGAACACCCGCTCGATGAGGAAGTGGCGGCCGGATTCGAGCAGGACTACGGCGGCTATCACATCGTCGATTCAAAAGCGGGATTCACCACCGTAGTGGCCGTCAAGTTCGGTCCCCAAGATGGATTACTGTACGCACTCGAACTGTCCGATGCCGCCGCCGAAGGACCGACGCCGGGCGCAGGCAAGGTTGTGCGGGTATTGAGAAATGGGCAAATCGAAGAAGTGGTAACGGGGCTGGTGGTTCCCACCGGCATGACGTTTGACTCAGAAGGCCGACTGTATATATCCAATTTCGGCGCGGCGGGCGGCAACGCCGGGCAGATTCTAAGGTACGACATCACGCCGGGTCTGTAATCGGTAACCACGGGCGGCGGGGCGCGCATTTGGACCCGCTCGCGCCGTTCGCGGATCCCTGCATTCGCGGGAACAATTGCTGCCGACACTGGACTTCGGCCTGCTGGCCCGTACGTCCCGATCGGCAAGCTGAACGCGCCCCGCGGATCGATGCCCTCCGTGCGGGTCGATGCGACCGATCAGCTGCGGTGGTGCCCGTCGTTGCAGCCGCCAGGAACGCTCCGAGACCACCGCACAGTTAATACCGCCGCGGACATTTCTGCCGCGCTTTAGAATCTCGTAGGCAGGGATGACAGAAAATCGCACTGCGCGTTTCTGTAGCCCGTCGCCGCAAAACGCGCCCAGTAATCCATCATTTCGTTGGCAAGGGCGGTCTCGGCGCTGCTCGGGGAGTAGGAACTGCCTATGGACAACGTCTGGAGGTTGCCGGAAACGAAGGGCAGCTCCGCCGAGTGAAATGCCCGGACTGTATTGAGAAAGGCATCGTTCTCGTACCGATGCGTGAACAGATATCGCCAGACCGATGGTCTTTGGGCGCCACGCACGGCGCGGGCGAAATTCCGGATTGCGTGTGGACGCTGGCGGCGTAGCCGCTGGGATCCAGGGCGGGGCCCACGACGTAAGTAAATGCCAATTCATCGCTATTAGAGCCGATAAGAAGAGGTACCGGTGAGCCGAGGCGCCGCAGCTTGCTGAAAGGGTCTTCAGGCAGGACGCTGGGTTCGATGTTGGGCCACCCGGTTTCGGTGGTGTTGATGCTCGTTTGCATCAGAGTGTCTGCTGGCACCGCTCGCAGGCAGGCCAGCACATCAGCGGCGGCGTCGCAATTGACGGAGGCTGTCCAGGCTCGCATACCAGGGTTAAGCGTCGGCGACGCTGCTGCCGATCAGTCCGTCTTTCAGCACACCGCTCTCCATCCCGGCAGCCGAGAACAGCCCTGCGGCCGCGGGGGATGCGAGCAGGGCCTGCACGTTGAGCGATCCTGCTGATTCGCCGAAGATCATCACTTTCGCCGGGTCGCCGCCGAACTCGGCGATGTTGTCCCGCACCCATTTCAGGGCCGCTATCAAGTCCATCAGGGCATAATTTCCCGAGGAGCCGTGCGCCTCTGCGGTGAGCAAGGGACGCGCGAGGAAGCCGAGCAGCCCTAAGCGGTATTGCGTGGTCACCACAATGACGCCGTGGCCCGCAAGCGGCGGGACTAGATCCCATGGCGGATCTTGGGCGCTCCCGAATCCCTCTGCACCGCCGTGTATGAATACCATCACCGGTTGCTTGGAACTCGCAGGCGGATTGATTGCGAAGACGTTCAGAGTGAGGCAGTCTTCGTTACCCACCAGCACGCCGCTGAGGTCGATCTGCGGGCATTTGTTTCCAAATGCCGTTGCGCTGCGCACCCCTTGCCAGCTTGCTGGAGCCGCCGGCGGGCGCCACCGCAAGTCGCCCGCAGGCGGCGCGGCGAAGGGAATCCCCCGGAAAGCGCGGTAGTTCCCTTCGACCGCGCCTTGGAGCTGACCCGATTGGCTGCAGACGATGGTAGCGGTGCTCACACAGCCGGCCGGCGCGGCGCCGTCGCCGCCACCATCGCCGCCGCACGCAGCCAGCGCAATCAGCAACAATGCAGGAACTAAGAGCCCCCAACCACAGAATCGTCTACCATAACGATACGCAGTTTTTCAAACCCTGCGCCGGAAGATGCGCGTGCCCTGCGCCGGCAGCTCCGCTTCCGCCGTCCCGCCCGGGCCGCGCTCGCCGGCCTCCGAATCGAGCGCGACATCCCACTCGCCCACCGGCAGCTCAATCCGTCTCGGCACGCCGGCGAAATTGAACACCGCGAGCACGCCGGCATACTCGAAGCGCAGCCACTCTGCCTGCGCATCGAAGCGCACTTTGGGCTTCGCGGGCGCGCGCTCGGCGCGGCTCTTGCGGAGCGCGATCAGCGCGCGATACCAGTCGAGGAGCTCCGCGTGCCGGGGCTCGCGGAGCTCGGTCCAGTCGAGCTTCGAGCGCTCGAAGGTTGCGGCGGCCTGCGGGTCCGGAATCGCGCCGCCCCAGCGGAAGCTCTGGAACTCGCGCGCCCGTCCCTCGCTCACCAGGCGCCCCAGCTCTTGATTCTGATGGTCGGTGAAATAGAGGAATGGCGTGCGGGCGCCCCACTCCTCGCCCTGAAACAGCAGCGGCACGAAAGGCGCCAGCAGCACCAAGGCCGCGATCGCCTTGAGCTTGGGCACCTCGAGCAGCATCGACAGCCGTTCGCCGCGGGCGCGATTGCCGATCTGGTCGTGATTCTGGGAGCAAACGACGAGCTGGTCGGGCGTCACGCCGCGCGGCGCGCGGCCGTGCCGGCGCTGCCGGAACGCGGAATACTGTCCCTGATAGACGTAGCCCTGCGTGAGCGCGGTCGCGATGTCGGGCAGACCGGCGTAGTCCGCGTAATAGCCCTCGCTCTCGCCGGTGAAATAGCGATGCAGCGCGTGGTGAAAGTCATCCGCCCAGTGCGCATCCAGCTCGAAGCCTCCGCGCGCCCCGGACAATACCAGCCGCGGATCGTTGAGGTCGCTCTCTGCGATCAGCACCAGCTCGCGGCCGCGCTCGATTGCGAGCTCGCGCACCGCGGCCGCCAGATCCTCGAGCACATGTACCGCCTCGAAGCTGAAAATCGCGTGCACCGCGTCGAGCCGCAGCCCGTCGAAGGCGTAATCCCCGAGCCACATGAGCGCGTTGTCGATGAAGAACCGGCGTACCTCGTCGCTCTGCGCGCCGTCGTAGTTGACCGCTTGGCCCCAGGGCGTCTTCACCCGGTCGGTGAAATAAGGTCCGTAGGCGCCGAGGTAATTGCCGTCGGGCCCGAGATGGTTATAGACGACGTCGAGAAGTACGGCGAGGCCGCGCTCGTGGCAAGCCGCGATGAAGTCCGTGAGCTCGTCCGGTGTTCCGTATGCCGGGTGCGGCGCGTACAGGTCGACCCCGTCGTAACCCCAGCCGTGCCGTCCGGGAAACGTCGCCAGCGGCATCAGCTCGACGTGCGTGATACCGAGCCCGACCAGGTGATCGAGCCGCTCGCGCGCCGCGGCATAGGTACCCGCCGGCGTGAAAGTGCCGATGTGCAGCTCGTAGATGATGGCCGCGTGCAAGGGATTCGGCCGAAAGCGACCGCCGTGCGGGTCGAGCCGGCCGGCCTCGAGCACGTGCGAGGGGCCATGCACACCCTCGGGTTGCCAGCGCGCGCGCGGATCCGGGAGCGGCTCGCCGCCGTCGATGGAATATTGGTATCCGCCGCGCACCTGGGCGGCGTCGATCTCGCCCCGCCAGTAGCCCTTCTCGTCCGCGGCGAGCGCCACGCGCCCCGTCGGCGTGACCAGCTCCACGGACTTGGCCGAGGGCGCCCAGACCGAGAGAATCATGCGAGATCGCGCGTCAGGAGCGCGACGGGAAAAGCGCCGAAGAGGTCCGCGGGCCCCACGCCGCCCTGCAGGCGCGCGTCCGTGAAGGCGTTGACCCAGACACCGCGCGGCAGCGGCAGACGCGTATCGCCCCAGTCGCCGTTCACTGTCATACCGAATCGCGGCACCACGGCGATGAGATTCTCGCCGCGCCGGAAGGCCAGCAGATTGCCGAGGTGCGCGCCCTGCGCCACGAGCGGCTGATAGCGGCTCTGCGGCAGAAAATCGCACGGGCGCCGGCGCCGCAGCGCAAGCAGCCGCGCCGTCATCCAGATCTTCGGTAAGCCGCTGTCCCAGTCGGCCACCGCCTCGTCCACGGAGAGCGAGCGGCAGCGCTCGAGCATTTGCCCGCGCAGCTCGAAATCGACGGGCCGCCGATTGTCCGGGTCGACCAGGCTCAAATCCCACAGCTCGCTGCCCTGGTAGAAATCCGGCACCCCCGGGACGATCGTCTTGACCAGTGTCTGCGCGAGCGAATTGACGCGTCCGGGCAGGATCAAGGGCGCGATGAACGCCTCCAGGCTCTCGATGAACTCCGGGGTGTGGTACACCCCGTCCACGAAGCCGCGGATGTTCTCTTCGTAGCCGGTGTTCGGCTCGTGCCAGGAGGTGCGGACCTTCGCCTCGCGGCAGGCCTTCAGCATGTATTGCCAGCAGCGCTCCTGCGACAGCGGCCACGCGCCGATCAGCGTCTGGTACAGGAGATACTCCGCATGACGATCGGGCGTGCGGTTATTCCACGCCGGAGCGGTGAGCTGCGACCACTGATGCAGAGCCTCTGCCCAGCGCTCCGGAATCTCCGACAGCAGCGAGATGCGCGTGCGCACGTCCTCGCTGCGCTTGTTGTCGTGGGTCGAGGTCGCGAGCATGTTGGTGGGCCAGCGCTCGCTCAGATAATGACAGAACTCGTGGAACTTCTCCGCCGAAATGCCCATGAGCGAGGCTTGCGATCCCACCTCGTTGCAGGACACCAGCCGGTCGAAGAGATAGAAAGTCGTGTCCTCGACGCCCTTCGCCATCACCGCAGGCGCGAGTTGCTGCCAGCCCGCGATGAAATCCTCCTCGGCCGCATCGAGCTGCGCCTTGGTAAACAGCGCGGCGAGAAAATCGAACGCGCTGCTGCCGACGATATTGGGCGCGCTGATGCGCGCGCTCTGCACGGCCTCGGCGAACACACGCTCGTCGGGTGAATTCAGGGTCTCGGCCGTGCGATAGGTACGGTACACCCCGAGAGCCGTCGTGACGCTCGCCAGCGCCTCGCGCAGCTGCCGCGGGCTCAGATCGCGCGTCCGCCAATCGGCGCGCGCGAGCTTGAGCGCCGCGGCGCTCAAGCGGTCGAGATCGGCCGAGAAGGTCGATTCGACGATCTCGCGCTTCTTCTCGCGCACCAGCGCGGAAAAGTTCACGGAATGACCGGTGAAATCCGCATAGGTCCCGGTGAAGGCGTCGATGCGGCGATCGTCCATCCACAGCCGATTCACCTTGGCCATGAAGTCGTAGCCGACGGTGCCGTCGATCGGCCAATCCTCCGGCAGCCGCTCGTCGTTCTCGAGGATCTTCTCGACGTACAGCCGTCCGTGCGGCAGCAATCCGCGCAGCCGCTCGAAGTAGCCGAGCGGATCCCTGAGACCGTCCGGGTGATCGAGCCGCAATCCGTCGAGCTGCCCCTCCCGGATCATCCGTTCGACCCGCACATGCGCCGCCTCGAACACCGCCGGCTTCTCGATCTTGATGCCCACGAGGCCGCTC
>Ga0302311_10002690_pt1 | contig 19935 bp, 18 predicted proteins | sample III_Palsa_N1_3_FD_200449 | JGI IMG/M metagenome (GOLD analysis project Ga0302311, IMG submission 200449) | Peat permafrost microbial communities from Stordalen Mire near Abisko, Sweden - III_Palsa_N1_3 | ecosystem: Environmental > Terrestrial > Soil > Palsa > Peat permafrost | place: Sweden... | reverse complement strand
GACCGGCTGGCGTCGGTCGGATCGAGGGTCCCGAAGCGGCTGATAAGGCTGGATTCGATCGCGCGCAGCGGCTGGTCGGTCGTAAGCAGACCAGAGCTTTGTAGAACATGCCCGTCAGGCTGACACCATCGTTCGCGGTCCCCTGGCTGTAGCGCAGCACGGCGTTGACCTTCTTGAAGTCCTGTGCGGGTTTCCAGGGGCCGTCATAGTGGCCGACTTCGACAGCGCCGAGGAGACGCTGTTCGCCGGAGAGATGATAGGTGCCCCCACCCATTACGGACTGGTAACCCTCGGTGCCAACCGTCACCATCATCTGCGTTGGGATCTCGTTGGCGATGCGGTGTGCGAGGAGGCGACCGAGCCGAAATCCCCGATCGCGGCGTAGTAGGGGCCCTTCGTATAATCGATGCCGCTCAGGATCTGCGGATCAGGAAAGCGAGGCCGGAATATCCCTGGCCGTGAGTATTGGTCGGGCGGTTGACAGGCATGTCATCGACGAAATTGGCAAAATCGGCGCCATGATCGACGTTGTAGCCGCGGATCAGATACTGGTTCGCCTTGCCCTCGCCGGAATGGATGGTGACAACGAGACCGGGAATGCTCTCGAAGAGCTGGCCTGGCCGATAGATGGGCCGAAGCTGTACTTCCTTTTGCGTGATCGAGCCCTGGCTCGCGGTCGACGCCTTGCCGAGCAGATCGACGCGGGAGGCGGTGACGACGATCTCGCCAGTCGGCGGCGCCGCCGTGGCGTCCGCCAAGGCGGGGTGCAGGGGACAGGCAGCAACCAGAAGCGTGAGGAGGCGAGGCCGGCAAGCCAGGCAAGCGGTTCGATAGAGCTGCATTGAAAGACCCATCAGGCGCCTGGCAACGTCGGGCAGGGGCCTGCCGCCGAAGCGGTGGTGCAAAGGACCGACGGGCGCCTACGCCTGGTCCACGACCGAGCGGCCCCCGCCGCTCGTGACGTCGCTCGACCGGACAGGTCCGTGCTTCGGCCAACCCCTGGGCCAAAGCGTGAGCGACCAGACGCTAGCAGGTCTCCTGGCTCACGGGTCATCGCTCGAGGCATGGCCTTCCCAGGCCCCGCACGATTTAGCGTCCGGCCCAGTGGCTGCCCCCGCCTCTCAGGAAGGAGCGATATACGTCGTGCTCGCCGCTTACAGTTGCAGGGACAGTTTCGGCTTCAGGAGGCGAGCTCCTTCACCGTGTTCCCATTTTAAGCCCCTTGCGGGGCACCAGCGCGATCCGCCGGATCAGCGTGAACCGATCCAACGAGCCGACCTTTAAAAGAAGCTTCGGGCCGTAACAATGGCCGTTTCGAGTCTGCGGCCGAAGAAGCCGTGACGGCCGTGGTTGCCACGCTCCGGCGGTCAATCTAACAGGGACGGGAGACTGTGGTTCGCCGCGGTCTCGAGATCGCGTCGGTGCCCCGAGAGGGGCCTAGAGGGAATGCGGTGCGGGCGCCTTTGCCCAATGCCGTGGCTGTCCCTGCAACTGTAAGCGGCGAGCGCGATGCACAACGCTTCCTTCCCAGGTGAAGGAAGCAGCCACTGGGCCGGACGCTAAATCGTGCGGGGCCTGGGAAGGCCGTGCATCAAGCGGTGACCCGCGAGCCAGGAGACCTGCCGGCGTCTGGTCGCTCTCGCCTTGACCCAGGGGATGGTCGCGGCACGGATACGTCCGTCTGAGCGACGTCATCGGCGGCGGGGCCGCTCGGTGTCGTGGGTCGGGCGTCGGACGCCCGCCGGTCCACGCATCGGCCGTCGAAGACGGCAGACCCCGCCTGACGTTGCTCGGCGTCCGTGGGTATCGATAGATGAGGCCTTCGCCCGACAAAGAGGATCTCCGCCGGCGGATTAGCGGCCTGTACGGCTTCCTCCTGGCGGCCAATATCGGCGCCTGGATCTGGGCGTTCGCGCTCTTCCGCGATCAGCCTCTGATGCTGGGCACCGCGCTTCTCGCCTGGGGGCTCGGCCTGCGGCACGCGGTCGATGCGGACCACATCGCGGCCATCGACAACGTCACGCGCAAGCTGATGCAGGACGGCCAGCGACCCGCCACCGTCGGTTTCTGGTTCGCTATCGGACATAGCGGCGTCATCCTGATCGCGAGTGTCGCGATCGCCTTCACCGCGTCTGCCCTGTCGCAGTTCGAAGCGGTCAAGGCGACGAGCGGCCTGATCGCCAACATCGTCTCGGCGATCTTCCTGTTCACTATCGCTGCGATGAACCTGATCATCCTGCGCTCGGTCTGGAAAACCTTCACTCACGTGCGCCGCGGCGGTACCTACGTGGAAGAGGATCTTGATCTGCTGCTTGGCAATCGCGGGTTGCTCGCACGGGTCTTCCGACCGCTGTTCCGGCTGGTCTCGCGAAGCTGGCACATGGCGCCGCTCGGTTTTCTGTTCGGGTTGGGGTTCGATACTGCCACCGAGGTCGCGATCCTCGGCCTCTCGGCGGCGCAGGTTTCGCATGGGCTCGCGATCGGCCCCGTGCTGGTATTTCCCGCACTGTTCGCAGCGGGCATGGCGCTGATCGATACGACCGATGGCATTCTGATGCTCGGCGCGTATGAATGGGCGTTCGTGAAGCCAATCCGCAAGCTCTACTACAATATCACGATCACGGCCGTGTCCGCGCTGGTCGCGATCGTCATCGGCGGGATCGAGACGCTTGCCCTCATCGGCGACAAACTCGGGCTGCGCGGCGGCCTGTGGTCCGCCGCCGCCGATCTCGGCGGCCGCTTCAACCTGCTCGGCTTCGGCATCATCGGCCTGTTCGCCATATGCTGGCTCGCGAGTTGGGCCATTTTTCGCTGGAAGCGCTTCGACGACATCGAAGTGCTTCGCGCCTGACCCTCTCCTAAGGAACGAATACGCATGTCCAAGGTGCCCACCACCGTCATCACCGGTTTCCTCGGCGCGGGGAAGACCACGCTGATCCGGCATCTTCTCCAGAATGCCGGTGGCCGGCGGCTGGCGCTGATCATCAACGAGTTCGGCGACATCGGCGTCGACGGCGAGCTAGTCCGCGGCTGCAACGATGAGGCTTGCCCGGAGGAGAATATTGTCGAGCTCGCCAATGGCTGTATCTGCTGCACGGTCGCCGACGATTTCCTGCCGACGATGCAGGCGTTGCTCGACAGGCCCAATCCGCCTGAGCACATCATCATCGAGACGTCGGGGCTCGCGCTCCCGAAGCCTCTGGTGAAGGCGTTTCAATGGGCCGACATCCGCACGCGCGCGACGGTCGACGGCGTGATCGCGCTGATCGATGCGGACGCGCTGGCTGCCGGACGCTTCGCGACCGATGAGGTGGCACTTGCCGCCGCGCGCGCCGCGGACCCGTCGCTTGACCACGACAATCCTCTGGAAGAGGTGTTCGGCGACCAGCTGGCGTGCGCGGACATGGTGATCCTCAACAAGGCCGATCTCGTCGACGGCGATCGCCTGTCGCAAGTCGAGACCGAACTCGCCGAGGGCATCCGGCAGGGGGTGAAGATCGTCCGGACCGACCATGGAAAGGTCGATATCGCCGCGCTGCTCGGTCTGGTCGCCGGTGCCGAGGACGATCTCGATCGGCGTCCTTCCTGCCATGATGACGAGGAAGAGCACGACCATGACGATTTCGACAGTTTCGTGGTCAAAGGCGGCGAGGTCGAGAGCGTCGATCCGTTGCTGCACGCGCTGACGCGCCTGATCGTCGCGCACGACATTTTGCGCGTCAAAGGCATGGTCGCGGTACACGGCAAGCCCGCGCGCCTGGTCATCCAGGCGGTCGGCCCGCGGATCCAGCATCATTATGATCGCAGCTGGAAGGCGGACGAAGCGCGCATCTCCCAGCTCGTGGTGATCGGGCAGAAGGGGCTCGACGAGGCGGCGATCGCCCTGGCGCTCAAAGCGGCGCTGGGGGCCGGTACCCGCTAATGCATCTGCTGTCCGCCACTCCCGGCACGATCTCGAGTGGCGACGAGGCGATCGATCTCGCCCAGTCGCCCGGAGATATCGTCCTGCTCACGGTGGCGGACACCGATCTCGCCTGCTTTGCACGCGCGGCCGCTGGATTGGGAGCAGGCGCGCCGCGTATCCGGCTGGTCAACCTTCTCCAGCTCAAGCACCCCTATTCGGTCGATCTCTATGTCGAGAAGGTCATCACGCACGCGAAATTCGTCTGCGTCATGCTGCTCGGCGGGAAAAGCTACTGGCCCTACGGGATCGACGAAATCGCTTCAGTCGCCCGCGCCAATGGCATTGCCTTCGCCGCGATCGCGGAAGGCACCGAGCCTGATGTCGACCTTGATCGTGCTTCCACCTTGCCGGCCGAGATCCTGTCCCGGCTGCGTGACTATGTCCGTCAGGGCGGCATCGCCAATGCGACCGGCTTCCTGCGCACCGCCGCCCGGTTGATCGGGCACGATGCGGGAGAGCCCGGAGAGCCGGTTCCGGTACCCGACGCCGGCTTCTACGTCACCGATGTCGAACAGCCCATGATCGACGATGCGCGACGCGGATGGGTCACGGGCCGGCCGGTGGCGCTGTTCGTCTTCTACCGTGCGTTGCTCGTCGCCGGCACGCTTGGTGCGGTCGATGCCATGCGACAGGCCCTGGAAGCGCGCGGACTGAATGTGGTCACCGTGCATGTCCGCGCGCTGCGCGATCCATTCGCCCATGCCTGGCTGCGTGAACAGCTCGCGGCGCTGCGTCCCGACGTGATCCTCAACAGTACGGCCTTTGCTGCCTCGGCGCCGGGCGACGCGCGTGTGGGCGGCGTGCTCGAAGATGCCGACTGTCCAATCCTCCAGACCGTGTTCGCCGGGGTCGAACAAGGCGCCTGGGAAGCCTCGCCGCGGGGGCTTGGTCCCCGCGATCTGGCGATGAACGTGGCGCTCCCAGAGATCGACGGACGGCTGTTCACGCGCGCCGTTGCGTTCAAGGCCTCCGAGCGCTTCGACCAACTGACCGAATGCGGCATCGTCGTGCCGAAGGTCGCAGACGACCGCGTCGCCTTCGTCGCCGATCTCGCCGCCAACTGGGCACGTCTGCGCCGCACGGCTGTAGGCGAGCGCCGCATTGCGCTGGTCCTTGCCAACTATCCCAATCGCGACGGCCGGCTCGGTAATGGTGTCGGCCTCGATACGCCCGCGAGCGCTGCCGCGATCCTCTCCGCGCTGGGTGGCGCGGGCTATGATATCGGCGATGCACCGCGCGATGGCTCGGCGCTGATGGCGGTCATGCTGGCGGGCGTCACCAATGCGCCGGGCTCGGCCGACCGCGGCGGCGAGATCACGTATGCGCTTCGCGATTATGAAGTCGCGTTTGCGACTTTATCCGAGGTTGTACGCGGCGCCGTCACCGAACGCTGGGGCGCGGCGGGTGCCGATCCCTTCGTCCGCGGCGACGCCTTTCACCTCGCGGCGCATCGGTTTGGCAACGTCGTGGTCGCCGTCCAGCCTGCGCGCGGCTATAATATCGACCCAAAAGCGAACTACCATGATCCGGCGCTCGTGCCGCCGCATGGCTATCTCGCCTTTCATTTCTGGCTCAATCGCGCATTCGCGACCCACGCGGTCGTGCATGTGGGCAAGCACGGCAATCTGGAATGGCTGCCGGGCAAGGCACTGGCGCTGACCGAGAGCTGCTTTCCCGAGATCTGCGCCGGGCCGGTGCCGCAGCTCTATCCCTTCATCGTCAACGATCCTGGCGAAGGAACGCAGGCCAAGCGGCGGATCGGGGCCGTGATCGTCGATCATCTGACCCCGCCTCTGACGCGTGCCGAAAGCTACGGACCGCTCAAGGCGCTCGAGGCGCTGGTCGACGAATATTATCTCGCCGCCGGGATGGATCCGCGGCGGATCGAGCATCTGCGCCGCGAGATCCTCGATCTGGCCGGCAGCCAGGGTCTCGACACCGATGCGGGCGCCTCCGGGCGCGGCGATGATGCGCTCGCGGCGCTCGACAATTACCTGTGCGAGCTGAAGGAAATGCAGATCCGCGATGGCCTGCATGTCTTCACCCAATCACCGACCGGGCGGCTGCGAACCGATCTGCTCGTCGCCCTGTCCCGTACGCCGAGGGGCTATGACAGGCCGGGGCAGGGGTCACTGCTGCGCGCGCTGGCGGACGATCTGGACTTGGGCTTCGATCCGCTCGACTGCGCGATGGGCGATGCTTGGACAGGTCCTAGGCCGGATGCGCTACAGGCCCTGTCGACTGAGCTCTGGCGGACGGCCGGCGACACGATCGAACGGCTGGAATTGCTGGCCTGCGACTTCGTCTCGAACGGCGGAATAGCCGGCGACAGGAGTGCTGCGGTTCTGGCCTCGATCCGCGACGATCTCGCGCCGCGCGTCGATGCTTGCGGAAGGGCTGAGCAGGCTGCGCTGCTGGCAGGCCTCGACGGGCGGTTCGTGGCGCCGGGCCCGTCGGGCGCACCGACGCGGGGGCGGCCAGATGTGCTGCCGACCGGCCGCAACTTCTATTCGATCGATACCCGTTCTGTACCCACCGCCACGGCCTGGGACCTCGGTCAGCGGTCGGCCGAACTGCTCGTGGAAGATTATCTGCAGCGCGAGGGCGACTATCCGCGCGCGATCGCCCTTTCGGCTTGGGGTACCGCCAATATGCGCACCGGCGGTGACGATATTGCGCAGGCACTGGCGCTGATGGGCGTGCGGCCGCGCTGGGACTGGACGTCGGGCCGGGTGATCGGGTTCGAAATGATGACATTGGCCGAACTGCGCCGGCCCCGTGTCGATGTTACCCTGCGCGTATCCGGCTTCTTCCGCGATGCCTTTCCCGAGCAGATCGACCTGATCGACAGCGCCGCGCGCGCGGTCATGGCGTTGGACGAGGGGGAAACCGACAATCCCGCTGCCGCCCGTCATCGGCGGGACACCGCGACATTGATGGATCTTGGACAGGATATGAAGGCAGCTGGCCGTCGCGCCGGCGCACGTGTCTTCGGATCGAAGCCGGGCGCCTATGGCGCGGGCCTCCAGGCGATGATCGGTGAGAAGCTCTGGCACGAGCGCGCAGACCTCGCAAACGTGTATCTCGACTGGGGCGGCTATGCCTATGGCGGCGGGATCGAGGGCGATGCCGAACGCGACCTGTTCGCGTCGCGGCTCGCCGAGGCCGATGCGGTCGTCCAGAACCAGGATAATCGCGAGCACGACCTGCTCGACAGCGACGATTATTACCAGTTCGAGGGCGGTATCGCGGCAGCGATCGAGCATCTCTCGGGCAAGCGCCCGCTTGCCTATCACAACGATCACAGCCGGCCCGAGCGGCCGGTGATCCGCACGCTGGAGGATGAGATCGGACGTGTCGTTCGCGCGCGCGTCACCAATCCCAAATGGATCGCAGGCGTGATGCGCCACGGCTACAAGGGCGCGGCGGAGATCGCGGCTTCGGTCGATTATCTGTTCGCCTTTGCGGCCACGACCCATGCGGTGCGCGACCACCATTTCGATCTTGTCTACGCGGCCTTCCTTGAAGACGAGGCAGTGCGCAGCTTCATGGCCGAGGTGAATCCCGATGCCTTGCGCGAGACCGCGGCCCGTCTCGGCGAGGCACTGGGGCGCGGCCTGTGGAAACCCCGATCGAACAGTGCGGGCTTTTTGCTCGCGGAACTCCAGGAGAGATCATCATGACTGACGAGACGCTTGAACCGAAAAGCGCGCAGGCGGCTGTTGCCGCACCGGAGGATGCCGAGCCTGTTTCGGGAGATGCCCGGCATAATGAGAAAATGAAAAAGAAGCAGGCGGCGCATGACAAGATCATGGCCAACAAGACCCGCGAGAAGGGCCTGCTGATCGTCCATACCGGCAAGGGCAAGGGCAAGACCTCGGCTGCGCTCGGCATGGTCACGCGCGCGATCGGGCACGGGATGAAGGTCGGCGTCGTGCAGTTCGTGAAGGGCGCCTGGACGACGGGTGAGAAGACCGTTTTCGATGCCTTCCCCGATCTCGTCGAGTTCAAGGCGATGGGCGAAGGCTTCACTTGGGACACGCAGGACCGTGTCCGCGACATCGAACTCGCACGCGAGGCCTGGGAAGAGGTCAAGCGGATGATCGCCGACCCGGCCTACAAGATGGTGCTCGCGGACGAACTCAACATCGTGCTGCGCTACGACTATCTTCCGCTCGAGGAAGTGCTCGCCGTCCTGACCTCGAAGCCGGAGATGAAGCATGTCATCGTCACCGGTCGCAACGCGCCGGACGCGTTGATGGAGGCAGCGGACCTCGTCACCGAGATGACGATGATCAAGCATCCCTTCCGCTCCGGCGTGAAAGCGCAGGCGGGGATCGAATTCTGATCCGCGCCCCTTCGCCTGTATTCGATGCCGCTTTCGGGCAGGAGCTCGAGACGCTCTTCGCGTGGCGCCGCGACGTCCGCCATTTCCGTAGTCAGACGTTGGCGGACGGCGAGATGGAAAGGCTGCTCGCGCTTGCGCAGCTGGCCCCGTCTGTCGGCAATGCGCAGCCTTGGCGCTTCATGCGGATCGGTTCGCCAAGCTTGCGCGAAGCACTGGCCGGGCACGTCGATGCGGCGAGCGCCCAGGCGAGTGAGCGTTATGACGATGGACGGAGAGACGCTTATCGCGCGCTCAAATTGCACGGCCTACGGGAGGCGCCGGAGGTTCTGGCGGTGTTCTCGGATGAACAGCCGAAGGCGGGTCATGGCCTCGGCATTGCGACCATGCCCGAGATGCTGCGCTATTCGACCGTGATGGCCATCCATACGATGTGGCTGGCAGCGCGCGCGCGCGGCATCGGCTTTGGGTGGGTTTCGATCCTTCAGCCGGTCGCGGTCGCTAAGCTGCTCGACGCGCCGCCGCAATGGACCTTCGTGGCGCTGCTCTGCATCGGCTATCCGGCGGAACCGTCGCCTGTGGCCGAGCTCGAACGGCGTGGCTGGCAGGCGCGCGAGGACGTCTATGTCCTCGTCCGCTGAAACACCACGCGGCATCATTCTGTCCGCGGCGCGTTCGGGCAGCGGCAAGACGGTCGTGACCGTCGGCCTGCAGCGCGCGCTGCAGCGGACCGGATTGCGGGTTGCGGGCGCAAAGACGGGTCCGGACTATATCGATCCGGCTTTCCACGCTGCCGCTACCGGACGGCCTTCGCTCAATCTCGACGGCTTCGCCATGGCCCCATCGCAGCTGGCGTCCCTCGCGCACCGCGTGGGCCGCGATGCGGATATCGTCGTCGCGGAAGGCGCGATGGGACTGCTCGACGGCGTTGCCGGGGGCGGGGGCAGCACTGCGGCGGTTGCCCGCGCGCTTGGCTGGCCGGTGATCCTGGTACTCGACGCGAGTGGCGCGGCCCAATCGGTCGCCGCCACCGCGCATGGCTTTGCGACCTGGCCCGGCGGGCCGCCGATCGCCGGCACGATCGTCAATCGGGTCGCGAGCGACCGGCATGGCCGGATGATCGCGGCGGGCTTCGCGCACATCGACGTTCCGCTGCTCGGTCTGCTGCCGCGCGACGACCGGCTGTCGCTCCCCGCGCGCCATCTCGGACTTGTCCAGGCGGGCGAGACCGCTGCGCTCGATGCGCGGATCGACGCCATGGCCGATCTGGTCGCGGCGCATATCGATCTTGCGGCGATCCAGCACGCGGCGAGCCCGATCGCCTCCAGCGACAGCGTTCGAGCGCATCTTCGGCCACCGGGCCAGCGAATCGCGGTCGCACGCGACGAGGCCTTCGCCTTTCTCTATCCGCACCTGCTCGATGCGTGGCGCGAAGCCGGCGCCGAGGTCGAATTCTTCTCGCCTCTCGCCGACGAGCCCCCCTCGGCATCTTGCGACGTCTGCTGGCTTCCCGGCGGCTATCCCGAGCTTCACGCCGGCAGTCTGGCAGGGAACGACCGTTTCCTCGAAGGGCTGCGGACATTTGCCCGGACCCGGCCCGTCCACGGCGAGTGCGGCGGCTATATGGTGCTGGGCACTGCGATCGAGGATGCAGACGGCCGCGCGCACCGAATGGCGGATCTGCTGCCGCTCGAAACCAGTTTCAAGACACGCAAGCTTCATCTCGGCTATCGCCGCGCGACCTGGCGCGCCGCGATGCCGTTCGCCGACGCCGGCGAAACCCAGGTCGGTCACGAATTCCATTATGCCGGCATCACCGCCTCGCACGGCGAGCCGATCGCCGACGTGGTCGATGGCGAGGGCAACAGCTTGCCGCCGGCGGGCACGCGCAATGGCAGGGTGACGGGAAGCTTTTTCCACCTCATCGCCTGAGCGACGCGCGAAGCGGGTGGCGGGAGAGAGGGCCTCCGGCATAGGGTCGGGTGATGACGAGTGCGCGGGTACCTTTGAGGACGGGTTGGACGACCGGCTCCTGCGCGACCGCTGCGACCGCTGCCGCGTTCGAGGCGCTGTTGACCAGTGCCTTCCCCGATCCAGTAACGATCACCCTGCCGGGTGGAGCGGAGGTTGCTTTTGCGCTGGCGGTCACCGAATTGGCGGCTGATCGCGCGACGGTCGGCGTGGTCAAGGATGCCGGGGACGATCCGGATGTCACCCACGGCGCGCTCATCAAGGCCACGCTGCGTCTTCTGCCGCCATCGGCCGGGGTCCGCTTCATGGCCGGGGAAGGGGTCGGTACCGTCACGCTCGATGGTCTCACGCTGCCCGTCGGTGAACCGGCGATCAATCCGGTGCCACGTCAGATGATGCGTGACGCTATCGCGCGGGTCGGCGCGCGGCTGAAGCTGGCCGAGCTCCCCGGTGTCGAGATCACCGTGTCGATTCCCGGAGGTGAGGAGATCGCGATCCGCACGCTCAATGGCCGGCTGGGCATCGTCGGCGGTCTGTCGATCCTCGGCACGACAGGTATCGTGCGGCCTTATTCCTGCGCGGCCTGGATCCACGGGATTCATGACGGCATCGACGTTGCTCGCGCCAACGGGCTCGGTCATGTCGCAGGGGGCACCGGCCGCACATCCGAGAAAGCGGTGCTGCTCCACCATGGGCTGCCAGAAACCGCGCTGATCGACATGGGCGACTTCGTCGGTGGGATGCTCAAATATCTGCGGACGCATCCCGTGCCGCGGGTGACCGTGGCTGGCGGCGTCGCGAAGATGACGAAGCTCGCGCAAGGCATGCTCGACGTCCACTCGAAGCGCGGCGGTGTCGATCTTTCTCTGCTCGCGAAATTGGCGGAGCAGGCGGGGGGCGGACCCGCCTTGAGCCAGGCGATCCTTGCCTGCAACACGGGCGCGCAGGCCTTCGACCTCGCGCTCGAGCAGGATGTCGGCCTCGGCGATGCGGTCGCGGCGGCGGCGTGGCGAACGGCAGCGAAGGTGCTCGACAACGAGACTGTCGCGCTCGACGTGCTGCTGTTCGATCGGGTTGGAGGACTGCGTGGGTCGACGCCGCCCCGGCCGGCTCAGCCCCCGGCCGCGCCGCGGAACCGGCGCTGATAGTCAGCATCGTAGAGCGCACTCTCGCGAAACCCAACGGCCGCGAGCGCCGGTCCGACCAGGATGATCGCCATGCGCTCGACCGGATCCTCGGCGAGCAGTCCCTCGATCGTCGCAAGCGTACCGCGGATGACGCGTTCGTCCGGCCAACTCGCGCGCACGACCACCGCGATCGGGCAGTCCGCGCCGTAGAGCGGCACGAGTTCGCTGACGATGGTGCCGATGACATGGATTGCGAGGTGGATGGCGAGCGTCGCGCCGGTCGCGCCGAAACGTGCCAGGGTCTCGTTGTCGGGCATCGCTGACGCGCGACCAGACACGCGCGTCAGGACGAGGCTTTGGGCGACGCCGGGCACGGTGAGTTCGCGACCGAGCAGGGCTGCGGCAGCGGCGAAGGCCGGGACACCCGGCGTTAGCGAATAGGGAATCGCAAGCCGGTCGAGCCTGCGCATCTGTTCGGCCACGGCCGAATAGACTGAGAGATCGCCGGAATGAAGCCGCGCGACGTCGAGCCCGGCATCATGCGCGGCAACGAACTCGGCCTCGATCGCGTCAAGCGACAGTGGGGCGGTGTTGACCAGGCGCGCGTCCGGCGGGCAATAATCGAGCAGCGCTTTTGGCACGACCGAGCCGGCATAGAGGCAGACCGGGCAGCGGGCGACCAGATCGCGTCCACGGACCGTGATCAGGTCGGCGGCACCGGGACCTGCGCCGATGAAGTGGATGGTCATTTCGAGGGTCCTTCCGCGATTGCGCAGGTGACGTCGCCGACGGTCTGTCGAGCGATGAGGAGGCGGCTGTTGTCGCCGGCCTCGGCGAGCGCGGCGGCCTCGGCGACCGAGCCCACGCCAACGAGCGCTGTGACGCGCGCGCTGTGGCTTGGCGCACGGTGGGCCGCTGCCTCGAGCGGGGTCGCTTCGACGAAGCAGACGGGCAGGCGAAGGTGTTCGGCCGCTTCGATCAGTCCGCGTTCCTCGTGCTTGAACCAGGCGCTCGCGATGCGGTCGGGGGTAACGGGCTGCTGGAGCAAATTAAGTGTCATCTCGATCGCATCGATGATGGTCTGCATCCCGACGCCCCGCCGTGTGCCAATCCCGATCACGATCACGGCCGCGTCCAATGCCACAGGATCACCGGTATCGCTGGACGCCAACCTGTCATGCGGCCGACGGGGCTGGCGCGATCCACACCGATGCGAACGAGGCCACCACCCAGGCGAGCATGCGCGTCGAGCAACAGTGCTTCGGTCTCCAGCGTGACCGCGCTCGCGACAAGGCGGGCACCGGGGCTGATCGCGGCGACGACCGTATCGAACACGCCGGGAGCGGTGGCGCCGCCGCCGAGGTAGATCGCATCGGGGGACGGTAGATCTGCCAAGGCTTCGGGGGCGCCCCCCGTGACGACGGTGAGATTGGGGACGCCGAAGCGTTCGGCATTACGACCGATGCGCTCGGCGCGATCGCTGCGCGGTTCGATGGCGATCGCGCGCAGCGTCGGGCCGCTCAGCATCCATTCGATCGCGATCGATCCTGCGCCGCCGCCGACATCCCAGAGCAATTCCCCGCGGCGCGGTGCGAGAAGCCCGAGCGCTACGGAGCGGATCTCTCGTTTGCTAATCTGACCGTCGTGTTCGAATAGATCCTCGTCGCGCCCAGTGGCGAGCGACGGCAAGCACGTACCAGGGTCGGCGACACATTCGATGGCGACGACGTTCAGTGGATCGACGTCGGCTGCGATGAAGCGACTTGCGGGCATTGAGCGGATACGCTCGCGCGGACCGCCGAGCGCTTCGAGGAGCGTTAAAGTCGATCGGCCGAAACCAGCTTCGGTGAGCAGTCGGGCAATGCTGGCGGGATCGTCGGCGCCTGAGGTCAGAAGCATGATGCGCGTGCCTGGCACGAGTACTGGTTTCAAAAGCGCGAGCGGCCGATTGTGAAGCGAGAGCGTCGCCACTTCGGCGAGCGGCCACCCCAGTAGCGCTGCCGCAAGCGAGAAGGCGGATGCGCCCGGGATTATCATCATTTCGGCGGCGCTGATCGTTCGGCTCAGCGTCGCGCCGACACCGTGCAACATAGGATCGCCCGATCCGAGCACGCACACGCGCCGGCCACGGGCGGCGACCACCTGGGCGATACCGTCCGAAAAAGGGCTCGGCCACGCACGTGCTTCATTGTTGATCAGGGACGCCGCAAGCTTCAGATGACGACTGCCGCCAAAGACGATCTCGGCCCCGGCGATCGCGGCGGCGGCGCGCGGCGACAGGCCCTCGACGCCGTCCTCGCCGATACCGATGATCGACAGCCAGCGGACGGTGTCGCTAGAGGGCATCGCCATGCAATCCATTCTCATCCTCGGCGGCACCACCGAAGCGCGGATTCTCGCCGAGACATTGGCGTCGCGTAGCGATCTCGCTGTGACCCTTTCGCTTGCCGGTCGCACCGCAAACCCGAAAGCCGTGCCGGTGCCCGTCCGCACCGGCGGGTTCGGCGGGGCAGACGGGCTTGCCGATTATCTGAGCGCACACGGCATCGATCTGCTGATCGACGCGACGCATCCCTTCGCCACCACCATCGCGGACAACGCCGCGCTCGCCGCGAAGCGGAGCAACACGCCCGCCTTCGCGCTGCGCCGCGCTGAATGGCAACGCAAGCCGGGTGACCGATGGACCGAATGTCCGAGCGCGGTGGCGGCGATCGATGCGCTCGGGGACGTCCCTCGTCACGTGTTCCTGACGCTTGGTCGCCAAGAGGCCCATGTCGCCGAACGCGCGCCGCACCATCATTATCTTGTCCGGTCGGTCGACCCCATCAATCCGCCGCTGCGCCTGCCCCATGTCCGCACGTTGCTGGCGCGGGGCCCCTTCACGCTGGACGATGATCTCATGCTTCTGCGCGACGCGCGGATCGATGCCGTCCTGTGCAAGAATAGCGGCGGGGACGGTGCTTACGCCAAGATAGAAGCGGCCCGTGCGCTCGGCATCGAGGTGCTTCTCGTCACGACACCCGCGCCCTCTACGTTGCCGCAGTGGACGTCCCTCTCCGAAGCGCTGGGCGCGATCGATCATCTGCTGGCACCGCGCGGAGCATAGACGAGGGCCGGGAGACCGGGCCGCACGACGATCCGCGTCTCGGCGGTTCCGATGATCAGACAGGTCGCCATATCGGCCATGTCGCCGCGCGCCTCGTCGAGGCGTATGACGGCCAGCCGCTCATCTGCCCGGCCGGCGGCACGGCCGAACACGATCGGCGTCTCGGGTGGAAGCTCCGCGCGCAGCAGATCGAGCGCGGCGTCGAGCTGCCAGGGCCTTGCGCGACTGACTGGATTGTAGAGTGCTATGACGAAGCCGGCGGACGCGGCGGCGCGAAGCCGGGTCAGAACCGTCTCCCAGGGCTTCAGATTGTCCGACAGCGATATCGCGCAGAAATCATGGCCGAGCGGCGCGCCGATCCGAGCCGCGACCGCGAGCATCGCTGTGATCCCCGGCACGATCGAGATATCGACCGTGCGCCATTCTTCGGGCCCATGTTCGACCGCCTCGCACACGGCGGCGGCCATTGCGAAAACGCCGGGATCGCCACCGGAGACGATCGCGACCCGCGCGCCTGCGGCGGCGGCAGTGAGCGCTGCGTCCGCGCGGCCCAGTTCCTCGCGATTGTCCGATGCGACGCGGCGCTGGCTGGCTACGAGTGTTAGTCGATCGAGATAGGGGCCATAGCCGAACAGCTGCTCGGCGGCGGCAAGATGACGGCTGGCCTCGGGTGTGACCTGATCGCTCGTCCCTGGTCCCAGACCAATGACGCTGAGGTGGCCGGTCATTCCCGCCATCCTGGCACCAGCACGATCGAGAAATAGGGCGCCGGCCCGTCCGGTCGCTCGGCGAGCGGGAGATGGCGGCTGTCCGCCATCGTGCCGCGTTCGACATAGAGCGCATCGGGCAAACGGCCCGCAGCTTCGAGCGCGCGGCGGATCTTCGGCAGATTGCGGCCGACCTTCATGATGACGGCGGCGTCGCAGGCCTCGAGCTTGTTCGCAAGCACGGTTTCGTCGAGCGTGCCGGGCAGGACGGTCAGGATGTCGTCGCCTTGGGCAATGGGGGTTGCCGACATCGACCAGCAGCCCGCCATGCCTGTCACGCCGGGCACGATCTCGGTTCGATATCGACCACGCAACCGGACATGCAGGTGCATGTACGACCCGTAGAACAGAGGGTCGCCTTCGCTGAGCACAATGACGTCCCGGCCGGTGTCGAGGTGCGCGGCGAGCTGCGCCGCCGCCTGTTCGTAGAAGCCCGAGATCTGTATCTTGTAGTCGGAGCTGTGGCGGTGGGTTTCCGTGGTGACCGGATAAAGCAGCGGGAGTTCGACGGTGTCCGGGCGGACATGTGCCTCGGCGATCCTGCGGGAATGGCTGCGATTGCCGGCCTTGGCAAAATAGGCGACGACGGGAGCCGCCGCGATCAGCCGCGCGGCCTTCAGCGTGATCAGTTCGGGATCGCCGGGGCCGACCCCGACCCCGATCAAGCGTCCGCTCATATGCCGGCTCTCGCCAGGGCATTGACCGCCGCCGCGGTCATCGCACTTCCGCCCATCCGGCCTCGCACGACTGCCCACGGGATGCCGAGCTTCGATGCGGCAAGCGCATCCTTGGATTCCGCCGCGCCGACGAATCCGACCGGCATGCCGAGAATAACCGCCGGGCGAGGGGCACCGGCCTCGATCCGCTCGAGCAGGTGGAACAAGGCCGTCGGCGCATTGCCGATCGCGATGACGGCGCCCGCCATTCGCTCTCCCCAGAGATCCATGGCCGCGGCCGAGCGCGTCGTACCAAGGCGGGCTGCCAGCGCCGTCACTTCGGGGTCCTGCAACGTACATATCACTTCGTTCTCGGCTGGAAGCCGAGCGCGCGTGATCCCGCGCGCGACCATCTGCGCATCGCACAGGATGGGGGCACCGGCCGCGAGCGCCTCGACGCCAGCTACTACGCAGTCCGGCGAGAACCGGATATAGGCTGCCGCCTCGACCAGCCCGCAGGCGTGGATCATCCGAACAGCGACATCCGCCTCGGCTTCGCTGAAGGCGCTGAGATCGGCCTCCTGGCGGATGATTGCAAAGGAGCGCGCATAGATCGCCGCACCGTCGCGTTCATAAGCATAGGCCGTCATCAGCGCGCACTCTCGAAAAGCTGTCCGCGCGCGATCAGGCGCGGGAGATCGGCTTCGCCGACCAATCGATTTGGCGGGGCGTCCGCGCGCCCGTTGCTGACGATGCCGATACCCTTATCGGTTCCGACCAGCGCGAGGGCGGCGGCGCGAGGATGGGCACAGCCCTTGGCGCATCCCGACAGGTGAAGGGTAGCGCTCGCGTCGAGTAGCGGCACCAACTTCGCAGACGCAAGATCGGCGATCGTACGTGTCGCGAGCATTCCCGAGGCGCAGGCGGGGCGCCCGACACAGGCAGAGACCCGTCGTCGCGGATCGCCCCCAGTCGTCGCGAGGCCGATTGCGCTGGCGTCATTCTGGAAGTCGCAGACGGCATCGGGGCGTAGACCGGCGAACAGCATCGCCCGTCCGGGCGAAAGGCGAACATTGGTTGCGCCGTGACGCGCGGCTATGTCGCATGTTGCGATCAGGGCAGCCGCATCGATCTGGCCATAGGGGATGCCGAGCCCCACGATCGGACTACCGTTGTCGAGCGCTATCCGTCCGATCGGGTCAGCCTTAGGACGCACGGCCGGTCGATCTGTCGAATGAGCCCGAAGCGACAGATCGCGGCTCCGTGCCAAGGAGCCGATCGCGAGGATCGCGCATATCAGGCGTACGGTTTCGTCGACCACGTCGGCAGGCGAGAAGGCGCCAAGCGAGGTGGCGGTCGTAGCGTCTCCGTCGATCGCGACGAACCAGCGTCGGTGCTCGGCGACCAGCCGAACATCGCCGATGAGGTCGCCCAGCGGAAGAGTGCCGCCTCCGTCGACGATGACAGACAGTTTGGGCGCGAGCGATCCGGCCTGCAGGGTGGCGACGAAGGCCGTGACGGCATCGCTGATCGCGGCGGTATCGGGATCGATCGCGGGATCGAGGCCGAGTAACGCGTTGGCCTCGACGCTCGGCTGGGAGGGGGCAACGACGTCCAGCTCGGTGAGCATGTCGGTAAGCGCGCCCAGCGTCTCGCTCGTCACGCCGCGTATCTGCAATCGACCGCGCGCGGAGAGGTCGATGATGCCGTTACCGCAGCGGAGCGCGGCGCGCGCGATTGCGACGAGGGTGCCCGGAGAATAGCCGTATGGCAGGCGGTCGAGGCGGACGAGCAGGCCATCGCCGGTCGCCATGGGCGTCGCCAGATTTGGGCAGGCGTTACGGCGGAGGTCGTCGTGTTTCAGTGGTCGCCTCCCTTGCGTGTGCCAGGGAAGGCGCTCCACTCATGCTGCGCGGACAGCCCGCGACCGCAAGCTTCCAGGCTGCATGTGCAGTGGCTCCCCGCCCTGGACAATGCGTCGTCGATCAGCGGCGGGTGTCCTGACTTGCGGCTCGGGCGCCGATACCGCCTTCCCAGGACAAGCCCAGTGGCCGATGGTATCGACTCGCCGCCTACAGTTGCGGGGGCAGTCCTCGCTTCGAGGCTTTGCCGGCCTCTGACGATGTTCCCCTTTAACCTTCGGCTCGCACCGAAGGACCGTTGACTGAGCCGCTTTAGCAGGCCGGAGGCGGTTTGTGTCAATGCTGGCCATCAGCTGTCGGAACCAAGCTTTGTTGCGGAGCCGGTGCGAGGCATCTACCACGCGCGAGGCCGGAAGGGCCGGCCCAGCTGGAAGGCCTGTTGCTCGATGCCACCAAGGCCATTGCAGGATAGCGAGGATTTTCCATCCGGCAGCGTCTGGCTGATCGGGGCGGGACCCGGTGATCCGGAGCTTCTCACGCGCAAGGCGGCGCGATTGATCGCGGCCGCTGATATGGTCTTCCACGATGCCCTGGTTAGCGCGGAGATCCTCGAACTCGTCGCGCCGGGCGCTGAAATCGTCGGCGTCGGGAAGCGTTCGGGCCGGCATTCGCTGGCGCAGGCCGACATCAATGCGCAGCTCGTCGACGCCGCCCTGCATGGCCGTCGCGTGGCGCGGCTGAAAGGCGGCGACCCATCCATCTTCGGCCGCTCGACCGAAGAGATCGAGTCGTTATCTGCAGCGGGCATCCGCGTGCGGATTTGCCCCGGGGTGACCGCTGCCAGCGCAGCCGCCGCGAGCGCCGTTACGTCTCTCACACTACGCGGTCTCTCACGCCGGCTGACGCTGGTGACCGCGCACGCCCGCGCCGGCGATACGCTTGATCTCGACTGGGCATCGTTGACCGCGTCCGACATGACGCTGGCGGTGTACATGGGACGAGGCGCCGCGGCTGCGGTCGCCGCCGGCCTGATCGAGGCGGGCCGGCATCCGGCGACACCGGTTCTGCTGGCGGTCGACGTATCCCTGCCGACCGAACGCCTTGTCCGGGGACGGCTCGATGCCCTCGGCTTCCTTGTGAAAACCGTCAGCGAGACGGCCCCGGCCCTGCTCCTGATCGGTGACACATTTTCGCGCGGCGCATCGCCATTGGCAGAGCCCGTCACGGTCGACGCTGTCGCGATCAATCTGACAGGATCTCAATGACCATCCTCAGCCCTGTCGGCATGGGGAATAACGCGGCTGGCGCCGGCTTTGTTGACAAGGACATCAAGCCGACCTCCTCAGGAAACAGCCTCCGGTAAAAGCCTGATCCTGTCAGCGTCATCAGCCAAATCGGCTTGGATGTACGTAGCTTTTCCCAGTTCAGCGGCTAACGCGAGTCCGGTTTCAGCAGTACTGCGCGAGTGCAGGACTACGGCATACCCCTCGCTGGATAGTCGGCCGGCTATCGCGGCGCCGATGCCGGACGTGGAGCCGGTCACGAGGGCAACGGGTGAGCCATTATCTAGAGCTTGGATCAATGATTAATTCTCCACCTCGCGACTAGATGGCCAAACCAGCAGAACAGAAAGTCGTACAGGCTACCTGGCAAGGGCCGTTGACACTGGCGGCTTGTCAATCGCGGGGCGACCGGAGTTCATCGTCAGGCTGGCTGAAGGATAGAACGTACTTCCTCGTGCCGTTCGGATGGGAGCTTGTCTGTCATTACGTCAAACAATGCGCGGATTTCGGCGCTGTTGAGAAGCTCTTCTTCCTTGAGCGTTCTCGCCAGAAATAGCAGCCCCGCCAGCGCGGCCTCTCCCGCCGAGTTCTCATCTCGCGCGATCCGGCTGATGCGCGCGCGGGATACGGGGAGGGCCTTACGATCCAAGTTCAATCGTCCTTTCGAATGTTCGAGCTGCCCTTAGCCGAGATCGTGCCACGATCCCACCGCCGACCGGCTCGATCTCGAAGAACGGTGGCGCTCGAACATTCCAACCGGCCGAGAACATTTATAAAAACGAAGCTCCCCGGTCCAAAGCAACGTCTCCATGACGCGCGACAGATCCTACAAAGCGAAGGGCGCCACCGTAGCC
>Ga0302311_10002686_pt1 | contig 19954 bp, 16 predicted proteins | sample III_Palsa_N1_3_FD_200449 | JGI IMG/M metagenome (GOLD analysis project Ga0302311, IMG submission 200449) | Peat permafrost microbial communities from Stordalen Mire near Abisko, Sweden - III_Palsa_N1_3 | ecosystem: Environmental > Terrestrial > Soil > Palsa > Peat permafrost | place: Sweden... | reverse complement strand
GCAGCTTGCCGATCCAGGGACCGTCCGGCAATTGGCCGGCGAGCTGGGTGATATGGCTGTTCCACCATTGCCGCTGCTCCATCAGATCGTCGTAATCGAGCTCGGCCAGGCGGATCTTGCGGTCGGCGGTGGTCAAGGTCGCCAGATCGATCGGATAGCCCACGTCGGCGGCGCTGAAGCGGGTCGAATCGAACGACAGGTACGCGATCTTGAGCGCCACCTGCATCGGCGTGTCGTAGTTGAGCGCGCGGTCGAGGATCGGTTTGCCGTAGGAGGTCGAACCGACCGACAGGTACGGCGTGCGCTCGTCGCAGGCGATCCAGTTGCCTTCCGGATAGATCATGTAGAGGCCGGGCTCGGCATCATCGACCAGCTGGCCGCCCATGATGCAATGCAGATTGAGCGGCAGGGCCGCCGCCTCCAGTGCCTCCTGGTCCTCGAGCTTGACCTGGCGCAGCGCGTTGCAGAAGCCGTCGACCGCATCCAGCACGCGGCGGAACGGCTTGGCGCCCGGCGCGCGCATGTCGCGCTCCAGATAGGCCAGAGTCTTGTCGCGGACCGAGCGCAAGCCCGAGGTCATGACCATGAACCGGCCGTCCTCGGCCCCGTGCAGCGTCAGCTTGCGCGCGTGGGACACCTGATTGCCCGACGTCACGCGCCCGTCGGAGAGGGCGATCAGCCCCTCTCGTATCTTGATCCCGACGCAATAGGTCACACCGCTTCTTCCCAATCGTTCCTTAGCGCCCGCGGCCCCCGAAATACGGGAGAGACGGCACGAGCGCAGCCGGGCGCGAGGATGCCCGAGCGGACGGTCTCCATCAAGCGTTGCCCACGGTTAAAGATCCGTAAGTTCCGCCAATTTTGCGCTAGAATGCCGGCCTCTCCGAACATTCATGTTGCAGTGCACAAAAAAATAGTTGACTCCCCGAATGGGTCGTCCTATCTCAGAGGTGTGTTGCGGTGCAGCAATCACTGGGAACGGGAACTCGAAGATCCGTCTCGGCTGCCGCTTCTGGAGGACCTGAGAATGACTGATACAAATCAGAAGACAGGAAAGCCCGCCGTTGCCACTCCGGCGAAGGTCGCGAGCGCTCCGAAGCCGGCTGCGAAAGCCGCCGCCGTGAAAACGCCTGTCGCAAAAGCTCCCGCCGTAAAAGCCCAGACCGTCAAGCCGACGCCGGCCGTCAAGCCCGCGCCGATCGCGGCCGAGGTCGCCAAGGCGGCCACGCCGGCGATCAAGGTCGCAGAGGCGGTGATCGGGGCGCCGGTGACGGCCGCCAAGACCACCGAGGCCGTCGTCAAGGCGACCGAGACTGTCGTCAAGGCGACCGAGGCCGTTGCCAAGGCGGTCGTCACGCCGCCCGCACCGGTCGCCAAGGCGCCGGCGAAGCCGGTTGCGAAACTTGCCGCCACCAAGATTGCCAAGCCGGTTGCGGCCAAGCCCGCACCGAAGCCCGTCGTGAAGAAGGCTGTGGCGCCCAAGGCTGCCGCACCGAAGTCGGCGGCTCAAACCCTTATGGACATTTCGATGGCGCCTGAGGCGCCGGTGGTCAAGGCCGTTGCGGCCGCGATCCAAAAGCCAGTTTCGAAGCCGGTCGAGGCGCCGGTTTCGTCTTCCATTGCTGCCAAGGCCTCGACGATCCCCCCCCTCCCCAAATTTATGGTGTCTCCAATGTCGACTCAGACCTTCAAGGGTTACGAAGATTTCGCCGCTTTCGGCAAGGCCAACCTCGAGGCTTTCGTCCAGGCGAACAAGCTGTTCACCTCGGGCATCGAGACTCTCTCGAAGGAAGTCGTGAGCCTGGCTCAGTCGTCGCTCGAGAGCAGCACGGCCGCCACCAAGGCGATGTTCGCCGCCAAGACGATCAAGGACGTCGTCGAGCTCCAGACCGACTTCGCCAAGACCTCGTTCGAGAAGCTCGTCGCCAACTCGACCAAGATCGGCGAGATGACCGTCAAGCTCGCGACCGACTCGGCCGCCCCGATCGGCGCGCGCGTCACCGCCGCTTCCGAGAAGGTCATGAAGAAGGCCTAATCGGCTTCGCTTCAGGCAAAACGCGACAAGAACGGCCCCCCGGCGCAAGCTGGGGGGCCGTTTTCGTTTTCACGGACTGTTTAGGCAGCTCTGCGAGTCTCTAGTCCGATAACCGGTCACGTGCGACCGGTTATCGGACAGACGTCATGAACCGCGAGCGATTTCTTATCGTTCGGATGAGTCATCCGAACGGAAAGCGCTCGTGGGGCTTGGGGGTCGGCTATCCGATCCCATATAGTTTCTTCCAAGCCTTCTTCACTCTAGCGACGCCTTCGGACCCCTAATGCATCAGCCCGCCCCGAGCCTGAGATGAGCGACATCGAAAAGCGCGATGACGACGATCATTCGACTGGCGTCGTCGTCAAGACCAAGCCCAAGACCCGGAAGCCTTCTCTGTATAAGGTCTTGATGCTGAACGATGATTACACGCCGATGGAGTTCGTCGTGCATGTGCTGGAACGCTTCTTCTCGAAAAACCGCGAAGAGGCGCACACCATCATGATGCATGTGCATCGGCGGGGCGTTGGGATCTGTGGTGTCTTTACCTACGAGGTTGCCGAGACAAAAGTGACGCAGGTCATGGATTTTGCTCGGCAGCATCAGCATCCTTTGCAGTGCACTCTGGAGAAGGAATAGCGCCCCATGCTGTCGCGGAACCTTGAGAAGACGCTGCATCGTGCCCTGGCATATGCCAACGAGCGGCGTCACGAATACGCGACGCTCGAGCATCTCTTGCTCTCATTGACCGAGGACCAGGACGCGGTCGCCGTGCTGCGCGCCTGTACGGTCGATGTCGACAAGCTGCGCCGGGACCTGGCCAACTATGTCGATAACGAGCTGGCCAGCCTGATTTCCCCCCATGTCGAAGACGCGAAACCGACCGCGAGCTTCCAGCGCGTGCTGCAGCGGGCGGCCATCCATGTGCAATCGTCCGGCCGCGAGGAAGTGACCGGCGCCAACGTGCTGGTCGCCATGTTCGCCGAGCGCGAGAGCCACGCCGTCTATTTCCTGCAGGAGCAGGAGATGACGCGGTTCGACGCGGTCAATTACATCTCCCACGGCATCGCCAAGGCGCCCGGCCGCTCCGAGACGCGCCGCGTCCAGGGTGCGGAGGAGGAGCGGGCCGAGGGCAGCGGCGGCGAAAAGAGCAACACCAAGCGCGGCCATGACGCGCTCGACGCCTATACGGTCAACCTCAATAAAAAGGCCAAGTCGGGCAAGATCGACCCGCTGATCGGCCGCGAGTCCGAGGTCGACCGCACGATCCAGATCCTGTGCCGGCGCTCCAAGAACAACCCGCTCTATGTCGGCGACCCGGGCGTCGGCAAGACCGCCATCGCCGAGGGCCTGGCCCGCCGCATCGTCCAGCTAGAAGTGCCGGAAGTGCTGCAGAACGCGGTGATCTATTCGCTCGACATGGGCTCGCTCCTCGCCGGCACCCGCTATCGCGGCGATTTCGAGGAGCGGCTCAAGGCCGTGCTGTCCGAGCTTGAGGCCCAGCCCCATGCGGTGCTGTTCATCGACGAGATCCACACCGTGATCGGCGCCGGCGCCACCTCGGGCGGCGCCATGGATGCATCGAACCTGCTGAAGCCCGCGCTCGCCAGCGGCACGATCCGCTGCATCGGCTCGACCACCTACAAGGAATACCGGTCCTATTTCGAGAAGGATCGGGCGCTGGTCCGCCGCTTCCAGAAGATCGACGTCAACGAGCCGTCGGTCGAGGACGCGGTCAAGATCTTGCGCGGCTTGAAGCCCTATTACGAGAAGTACCATAAGGTGCGCTACACGGCCGGCGCCATCCGTGCCGCGGTCGAGCTGTCGTCGCGCTACATCAACGACCGCAAGCTGCCGGACAAGGCGATCGACGTGATCGACGAGGTCGGTGCGGCCCAGATGCTGCTGCCCGAGAGCCGCCGCCGCAAGACGATCACCGACAAGGAGATCGAGGCGGTGATCGCGACCATGGCCCGCATCCCGGCCAAGAGCGTGTCGCGCGACGACAAGGAAGTGCTCTTGAACCTCGACCGCGACCTCAAGACCATGGTGTTCGGCCAGGACAGCGCGATCGAGGCACTGACCTCGGCGATCAAGCTCGCCCGCGCCGGGTTGCGCGACCAGGAAAAGCCGATCGGCTCCTATCTGTTCTCAGGGCCCACCGGCGTCGGCAAGACCGAGGTCGCCCGCCAGCTCGCCCGCACGCTCGGCATCGAGATCACGCGCTTCGACATGTCGGAATACATGGAGCGGCACACGATCTCGCGCCTGATCGGCGCCCCGCCGGGCTATGTCGGGTTCGACCAGGGCGGCCTCTTGACCGACGCGGTCGACCAGCATCCGCATTGCGTGCTGCTGCTGGACGAGATTGAGAAGGCCCATCCGGACCTGTTCAACATCCTGTTGCAGGTCATGGATTACGGCAAGCTCACCGACCATAACGGCAAGAACGTCGACTTCCGCAACGTCATCCTGATCATGACGACCAATGCGGGCGCGTCCGAAATGTCGAAGCCGGCGATCGGCTTCGGCAATCCGGTCCGCACCGGCGACGATCACGAGGCGATCAACCGGCTGTTCTCGCCGGAATTCCGCAACCGCTTGGACAGCATCATCTCGTTCGCCCCCTTGTCGCGCGACACGATCCACAAGGTCGTCGACAAGTTCGTGCTGCAGCTGGAAGTGCAGCTGGCCGACCGCGGCGTCACGATCGAGCTCGACCAGCTCGCCCGCGACTATCTGGCGGATAAGGGCTACGATCCGCTCTATGGCGCGCGCCCGCTCGGCCGCGTCATCCAGGACAGCATCAAGAAGCCGCTGGCGGAGGAGCTGCTGTTCGGCAAGCTCGCCAAGGGCGGCGTGGTCACCGTCACGATCAAGGACGAGAAGCTCGCCTTCAAGTTCAAGGCCGCGATCGCGCCGGAGAAGCCCGGCGACAGCGCCGATCCGCCGGAAAAGGAACCGGTCTTCGCCGAATGAACCCGCTCCCTCTCCGCCTCATTGGGGTGGAGAGGGCCGGGGTGAGGCGGGGAACGCTCGGGCCCGGCTTAGAGACCCACCTCATCCTAAATCCTTCTCCCCCTGAAGGGCGGAGAAGGACTTGGGCTCGTTCCTGATCCGTCTTCGATTTCATGCTAGTTTTCCCAGCGCTATCAGAGCCTTCGCTGGAGAGACAAGCATGTATTCGACTGCTCGACCGACGCCGGCACGCCCGTTCCTGATCGGCGCCGTCAGCTGCGCCATCCTGGTGCTGCTCGCGATCGGCTTCATCGACCGGCCGCTCTCGACCTGGAGCCACGCGGATTTCCACGGGGAACCGGCGTTCGTCTGGCTGACCTGGATCGTCGATCCGATCCCGCCCTTGGCCGTGATCGGGTTGATCGGCGCCGGCATCGCCGCCATCGCCGGCTGGCGGCCCGGTGCCAACGGCCGCATCCTGCTGGCGACGTGCCTCGCCACCCTTGCTGCCCTGGCCATCAAGGACCAGCTCAAGATCCTGTTCGGCCGGACCTGGCCCGAAACCTGGACCAACAACAACCCATCCTGGATCAAGGACGGCGTGTTCGGCTTCGAACCGTTCCACGGCGGCAATGGCTGGTTCTCGTTCCCGTCGGGCCATACCACGCTCATCACCGCCCCGATGATGGTGCTGTACCTGTGCTGGCCAGGCCTGCGCATGGTCTGGCTGGCCCTGATCGCCCTGGTCGTGATCGGGTTGCTGGGCGCCGACTATCATTGGCTGAGCGACACGATCGCGGGCTTCTACCTCGGCACCGCCGTCGCCATCGGCATGGTGGCGCTGCTGAAGGCGAAGCCGTGAGCGTCGAGGGCGGTCTGCGGATCATCGGTCGGCTGAGCGGGTGCCGCGCTTGGCGCATCGTCTGACCTAGCTGTAATGAGCCGAAGCGGCGGGCGGCCAAGGTTAGGAGGGAGCCCGTGCGGACCGGAGCGGCGCACGTCGCCCTCGCGCGCCCGGCGCCCTCGTTCATCACGCGGTTCGTTTGGATCGAACTTGGCGAGCGCGTCCTCGGCCTGTGCCAGTCGCGCTGCGCTGGCCCAATCGAGTTCGCGCAGGTCGAGCAAGAGTGCCCGAATTGCCGCCTGGCCGAGTTGGTCCTCGTTGAGCGCACGAGCAACCGTCTCGATGCCTTTGATGACCGGGCCGGTATCGAGGTTCGAGCCATAGGCACGTTCCAGCAGCCAGCGGATCTCCAACTCGTTGCGCGGCACGAAGCCCCGCACCGTCCGGCGCAAGAGCGGGACGCCGGCCAGGGTCAGGCCGTCCTCCGTACAGTCGAGGCCGAGGCTCTTGGATAGGCTGAAACGTCTGGAAGCGGCCGCGTACATTCCCGTCCTCCGCCTTGCTATGGGGCACGAGAATGTTCATCTTTTGTTCTAAATGCAAGCAGAAGGTGAAAATATCCGCGGCGGATCCCGGCTTACTCCTCCCCACCCTTCCTGAACGGCGATAGCTCGGCGAGTTCCGCCATCTCCGCCCGCATCGCCGGGCGTTCCCGTTTCAGGAACCCGTCGATCGCGTTCCGCAAGCCCCGGTCGCGGATCCAGTGGGCGCTGTAGGTCTCGGACGGCAGATAGCCGCGCTGGATCTTGTGGACGCCCTGGGCGCCGGCTTCGACGCGCTTCAGCCCGCGCTTGATGGCGAAATCGATGGCGCGGTAGTAGCAGGCCTCGAAATGCAGGAACGGGTAGTCGCCATCGGCGCCCCAGTTGCGGCCGTAGAGCGTGTCGCTGCCCTGCAGGTTGAGTGCGCCGGCGATGGTGCGGCCGTTGCGCTCGGCCACGACCAGCACGATCCTGTCGCCGAGCTTCGCCGGCAGCAGTTCGAAGAATTCGCGCGTCAGGTACGCCCCGCCCCATTTGCGGTCGACGGTCGCGAGATAGAAGCGGTGGAATGCGTCCCAATGGGCCGGCGTGATGTCGCTGCCGACGAGGGTGCGCAAGGTGATGCCGCCCTCGGTCGCGGCCTTGCGTTCCTTGCGGATCGACTTGCGCTTGCGCGAGTTCAGGGCGCCCAAGAAATCGTCGAAGCTCGTATAGCCGTCGTTGGTCCAGTGGAATTGCTGGCCGATGCGCTGCAGGAACCCGGCGTCGCCCAGCTTCTGCCAGTCGGCCTCGTGCGGGAAGGTCACGTGGAGCGACGAGACCTTGTGGCGCGTCGCGACCTCGACCAATCCGCCGATCAGCAGGTCGCGGGCCTGGGCCGGGGCGTCGGGCCGCACCAGCAGGCGCGGACCCGGCACCGGCGTGAACGGTACGGCGGCCTGCAGCTTCGGATAATACTCGCCGCCCGCGCGCTCATAGGCCTGGGCCCAGCTCTGATCGAACACATATTCGCCCCAGGAATGGGACTTCAGGTACAACGGCACGGCGCCGATCAGCCGCCCGGCCGCATCCTCCAGCAACAGATGCTGGGGCAGCCAGCCGGTCCGGGCCGAAGCGGAGCCCGACTCTTCGAGCGCGCTCAGGAAACCGTAGGAGACGAACGGATTGTCGGGCCCGGCGCAGGCGTCCCAGTCGGCCGGATCGATCGCGGTCAACCGGTCCGCGACCCGCATGGTCAAGCCGTCGCCACCATCCATTCCGACCGATCCTTGCTGCACTGCCACATGCCCCAAGATGGGCCGTCGCGGGGGCCAGAGCAAGATCCGGCCCCCGCGTGTCCTATTGGTTAGGCGCTCAGCTCGAACACGCCTTCGACCTCGACCGCGAGGTTGAACGGCAGCACATTGACGCCGACGGCGGCGCGGGCGTGCTTGCCCTTGTCGCCGAACACGTCGACCATCAGGTTCGAGCAGCCGTTGATCACCTTGGGCTGGTCGGAGAAATCGGCGACGGAATTGACGAAGCCGCCGAGCTTCACGACGCGGGCGACCCGGTCGAGGTCGCCGCCGGCCGCGTCCTTCAGCCAGGTGATGAGGTTGAGCCCGCAGAGCTTGGCGGCTTCGATCGCATCCTCGACCGAAACCTCGGCGCCGACCTTGCCCGGATAGCGGCGCTCGCCGTTCCAGATGCACAGCTGGCCCGAGATGAAAACCAGATTGCCGGTGATGACATAGGGCACATAATTGGCGGCGGGCGCGCTGGCACCCGGCAGCTCGATGCCCAATTCCTTCAAGCGCTGTTCGATCTTCTGGGACATGTCGTCTCCTTCCGGCGTTCTCTTATGAGCGACGCATGCCTTGGGATTGTCTAAATCCCATCGCAAGCTTCCGCGGCACCATACAAGTGTCGGCACTTCCGAGGAAATCCCGTCCAATGCGTTTTCTGATCTCTTGCCTGTTCCTGGCGGCCGCTCTCGTCGGCGCCCATCCGGCCGCAGCCCAGCAACTGCTGGGTGACACGCGCGTGCCCTACAGCGCCGACCGCACGGTGGTGACCGGCGGCAAGACCTATGTCGGCCGCGTCTATGCCGTCCCCGGCAAGCAGCGGCACGAGCAGATCATCAACGGCCTGCCGATTACCGCCATCCTGCGCGCCGACAGGAGCGTCGCCTGGCTGGAGCTGGTCGACCTGCATGTGTTCAGCGATTTCAAATTCCCGGCCGCAATCACCGACTATGCCAGCCAGGCACAGCTGGGCGCCCCGGTCGGCACCGAGGCGGTCGCGGGGCTGATGGCCAAGAAATACCGGGTCGAGCGCAAGGGCAGCGACGGTTCCGAGCTGTTCGGCTATGCCTGGATCGACGACGAGGGCATCGTCCTGAAGCTCGACGGCTCCTTCATCCAGCCGAACGGGCACGAGACCAGGGCCAGCTACGAATTGTCCAACGTCCGTCGCGGGCCGCAGCCGCCGGAGCTGTTCGAACTGCCGAAGGGCATGACCCGCCTGCCGCCCGAGGCCGTGGCGCCGCTGATGGGCGTCAAGATCAAGCAGTAGCGACGAGCTTCGGCAGCGCCGCCTTCATGGCGTTGACCGGGCCGCTCCAGACGCCGCGCTCGGCCTGACGGAACAGGCGGGCGCTCGCGTACCACGGGCTGTCGCTCCGCCCCATCAGCCAGCGCCAGTCGGGGGCATGGGGCAGGGCGATCCAGACCGGCTTGCCGAGCGCGCCGGCCAGATGGGCGACGGCGGTATCGACGGCGATGATCAGATCCAGCGCCATGATCGCGGCCGCAGTCTCGCCGAAGTCGGCGAGGTCGCCGGAGAGATCGGTGACGCCGGGTAGCGCCGCCAGATCCGGCGGCTCCTTCTGCAGGCTGAAATATTCGACACCCTGCACATTGAGCAGGGGCGCCAGGGCGGCGGCCGGCAGCGAGCGGTTGCGGTCGTTGCGATGCTGCCTGTGGCCCTGCCAGACCAGCCCGACCTTGAAGCCGAGGCCAAGCTTTTCGCCCCAGGCGGCCACCCGCGCCGGGTCGGCGGCGAGATAGGGGGCGGGCGGCAGGGTGGCGCCGGTCGCTTTCAGGACGCCCGCGAGGCTCATCATCGCGATCTGCGCGTCGTAAGGCGGCAGCGGCCCGTCGCGCGGCACGACCAGATCGACGCCGGCGACATGCTGCATCAGCGGGATCAAGGGCGCCTGGGCCGCGAGCACGATCCGGTCCACGCCCTGGGCCTTGGCCAGGCTCGCGAAGCGGGCGAATTGGATCGTGTCGCCCAGGCCCTGTTCGGCATGGATCAGCAGCGTGCCGACCGGGCCGCCGGTCCAGGCGGGACCCGCGACACCGGTTGGGGCGACCGCATCGGCGGCGAAACGCGCCTCGAACCCCTGCCAGCCGCGCAGCCAGTCGCCTAGCAGCAGGCGGCAGACGCCCAGGTTCCACCGGACGGTCGCGTTGTCCGGCGCCAGCGCCTCGGCCTGGCGATAGTGGCGCAGCGCATCGGCCGGCCGGCCCAGTTCCTTCAGCGCGCGGCCCAGATTGAGCGTGGCGGCGAGGTGGTTGGGCTGGGCCGCCAGCACGGTCTGATAGAGCGCCATCGCCTCGTCGAGCCGGCCCTGTTCCAGGCGCAGATTGCCGAGATTGAGCTGGGCCGCGACGTCCTTCGGCGCCAGACGGAAGGCGGTCGCTAGCGCCTTGTCCGCCTCGTCCAGCCGCTGCAGCTGCAGCAGCAGCGCGCCCATGTTGATCCAGGCTTCCGGCATGGCGGGTTTCAGGGCGACCGCGCGCTCATAAAGCGTGAGTGCCTCGGCCAGACGGCCCTGCTGCTGGCGCACGATGCCCAGATTGACATGGGCGCCGGCGCGGCCGGGCTCGAGCGCGATCAGCGCCTCGAAACAGGCAGCGGCACCCTCGGCGTCGCCCAACAGGCGCAGCGCCTCGCCCAGGTCGTTGCGATAGGCGGGTACGCCCGGGTCGTGCTCGGTCGCGGCCCGGATCAGGTCGACGGCGAGCTGGATCTGGCCGATCTGCAAGGCGACGACGCCCAACAGATGCAGGCTCGGCGCATGGTCCGGGGCCTCGGCCAGAATTTGCTGATAGAGCGCGCCGGCTTCTTTCAGGCGGCCGGCGTTCAGATGGTCGCGCGCGCGGGCGAACAGGGCATCGATATTCATGGCTTTTGTACGATCCAGTCGCCGGCTTCATCCAGCGCCGGCACCAGGCATTCGGCACCGACCGAGGCGGCAAAGGCCTCGGCCGCGGTCCGGATCATCGGCTGGTCCGGGGTGGCACCCTCGCCCAGCAGCACGCCGCCGGGCTTGAGGCGGCCCCAGGCCGCCTGGCACAGCTCGACCAGGGTGCCGGCATCCTCGACCGGGCCGATCCGGATCAGGTCGACCGTGACGCCGCGTCGGGCCAGCCACTCGGGGGCCGGGCCCAGGTCCGGCGGCAGGGTGCGTGCCGCGGCCCCGAGGCTCGTGGCCGCCAGGTTGAGGGCGGCGGCCATATGGGACAGCAGGTTCCAGTCCGGATCGCTCGCCAGCAGCCGCGCGTCGGAGCCTGCCGCCGCGACCGCATCGGCTAGCATCAGCGCCGTCGCTGCCTCCGGTCCCGCCGCCAGCACCAGCAAGTCTTGGGGCTTGAGGCGTGCGATCAGCTCGCGCGTCAAGAGCGACGCCTCGGGCGGGGTCGTCACCCGCGCCGGCGGGGCCGGGGCGGGCGCCAGCTCGGCCATGACCTCGGCCAGGCTCTGGCCCGCGCGCGTCCGCTCGGACGGCAGCGAAATCCCGGCGGCGCGCAGCATCTGCATCCGGGCGGCATGCATCGGATCGGCCGGGCTCGTCACGTAGTAGCTGGTGGCGCGCCCGCTCGGCCGGCCGCGGAAATGCTGGTTCAGCATGCCGAACACCAGGCGATCCTCGCCCGAACCATCCTCGAAATGGGCGAGCGACCAGTAGGGCGCCACGTCGTGGCAGGCGATCTTGTCGACCATCAGGCTCGACGGATCGACGAAGCCGCCGAATTTTTCCAGGAACACGCCGGCGCCGGGCCCGACCGATTCCCATTGGTCGACGCAGATCGGCTCGCCGGTCGCGGCCTCGACGAACAGGCGCTGGGAATAGGCCCAGTCGGCCCCGTCGATCGCCTGCAGCAGGCTCGACAGGTGATCGGGCGCCCACCAATTGTCGTCGTCCAGATAGGCCACGCGCCGGCTGTTGGCCAGATAGGTCAGGATGGTGCGGAGCGCGCCGCTGTAATGGTTCGGATAGAGCCCACCATGGCGCGACGAGGTCGAATAGCCGGGATCGAGCCAGGCGAAATCCATGTGCGCCGGGCAGTCGTCGGCCAGATCCTGCAGCAGCGCCGGGTCGCCCCGAAGCTCGTCGATGCCGACCAGGATCTGCACCCGGCCGCCGAAATCCTGGCCATAGACCGATCGGACTGCGCGGGCGAGCTCCGGTCTCAGCACGGTCGGAATGACCACGGCGACGTCGAACGGCGGCTGCAATGCCTGGCGCGGCTTGTCGGTCTGTCTGAACACGGAAGCTCCTGGCCGATGGGCCCGTATCATGAGGGGAGCAGACGCGCGCCACAAGGCGTCCGGGGATGAACCACCTAGGGGAGAGTGAGATGGTGTGAACACCATCTCGCCACAGATTGCGTTGCGGCGTAGAGTGTGGCGATACGATTTTCTCCTGCCGCGCCAGGACCGCATATGGCCAGTCCGGGGCCCACGCATATGATTCGATCGATCAGGTTCCGCCTGTATCTCGTCTTCGGCGTCTTGACGGCGTTGATCCTCATGGTCGCCGTCTTCGAGGCGAGCGGTACGCGCGATATCGGTCTGACGATCGATCGATTGTCCGGCAATTCGATCGACAGCATCCAATCCCTGGCCCGCATCGGCAAGCTCGCCGCCGACATCCGCGTCGCCGACGGCAGGGCCATCCTGGGCGATACGGTCGATTTGCAGAACCAGGCGCTGGACGAGGCGCGGACCCGGTCGAGCCGGTTCCAACGCGAAGTCGGCCGCTATGCCGAATTGGCGGCCAACGAGCAGGAGACCTTGCTCTATCAGACGCTGTTGACCCGGGCCGATGCGTTCGTCGCGGCCCAGAGCGATTTCGAGCGGCAATTCGTCGAGGCCTATGGCAGCCCGATCGACTGGTATCGCCATGAGGGCCGGACGGTCTACGACCAGACGCAGGCGGCGACCGAAGCGCTGATCGCGGAAAACGACCGACGCACGGCCTGGGATGTCACCAATGCCCGGGTCAAGCGGCAGAATCTGTCGATGCTGGCCGACACCATGCTGGGCGCCACGCTGCTGCTGGCCTTGGCCGCCGTGCTCTATGTCGGCGCGCGCATCATCGAGCCGCTGGCGCGCCTGACCGCAGCCATGCGCCGGTTGGCCCTGGCCGATTGGACGACCGAGGTGCCGGCGACCGACCGGCCGGACGAGGTCGGCGAGATGGCGCGCGCAATCCAGGCGTTCCGCCGCCAGGGCATGGCCGGCGAACAGGCGACCGAAGCGCTGCGCGAACTCAATGCCGATCTGGAACGGCTGGCCATGGTCGATCCGCTGACGGGGGTCGCCAACCGGCGCTATTTCTACCAGCGCGCCGCGATCGAGATCGGTGCCGCCCATCGCCGCCATTCGCCGCTCGCCTGTCTGATGCTCGACATCGATTTCTTCAAATCTGTGAACGACGAGCATGGCCATGCCGCCGGCGACCAGGTGCTGAAGCGGGTGGCGGAGATCTGCGCCGCCGGCATCCGGCCCTATGACCTGCTGGGCCGCCTGGGCGGCGAGGAATTCGCGGTCCTGCTGCCCGATGCGGATCCGGCGACCGCCGTCATGATCGCCGAACGGTTGCGCGTCGCGATCTCTGCCTCGCCGGCCCTGGTCGATGGCGTGGCGCTGCCGGTCACGGTCAGCATCGGCGTCAGCGTGCTGGCGCCCGAGGATGCGGCGATCGATCCGTTGCTCGACCGCGCCGACCGGGCCTTGTACGAGGCCAAGAACAGCGGCCGCGACCGAGTCGCGGGTCCCGGCCACGATCAACCCGCTGCACTTGCCGCGGGTTCGGGGGGCTAGCCGAGCGGGCCATTCGGGCTATCTTGCGGCATCCGCCCACCAGAAGGCCGCCGCTTCATGATCCAGGTCCATCACCTCAATAATTCCCGCTCGCAGCGCATCCTCTGGCTGCTCGAAGAACTCGGCCTCGAGTACGAGATCGTGACCTACCAGCGCGATCCGGTCACCAACCTCGCCCCGCCGGAGCTGAAACAGGTCCATCCGCTCGGCAAGTCGCCGGTCCTGGTCGACAACGGTCGGGTCGTAATCGAATCCGGGGCCATCGTCGACTATCTGATCCAGATCCATGGCCAGGGTCGCCTGATGCCGGCCGCGGGCAGCGACGATTGGGTCGCCTATATCCAGTGGCTGCAGTTTGCCGAGGGCTCGGCCATGCTGCCGCTGATGCTGGGCCTCTATTGCGGCCGCCTGGGCGAGGCCTCGGCGCCGCTGCAGCCGCGCATCCAGAGCGAGATCGCCAATCATCTGGGCTATCTCGACCAGGCGCTGGCGGGCCGCGATTTCCTGGTCGGATCCGAGCTCACCGGCGCCGACATCCAGACCAGCTTCGTGCTGGAGGCCGCACGCGGCGCGCTCGCCCCCTATGCCAACCTGGTGCGCTATCTGGGCAGCCTGCAGGCGCGCCCGGCCTACCGGCGCGCGGTCGAGCGCGGCGGGCCCTACGCCTTCCAGCGCGTCAAAAGCTAGCTCAAGCCGGCATCGCTGGAGTCGGGTCCGACTCCAGCGGCTGCCACAGCTCGACCTTGTTGCCGTCCGGATCGAGGAACCAGCCGAACCGGCCATAGTCATAATCTTCGATCTTGCCGACCAGAGTGGCGCCGCCGCCCTCGACCTGGTGCAGCGCCTGCTCCAGATCGTCGACCACCAGATTGATCATGAACTCGCGCGTCGATGGCCGGAAATAGTCGGTGTCGGCCGCGAACGGCGCCCAGATGGTGACACCGCCGGGCGGCATCCGCTCCGGATGGAAGCTCGCCCCCTGAGGCGGCGTCACGGGCAGGCGAAGATACTTGGCATACCAGGCGCCCAGCGCCGCCGGATTCCGCGATTTGAAGAAAATACCGCCGACACCGAGGACTCTGGCCATGGATCATCTCCGTCCTTGCTCGTTTTGCGGGTAGCATACATGAGAGCCAGCAACGAAGGAGGCGGTTTCGCGCCATGGACCAGCTCACGATCGATCGCCGACACGACATCCTCGGACTGATCGATATTCAGCCGACCTTCATGCCCGGCGGCGCGCTCGCGGTCGCGGATGGGGCGGCGGTCGTGCCGATCGCCAACCGTCTGCTGGCGGACCGCTTCGACCATGCGTTCGCGACCCAGGACTGGCATCCGGCCGGTCATAGTTCCTTCGCCAGCGCCCACCCGGGCCGCGCGCCGTTCGAGACGATCCGCGTCGCCTACGGCGACCAGACGCTCTGGCCCGACCACGGCATCCAGGGCACGACCGAGGCCGACCTGCATCCGGCGCTGAATACCGCCAAGATCGAGCTGATCGTGCGCAAGGGCTTCCGCCCGGCGATCGACAGCTATTCCGCCTTCTTCGAGAACGACCGCACGACCGCGACCGGCCTTGCGGGTTATCTGAAGGAACGCGGCTTCAAACGCATCTTCTTCGCCGGGCTCGCCACCGATTTCTGCGTCGCCTATTCGGCCGAGGATGCCGCGCACCTCGGGTTCGAGGCCCTCGTCATCGAGGACGCCTGCCGCGGCATCGGCATGCCGACGACCGAGGGGCAGACGACGATGGATGCGGCCAAAAGCCGGCTCCGGGGGCAGGGCGTGCGCTTCGTCTCCGCCGGCATCCTGCGGGGGTAGGCGTTCCCGCCCCCTCGTTGCGACCGCCTCGCGGGCTTAGCTGCCGCGCTGCGAACGGAAGGCATATGCGGCGATGCCGGACCAGTCCTTGTCGCCCATGCCCGCTTCGACCGCCGCCGCCATGCGGGTGCGGACCGCGTCCAGCAGCGGCAGCTGCTTGCCCGATGTCTCGGCGGCCGCCGTCGCGAGCCGCAGGTCCTTCAGGCCCAGCTGCATCTTGAAGCCTGCCTCGAAATCGCCGGCGACGATCTTGGCGCCGTAATTCTCGTAGACCCTGCCGCCGAACAGGGTCTGGGTCATCAGCTCGATGAAAGCTCCGGACGCGACGCCATTGTCGCCGGTCAGCACGGTCGCCTCCGCCATTGCCTCGATCGCGAGCGCGATCATCATGTTGCCGGCGATCTTGGCGGCATTCGCCTGCTTCGGGTCGGCCCCCATGACCCAGGTCTTGCGGCCGATGACGTCGAACAAGGGGCGAACCCGCTCGATCGCCTGGGCGTCGCCCGCGACCATGATGTTGAGCTGTGCCGCCTCCGCCACATCCGGCCGGCCGAACACGGGGGCGCTCAGATAGCCGACCCCGGCCTCGGCATGGACGGTTGCCAGTTCCTCAGCGAAATCAACCGAGATGGTCGAGGTCACGACATGGACCACGCCGGCCCGCGCGCTCCGGAGTGCGCTCGAGGACAGCAGCACCGCGCGGATGGCGGCATCGTCGGACAGCATGGTGAAGACGACGTCGGCCTCGAATGCGTCGGCAGGTGACGCCGCCGCCTCGACGCCCGCGATCGCCTTGACCGCATCGGGCGACCGGTTCCAGGCCCGCACCCGGTGGCCGGCCTTCACGATATTGCGCGCCATGGCGCTGCCCATCATTCCAAGCCCGATGAAACCGACGTCCATGTTCAAGTCTCCGAGACTGTCCGGGCTCCCATATTGGGTTCCTTCCGTGCCGGATAAGAGCTTGCGACAAGCGCGCGCACGGCAGAGCACAAAAATAAGGGGGACCGAAGTCCCCCTTATCCGTTCAGCGCCTCGCGTTCGACCGCGTCTGGATCAGCTGCAGCCGCTGGTCGAGCCGCAGGTGTTGCATTTCATGCAGGTGCCGTTCCTGACCAGGGTGAAGTTGCCGCATTCGCCGCAATTGTCGCCCTCGTAGCCCTTGAGGCGGGCCTCGCGGATCTGATCCGACCGGCTGTCGCCGCCACCATGACCGCCGCCGCCATGAGCATGGTCATGGGCATGGGCATGGCCGACATGCGGGTCGGTCGCCAACGCCAGTGCCGAGGTGCCGGCGAAGGCGACGGTCGGCAAGCCGCCCTGCAGGACCGTGAGCTTGGTGCGGGCGAAGCCGGAGCTGGCGGCGCGCTGGATCTGCTCGAACTGGGCGGCCGCCTTGCGGGTGGCGGCATTCGTGTCGGGCAGCAGGCCTTCCTGGTCGCCGCCACCGACCGTGTCCGGCGCCAGATCCGCCGGCTGGACATGGGCGAGGTCGGTGCGGTCCAGGTACGAGATCGCGAGTTCCCGGAACAGATAATCGACGATCGAGGTCGCCATCTTGATCGTATCGTTGCCCTCGACCTGACCGGCCGGCTCGAACCGGGTGAAGGTGAAGGCCTCGACGAACTCCTCCAGCGGCACGCCGTACTGCAGGCCGATCGAGACCGCGATCGCGAAGTTGTTCATCAGCGAGCGGAAGGCCGAGCCTTCCTTGTGCATGTCGACGAACACCTCGGCCAGGCTGCCGTCTTCATATTCGCCGGTACGCAGATAGACCTTGTGGCCGCCGACGATCGCCTTCTGGGTATAGCCCTTGCGGCGCTGGGGCAGGCGGCGGCGGTCGGAGCGATGCACGACCTTCTCCACCACGCGCTCGATCAACCGTTCGGCGACGATCGGCGCGCGCTCGGCCGGGTTCATCTCGGCAAACTTCTCGATCGCGTCCTCGTCTTCCTCATCCTCGATCAGCGAGGAGGACAGCGGCTGCGACAGCTTGGAGCCGTCGCGATAGAGCGCGTTCGCCTTGATGCCGAGGCGCCAGGACAGCAGATACGCCTCCTTACAGTCCGAGACGGTGGCGGAGTTCGCCATGTTGATGGTCTTGGAGATGGCGCCCGAAATGAACGGCTGCGACGCCGCCATCATGCGGATGTGGCTCTCCCAGCTGAGATAGCGCTTGCCGATGCGGCCGCACGGGTTGGCGCAGTCGAACACCGACAGATGCTCGTCCTTCAGGCCAGGCGCACCCTCCAGCGTCATGGCCCCGCAGCAGTAGGTATTGGCCGCCTCGATATCTGCCTTGTCGAAGCCCAGGAAGCTCAGGATATCGAACGACACGTCGTTGAGCTTCTCGGCCGGGATGCGCAGCTTTCCGGTCAGGAACTCTTCGCCCAGCGTCCATTTGTTGAAGGCGAACTTGATGTCGAACGCCTGGGCGAGGCCGGCCTCGAGCTTGTTGATCTCGACCGCGGTGAAGCCCTTGGCGCCGAGCGTCTCGTGATTGATGCGCGGCGACCCCTTGAGCGTGCCATGGCCGACGGCATAGCGGATCATCGCCTCGGTCGCTTCCGGGCCATAGCCGAGCGTCGCCAGAGCTTCCGGCACGATGCGGTTGATGATCTTGAAATAGCCGCCGCCGGCCAGCTTCTTGAACTTCACCAGGGCGAAATCGGGCTCGATGCCGGTGGTGTCGCAATCCATCACCAGGCCGATGGTGCCGGTCGGCGCCACGACGGTCGATTGGGCATTGCGATAGCCATGGGCCTCGCCGAGGTCGAGCGCCTCATCCCAGGCGCGGGCGGCGGCGGCGGCGAGAGCCGCGTCGGGGCATTGCCCGGCTTCGAACGGCACGGGGGTGACCGACAGGCCTTCATAGCCGCCGACGGCGCCATGGGCGGCGCGGCGGTGGTTGCGCATGACGCGCAGCATGGCGTCGCGGTTCTTGGCGAAGCCCGGGAACGGCCCCAGCTCCTTCGCCATTTCCGCGGACGTGCGATAGGCGATGCCGGTCATGACCGCCGAGATTGCGGCGCAGAGCGACCGGCCTTCCTCGCTGTCATAGCCGTAACCCGCCGCCATCAGCAGACCGCCGAGGTTGGCATAGCCGAGGCCCAGCGTGCGGAACTCGTAGGAGAGTTGCGCGATCTCCTTGCTCGGGAACTGCGCCATCAGCACCGAGATTTCCAGCACGATGGTCCAGATCCGCACCGCATGCTCGAACGACGGCGTGTCGAACTCGCCGGCGGCGTCGCGGAAGGTCAAGAGGTTGAGCGAGGCCAGATTGCAGGCCGTGTCGTCCAGGAACATATATTCCGAGCACGGGTTCGACGCGTTGATGCGGCCGGACTCGGGGCAGGTGTGCCACTCGTTGATGGTCGTGTCGTACTGCACGCCCGGATCGGCCGAGGCCCAGGCGGCATGGCCGATCTTTTCCCACAGATCGCGGGCCTTCAGCGTCTTATGGACCTTGCCGTCGATGCGGCGGGTCAGGTTCCACTCGCCGTCGGCCAGCACCTGCTGGATGAAGTCGTTGGTGAGCCGCACCGAGTTGTTCGAATTCTGGCCGGCGACGGTCAGATAGGCGTCGCTGTCCCAGTCGGTGTCATAGACGCGGAAATCCAGCTGCTCGTAGCCCTGCTGGGCGAACTGGATGACGCGCTGGACATAATTCTCGGGCAGGCAGACCCGGCGTGCCGCCTTGATCGCCGCCTTGAGCGCGCCGTTCTTCTTGGGATCGAACGCGCCGTCGCCCAGGTCGGGCCGCGCCTCGATGCAGGCGGCCATGATCTCGTTCAGGTGCCGGTTGGCGAGCTTGGATCCCGCGACCAGGGCGGCCACCTTCTGCTCCTCGACCACCTTCCAGTCGATATAGGCCTCGATATCCGGATGATCGACGTCGACCGTCACCATCTTGGCGGCGCGGCGCGTGGTGCCGCCCGACTTGATGGCGCCGGCGGCGCGGTCGCCGATCTTGAGGAAACTCATCAGGCCGGACGACCGACCGCCGCCCGACAGGCGCTCGCCGTCGCCGCGCAGCTTGGAGAAGTTCGAGCCGGTGCCGGAGCCGTATTTGAACAGGCGCGCCTCGCGCACCCACAGGTCCATGATGCCGCCCTCGTTGACCAGATCGTCGGCGACGCCCTGGATGAAGCAGGCATGGGGCTGCGGATGCTCGTAGGAACTGGCCGACGCGGTCAGCTGATGGGTCTGATGGTCGACGTAATAATGGCCCTGGGCCGGACCGTCGATGCCGTAGGCCCAATGCAGGCCGGTGTTGAACCATTGCGGGCTGTTGGGCGCCGCCATCTGGCGGGCCAGCATGACGCGGAGCTCGTCGTAGAACGCGCGGGCGTCGGCCTCGGTATCGAAATAGCCGCCCTTCCAGCCCCAATAGGTCCAGGTGCCGGCCAGGCGGTCGAACACCTGCTTCGCCGATTTCTCCGACCCGAACCGTTCTTTCTCGGGCAGCGCGTCCAGCTTCTTCTCGTCCGGGATCTGGCGGCGCAGCCAGGCCGGCACGCCCTTTTCGGCGACCGACTTCAATGCCATCGGCACGCCGGCCTTGCGGAAATATTTCTGGGCCAGGATATCGCAGGCGACCTGCGACCATTCCTTCGGCACTTCCATGTCGGGCAGGCGGAACACGATCGAGCCGTCCGGATT
>Ga0302311_10002685_pt1 | contig 19956 bp, 26 predicted proteins | sample III_Palsa_N1_3_FD_200449 | JGI IMG/M metagenome (GOLD analysis project Ga0302311, IMG submission 200449) | Peat permafrost microbial communities from Stordalen Mire near Abisko, Sweden - III_Palsa_N1_3 | ecosystem: Environmental > Terrestrial > Soil > Palsa > Peat permafrost | place: Sweden... | reverse complement strand
GCACGGTCATCCATCAGCTGATCGGCGGCCTCAAGGCTGCGATGGGCTATACCGGCAACGGCACCATCGCCGACATGCAGCGCAACTGCCAATTCGTGAAGATTACCAACGCCGGCCTGGCCGAAAGCCATGTGCATGACGTATCGATCACGCGGGAGGCGCCTAATTACCGCCAGGGGATGTGAGATAGAAACCCTCACCATGCGTCCGTCTCCGTCACAGGAGCAGACCCGATGACTCCCGGTGCGCGCCTCCAGACCGCGATCGAACTGCTGGCCGAAATCGGCGAGGGCCATGGGGCTGCCGACGACGTGGTCGGCGGCTTCTTCCGTCGGCACCGGTTCGTCGGCGCCAAGGATCGCAACGCGATCTCGGAGCATATCTACGCGATCCTGCGTCACCGCGCCTCGATCGACTGGTGGATCCGCCGCGTCAACGGCAATCAGCAGCCGGACGCGCGCCTGCGCCTGTTCGCGACCCTGATCATGCTCGAGGGCTGGGAGCCCGAGGCCGTGGCCAAGGCCTGCGACGGCGACCGGTTCCGGCCCAATCCGCTGGGCATTCTGGAACAGCAGGTCGTGAAGGGCCTGAAGGGCCGCAGCCTCAACCACCCGGACATGCCGCGCCCGGTGCGCCTGAATTATCCCGACTGGCTCGACCCGCATTGGGAAGGGTTGTTCGGCGACCGGGTCGATGCCGAGATGGCGATCATGGTCGAAACCGCGCCGATGGATCTGCGCGTCAATCGCCTCAAAGGCAATCGCCCGGACGCGCGCTCGGCGCTGTCGGACGAGGGCATCGAGGCCTTGCCGACACCGCTCGCCCCCACGGGCCTGCGCGTCTACAAGCGCTTTCCGCTGGCCACGCTCGACGTGTTCAAGAGCGGCCGCATCGAGGTGCAGGACGAGGGCTCGCAGATCGCGGCCCTGCTGGCGCTGGCCAAGCCCGGCATGCGCGTCGTCGATTTCTGCGCCGGTGCCGGCGGCAAGACGCTGGCGATCGCGGCCGGCATGCAGAACAAGGGGCATCTGGTCGCCTGCGACGTCTCCGAGCGCCGGCTGGAGCGCGCGGTCGTGCGCCTGCGCCGCGCCGGCGTCAGCAATGTCGAGCGCAAGCCGCTTTCGAGCGAGCGCGACAAATGGGTGAAGCGCCACGCCGAAAGCTTCGACCGGGTGTTCGTCGATGCGCCCTGCACCGGCACCGGCACCTGGCGCCGCAATCCCGACGCCAAATGGCGCCTGCGCCCCAATGATCTGGAAGAACTGTCGGCGCTGCAGGCGAGCATCCTCGACAGTGCGGCCCGCCTGGTGAAGTCGGGCGGCCGGCTGATCTATGCCACCTGTTCGATGCTGCCGGCCGAGAATGACGGCCAGATCAAGAAATTCCTGGAGACCCATCCGTCGTTCGAACTGATCCCGATGGCCGGCGTGTGGAAGGACGCGATCGGTACGCCGTGCCCGGTCGAGACCGATACGCTGCAGCTGACGCCAGCCAAGCACGGCACAGACGGCTTCTTCGTCGCCGTGATGGAGCGCAAGGTCCCGGAGCCCGTGATCGCGGCCGAGGCCGAGGCGGCGCCCGAAGCGGTCGCCGAAACGCCGGTGGTAGACGCGGCATGATCGCGCTGCGCCGCGCCGCCGTCGGCGACGAGGCGGCGATTGCGCGCGTGAATGTCGAGGCCTGGCAGCAGGCCTATGGGGCCCGGGTGCCGCGCGCCATGGCCGATGCGGTCACGCTGGAGCGCCGCCGGCCGATGTGGCAGGCGCTGATCGGCCGGCATGGCGCCACGCACCCGACCTGGGTCGCGGTCGATGATGCGGCCGGCATCGTCGGTTTCGCCACCGGCAGCCCCGCGGGCGCGTCGGTCGACGGCATCGATGGCGAGCTGCATATGTTGTTCGTCGCCCCCGGCTTTCAGCGCCGCGACCTCGGCCGCCGGCTGTTCCGCGTCCTGGCCGACGGGCTGGTGGCGGCGGGCGGCAAATCGGCGGTGGCGACGGTGCTGGATGCGCCGGCCGCCCTTGGTTTCTGCTTCGCGCTGGGCGGCGTTCCCGTCGCCGACGCCGATCTCGATCTTGCCGGCTCGCCGGTCGCCCAAACCCTGTTCGCCTGGCCCGACCTCACCAATCTTCCGCCCCAACCCGGATCGTGACCATGACTTCCTCCGCACCTGCCTTCGACCCTATCGCCCTGACCCACGACCGGGTGCTGATCCTCGATTTCGGCAGCCAGGTGACCCAGCTCATCGCCCGCCGGGTGCGCGAGAGCGGCGTCTATTGCGAGATCCAGCCGTTCTCGACCCCGGAAGACAAGATCAAGGCGTTCGGCGCCCGCGCGATCATTCTGTCGGGCGGTCCGGCCTCGGTGACCGAGGCGGGCAGTCCCCGCGCGCCCGAGATCGTGTTCGACCTGGGCGTGCCGGTGCTGGGCATTTGCTATGGCGAGCAGACCATGTGCCAGCAGCTGGGCGGCAACGTCACCGGCAACCATAACCGCGAGTTCGGCCGCGCCTTCATCGAGATCGTCAAGGGCTCGTCTTTGTTCGACGGGCTGTTCGAGGTCGGCCACAAGGAGCAGGTCTGGATGAGCCACGGCGACTGGATCGACGCCATTCCCGAAGGCTTCGAGGTCATCGCCGTCAGCGACAGCGCGCCCTATGCCGCCATCGCCAACGAGGCGAAGCGCCTCTATGCCGTGCAGTTCCATCCGGAGGTGGTGCATACCCCGCGCGGCGCCGCCATCCTGAGGAACTTCACCCACAAGATCGCCGGCTGCCAGGGCGACTGGACCATGGCCGCGTTCAAGGCCCAGGCGATCGCCCGCATCCGCGAGCAGGTCGGGACCGGCCGGGTCATCTGCGGGTTGTCGGGCGGCGTCGACAGCTCCGTCGCGGCCAAGCTGCTGCATGAGGCGATCGGCGATCAGCTCACCTGCATCTTCGTCGATCATGGCTTGCTGCGCGGCGACGAGGCGGCCGACGTGGTCGAGATGTTCCGCGACCATTTCAACATTCCGCTGGTGGCCGTCGATGCCTCCAAGCTGTTCCTGGAGCGCCTGGCCGGCGTCACCGACCCCGAACAGAAACGCAAGATCATCGGCTCCAGCTTCATCGACGTGTTCGACGAGGAAGCGAAGAAGCTGGGCGGCGCCGATTTCCTGGCCCAGGGCACGCTCTATCCGGACGTGATCGAAAGCGTTTCCTTCACCGGCGGCCCCAGCGTCACCATCAAGTCGCACCATAATGTCGGCGGCCTGCCGGCGCGCATGAAGCTGAAGCTGGTCGAGCCGCTGCGCGAACTGTTCAAGGACGAGGTGCGCGTGCTGGGCGTGGAACTGGACCTGCCGCCGCGCATGGTCGGCCGCCACCCGTTCCCGGGTCCGGGCCTCGCCATCCGCATCCCGGGCGAGATCACGGCCGAGCGCCTGACCGTGCTCCGCAACGCCGACCGCGTCTATCTGGACGAGATCCGCAAATCCGGCCTCTACGACCAGATCTGGCAGGCCTTCGCCGTGCTGCTGCCGGTCAAGACCGTGGGCGTGATGGGCGACGGCCGCACCTACGACCATGTCTGCGCGCTCAGGGCCGTCACCTCGACCGACGGCATGACGGCGGATTATTACCCGTTCCCGCATGATTTCCTCGGCCGCGTCGCGACGCGGATCATCAACGAGGTGCAGGGGATCAACCGGGTGGTTTACGACATCACGTCGAAGCCGCCGGGGACGATCGAGTGGGAGTAGGGGGAGAGACCGGCGCAATATCGGCGGATTGTTGTTTCCGTTAAAAGCACGAAACGACCATTCCAACACGGTCAGACGCGCCCCGCGAGGATGTCCTCCCACCGAGCCAAGAGCGGTTCGAATCCAGCGAAACTACTTGGCGGAAGTCGCTGTGCCAAAGTCGCAAAATTCGTTTTCTCCGAATCTTTGAAATAAGGCAGTGCATGCCCAAGGGGAACTTGGTTGCTGCCGACCATTGATGACGGGATATCAGCATCTTGAAAAAGAAACTCGGCGGACAAAATCGACGCTCCGCCGAGCGCTCTAGATGCGAAGCTTTGGCGAAACGGCGGGACGGGTAAAAGCATCGCCCAGCCCTTGTGTGTTGAGTGCCGTTTCATCACGCCGTCAACTTCGGCGGTAGGAATATTCTGACTAGTCTTGTACCATACACCGTTCCACTGGTTGAAGGCGCTATCAAAATCGAAAACGCCGAGCAGCATGCGCCCGGCTAGCTTGGAAAAGACTTCCGAGTCGTTCAAGGTGATATTCACGTTTTTCGCTCCGAGTGCCGCCCGGAGTTCGAATTCCATCGGTTTACCTGGACGAAGCTTGTCCCAAGCCGCCTTGAACAGAAGGGCGTCGCTCTCACCCTCCGTAAGAATTAATAGCGGTTTCCTCGCGGCGCTGAGGAATCCATCGATATTGAACGCTCTGACGGCCTCGCTTCCTCGAACTGCGGGATATGTCGGAGACGGCATCTCACGCACGGCTCCTGTAGCACTGTCCTTTTCAAGAATTATCACCTTCGCACCAACGGCGCCGTGGACGATGAATGGCGAGTGGGTGGACACGAGAATCTGCGGATGCGTGCCACTGCCGTCGCCTAGCAGCGACGTATAGAACGAAATAATTCTCTCTTGCCATTCTGGGTGAAGGCTAAGTTCAGGTTCGTCTATAAGAACAATGCTCGATCTAGCCTCGGAAAGGCTTCTCAACAAGAAACCAGCTCTAAAGACAACCTGCTTCTCGCCGGTACTCAAATTGCCGATGCTCGTTGTCCGGCCGAATTCTTCGAATTCAACGCTGTGTCCACCTGCCACATGTCGAACTTCCTTGAAGCGTTTTGTTGGAAACATGATGTGGAAGGCGTCGGCGAAGCGGGCGAGTCGCTTCTTTTTGACATTTTCTGGCGGTGGCATGTCCGGATTCTGATCGACCCATCTGGCTAAATCTTCGGCGTCAGCGGCACGCACGTCAACCAAGAGTTGCGTGATTTCTTTAGCCAAGCTGTTTCCGCTTCTTGCTCTCTTCATCGATGGGTCATCAACGCTGAGGCCTGTAATGTATTGCGTGAGACTCGCGTCAAAGTTGACGCTCGCTTCGCTGAAGAAAGATCGGAAGACGTTTTTCCACCCCTCATCCACCATGGCGAATGATGTCAGTCCGTTCGGACCACTCTGAGGGTCGACCCAGTTGAGCGTGAATGCAGTCCAATTGCCGGTGATGGTGGAATCAAATCGCAGCGTGAAGTCGGTAACCGGTCCTCCGAACTGCTTTGGCCCGTCGGTGGTACGGGCAATTCGGGCTAGGTCATCCGAATCCGCGACGAATTCGATCGTCACAACCCCGAATGCCCCACCTAACTGTCCCTCAAAAGTTCTTTGAATGGCGTCTAACACTGCGGTCTTACCCGTACCGCTCCCTCCCGCGAGCACTACGACGTTGAAGGGAGCGCCTTGATCGTCGCAAAAAGATAAGGCTAGGTCACCAATGCCCGGATGATTTTCGATTTTTATGGTTTTTATTTTCATTGTTTTGATTCTCCGGTGGACCGATTCCATATTAAAAATGTGTTGAATTTTACTGTAAAATTCCAGATTAGACTAAATGATTTAACCGTTCATCCAGAACGTCACTATCAAGTTGCATCGCAACGTCTGTGGCCTGCCCTGCATGGTCGACCGCCAACCGGTTCCTGGCCCCGGTCTCGCCATCCGCATTCCGGGCGAGATCACGGCCGAACGTCTGACTGTGCTCAGGAACGCCGACCGAGTCTATCTGGGTGAGATCCGCAAGTCCGATCTCTACAACTGGATCTGGCAGGCTTCTGCCGTGCCGCTACCATCTTACGTCGAAGCCGCCGGGGACGATCGAGTGGGAGTGAGGGAGTAGGCGCTCACCCCACCGCGCGAAACGGGTTGACGATGCGCAACCCCCCATCAAGCGCCATCCCATCCTGCATGTCCTCCGACCACAGGATATCGCACCCAGCCTGGACCGCCGCGGCCACGATCATCGCGTCGTAGATCGAAAGCCCATACCGCTCGGCGAGCTCCAACCCGGTCTCGTGGGTTTCGAGCGTCAACGGATGCACCGTCAACAACCCGCGCAGCGTGCCCAGCAGCGCGTGGGTCTCGGCCCAGGACAGCTGCATCTTCCGGCGCGCGACGTTGGCCAGTTCGTTCAGCACCTGCACGCTGATCGCGCCGCCGGCGGCGATCAGCGCCTCGGCCCGGTCCGCCTTGTCCGCGTCGCCGGACGCCAGAGTGACCAGGACAGTGGTGTCGAGGAAACTACCGGGCATTCGCCTCGTCTCGATCGAACTTGAAGTCGGCCGGCAGCCGGCCGCGGAAGGCGCGGAGGCGCTTCAACAGCTCTTCGCGCCCGGGCTTGCGGGCGACGCCCAGTTCGCGGGCATCGGCGACGTGGATTTCGATCTCGTCGCCTTCGCGGAGTTCGAGCGCCTCGACCACGGCGGCCGGCAGGCGGACGGCGAGGCTGTTGCCCCATTTGGCGACCTGCATGCCCACACCCTTTCCCATGGATATACAATACATCAGATGTATATCCATGGGTGGCCGGGGGCAAGGCGCGGTCGGACCGGCAGCTGATGCAGGAACATAGGCAAATGTTCTCTTTATGTTCTTGCCATGCACAAGGTGATCGCGTCAATATCCCTCGAAACGAGACGAGGGGAGGCGGACCATGGGGCCTCTGCGCGATGCCGAGCGGGACAGTGTCTTCGTCGCTGCCATGCCTCCGCCGGCGTCGGCGCGGCGGTTGGCGGCCTATGCGGCGCGGCAAAAGCTTGGCCTCGGTCTGCCCGGCGAAATACGCCCCCCGGCGACCCTGCATGTGACGCTGGCAAGGCTCGGGAGCGCTGCGACGCTGTCGCCGGCGCGGATCGCGGGGGCGAAGCAGGCGTTGGCATCGATCGAACGGTGCTGCTTCACGGTCGATTTCGATCGCCTGCAGGGCTTCTCGGGCGCAACCGGGAAGCGCGAGGGCAAATTTCCTGTCGTGCTCTGCGGCAGCGACGGGGTTTTCGGCCTGTGCGGCCTGCATGATGCGGTTCAGCAAGCCCTGGGCCGAAAGCCGGAGCGCACTTATACGCCCCATATGACGCTGCTCTATGTTCGGGAACGGATTCCCGAACGGCCGCTCGACACGCCATTGACCTGGTCGGTCGGCGAGATCGTCCTGGTGCACAGTCTCTACGGCCTGTCGGAATATCGGTTCCTCGGCCGTTGGCCGTTGCGCAAGCCGGCGGCCGGATACCGGGAGCGCGCGTCCGCCCCCTCTGGACCGCAATTGCCCCGGCTGTAGCTGCGATAGGCCGTTGATGTGGAACGGCGGAGGGCGGACGGGCGGTGTCTCCGGCTCAGACGTGGCGCGCGTAGGCGATGGTGCCGGCAACCGAATCGAATGTGGCGAGCGCCGCGATCCTGGGGAAATAGGCTTTCATGCGCGCGTCGCCTTGCATGGCGCGAACCGCGGCGAGGTCGCGCCACTGCGAGATGATGGTGACATGCGTGCCGTCCTGGGCTGCGACCAGGCTGGTCGAACGCCACCCGTCCAGGGTCGTGATAACCGCATCAATGTTCTGGCGCAGGAGTTCGATGAGGGCCGCTTGGTTGGCCGGATCACAGGTCAGCACGTTGACCAGGGTCGTCGCGGCCGGATCGAAGGTGATGGCGCCGGTTTTGACCTTGCCGTCGGCCGCCGCGGCGGTCCCCGACAGCGGCAGGTTCGCCAGCAGCAGCGCCGCGCCGCCGAAGGCGCCCAATTGCAGGGTCTGTCGTTTTTGCTGATCCAATTTCTCGCTCCCATCCACGCGAGGGCCGATGCTGGTCTCGCTCTTCTGGAGACGATGCGTCGGATCCAAACGGACCGATGCGGTGAAACTATTTTTTTTGCCGATCCGGATGGCAACCCCGTCCAACTCGTTCGCCGAAAACAATCAGTGTTAACTAATCAATTAGTGTTTGCTAACGTGTTTCCATGATGCAGACAACCACCATCGATGCCGTGATGCGCACGCTCTCCGACCCGACGCGGCGGGCGGTGTTCGAGCGTATCGTGCAATCCCGGGAGATCACCGTGGCCGAGCTGACGCGCGGCAGCGGTGTCACCCAATCCGCGATCTCGCAGCACCTGCGGTCGCTGAAGCAGGCCGGCCTGATCGCCGACCGGCCGGAGGGGCGCAACGTGCATTATCGCGCCGATCCCAAGGGGCTCGAACCGCTCGTCGATTGGATGGCGCTCTATGCCGTGTTCTGGCGCGACCGCTTCGCCAATCTCCGCGCGCTGTTGAAGGAAATCGATCCATGACCGGGGCCGCAACGAAGCTCGATACCCAGCATATCCTGGTCGAGGAGGTCTTTCCGCACGCGGCGGAAACGATCTGGAAGACGCTCACCGACGGCGATCTGATGGGGCGCTGGCTGATGATGCAGCCGAAGGGCTACGAGGCAGTGCCGGGAAACCGCTTCACCTATCAGACCACGCCGGCCGGCCCGTGGGATGGCGTGATCCAGTGCGAAGTGCTGGAGGTGAGGCCGAACGAGCGCCTGTCCTATAGCTGGCGGGGTGGGCATGAGAGCAACACGGACTATGGCTCGCGGCTCGACACAATCGTCACCTTCACGCTCACCAGACTCGACGGCGGCACCAAGCTCCGGGTCGTGCATTCCGGCTTCATCACGCCGAAGAACGATTCCGCCTACAAGAACATGAGCGGCGGCTGGAAGAAAGTCATCGGCAGGATCGGCGATATTTCCGGCGAGCCATAAGACAAAAGGCGCCGCCGACGTCATGAGCAGATCGATGGACCCGAAGTAACGACGGCGCGGTCCGATCGGAAGACCTGAAAGCTTGTTGACCCTCTGCGCCACCGCGCGCCGGAGACGGGATCGTCTTGTCTTTTTCAGCAATCAACAATCGCAACGAGGAGTGTCGAATGGTCGATATTTTGCACAAGGTCGGGATCAAATCTTCGTCTCCGGAGGCGGTCTATCAGGCCTTGACCACGCTCGAGGGGCTTTCCGGCTGGTGGACGACCAGCACTTACGGTCGCGGCGACGCGGGCGGCGTGCTCCAGTTCCGCTTCGGCGCCGGCGGCTTCGACATGAAGGTGCTCGTGACTGATCCCGCGAGCGAAGTGCTGTGGCGGGTGATCGACGGGCCGGAAGAATGGATCGGCACGGTGATCAGCTGGAACCTGCGGCAGGAGGGCGATTGGACGATCGTCTTGTTCAAGCACATCGGTTGGAAGGAGCCGGTCGAGTTCATGCACCATTGCAGCACCAAATGGGCGGTGTTCCTGCTCAGCCTCAAGTCGCTGCTCGAAACCGGAACGGGCGCGCCCCATCCGAACGAAATCAAGCTGGACAGCTGGGAATAGCCGCCCGGCGCCCGCGCAAATCGGCGATAGATCAAGAGGTTGGAAATGGATCACGAAATCGTCTCCCGCGATGAATGGCTGAAGGTCCGGCTGGGCCTGCTGCGGGATGAAAAGGAGCTGACCCGGCGCAGCGACGAGCTGGCGCGGCGGCGCCAGGCGCTGCCCTGGGTCCGGGTCGACAAGGATTATCGGTTCGACACCGATGGCGGCGAGGCGTCGCTGGCAGACCTCTTCCGGGGGCGCTCGCAGCTGCTGGTCTATCATTTCATGTTCGGGCCCGACTATCGGGCGGGCTGCCCGTCCTGTTCTTCGATCGCCGACGGGTTCGACGGCTCGGTCGTCCATCTGGCGAACCACGACGTCACGCTGGCGGCAGTGTCGCGGGCGCCCTTGGCGAAACTGCAAGCCTATAAGCAGCGGATGGGCTGGTCGTTTCCCTGGGCGTCTGCACAGGGCGACGCGTTCAATTTCGACTTCAACGTCTCGTTCACACTCGAGCAGCAGCGGGCGGGCACGGTCGATTACAACTATCAGCGCGCCGGCCATGCCATGGACATCACGCCGGCGCCTGAGCCGGTCGTGCAGCTGGCGGCCATGTGCGGCACCGACGCGCCGACCTATTCGCTCGACCGGCCGGGCCTGAGCGCGTTCGTGCTCGAGGACGGCGTCGTCTATCACACCTATTCCACATATGTGCGCGGTTTGGACGGGCTCTGGGGCATGTATCAATGGCTCGACCGGGCGCCGAAGGGCCGCAACGAGACCGGGGTCTGGTTCCGCCGCCATGACGAATATGGCCAGGGGCGGGGTCGGCCGTGAGCGACGCCTATGCCGGGGGCGGCGCATCGGCCGCCCTCGGTGCCGCCGACATTCTGTGTCTGGCGGCGGCACCCAGCTTCGCCCTCATGGCGCTGCTGACGCTCGTTTCGGGCGACGGCGCGTCGGACATGCTCTGCTCGGCATCGCCACTCGGCGGCATGGTGCCGATGTACCTGCTGATGAGCGCCTTCCACACGGGCCCTTGGCTGAAGCTGATCGCCCGCCGTCACTAGCTGGGAACGCGGTGCCGGCGGGACAGGCGCATGGAGACGACCCGGCTGCCGATCGCGAGCGCGAGGGCGCCGAGGATCAGCATCGCCGCCACCAGGAAGGTCGTCCGCAGGCCGGTGGCGACGGCCTCGGGGGCCGCCGTCGAGAGATCGGTCGTTGCCGCCGCGGCCGCGAACACGGCGCCCATGACCGCGGCGCCGGTGATGAGCCCCAGGTTGCGCGACAGGCTCAGCATGCCGGAGATGACGCCGCGCTGGCCCGGGTCGATGTCCATCATGACGACCGTGCCGTTGGCCGCCTGGAACAGCTGATAGCCGGGGCTCAGGATGACGATCGCGGCGATGTAGCCGGCAAGGCCGAACCGGGCCGGCAGCAGGGCGAGTGCTACGGCCCCGGTCGCCATTTCGACCAGCCCGGCCATGACCATGACGGGCGCGCCGAACCGGTCGACGATCCGCCCGGCAAGCACGCCGCTGACCGCGGAGACGATCGGACCGATCGACAGGACCAGCCCGACCTCGACCGGCTCCAGCCCGAGCGCCCGCGACAGGTAGAACGGCCCGACCACCATGGTCGACATGATCACCGTCGCGACGATCACGCTCATGGTCAGGCTGGCGCTCAGCAGCGGATTGCCGAACATCGCCAATCGGAGCAGCGGCGAGGCCGCCTTTGCCTCGGCCAGCACGAACAGGCCGAGGCCCAGCACGGCCACCAATAGCAGGCCCGCGTTCTGGACACCGAACCGGCCGCCTCCGGTCGTCATGGCGAGCGCGTAAGCCGCCAGCGTCAGGGCCAGCAGCAGCGTGCCGACACTGTCGAAGCCGGCACGGTCCTTTTTGGGTTCGCGCCGATCGGCCGGCAGATGGCGACGGGCCAGCAGCAGATTGCCGATGCCGAGCGGGACGTTGACCAGGAAGATCATGCGCCAGCCGACCCCTGAAATCAGCAAGCCGCCGAGCGACGGCCCGAGGGTGGTGCCGATCGCCGACATGGTGCCGAGCAGCCCCATGGCGCTGCCGGTCCTGGCCTTGGGCACCGTCTCGCCGACGAAAGCCACGGTCAGCGCCAGCATGGTGGCGGCCCCGAGCCCTTGCGCCGCCCGGGCGGCGACCAGCAGCCAGAGCGTGGGGGCGACGCCGCACAGGAACGAGGCCAGCGTGAACAGGCCGATGCCGGCCATCAGCAGCCGCCGCCGGCCCAGCAGATCGCCCAACCGTCCGACGCTGACGATCAGGGTCGTGATCACCAGCAGATAGGCGAGCACGATCCACTGCACGGCCTGGAAATCGGCGGCGAATGCCCGCGCCAGGGTCGGCAGGCCGGCATTGGCGATGCTGGTGTCGAGCGATGGCATCAGCATGGTGAGCGACAGGCAGGCGAGCGCCCAGCGAACCGACGGGGTCGGCGCCGCGTCGCCGGCGGCAAGGATTGGTTTCAAGATCGACTCCGGTGTCTGGCGCCCCGCAACGGCGCTACCGGAAACCTAGGGCTTCGCCAGACATGGCGGAACGCGCAGCGCTTGCACTTTATTCGTGCGTCCGACGCCACGGCTGAAGAATCTTGTAGCGCGGCGCTTGGGTACGGCCGGACTGCGTAACGGCGACGAGGCCGCGCCGCTTCAGGTGCGCCACCGAGCGCTGGACCGCAGTCTTCGACAGGCCGGTCGCGGTCGCCAGGCCCTGCAGGCTGATGCCGACCTCGCCCGAGGCGCCGCCGAGCCGGCTGAGCGCGAGGTAGAGGATGTAGGCGCTCGGACGGCGGTCGTGGCCGACCAGATCGACCATCAGCGAGTCGAGCACATACCCATCGATGCTGAAGGCCGGCGAACTCTTCATGGCTATAGTCTTTAAGGAACCACTTTCCGGCCTCACTATCCCGCGACATGCTCTGGTTGGGAAGAGGGAGAGGACCCCATGATCACCAGCGTCAAATTCGTCAGCGTGCCGACGCGCGACCAGGATCGCGCGCTCGCCTTCTATACGGAGAAGCTGGGCTTCCGGCTGATCACCGACCAGCCGTTCGGGCCGGACCGACGCTGGATCGAACTCGGCATCGGCCATTCCGACACGCGCTTCGTGCTGTTCACGCCGCCGGGCGATGAGGACAAGGTCGGCGGCCGGTTCAGCGGCGCGCTCGCCTGCGACGATGTCGAGGCGACGCATCGCCAACTGACCGGGCGCGGGGTCGAATTCGAGGCGCCGCCGACGCGCCAGCCCTGGGGCACCTTCGCCGTCATGCTGGATTCCGAGGGCAACCGTTTCGTCCTGTCGTCGCGGGTCTGAGGAGCGCTCGCCCATCGCTTGAGATCCGGGCCTCAGCAGCCGGTCAAGCTCTGCCATAGCAGGTCCAGCCCTCGCTCAATTTCGGGCAGATCGACGGCCGCATAGCCGAAGATCAGGCCTTGCCGGGTCTTCGGGCCCAGGTAATAGCGGTCGAACGTGTGGATCTTCACGTTCTGCTGCAGCAGCGCTTCGGCCAGGCGCTCGAGGTCGGCGGGCGCCTCGATCGTGGCGGCGACATGCATGCCGTAGAGCGAGGGGATCACGGCAAGCCGGTCGCCGAATGCCTCGCCGAGGCGATCCAGCAGGTGCTGCCGGCGCCGGCGGTAGATGTCGCGCATCTTGCGCACATGATGGGCCAGATGGCCCTCGGCGATGAAGCCGGCGACGGCGATCTGGACCGGCGTCGGGCAATGCCAATCGAGGCAGTTCTTGCCGGCGATCAGGGTCGGCATCGCCCAATCCGGCGCCGCGACGAAGCCCAGCCGTAGGGCCGGGAACATGCATTTGGAGAAGGTGCCGACATAGAAGACGACGTCGGCGGCGTCCGCGGTCCGGAGCGCCTCGAGCGGGCTGCCGTCATAGCGGAATTCACCGTCGTAATCGTCTTCGACGATGACGGCGCCGCGGTCGCGGGCGAAGGCCACGAGCGCTTCGCGCCGGCGCGCCGACATGGTGACACCCAGCGGAAACTGGTGGGACGGCGACACGCAGATCACGCCCACGCCGGCCGGAAGCTGCTCGACGATCAGCCCTTCCGCATCGATGCCGACCGGCACCAGCTTGGCGCCCGCCGCGGCGAAGGCAACCCGCATCGGCGGGTATCCGGGATCCTCGACCGCGACGATCGTTTCGCCGGGCGTGACCAGGACGCGCGCCAGCAGATCGAACGCCTGCTGCGCCCCGGCGGTGACCAGGATGTCGTCCGGCCGGCAGACGACGGCGCGCGTGAGCGCGATGTGCCTGACGATCGCATCGCGCAGGGGATAGTGGCCCTGGTTCCCTTGCGGGCTTTTCAGGCTGGCGGGCTTTCGCTCCAGACGGCGCAACTGCTGGGCGCTGACCCGGCGGAAGATTTCGAACGGAAACAGCCGCTGGTCGACCAGTGCCGGACGGAAATCGATCGGCGTCCCCAGCGCCGATGTCGGCACCGGACGATCCTGCCAAAAGCCCATGGCCGCCGTGACGTCGGCGCGCAGCCAAAAGCCGTTCAGACGATAGGGCGGTGGGCCTGCCGGCGGCTTTGCCGACAGTGGTGCGGGGGCGAGCGGCCCTGTCGTCACATAGGTGCCGGATCCCCGGCGGGTGACGAGATAGCCTTCGTTCAACAGCCGCTCGTAAACCTCGACCACGGTGTTGCGCGACACCTGGAAAAAAGCTTCGGATTTTCGCGTCGCCGGCAGTTTGGCACCCGCTGCGAGCCGGCCGTCCAGAATCGCCGCCTTCAGCTGGCGATAGAGCGTCTCGGCCGATGCGCGCGATCCTTTGGGCGCCAGAGTCAGCCCGACCTCGAAGAGCGGGTCCGCTTTGCGGCTGTGCGATGACGGTGAGTGGCCCAGCTGTTTTTCCCCGACGTGGCTCTTCTATGCGGGATCGCCTCGATGGCATCACCGACCGGAGCGACAGCTTAGCGCGTCCAAGCGTCGATGATGATACCCGAAGGGAGCAGGTCATGAAGTTGACGGGATGTTTCTGCGTGCTGGCCGCGGCACTGGCCTGCGGCATGCCGGCGCCGGCCGATGCCGCCGATGCGCCGGGCGGCATGCAGCGCGATGGCGGCCATGATTTCGATTTCGACATCGGGGTCTGGAAGACCCAGATCAAACGCACTCTCCACCCCTTGTCGGGTTCGGCCGACGCGATCGAGCTGAGCGGCACGGTGACGGTGCGGAAGGTCTGGGGCGGCCGCGCTCAGCTGGAGGAGATCGAGGCCGACGGTCCCAAAGGCCATTGGGAAGGCATGACGTTGTTTCTCTATAATCCCGCGGCCCATCAGTGGAGCATGTCCTTCGTCAACAGCAAGATCGCCACCCTGAATTCGCCGCTGATCGGTTCGTTCAAGGACGGGCGCGGCGAGCTCTTCTCCGGTGATACGCTGGACGGCCGCGCCATCCTGGTGCGCGGCGTCTGGTCCGACATCAAGCCGGACTCCCATCAATATGAGGAATCCTATTCCGACGACGGCGGCAAGACCTGGGCCCAGGCATTCCTCGCCCACCTGACGCGGGTGAAGTCGTGATCCGGCGCCGCCTCTCGCAGGCCTTCGCCCTGGCGCTGCTCGCCCTCCCGCTGTCGGCCCATGGCGCCGCTCCGGTGCGCGACGGCCAGCATGATTTCGATTTCGACTTCGGCAGTTGGAAGATGCATGCCAAGCGTCTGCTGCACCCGCTGACCGGATCGACGACATGGGTCGAGATGGATGGCGTCACCAATGTCAGCAAGATCTGGGACGGGCGCGCCAATCTGGCCGAGGTCAAGGCCGATGGTCCGGCCGGGACCGTCGAACTGCTGGCCTTGCGCTGGTACAATCCGGCGACCGGCCAATGGAACCTGGATTTCGCGACCCCGAATGTCGGCATGCTGGGGGTACCGGGCGTCGGCGAGTTCAAGAACGGACGCTGCGATTTCTATGACCAGGAGACACTCGGCGACCGAGCGATCCTGGTGCGCTTTTCGATCTGGGGCGTGACCGCCGACACGGCGCAGTCCGAACAAGCCTTCTCGGACGACGGCGGCAAAACCTGGGAAGTCAACTGGGTCACCCACTACACCAGGATCAAGGGCTGACGATCCTCTTGTTTTTGGCTTTGCAACACCGGGATCGTTGATTATAAGAGACATATGTCCTCTTTAATTGACGACCCCGGTCCCCAGCTCGCCCGCCGCCTGCGGCTGGAGCGCGACATGCGCGGCTGGTCGCTGGCCGAGCTGGCGGAGCGGTCAGGCGTGTCCAAGGCGACGATCAGCAAGATCGAGCGGGAGGAGGTGAGCCCGACCGCGGTCATCCTGGTGCGGCTCGCCGGTGCGTTCGACCTGACCTTGGCCGGTCTGCTGCTCAGGGCGGAGGGCGAGGGGCAGCGTCTGTCGCGCGCCGCCGACCAGCCGGTCTGGCGCGATCCGGCCTCGGGCTATCGCCGGCGCCAGGTGTTCAGCCGGCCCGATCATCCCCTGGAAGTCGTCGCGGTCGAGCTGCCGGCCGGCCAGCGGGTCGTGCTGCCGACCTCGTCCTACGCCCATATCCGCCAGGTGCTGTGGATGGAGGCGGGCGAGCTCGTCCTCACCGAGGGCGGCGAGCGTCATGTGCTGCAGGCCGGCGATTGCCTGGGCTTCGGGCCGCCGTCGGAGGTGACATTCGCCAACGAGACCGCCGAACCCTGCCGCTATGTCGTCTTCCTGGCCCGGAGCTGACCCGCCCATGCCCGACATCAAAATCCTTCCCCTGACCGCGTCGCCCGCCACGTTGGCGGCTCTCGGCCAGATGCTGATCGAGACCGTGGCACACGGCGGCTCTGTCAGCTTCATGCACCCGCTGGCGCCCGACGCTGCCGAACGGTTCTGGACGGGCGCGCTGGCCGCGGCCGCGCGGGGCGAACGGATCATCCTGGGCGCGTTCGACGGCGCGAATTTGGTCGGCACCGTGACGCTGCTGCTCGACTGTCCGCCGAACCAGCCGCACCGGGCCGAGATCGCCAAGATGATGACCCGGGTCAGCCATCGCGGCCGCGGCATCGCGACGGCGCTGCTGCGCACGGCCGAACGCCTGGCGATCGAGCGGGCGCGTACTCTGCTGGTGCTGGATACGGCCACCGACGGCGGGGCGTCGAAACTTTACGAGGGGCTGGGTTTTACCTTCGCGGGCGAGATCCCGGACTATGCCTTGAAGCCGCATGGCGGGCTGACCGGAACGATGCTTTATTGGAAGCGCTTAGGTGCCGGCACCGGCGTCTAGCGATTCAAACCGAACGGAGTTCTGCATGTCCGATCTGTCCGCTTTTCCGATCACGCGGCGCTGGCCGGCCCAGCATCCCGATCGGATCCAGCTCTATTCGCTGCCGACGCCAAACGGCGTGAAGGTCTCGATCATGCTGGAAGAGGTCGGGTTGCCCTACGAGCCGCATACGATCGATATCGGCAAGAACGAGACCTGGGGGCCTGAGTTCCTGTCGCTCAACCCGAACGGCAAGATCCCGGCGATGATCGATCCGGACGGCCCGGGCGGCAAGCCGCTGGGACTGTTCGAATCCGGCGCCATGCTGATCTATCTGGCCGAGAAGACCGGCAAGCTGCTGCCGGCTGACCCGGCGCTGCGCTACGAGACCATCCAATGGGTGTTCTTCCAGATGGCCGCGGTCGGCCCGATGTTCGGCCAACTGGGCTTCTTCCATAAATTCGCCGGCAAAGAGTACGAGGACAAGCGACCGCGCGACCGCTATGCGGCGGAATCGAAGCGGCTCCTGGGCGTGCTGGAAACGCGGCTCGATGGCCGGCAGTGGATCATGGGTGACGACTACACCATCGCCGATATCGCGCTCCTGGGCTGGGTCCGCAATCTTGTGGGCTTCTACGGTGCCGGCGAACTGGTCGACTATGCCGCGCTCAAGCACGTCCCGGCCTGGCTCGCCCGCGGGCTGGCGCGCCCGGCGGTGCAGCGTGGGCTGGAGATCCCGAAGCGGCCGTCATGACCAAACCCGTCATCATCCACGGCATCAAGGCCTGCGACACCATGAAGAAGGCGCGCGACTGGCTCGATGGCCACGGCGTCGCCTATGGCTTCCATGACTATAAGGCCGTGGGCGTCACGCGCGACCTCCTGGAGGCGTGGTCGGCCAAGGTCGGGTGGGAGGCGCTGCTCAACCGCGCCGGCACCACGTTCCGCAAACTGCCGGACGCCGACAAGGAGGGGCTCGATCAGGCGAAGGCGATCCAGCTGATGCTGGCCCAGCCCTCGATGATCAAGCGGCCGGTGCTCGACGTCGGCGGATCGCTGATCGTGGGCTTCAAGCCGGCCGAATACGCCGCCGCGTTCGGCTAGCCCCGACCATGCAGGACTGGGCGGTCGAGTTGCAGGGCGCCGTTTGGCTGGCCTGGTTCCTCTTCTACCGCTTCGCGACGCGCTCGGCGCTGCCCGACGAAGAGCGCGAATCCGCTTGGTCGCGCGCGTCCTACATCGTGCCGATGCTGGGGACGGTCGCGCTGTTCGTCTGGCTGGGCTGGCCCGGTTGGCTCGGCCAACGGCTGATCCCCTGGGGACTGGCGATCTATTGGGCGGGCACCGCCCTGACCATTGCCGGCCTCGGCCTGACCACCTGGGCGCGGGCGGCGCTGGGGGCCAATTGGAGCGGGACGGTGAGTGTCAAAGCCGGCCACCAGCTCGTCCGCACCGGGCCCTATCGCTGGATCCGGCACCCGATGTATGGCGGCGTGCTGGTGGCGCTGCTCGGCACGGCCCTGGCCTTCGGGCTGGCCCATGATGTCGCGGGGCTGCTGATCGCCGTGCTGGCGCTCACCTACAAGCTGCGCATCGAGGAGCGCTGGATGGCGCGCGCGTTCGGCAATGACTATGCCGCCTATCGCGCCGCAACCCAGGCGCTGGTGCCGTTCCTGTTCTAGAACCCGCGCCGCCAGCTGCCGCGCTCGACCGCGGCGAAGAAGTCGCGGAGCGCCCGGTTGAACGCGTCCGGCTCCTCCAGATTGACCGCATGGCCGGTGTTGGGGGCGACCCACAGGCCGGCGTTGGGGATCTGGCGCTTCAGATACAGGCTCGCCTCCAGGCACGGCTCGTCCTCGTCGCCGACCGCGATCAGCACCGGCAGTCGGAGGCGGTTCAACGCGGCTTCGAAGGTCCAGAGCGACGGCCGGCCGGCCTGATAGCCCGCCATGGTATGGGCCGAGCCCTCGGCCGAATGTTCGCCGAGATGCGCCATGAATTGCGCCCAGGCGCGGGGATCCTTGTGCTTCAGCGGGATGCGCGTCGGGCTATGGCCCATCGCCTCGGCGACGGCGGCACTGCCCTGGGTGCGGAATGCCTCGGCATTGGCCAGCGAGTCCCGAATGAAGTCGGCGTGATGCGCCGGCGGCGAGCCGGAACCGCAGGCGGCGGCGACCAGCGCGCTGGCGCGCTCCGGATATTTGAGGCCGAACGTGACGGCGGCATAGGCGCCCATGCTGAGCCCGACGATATGGGCTTGGGGCACGCCCAGCCCGTCCAGCACGGCCAGGATATCGTCACGGGCGAATTCCCAGCCGTAGTGCGCCGGATCGCTCGGCACCGCCGACGGCGGATATCCCCGCGCATTGAAGGCGATGCAGCGATAGTCGCGCGAGAAGGCGCGCATCTGCAGCTCCCACTCGCGCAAATCCGCGCCGAACTCATGCACGAACACGATCGGGTGGCCGCTGCCGGTCTCCTCGTAATAGAGCCGGGCCCCGACCTGTTCGACGAAAGCCATGTCTCGCGTCTCCTCTCCCGCGCCATTAGAGACCAGACCGCGACAAAGTTCCGTTTAATGGAACATGCCAGCCTTGCGCACAAAGCTCTTGCCTCGATCGGGCCAAAAATTGCAGCCGGATCTGGACAGCTCTGCAACATCCCTGCAACATCCGGGGTGGTCTTCGCACATGCGAAGGGGTGCAACGGGTAGAGCGGGGGCGCTGCTACGATGAAATCGAGCCGAATGACGACTTACATCCTGTTCGCGATGGTGCTGGGCATCGCCGTGGGCGGGATCGTGCATGACCAGGTTGCCGAGGCGGCGTCGCAGAAGGTGATCGCGACCTATATCTCGTTCGGCAGCATGATCTTCCTGCGCCTGATCAAGATGATCATCGCGCCCTTGGTGTTCTCGACCCTGGTGGTCGGCATCGGCCATATGTCGGATGCTGGTACGGTCGGCCGGGTCGGCGGCAAGGCGATGCTATGGTTCGTCACCGCGTCGCTGGTCTCGCTGTCGCTGGGCCTGGTGCTGGTCAATATCTTCGCACCCGGCGACGGCGTGCATAAGATCGTGAGCGGTGCCCAGACCGGCATCGATGCCCATGCCATGACGCTCGACGGCTTCGTCAAGCACGTGTTCCCGGACTCGGCGTTCCGCCCGATGGTCGAGAACGAGATCCTGCAGATCGTCGTGTTCTCGATCTTCTTCGGCGTCGCCTGCGCCTCGGTCGGCGACCGGGCCAAGGTCGTGCTGGAAGCGATCGAGGGCGTGTCGCACATCATCC
>Ga0302311_10002681_pt1 | contig 19981 bp, 14 predicted proteins | sample III_Palsa_N1_3_FD_200449 | JGI IMG/M metagenome (GOLD analysis project Ga0302311, IMG submission 200449) | Peat permafrost microbial communities from Stordalen Mire near Abisko, Sweden - III_Palsa_N1_3 | ecosystem: Environmental > Terrestrial > Soil > Palsa > Peat permafrost | place: Sweden... | reverse complement strand
ATCGATTTGATCAGATCGAGCGCGCCCTGAATCTGCCGGATATTGGTTTTGAGAGAGGCATCGGAGGTGTGGAGGTAGTCATTGCTATAGGTGGTGTTGGCGGTGATGGTGTTGACGTTCGACGCTCCCGCCATCGTGATCTGATAACTCGGGGTGGTCGGATCGGCGACCATCGGTGTGTTGACCTGTTGGCTCGCGCTGACCTGAGTAGCGGCGTTCACATTGCCGCCGGCCATGTTGATGTTACCGCCGGCCGTGGTCGAGGTTGCCGTGGCCCCCATGTCGATATTGTTTCCGTCCATATAAATGGCGGTGTGCATGGTGTTGTCGTCGGGATTGCCGGTGGCGTAGCGGTTGAGGAACGGCGCTTCCGGGGCTAGCAGCGCCGGCAGGATGTGAGCGCCGATATGGCCGATGGCGATGGGGTGCACGGCATTCTGGAATTGCGCGATAGGGGTTATGTCGCCGCCTGAAGCTCCTTCGATATTGGTTGTGTCCGAGGAGAGATAGACCACCGAATTAGGCGGACCAGCCTGGGCGACACGAATTGCGACGCCGTCAGGAATTATGTCGCCGCCATAGGTGTAGACCAGCGCTTCGAACTGGCCCGGAGTGTTCTGGGTGATGACTATGGCGTGGTTCTGGCCGAAGACGTTGAAGTCCTGGAAGGTCGACGGCAGCACGGAAGTCGGGAAGTCGCTTGGCTTCATGACCAGCGGATTGCCTGGTGTGATGGCGTTGAGCGGGGCGGTGTTGGCGTTGCCCAGCACGTAACTGACCGTCGCCGCCTGCAGGATCGCGATCTGATTGCCGGCATCGTTCTGCGCCGGCTGCATTTGCGCGTCGATCAGCATCGGCAGGGCGTAATAGAGCGCGGTGCCGCCGATCATCAGGGAGAACAGGACGGAGAGCAGGCTGTTCACGGCAGCACCTGGGTCAGGATCACTGGCGCGCCGGCAGGGGCCAGACAACTGTCGGGAAGAGGCACAAGGCCGGTAGTCGTGTGAATGTTGGCCGCGTCCGAGGTTCCCACGCCGACGACAGGCGTGATCAGCGCGCCGGCAACGCCGTCATATCCAACTGACCAGGCTGTTTGTCCGACCCGGCCTAGTTCAGGCGCCATGACCGATTGGCGGGCCAACTCCTCGACGACTGCGTTGGCTTCGGTCTGTCCGACCATGACGCGCGGTATGAGCGGGATGCCGGTGACGGTCATCATCACTGTGGCGACCGTGTTGCCATTGATGCAGGACAGGAAAAGGAAGTCGTTATCATTCAGCGCGTCGGTGACCGTGGAGAGCGCCGGATCCGCCTGCTTAAGCGCGATCGCCGCCTGATGATGCACCCGCATCTGATACGCGATCTGCCGCGCCGGCACGGGGCCGGTATGGCTCGCGATCGTCAATCGCTGCTGCGAGGACAGGGCGAACGCCACGATGAGCAGCGCGCCGAGGATGACGGGAGGTAGCAGGCCCATGATGAGCCTGAGAATAAATCAGGAGACGAAAGTTTCCAATATGGAAATTTCTACCGTTGCGCTAACAGCCCTTTAATACGCTCCGCCACCACCCCGGCATCGTCGAACGTCGGATAGGTCCAGCTATCCAGCGTACCATGGAACGGCCGCGTGACGCCGTCCTCGACCAATCCGTCATGGAAACGCCGGAACTTCTCCGACCCGCCGTCCAGCGGCACGACATGCACGGGTTTCCCGGTGCTGGCGGCCTCGCACACCATGTTGACGCTGTCGGCGGTCACCACGATGTGGTCGGCATAGGCGAGGTAAGCGAGATAGGGATTGTCGCCGGTACCGTCCCAGAACTCGCCGGCCACCCCGGCCAGCCGCTCCTTGAATAGCGCCTCGATGGCGGCGCCGGTACGGCGCGACGGGGTCACCATCACCGAACCGTGATTGCCGCGCGCCACGGTGGAGAGGCATTCCGCCAGGTTTCGCGCCGCCAACTCGGTCAGTTTGTAGACGCCGTTATTGCCGCCCAGCAACAAGGCGATGCGCGGCTGCGGCAGGTGGGCGAGACGGGAGGCGAACTTCTCCTTCGCTTCGGCCAGGCGATCCGGTGTGACCCCATGCGGCGCGCCATGGGTCACCAGAACGTTCGGTCCGCTTAAACGGTCATGGCGCGGCACCACCACCAGATCGAAATTCCTGAGATCGATGCCGGGATTCTGGATCTGCACGCGCAGGCATTTGCCGCGGGTTAAATCGCGGATCGCCAGGGAGGAGGTGACGCTATGGCGTCCGGTGGCGATCAGAATGTCGGGCAGGGGCCCGTCGAGCTGGTCGCCATCGGACGACAGGGACCAGCGGTTGCCGAGACGCAGACCCCAGGGGCTCAACTGCTTCCAGGGAGCCCGCATCTTGACGCGTTTGATGATGGGATCGAGGCCCAATCGCCGGGCAACGGCGACGCATTGATTTTCCATGCCGACCTTGCCGTCGGTCACCACCCAGCAAATCAACGACATCAGGCGGATATCTGGTGGCGGCGGCGGGCGGTGGCGAGGCGGGTGAGGCCGGCGGGCCGGCCCGAGGACAGGCCCATCAAGGCGGGCGCGAAATAGCGCATCACCTGGCGATAGGCCGGCTGCTTGAAGGGAACCGCCTCGTCGATGATCTGCGACGGGGTGTTCCAGCGCCATTCGGAGAATTCGCCGCCGGCGCCCTCGATCTCGATGTCGGCGTCGGCGCCGTCGAAGCTGAGCAGGTACCAGAGATGGCGCTGTCCACGGAACAATGTGGCGCGGCGCGAGGATTCCGGGGCGGGATAATCGTAATAGAGCCAGTCGGGGCGGAATTCGAGGATGCTGACGGCGGCGGTGCCCAGCTCTTCGCGCACTTCGCGCAACGCCGCCTGGCGCGGCGTTTCGCCGTCCTGCAGTCCGCCTTGCGGCATCTGCCAGGGATGAGCGCGATTGTCGCGGCGCCGGCCGGAGAATACCTGGCCATGCGAATTGACGAGGACGATTCCTACACCGGCGCGATAGTCGGAGGGGCTGAGCACGGGGTCCCTCTTTCTCAAATGGCGAAGGGAAACCTTATACCGAAGTGTGGATGAAATTACAAACCCGGGCTCCGGTCTTAATGCCGGAATAACGAATTCCTTACGCCGCCTTTACACGACCCTCGGCAAATCCGCATGGAGACCTGACGGGCAGTTGGCCTAAAACAACGCAGAACGGCGGGTCTCGCCGGGGAGTAATCATGTTAGATGCGATTTTCGTCGCCGGCGCGATCGTCTTTTTCGTGCTCGGCCTATTGTTCGTCCGTGGCTGCGAGGCGATGTGATGGGCTTCGATTTCCTTTTGGGCGCCGTAGTATCCGGCCTGCTGCTGGTCTATCTCGGCTACGCCCTGATCAACCCTGAGAAATTTTGATGAACGCTGCTGGAATTACGCAGATCGTCGTGTTTTGCGTCCTGTTGGTCGCAACCGCGGTCCCCCTGGGCCTTTATCTCGCCCGCGTCTATGACGGGAAAAGCACCTGGCTGACGCCGATCGAGCGCGCCATCCTGGCCGTCTGCGGCGTGCGCCGCGACCAGGAGCAACATTGGACGGCCTATGCCGTTTCCCTGCTGATCTTCAATCTGATGACGCTGCTGGCGCTCTACGCCATCCTGCGCCTTCAGGCCTATCTGCCGTTCAACCCAGCGGGAGAGACGGCGATGGCGCCGGATCTCGCCTTCAACACCGCGGTCAGCTTCACCACCAACACCAACTGGCAGAATTACGGCGGCGAAAGCACGCTGAGCTATTTCAGCCAGATGGCCGGCCTCGCGGTGCATAACTTCACCTCGGCCGCCACCGGCATGTGCGTCGCCGTCGCGCTGATCCGCGGCTTCTCGCGCCGCTCGACCAAGACGCTGGGTAGTTTCTACGTCGATCTGGTGCGCGGCATTGTCCATGTGCTGCTGCCGCTGGCCATCCTGTTCACCCTGTTCCTGGTGTGGCAGGGCGTGCCGCAGAATCTCGACGCCTATACCAGCGCCGTCGGGTTGGAGGGCGCCAGTCAGACCATCGCTCAGGGCCCCGTCGCCACGCAGACCGCGATCAAGCTGCTGGGCACCAATGGCGGCGGCTTCTTCAACGCCAATTCGGCGCATCCCTTCGAGAATCCGACCCCGCTGTCGAACTTCCTGCAGATGTGGTCGATCGTGGTGATCTCGGCGGGTCTGGTGTTCGCCTTCGGCAAGCTGGTCAAGGATTTCCGCCAGGGCCGCGCCCTGTTCATCGCCATGGGCATCATGATGGTGGCTGGCGCCGGTCTTTGCTATTGGGCCGAATCCAGCGGCAATCCGCTGGTGGGCGCGCTCAGCGTGGACCAGACGGCGTCCGACCTTAATCCGGGCGGCAACATGGAAGGCAAGGAGCTGCGCTTCGGCATCGCCAATTCCGCTCTGTTCGCCACCGTCACCACCGACACGTCGTGCGGCGCGGTCAACGCCTTCCTCGACAGCTTCACGCCGCTGGGCGGGCTGGTGCCGCTGTTCAACATGATGCTGTCCGAGGTCGTTTTCGGCGGCGTCGGCGCCGGTCTGCACGGCATGATCATCTTCGTCATCGTCACCGTCTTCATCGCCGGCCTGATGGTCGGACGCACACCGGAATATCTCGGCAAGAAGATGGAGGCCAAGGAGGTCAAGCTGGCGGTTCTCGCCATCCTGGTGTTCCCGCTGTCGATCCTCGGCCTGGGCGCGCTCAGCGTCGTGTTGCCGGCCGGTACCGCCGCCATCTCGGCGCCCGGTCCGCATGGTCTGACCGAGGCGCTCTACGCCTATGTCTCGACCACGGCCAATAACGGCTCGGCGTTCGGCGGTTTCTCGGGCAACACCCTCTATCAGAACAGCATGCTGGCGGTCGCCATGCTGCTGGGCCGCTTCATCGTCATCATTCCGACGCTGGCGATCGCGGGCTCGGTGGCCGCGAAGAAGCTGGTGCCGCCTTCGGCCGGCACCTTCCCGACGCATGGCGCGCTGTTCATCGGTCTTCTGATCGCCATCGTCGTGGTGGTCGGCGGCCTGACCTTCTTCCCCTTCATCGCGCTGGGTCCGCTGGTCGAGCATCTTTCGCTCGCCGCGGGCACCAGTTTCTGACAGGTGTTTTCATGAGCGTTCATCGCCCAAACAATATCGCCCTTTTCGAAGGGACGATCCTCCGCGATGCGATCATTGCTTCGTTCCGCAAGCTCGATCCGCGCGATCTGGTGCGCAACCCGGTCATGTTCACCACCGGCGTGGTGGCGGTGCTATCCACCGTGATCTATGCCCGTGACGTCGCCATCGGTGTCAAAGACTATGTCGGCGTGATGGGCCAGATCGCCGCCTGGCTGTGGTTCACCGTGCTGTTCGCCAATTTCGCCGAAGCCGTCGCCGAAGGGCGCGGCAAGGCGCAGGCGGACAGTCTGCGCAAGACCAAGTCCGATACCCCGGCCAAGAAGCTGGCGTCGAAGGACGACACGAATTGGACCGAGATTCCGGCGACGAATTTGCGCGCCGGAGACCTGGTGCTGGTCGAGGCCGGCGAGACCATCCCCAGCGACGGCGACGTGGTGGTCGGCATCGCCATGGTCGATGAGAGCGCCATCACCGGCGAATCCGCCCCCGTGATCCGCGAATCCGGCGGCGACCGCTCGGCGGTGACCGGCGGCACGCGGGTGGCATCGGACCGTATCGTCGTGCGCATCACCACCAATCCCGGCGAAACCTTCCTCGACCGCATGATCGCGCTGGTCGAGGGCGCCAAGCGCCAGAAGACTCCGAACGAGATCGCCCTGACCATTCTGCTGGTCGGTCTGACGGTGATCTTCCTGATCGTCTGCACCACGCTGCCGGCCTTCGCGCTCTATTCGAAGGCCAATCTTCCAGTGGTGTTCCTGATCGCCCTGCTGGTGGCGCTGATTCCGACCACCATCGGCGGCCTGTTGTCGGCCATCGGCATCGCCGGCATGGATCGATTGGTCAAGTTCAACGTCATCGCCAAGTCGGGCCGCGCCGTCGAGGCCGCCGGCGATATCGACGTGCTGCTGCTCGACAAGACCGGCACCATCACGCTGGGCAACCGCCAGGCGTCGGAATTCATTCCGTTGCCATCGGTCAATGAGCGCGAGCTGGCCGAGGCGGCTTTCCTGTCGTCGCTGGCCGACGACACGCCGGAAGGCAAGTCGATCATCGTGCTGGCCCGCCAGAAGTTCGGCTTCAATGAGAGCGAAGTGCCCGAGGGGATGAGCTTCCTTCCCTTCACCGCCCAGACCCGCATGAGCGGCGTGGATTTTGGCGGCACCGAGATCCGCAAGGGGGCCTCCGACACGCTGCTGAAATGGGCGAACGACCATCCGGCCAGCTCAGGCATCACCCAGCCGCGCGAAATCAATGCGGCGGTGGAGCGGGTCGGCAAGGCCGGCGGCACCCCGCTGGTGGTCGCCAAGAATGGCCGTCTGCTGGGCGTGATCTATCTCAAGGACATCATCAAGCCGGCCATCCATGAGCGGTTTCAGGTGCTGCGCCAGATGGGCATCCGCACGGTGATGATCACCGGCGACAATCCGCTGACCGCCGCCGCCATCGCCGCCGAATCCGGCGTCGACGACTTCCTGGCCGAGGCGACCCCGGAACGCAAGCTGGCCCTGATCCGCGAGGAGCAGGCCAAGGGCCGCCTGGTCGCCATGTGCGGCGACGGCTCCAACGACGCTCCGGCATTGGCGCAAGCGGATGTCGGCGTGGCGATGAATACCGGCACCCAGGCGGCGCGCGAGGCCGGCAACATGGTCGATCTGGAATCGGATCCGACCAAGCTGATCGAGATCGTCATGATCGGCAAACAGCTGCTGATGAGCCGCGGTTCGCTGACTACCTTCTCGATCGCCAACGACGTGGCCAAGTATTTCGCCATCATTCCGGCGCTGTTCGTGGCCAGCTATCCGCAGCTGCAGGCGCTCAACGTGATGCGCCTGGGCAGCCCGCAGAGCGCGGTTCTGTCGGCGATCATCTTCAATGCGCTGATCATCATCGCCCTGATCCCGCTGGCCCTGAAGGGCGTCGCCTATCGTCCCGCTTCGGCCGAAGTGCTGCTGCGGCGCAATCTTCTGATCTATGGCTTAGGCGGGCTCATCGTGCCGTTCATCGGCATCAAGGCGATCGACCTGCTGGTCTCGCTGCTCGGCCTGGCGTAAGGGAATTCAAATGCTTAAAAATATCCGACAGGCCGTTGTCGCCACGATCGTTCTGACGCTGATCCTCGGTGTCGCCTATCCGCTGGGAATGACCTATCTGTCCGGCGTGCTCTTCCCGCACCAGGCCCATGGCAGCCTGATCAGGAAGGATGACGGCACGGTGATCGGTTCCGAGCTGATCGGCCAGAATTTCACCGGCGCCGGCTATTTCCATGGCCGTCCGTCGGCGACCACCGACACCGATCCCAACGACGCGACCAAGACGGTGCCCGCGCCCTACAACGCCGCCTCGTCGAACCCCAGCAACGCAGCACCCAGCTCGCAAGCCTTCATCGCCGATGTGAAGGGGCGCATCGAGGCGCTGAAGGCGGAAAATCCCGATGCCAAGGGCGAGGTGCCGGTCGATCTGGTCACCACCTCGGGCAGCGGTCTCGATCCGCATATTTCGGTGGCGGGCGCGGTCTATCAGAGTCCCCGGGTCGCCGCCGCGCGCGGTCTGTCCGAGGAGCAGGTGACGACGCTGGTCCAGGCCAACACCGAAGGGCGGACGTTCGGCCTGCTGGGCGAGCCGCGCGTCAATGTGCTGAAGCTGAATTTGGCTTTGGACGCGGTGAAGAAGTAAAACTACCCCGTCCGGCGAGCCGCTCAGCGAGCGCGCTCGCCGGCATCGGGCGGGAGAACAGATAGCCCTGCGCGAAGGTGCAGCCGGTGCGGCGCAGGAAATCGAGTTGCTCTTGCGTCTCCACGCCCTCGGCCACCACCTCCAGATCGAGGCTTCTGGCCATGGCGATGATCGCTTGGGTCAGCGCCGCGTCCTGCTTGCGCTCGGTCACCTTGGAGACGAATGACCGGTCTACCTTCAATACATCGAAGGGGAACGAGGTCAGATAGCTCATCGAGGAATATCCGGTGCCGAAATCATCGATCGAGAAGCGCAGGCCCATCGCCCGCAATTCGTTGAGCAGCGCGAGCGTTCTCGGCGAGCGGTCGAGCAGCAGCCGCTCCGTCACCTCGATCTCCAGCCTTTCCGGCCCCAGACCGTTGGCGGCAAGGGCGCCGCTGACGATGCCGATCAGCGAATCGTCGGCCAGCTGACGGCTTGACACATTGACGGCGACCCGGAGCGGCGGCAGGCCGGCCGAGGTCCATTCCGCCATGTCGCGGCAGACCTGCTCAAACACCCAGGCACCGATCGGCACGATGAGGCCGGTCTCTTCGGCGATGGGAATGAACAGATCCGGGCTGACCGGGCCAAGATCCGCATTGCGCCAGCGCAACAGCGCCTCGGCCGCCAGCATCTCGCCGGTCTCGATATTCACCAGCGGATGGTAGTTCAGCGACAGCTCGCCATTGGCCAAAGCGTGGCGCAGCCTGCTTTCCGCCTGCATGCGATGGCGCACCCCGGAATCCAGTTCCGAGGTGAAGAAGCGCCAGCCGCCGCGTTCCTCGCTTTGCGCCGTGGTCATCGCCGTATGGGCATTGCGCAGCAGGTCCGAGGGACTCAGTCCGTCGGTGGGATAGAGCGAGACGCCGAGGCTGGCCGAGGTGAAGATTTCGCTGTCATGGATCATGAAGGGGAGAGCGAAGCATTGGCGAATCTGGTCGAGGGTGGGCTGGAGCGCATAGGACTCCTTGATCTGCGGTATGATCACGGCGAAATCGTCATTGCCGATCCGCGCCAAAGTGGCGTCGCCGCGCATCTCGCTTTCCTGCAGGCGCCGAGCCACTTGGCGCAACAACTCGTCTCCGGCGGCATGGCCCATTGTCTCGATAACCAGCTTGAAACGGTCGATGTCGATCAGGATCACCGCCACCGTGTCGCCATTGCACTCGGCATGGGCGATGGCCTGATCCAGCCGGTCGATCGCCAGCATGCGGTTGGGCAGGCCGGTCAGGGCGTCGTAATTGTTCTGCCAGGCGATGCGCGCCTCATACTCCTTGTGAAGGGTGATGTCCTCATTGATCGAGACGAGATTGGTCAGCGTTCCGGCCTCGTCGCGGATGGCGAAGATCCGCGCAGCTTCCCAGTAACCACTGCCATCCTTGCGATGCCCTTGAGTGGTGCCGCGCCATTCCTGCCCGGCCTCGATCGTCGCGGTGATGGCCGCCCGCTCCTCGGCCTCGTAAGTCTCCACCCTCAGCTCGGCGGGGGTGCGGCCGATGGCTTCCTCGGCGGACAAGCCGGTCACCGCCATGAAGGCCTGGTTGACATAGTCGATGCGTCCCGCGCGGTCGGTGATCATCACCGAGACCGGGCTCTGGCGCACCACCGCCGAGACCTTGCGGACCTCATCGGTCAGCCATTGCGACAGGCCGGCCAGGGTCTTGTGGGCCTGACTGGCGGACAGCTGATTGTTCATGCGGGCGATGAATTCGACGGGGTCAACCGGTTTACTGAGGAAGTCGGTGGCCCCGACCTGCAGCGCCAGATAGCGCACATCCTTGTCCCCGGTCGAGGTGACCATCACCACCGGCACCAGGCTCCGTCTCCGGTCCTCGCGGAAGCTTTCGATGAAATGCACGCCGTCCATGCCCGGCATCTCGTAATCGACCACCACCAGGGCGACGTCATGGCTCAGGCAATAATCGAGCCCTTCTCTGGGATCGGTGAAGCCGATTGGCGAGCATGTCCCGATGGTGCGCAACAGATTGAGCATCTGGGTGAGGGCACTGATGCTGTCATCGACCACGACCGCCACCGGCACCGCCCCGGCGGAGGCCGGAGAGGGGGGCGAAGGGGAGGAGGGGGCGAGGGCGGTCGTCATGGCGGGGGTCAGAAGAACAGATCGTCGAGCGACGCAGCTTCCCCGGCCGGCGCGCTTGCAACGGAAGACCCGCGGCCGTCGAAGCGTTGGTGGATCAGTCTTTCGCTGTCCATCGTGTAGCGGCTTTCGACCAGGCGGCGCAGGGCGTCGAAATCCTCCTCGTCGAGCTCCGTTCCATCGTCCAGTTCAACGCCTATGCCGGCTACCGTTTCCGCGGCCTGCAGGCAGGCGTAGCGCAGTTGGTGGTGGAAGGCGATGTCGCCGGCGCTGCGGGACAGACGCTCGGCGACGGCCGGCGCTTCGCGGCGCAGATGGTCCATCGCTTCGCTCATCGCCGAGGAAAGCTGGCTGAGGCCGGCCATGCAGCCGGTCATGATGCGGGCCGGGCTGTCGGAGTCGTCGTGAGACTCGAGGGCGGTGTCCCGGTCGAGTTGACTGGCCATTTCCAGCGCCCGCTTCAACAAGTCGCCGATCGTCTTGGAACTGTCCTCGGTGCGCCGGCTGCAGGCGCGCAATTCCTGCGCGACCACGCCGAGCGCCTGGCCGGCATTGCCGAGTCTTCCACATTTGAGGGTGGCGTTAAGGCCCATCACCCGCATGTCGGCATCGATGGAGCGGATCGCCTTGAGGTCGGAACTCATCGCCACGAAACCCTGCGAGACCGTGCCGATCATGGTCCGCGTGCGGTCCTCGGCGGAATCATAGGCGTCGAGCAGGGTGACGGCGCGCGACACGTCGTTCTGAATCTCGGTCAGGAACAGGCCGCCGCCGCCATGGCTGCCGCCGAAGGCGTGGTCGGCTTCGCGCAATAAATCACCGGCGTCGCCCGACAGGCCGCGCAAATTGCCGGCCAGGGCGTCGATCTCGGCGACATAATCCTTGACCGCCTCCTCCAGTTGCACGCGCTGCAGCCGGCAAGTGGCGAGGGCGAGACGGCGGAAACGCTCGCTGTCCAGTTCGCTCAGCCAGCTTCCAGCCGGTTCGGCCAGGCCGCGCAGGGCGAGGCGGACATGCTCGATCCGCTGGCAGGTGATGTCGTTGATCTGCAATTCGCCGATGGTGCGGGCGATGCGGTCCGACACCTGGCGCGACTTGCTTTCGACCGCGTCGATCGAGTGGGCGGCGCGGCGGGCGCGGTCGACCATCAGGGCGATATTCTCATCGATGCGGGCACGGATGTGGCGCAGTTCGCCGGCCTCGTTGCGCAGGAAGGCTTCCTCGGCATTGACCGCGGTGGCGATGGAATTGCGCACCGCGCTCAGGCGCGCGACGGCCTGCTCGATCTGCTGGCCGGCCAGGATGCCGAGCCGGCCGATTTCCGCCGTGAAGACGGTGAAATCGACGCCGGCGGTGGCGACCAGCGCCGCCTGGATCTTGCCGTTGATGGCCAATGCGGTGATCTCGGCGACGATGCGGCGCAACATCTCCAGATTCCAGGAGATCTCGGTGGATTCGGCGGCCAGCCGGGTCAGCGCCTCGTCATGGCCCTGCGCGCCGGCATCGAGGTCGGCTATGCCGGAGACCGCCTGGTTGAGGGCGGTGACGGAGCGCAGCGCGTCGTCGCCGTGCAGCGTGCGCCCCAGCCTGGCCAGGACGTCGCCCATGACGGAAATGCTGCGCGCCGCATCGCCCAGCAGGGCGCCGACGGGCACGAATTCGCGCTCGGCCTGGGAGGTCAACTCACCCAGGCTGCGCTCGACCGTCTTGAGACCGGCCGCGTTCAATAGCGTTGATATTCGCTATCCTCCTGATCCATGTCGAGATTGAACCCGCCCGAAGCGGCGGCTTTCTTGGGCGCGGACTTGACCGGCGTCGCGGCGGGCTTGCGCGGAGCCGGTTTGGCGGCGGCACGGACAGGGGCCCGGCGCGGCGCGCCATGGCCGCCCTGCTCGATGGTGAAGTAGCCGATGGTCGATTGCAGCTGCTCGGCCTGGGAAGCAAGCTCGACCGAGGTGGCCGAGGTCTCTTCCGCGGCGGCGGCGTTCTGCTGGGTGACCTTGTCGAGCTGCTGGATGGCGAGATTGACCTGGCTCGCGCCGATATCCTGTTCCCGGCAGGCGGCGGTGATCTCCTCCACCAGCTCGGCGGTGCGCTGGATGTCGGGCACCAGCTTGGTCAGCATGTTGCCGGCATTGGCGGCGGCATCCACCGTTTGGCCGGACAGTCCGCTGATCTCTGTGGCGGCGGCCTGGCTGCGTTCGGCCAGCTTGCGCACCTCGGAAGCCACTACCGCGAAACCGCGGCCATGCTCGCCGGCGCGGGCCGCTTCGACGGCGGCGTTCAGCGCCAGCAGATCGGTCTGGCGGGCGATTTCCTGCACGATGACGATTTTCTCGGCGATGGTCTGCATCGCTTTCACCGCCTGGCGCACCGCGTCGCCCGAGGCCTGGGCGTCCAGGGCCGATTGACGCGCGATCTTCTCCGTAGTGGCGGCGTTCTCGGCATTCTGCTTGATGTTGGCGGCCATCTCCTCCATCGAGGCGCTGGCTTCCTCGGTGGCCGAGGCCTGCTCGTTGGCGCCCTGGCTCAGCGTGTCGGCCGAAGCCGACAGCTGCTCGGATCCCGCCGCGACATTGCCGGTGGCCGAGACGATGTCGTTGACCACAGTGCGCAGGCGCTCGAGCATCGCCTTCAGCGCATGGCCCAGCGTATCCTCGGGACAAAGCGGAACGATGTTCGGTGTGAGATCACCTTGCGCGATCGTGTCGGCGACGCCGGCGATCTCCAACTGGTTAGTGTTGATACTGTTCATGGCCCGGGCGATCTCTCCGACCTCGTCCTTGCGGCGCAGGCCGGGAATCTGCACGTCCATCTTGCGCTGCGCCATCAGCAGCATGGTCGCTACCGCCTCCGCGACCGGACGTGTGATCGACATGACGATGGCCAGAGCAAGGCCGATACCGAGTGCGGCGGCGATCACCAGGACGATGACGTTCTGCGTGCGGGTCGCGCTATAGGTCTCGCCGGATTTGACGAATTCGGCCTCGGCCATCTGTTCCTCGAACTTGCTCATCTCTTCGAGGGCCTTGTTGGCCTGGTTGAAGCTCTCGCGCCATTCGCCGGCGGCCAGCGCGGCCAGGCGCGAGCGATCGTTCGAAGCGACCATGCGCTCGGATGCATCGACCGTCGCGAAATAAGCCTGCATCGCCGTCGAGGTCGTATCGGCCAGGCGCTTGCCTTCCGGGGTGATCAGGGTGACGTTGAAATCCTGCCATTCGCGGGTAAGGCTGGCGCGGACCTCGCTGGTCAGCTTGGCGGCTTCCTGACGGATCTCGTCGGTAGGGGCCAGCATCAGCAACATGTTGTTGGACCGCACTCGGCCGAAATCGCGGGTGATGCCGTTGAGCATGACCACCGGCACGGTGCGATGCTGGTAGACGATTCCCAATTCGTCGCGGATCACCCCCATGCCGCGATCGCCCAGCCAGGCGACCAGGAACAGGGGGATCAGTAAAGCCCCCAGCAGGATGAACAGTCGCTCGCGGATCTTGATATTGGCGAACATCTTTTTTCTTCCCCTCACTCGGATGTTTGTGCCTCGCCCAGCAAGGGCACCTCGTCGCCGCTGAACAGGCGGGACAGGTCGAAGATGATGACGAAGGACTGCCCCCGGCGCCCCACGCCGCGGATGTAATCGGAGCGCCAGCGCATGCCGATATCGGGCGGCGGCTCGATGGCATGGTCGGCGAGATCGGTGACCTCGTAGACGCGGTCGGCCAGCAGACCCAGCACCACCGTGCGTCCCCCGACCTCGACGTCGAGCACCAGGATGCGACTCTGCTCGGTAGCGACCGTCGGCGACAGGCCCAATTTCACGCGCAGATCGACAACCGGCACCGCGCGGCGGCGCACATCGATCATGCCCAGCACATGGGCCGGGGCGTTGGGCAGGCGGACCACCGGCGCCAGATCGAGGATCTCGTGCACGCGACGGACCTCGACGGCGAAGACCTCCTCGCCGACGCCCAGCGTCACATATTGCTCAATAGCGCTGGAAATCGCCGTCTTCATTGTCCATCTCCAGGGTGAACCCTTTGCCGTTGGTGGCCCGCGCCGCCGGCTTGGCCTTGGCGGCGGGGGGAACTGCCTTGCGCGACGGTTTGGCGCGGGCAGGGGGCTGACGGGGCTGCAGGGGCTGAGCCCGCGTATCCAGTGTGAAGTAGCCGATGGTGGTCTGCAGCTGCTCGGCCTGAGAGGCGAGCTCGACCGAGGTGGCCGAGGTCTCTTCCGCGGCGGCGGCGTTCTGCTGGGTGACCTTGTCGAGCTGCTGGATGGCGAGATTGACCTGGGAGGCGCCGATATCCTGTTCTCGGCAGGCGGCGGTGATCTCCTCCACCAGTTCGGCGGTGCGCTGGATATCCGGCACCAGCTTGGTCAGCATGTTGCCGGCATTGGCGGCGGCGTCCACCGTTTGACTGGACAGTCCGCTGATCTCGGTGGCGGCGGCCTGGCTGCGTTCGGCCAGCTTGCGCACCTCGGAAGCCACCACCGCGAAACCACGGCCATGCTCGCCGGCGCGGGCGGCTTCGACGGCGGCGTTCAGCGCCAGCAGATCGGTCTGGCGGGCGATTTCCTGCACGATGACGATCTTCTCGGCGATGGTCTGCATGGCTTTCACCGCCTGGCGAACCGCGTCGCCCGAGGCCTGGGCGTCGGCGGACGACTGGCGGGCGATCTTCTCGGTGGCGGCGGCGTTTTCGGCATTCTGCTTGATGTTGGCGGCCATCTCCTCCATCGAGGCGCTGGCTTCCTCGGTGGCCGAGGCCTGTTCGTTGGCACCCTGGCTCAGCGTGTCGGCCGAGGCCGACAGCTGTTCTGAGCCCGCCGCGACATTCTGCGACGCCGCCATCAGATCGTGCACCACGGTGATCAGCGCATCGAGCATCGCCTTCATCGCCCGCGCCATGGTGCCGATCTCATCCTTGCGCTCATGGCCTTCGATCTCGACGGTGAGGTTGAGCTTGGCCATGGCCATCAGCGAGGCGACGATGATTGTGATCGGCTTGGTGATCGATTGGATGATCAGCACGGCCAGGATAATGCCGGCGATCAGGGCGACCGCCGCCAGGGCCAGATTCTGCGTCCGCGTCGCGGTATATTGCTCGCCGGCGCTCTTATATTCCTCGTCGGCCATGCGGGCCTGGTACTGAACCACCTCGTTGAGGGCTTTGGTGGCCTGCAGGAAGGAATCGCGCCATTCGGTGGCCATCAGTTGGGGCAGGCGGGATTTGTCGGCGGTGCCGGCCATGCGTTCGCTGGTATCGACCGTGCCCAGATAGCTCTGGATCGCGGCCCAGGCGGCATCGGCCAGGCGCCTGCCTTCGGGAGTGACGATGGTGGCATGGTAGTCCTGCCAGTCATGCTGCAGCGCGTCGCGCGCTTCCTTGCCGAATTTGAGGGCTTCCTGGCGGACTTCGTCGGTGGGCGCCGCCATGAGCAGCACGCTGTTGGTCCGGACCCGGCCGAAAGCGTCGGTGACGCCGTTCAGCGTCACCAGCGGCAGGGTGCGGTGCTCATAGACGACGCCCAGCCTCTCCTGGATCAGGTTCATGCCCCGGTCGCCGAAATAGGTGATCAACAGCATCGGCAGCGTCAGGGCCAGCAGCAGCATGACCAAACGGTCGCGAATCTTCATATTGCCGAACATCGATCGGGTCCTTCTGCTACGAGGCCTGTCGCTGGCCTTCGCGGGATTGGCTGAAATCGAGCAGACGCGGCACATCGAGGATCAGCGCGACGGAGCCGTCGCCCAGGATGGTGGCGCCCGAGAAAGTCGGAATATCCGCATGGAGTTTGGACAGCGATTTGATCACCGTCTGATGGCCGCCGATGATCTGGTCGACCACCACGCCGAAGCGGAAATCCCCCGAGGACACCACCACCACCTTGGGATAGGGGGTGACGGGACCGCGCAGGTCGAACAGGGTGCGCAGACGAACGAAGGGCACCAGATCGCCGCGGATATTGAGGAAATCACGGCCCGTGGAGCGGGCGTCGTCCTCGGGCGACAATTCGATACATTCCTCGACCGCGGATAGAGGCAGGACATAACGCTCGCCGGCCACGCGCACCAGCAGGCCCTCGATGATGGCGAGCGTCAGGGGCAGGCGCAGGGTGAAGGTGGCGCCCTCGCCCGGGCGGCTCTGGATGTCGATGGTGCCGCGGAGAGCATCGATCATGCGCTTGACCACATCCATGCCGACGCCGCGGCCCGACACGCTGGTGATCTTTTGCGCCGTCGAGAAGCCAGGATGGAAGATAAGCTGGAACAGTTCGGTGTCGGACAATTCCTGGTCGGGCGCGACCAGCCCGGTCTCCTCGGCCTTGGCGCGGATGCGGGCGCGATCCAGCCCCTTGCCGTCATCCTTGATGCTGATCAGCACCTGGGCGCCGGAATGCACCGCCGACAGATGGACCGTACCTTCGCGCGGCTTGCCGTTCATCTCGCGCTGCTGCGCGTCGGCCTCTATGCCGTGATCGATCGAATTGCGGATCAGATGGACCAGCGGATCGTGCAGCCGCTCGATCACCGTCTTGTCGATCTCGGTCTCCTCGCCCGACCAGGTCAGCTGGATCTGCTTGCCGAGCTCGTTGGACAGATCGCGCACCAGGCGGCGGAATTTCCCGAACAAGGTGCCGATCGGCACCATGCGGATGCCCATCGAGACGTCGCGCAGATGGCCCGAAAGCCGCTCGATTTCCTCGACGATCGATTTCAGCGACAGATCGCCGCTCTTGTCGGCCAGCTGCCGCAGCCGCGCCTGGGCGATCACAAGCTCGCCGACCTGGTCCATCAGCTCGTCGAGCTTCTCGGCCTGCACCTTGATGACGCCGCCATCCTTGCCGGCGGCGCGGTCCTGCTCGGTCTTGAGATGGCCCTGTTCGGCCAGGGCGGCGCGCAGTTTATCGGAGGAGAGGTGGCCTTCCTTGACCAGCAGATCGCCCAGCTTTTCCTGGCCTTCGACGATGCTTTGCACCATTTCGGGCGAGACCATGCCGCGCTCGATCAGGATCTCGCCCAGTTTCTTGGGTTCGACCTCGACCTCCTCGACGCGCAGCTCCATATCGTCGAGGACGAAGATGAAGACGTCGTCGATGGCGCTGCGCGGCTTGTCGGTGGTCAGCAGCGAGTCCCACTGCAGATAGCAGGAGAAGGGATCGATCTCTTCGATCGGCGGAACCGCGTCGGTGACCGCCACCAGCGAGCAATCGCCCAATTCGCGCAACTCGTCGAGCAGCAGCAGCGGATTGCCGCCCGTCATCAGCGCGTCGGCTGCCAGCTTGATATGAATGCGGTATGTGGTGCGCTTGATCTCGGGTTTGGGCGCGGGGGCGGCGTGCGCGGCTGGGGTGGATGATGCGGGGCCCAGATCGCCACCGACCAGACGGGCGAGATCCTCGAGGATCAGCTCGCCGCGCACCGGATCGGCGCCGTCGGGATCGTCGATCAGGGCGCGCATATGGTCGCGCGCGGCCAGGGCGATATTGACCAGCTCGGGGCTGGCCGCCAGCGCGCCCTTGCGCACCAGGTCGAAAGCGTTCTCGACATGATGGGTGAAGGCGGCGGCGCGGTCGAAGCCGAACATCGCGCCCGAGCCCTTGATGGTGTGGAGCGCGCGGAAGGCGGTGTCGATCAGCTCCTTGTTGGAGGGATCGTCCTCGATATCGAGCAGGGCGGCCTCGAGCTGCTCGAACAGATCGTTGGCTTCGATGCGGAATGTCTCGACGGGATCCTGCGTGTCGCTCATGCGGCGGCTCCCTCGAACCAGAACAGATGCTCGCCCTCGGGCCGGATGCCGGCGCGGTCGAGCGCGGCCAGCAACGGACCGCGCGCGGTCGCGGTGAGGGTGAAACTCTTGCCGTCGCGCTGCGCGCTGCGCCGCCCGGCGATCACTACTTGCAGGAAAGTGAGGTCCGCCTCCTCGATCTCCTCGCAATCGAGGATGAGGGCGGAATAGTCATTCAGCGCCTGACGCAAGATTTGCGTGGCATCTTCCGATTCGCGGATTGTTTGCGATCCCGAAAACTTAACGATGAATGCCATGCACCTACCCCTTTTAGCGAGTGGCGCGAGTAAGATAGGGATTCTTTCTGCGGTTGTATATTAAGTTTTTCTCGAGTTTGCCTTGCGAGAAATTACCGCTTATTTTAGATAACTTATTCTAAGCGTAGAAAATATAAAAAATAATAACTGAAATATTTCGAGCTCCTAAAAAAAATTGTATCTCGACATGTATTTTCTAATGGATGGAAAATGTAACCTATTAACACTCGTTATGGTGAGGTTTTTCAACTATTCATGGGCGTGATTTACTTTTCCATCGATGCGGCGGATTTCCGTTGCCAGCAAATCGAGCGGCAAAATCCGTTCGGCCGCCCCGAGCGCGATCGCTTCCTTGGGCATGCCGAACACGACGCAGGTTTCCTCGTTCTGCGCCACGGTGGCGGCGCCGGCCTGGCGCATCTCCAGCAACCCCTTGGCGCCATCGTCGCCCATGCCGGTCATGATGATACCCAGCGCATTAGAGCCGGCGAAGCGCGCCGCCGAGCGGAACAATACATCCACGCTGGGCCGGTGCCGCGACACCAGCGGGCCTTCCTGCACCGAAACGTGGTAGCGGGCGCCGCTCCGCTGCAGCATTGTATGCTTGTTGCCGGGCGCGATCAGCACATGGCCGCGCAGCACCGGATCGCCATCCTCCGCTTCCTTGACCGTGACCTTGGACAAGCTGTCCAGGCGCTTGGCGAAGCTGGCGGTAAACAATTCCGGCATATGCTGCACCACCACTATGCCGGGACTGTCGGCGGGCAGGGCCTCGATCACCACCCGCAAGCTTTCCGTGCCGCCGGTCGAGGCGCCGATACAGACGATTTTTTCCGTGGTGCGGGCCATGGCCCGCGAGGCCGGCGAGGGCGGCGGCATGATGACGTCGGCCGAAAATTTCTGCGGCACGGCCATCCGCGGCGGCAGTTTCTTCAGCTGCGCATGGGCGGCTGCTTTCACCGACTCCCGAATGGCCACTGCGGAGTCCTCGATGAATTGCCGCGTGCCCATCTTGGGTTTCAGGATGATGTCGACAGCGCCGGCCTCGAGCGCCTGCATCAGGGTTTGCGTGCCTTCCTCGGTCAGGGACGAGCACATCACCACCGGAATCGGCCGTTGGCTCATGATCTTGCGCAGGAACGAGATGCCATCCATGCGCGGCATCTCGACATCCAGCGTGATGACGTCGGGGACCTCGTTCTGGATGATTTTCGCGGCGGCATAAGGGTCGCCGGCGGTGGCGATCACCTTGATGGCGGGGTCGCCGTCCAGCACATCCTTCAGCGCCTGGCGGACGCTGGCCGAGTCGTCAACGATGAGAACGCGGACCGGCATCTCAGATCCGCCGGAAAATGGCGTCGCCCAGCCATTCTAATGGATGCTCTTTGCCCGCCAGACTTTCGGCGTGGCCGAGGAACAGATAGCCGCCGGGGCGAAGATGGCGGCAGAGGCGCGCCACGACCGCTTCCTGGGTCGGCTTGTCGAAATAGATCAACAGGTTGCGGCAGAAGATGGCGTCGAAATCCTTGTCCACCGGATAATGCTTATCCATCAGATTGAGATGCAGGAGTTTGACGGTGCGGCGCAATTCCGGACCGATGCGGACCAGTTTCTTGCTCTTGTCGCGCGAACGCAGCAGATAGCGTTTGCGCACCTCATGGGGCACCGGTTCGATCATCTCCTCGGAAAAGACGGCGCGCGCCGCCTTGTCCAGCACGGCGGTCGAGATGTCTGAGGCCAGGATGGAGAATTCCCACACCCCCGGGATCGTGGCGGCGAAATCGGCCAGCACCATCGCCAGCGTGTAGGGTTCGGCGCCGATCGAGCAGGGGGCGCTCCAGATCTTGTAGGGCCGGCGAGTACCCGCGCCCTCCGCGGTGGCTTCCGGCAGGCAACGCTCGGTCAGATAGGTGAAATGGGTGGGTTCGCGATAGAAATCGGTCTTGTTGGTGGTGACGGCGTCGATCAGATGCACCGCTTCGGCGTCGA
>Ga0302311_10002679_pt1 | contig 19989 bp, 15 predicted proteins | sample III_Palsa_N1_3_FD_200449 | JGI IMG/M metagenome (GOLD analysis project Ga0302311, IMG submission 200449) | Peat permafrost microbial communities from Stordalen Mire near Abisko, Sweden - III_Palsa_N1_3 | ecosystem: Environmental > Terrestrial > Soil > Palsa > Peat permafrost | place: Sweden... | reverse complement strand
GTCCCGACGCCCGACGGTGTGAAAGAGCCCTTGAACCGCCGGTCCACCATCTCGATCAACTTCTGATCAAGACGGAACCTAGGTTCAGATAAGACGAAGAGCCCGGCCTAGCGCCGGGCTCTTTTTTGTCGGCGGCTAATGAGTCGATTGAAGGCCGCCCCAGGACAGCCCGAATGTTCCCTAGTCGGTCACCAGCCCATGCAGCAGGCTGTCCAACATCGCGGCGGCCAGTTCGTCCGCCGACTGCCATTCGAAGGTCGGGCGGGTGATCCTCAGCGCCACGAGACCATGACAGGCCATCCAAAGCATCTGGGTGGCCGTCCGCGCGTCGCCGTAACGAAGCCGCCCTTCCCCCGCTAATTCCGTGACCACGCTCTCAAACCGCTCATAGGTCTGTGAGCCCAGATCGCCGACGAGCTCGGTGGGTCCGGTCGCCGCCTCGTCCTCGGTATTGCAGAATACCAAGCGGTAGGCGTTCGGGTTCTGAAGGCCAAAATCCATATAGGCCTGAAGCATCATCCGCACGCGGGCGACGGCGTCGATCGGCTGGCGCGAGATCTCGGTATTGTTGGCCAACATGATGGCCATGGCGCCCTGGCAGATCTCCCTGAGGATCTGATCCTTGTCGCGGAAATGCATGTAGAGCGCAGTCGAGGACACGCCGACTTCGTCGGCGATCTTGCGGATCGTCGCGCCCTCATGGCCATCGCGGACGAAGATCGCCTCGGCGGCGCGCAGAATCTCTGCCCGGCGTAGGTGGCCGTCGCCCTTGGCCTTGCGGGCCGAACGAGGCTTTTCCAAAACACCGGGTGCGGACGAATCCCCCCGGCGATGAACGCGCTGATCTATCAAAATCCACCCTGCGCAGTTACGCGACCCCTATCCTTTGCTTTTCGTTGCGGAAGCCGCGCCGGTCAAGGACTCTGGACGTCGCGGGGCCAATCCGCGTAAGCCGCGCACATGACTGCGCCTTCAAAACCCGTCATCGCCCCTGGCCCGATCGTCATGCGCACGAGCGGCTGGTCCGACTATGGCCTGATCGACAGCGGCGATGGCAAGAAGCTGGAACGCTGCGGCCCCTATCGGCTGGTTCGGCCCGAACCCCAGTGTCTTTGGTCGCCGCGCCTGGACGCGGACGCCTGGGCCGCGGCCGACGCCGTGTTCGACCCCACCGACGAGGACGAGGCCGGCCACTGGCGGTTTCGCACTAAGCCCAGAGACTCCTGGCCGATGAGCTGGGAGGGGGTCGGGTTTCACGGCCGTCTCACCGCCTTTCGCCATCTGGCGGTCTTTCCGGAGCAGGCGGCCAACTGGGCGTGGCTGAAGGAGCATCTGCAGTCCGGCGCAAGCGGCGCGCGGGTGCTGAACCTGTTCGGCTACACCGGCGTCGCCAGCCTTGTCTGCGCCGATGCGGGGGCGGCGGTCACCCATGTGGACGCATCCAAGAAGGCGATCGGCTGGGCGCGAGAAAACGCCGAACTCTCCAAGCTGAACGACCGGCCAATACGCTGGATCTGCGAAGACGCACGCCGCTATGTGCAGCGCGAGGTGCGCCGGGGTTCGAAATACGAAGGCGTCATTCTCGATCCGCCCAAATACGGGCGCGGGCCCACCGGCGAAGTCTGGCGGCTGTTCGAGGATCTGCCCGAACTGCTCAGACAATGCGTCAGCCTCCTGTCCGACGACGCGTCCTTCCTGCTGCTCAACGGTTATGCCGAACGGATCTCCGGCCTGTCGCTCGCCGGTCTGATGGCCGATGCAATGGCGGGGCGAGGCGGCCAGATCGACTGGGGCGAGTTGGCGCTGATGGAGGACGCCGGCGATCGCGGCGTCGGCCTGTCCTTCTTCGCACGCTGGAGCGCTTGATGAGCTCCAGGCAGATCACCTCGCTGACCAATCCGACGGTCAAGGCCGTGCGGGCGCTGCATCTGCGTAAGGAGCGGGAGGAAAGCGGCCTCTTTCTCGCCGAAGGCCTGAAGCTGGTCATCGAGGCTATGGACCTGGGGCGTACGCCGCGCATCCTGATGTTCGGCCCTGAGGCGACCAGCCACCCGCTCCTGCGCCGCGCCGTCGAGGCGACCCAGGCCGCTGGCGGCGAGGTGATCGAAGTCAGCCGCGACATCCTGGAAAAAGTCTCGCGCCGCGACAACCCGCAGGCCGTGGTCGCGGTATTTCCGCAGGTCTTCACGTCCCTCAGCGATCTGACGCCGTCCGACGCTCCCTGCTGGGTCGCCCTGCAGGCGGTGCGCGATCCCGGCAACCTCGGAACCATTGTGCGCACTGCCGATTCCGCCGGCTGCGGCGGCGTGATCCTGGTCGGCGACTGCTGCGACCCCTATTCGGTCGAGGCGGTCCGCGCGACCATGGGCTCGATCTTCGCGGTCCCCTTGGTCAAGGCTGGCGTGGCGGAGTTCATCGCCTGGCGTGAGACTTGGCCCGGCTCGGTCGTGGGCACCCTGCTCACCGCGACCAACGGCTATCGGGACGCGCCCTACCGCGCGCCCACCTTGATCCTGATGGGTAACGAGCAGGCGGGCCTGCCGCCTGAGCTAGCGGCGGTCTGCGATGTGAACGTGAAGATCCCGATGCGCGGCCGGGCCGACAGCCTGAACCTGTCGGTGGCCACCGGGATCATGATCTATGCGGTGACAGGCTGACACTCAGGTCCCCCGCGGCTTGACCCGCGTCGTCGGCGGCGCGGCGGCGGGATCCTCCGGCCAAGGATGCCGGGGATAGCGCCCGCGCATATCCTTGCGCACATCGGTCCAGGAGCCCTTCCAGAATCCGGGCAGGTCTTTCGTGGTCTGAATCGGCCTGCGCGCCGGTGACAGCAAGGCCAAGGTCAGCGGGACGCGCCCGCCAGCGACACTCGGATGAGCATTCAGTCCGAACAGCTCCTGCACCCGGATCTCGATGCGAGGACCGCCTTCAGCCGCATAGTCGATGGCCGCGCGCGTGCCGGTCGGCGCAGCCCAAACTTCGGGCGCTTCGACGTCCAGGCGGGCTTGGGCGTCCCAAGGGATCATCGCCCTCAGCGCCGCATGAAGATCGCCGGGGTTGATCTGGGTAACGCGGGATTTGCCCGTGAGCGCGGGCGCCAACCAATCTTCGAGGCCATCGGCCAGCGCCTCGTCCGACAAATCGGGCCAATCACCGCCAAGGGAACGCAGGAAGTCCACACGGGCGCGGAGCCGGTCCGACGCCTCGCCCCACGGCAGGCTGGCCAATCCCTGCGCGCGAACATTGGCCAACAGCGCCGCCTCGATCATCGCCGGGTCAGGATTGTCGAGCCGTCGGCGATCAATCACGATCCGTCCAAGGCGCCGGATGCGCTGGGCGAGGATACGGCCTGCTTCGTCGGTTTCGATCTCGTCCTGGACCGTAATGCGACCGGCGAAGGCGCTCAGCAGTGAGGTCTCGTCCAATCGCGCAGCCGACAGGATGCGGTCGCGGGTCCCGCCGCCGCCAAGCTCCGCCACCGCCAGCCATGGCTCACGGGCAAGGTGGTCGGCCGGGTCGACATAGGCGCCGCGGCCATTGGCGAGTTGGAATTCCCCCGGCCCGCCCCTCGCCTTGGCGATCCGCTCGGGGAAGGCTTCCGCCAGCAGAAGACCGTCGTCCAACGTCGGCCCATCGCTCCGCAGGCCGCGCGCCCATCGCGTCGCCAACGATCGAGCGTCCTTGGCGCGGGGTCCGGTATCGCGCATCCAGCGGGTCATGCGATCCGACAGGTCCGCTGACGGCCCGCCCAACCCTTGCTCGCCCAGCAGCACAGCCAGGCCAGCGGCGCGGTTGGCGGCGCCATGCTCGGCGCCGCGCAGCACCATGTGAGCCAGACGAGGCGCCAACGGCAGGCTCGCCATCGCCTTGCCATGGGTCGTGAGGTCGCCATGCCCGTCCAGCGCCCCCAGCTGCACCAGCAGTCCCCGCGCCTCTCGCATGGCGGCTACCGGCGGCGGATCGAGAAAAACCAGCGCGCCTGCATCCTTGGCGCCCCACTGGGCCAGATCCAACGCCAGCCGCGACAGGTCCGTTTCGAGGATTTCCGGGCGCGCAAACGGGGTGAGCGCGCGGGTCTCCGCCTCATCCCAGAGGCGGTAGCAGACGCCAGGCGCGGTGCGGCCCGCGCGCCCCTGGCGCTGGTCCGCCGAAGCCCTGGAAACCCGAACGGTCTCAAGCCGCGTCAGCCCTCGCGCGGGGTCATAGCGGGGAACACGAGCCAGGCCGCAGTCGACCACCACGCGGACGCCCTGGATGGTCAGGCTGCTCTCGGCGATGGCGGTCGCCAGCACGACCTTGCGCCGCCCGGGCGGAGCCGGCGCGATGGCGCGGTCCTGGGCAGAGGGTTCGAGCGCTCCATAGAGGGGTTCGACGTCCACGGCCGGGTCGCGCAGCCGTTCGACCAACCGCTCTCGGGTGCGCAGAATCTCGCCCTGCCCCGGCAGAAACACCAGCAGATCGCCGCCGGTCTCGGCCAAGGCCGAGAGCACCACGCGAGCCATATGGTCCTCGAGCCGCAAGGCCGCGTTTCGGCCCACATAGCGCGTCTCCACCGGATACTGCCGCCCAAGGCTCTCGATGACCGGACAATCGCCCAGCGCGGCGGCGACCCGCGCGCCGTCGAGCGTCGCGGACATGACCAGCAGACGCAGATCGTCGCGCAGCACCGACTGGCTATCGCAAGCCAGGGCGAGGCCAAGGTCGGCGTCGAGGCTTCGCTCATGAAACTCGTCGAACAGGACGGCGCTGACGCCTTCCAGCGCCGGGTCGTCCAGGATCATGCGGGTGAAGACGCCTTCGGTGACCACCTCGATCCGCGTCCGCGCAGAGATTCGCGACTGCAGCCGGACGCGAAAACCGACGCGCTCGCCAACAGACTCGCCGAGGGTCGCAGCCATGCGAGCGGCGGCGGCGCGCGCCGCAAGGCGCCGAGGCTCCAAGACGATGATCTTGCCCGTGACCCAGGGCTGTTCAAGCAGAACGAGTGGCGTGACCGTGGTCTTGCCGGCGCCCGGTGGCGCCACGAGCACCGCACGCGCGCCGAGGTTCAGCGCGTCGGTCAGCGCCGGTAGCGCGTCATGAATGGGCAGAGTCGTCATGCCGGTCGGTAATAGCTTGAAACCGGCGAGACGCCCCCGTGCCTTGATCAAACCGGCGCGAGGGCGACTCTGGGTGAGTTCAGCCTTCCGGCAGCGTCATCGGCTCCGGCTCGTGGCCGCCCACCGCGATGCCGCGGCCCAGCATGGAATGGGACCGACCGTAGGCAAAATAGCCGATGATGCCGATGGCGAGGTAGATCAGGAAGAAGTTTCGGGTCGCCGTCGTCGCCATCAGACTCATCAGCAGGAAGAGACACATGAGGGCGCCCAAGCCTCCGGTCAGCATGACGAAAGGCGTCCTGAACGGACGGACCAGACCGGGATTGGCGAAGCGCAGATAGATCACCGTCACGCAGACGATGGCGAAGGCCGCCAGGGAGCCGACATTGGACAAGTCGGATAAGGCGTCCAACGACCGGAACCCGGCAAATCCGGAGGCCAGCAAGCCGACGATGATGGTGTTGACCCACGGCGTCTTGAACTTGGCGTGCACCCGCGCCAACGACGCCGGCAACAGGCCGTCACGGGACATGGTGTAGAAGATGCGCGTCTGTCCATACAGCAACACCAGCATCACACTGGACAGGCCGCAGATGGCGCCGATCTTCACCAGGATGGCGAACTTGGGCATGCCGATGTGATTGACCGCCACGGCGATGGGCGCGGGATTGTCGAGCATCTGATAGGGCACGATGCCAACCAGCACCGCCGAGGTGGCGATATAGAGAACGGTGCAGATCGCCAGCGCGCCCAGGATGCCGACCGGCATGTCCTTGGCGGGGTTGCGGGCCTCGGCGCCGGCGGTGGAGACCGCCTCGAAACCCAGGTAGGCGAAGAAGATCACCGCCGCGCCGTGGATGACGCCGCCGATGCCATATTTGACGGAGTTGTCACCGGTGATGACCGCCCAGCCCGCCCTGCCAATCTGATGGGCGATATCCATCGGCGTGCCCGGCGGCGGCGCGGGGACCTGGGCCGGCACCAGGGGATGCCAGAGCGCCGGATGCACAAACCGCGAGCCGATGGCGATGAAGGCGATGACCACGGAAAGCTTGATGAAGACGACGATGTTGTTGACCGTCGCCGATTCCGAGACGCCCAGCACCAGCAGGCTGGTGACCAGACCGATGATGGCGATGGCCGGAAGATTGACCAGGCCATGAGCGATGACGACCCCCGCGGCGTCCTTGACGTCCACACCCGGCGCAGCCGTCAGGATTGGAGGAATAACGACGTGCCACCCCCCTATATGGATGTCCTGCATCAGGCTGACGAAATAGCCGGACCAGCCCACCGCGACCACGGACGCCGCAAGGCCGTACTCCAGCAGCAAGAGCAATCCCATGATCCAGGCGACGACCTCGCCCATGGACGTATAGGTGTAGGAGTAGGCCGAACCGGACACCGGCAGGGCCGAGGCCAGCTCGGCGTAGCAAAGCGCCACCAGGGCACAGAGCACGCCGGTGATGATGAACGAAACCATGATGCCGGGGCCGGCGAACTGAGCCGCCGCGCGGCCAGTCAGCACGAAAATCCCCGTGCCGATCACGCAACCAATACCGAGTAGCACAAGGTTCAGGGCGCCGAGCGACCGCTTCAGCTCACTACCGGCGTTTTCCGACTGAATCAACGCGACCGATTTGCGACGGAAAATCCCCGACGGGCCCCGATTGGGACCCAACGCCACATTCGCCATACGGCTCTCCCCGACACGACCCGGCGCAAATTTCGCCAAGACTTTCAACTAAGCTAGCCGTGCAGCGCGGTTTGCACAACGGCGCGCACGGCAGGGGGCGGACCGTGTGCGGATTGGCCCCAAACGCCTAGTCTCCTCACCGCCCCAGTTTGAATTTGGGCGGCGCGCGCCTAGTTTAGGAGCGGTCGGCGCACACCGCGCCATCAATCCAGTCGACGGACTGATCGCCAGGAAACTGTTGTGGATACTTCAGAGGCCGAAGGACCGCCGATCCGCGCGATGATCGCACCGGTGACGCCCCTGCAGCAGAACTGCACCATCGTCTGGTGCACCAAGACCAAGAAGGCCGCCGTGATCGATCCCGGCGGCGAGGTCGAACGCCTGCTCGCCGCGATCGAAGGCCAGGGCCTGACCGTCGAGAAGATCTGGATTACCCATGGCCACATGGATCACGCCGGCGGCACGGCGGCGCTGAAAGCCGCCACCGGCGCGCCGATCGAAGGCCCCCACCCCGACGACAAGTTCTGGATCGACGGCATCGAGGAAGCCGGCAAACGCTATGGCGTGCCCGGCGCCAAGGTGTTCACGCCTGACCGGTGGCTGGGCGATGGCGATATTGTCACGCTGGGCGAGACCGAGTTCGAAGTGTTTCATTGCCCCGGCCATACCCCCGGCCACGTGGTCTTCTTTCACCGCCAGGCCCGCTTCGCCCAGGTCGGCGACGTGCTGTTCCAGGGCTCGGTCGGCCGCTCGGACTTTCCGCAGGGCAATCACCAGCAGCTGGTCGAGTCCATCACCGGCAAGCTCTGGCCGCTGGGCGAGGACGTGGCCTTTATCCCAGGCCACGGCCCGATGTCGACGTTTGGCCGCGAGCGGAAGACCAACCCGTTTGTGTCGGACGAGGCGCTGGCGGACTGAAGCACCAAACCTTCCCCGCTTGTCGGGGAAGGTTTGCTACAGCGCCATGATTTCAATCAGCCGTTCGCCTGCAACGTCGTGCTCGCTCTCAACATCGCCACCATTCAGCTCCACCTGCCGCCGCTCCGAACTCGGAAACACGAGCGTCAGCCGCCGATTCGTCGCCAGCGGCCCCGACACGCTCACAGACAGCGTGATCCCTCGCTCATTCGCCTCACCCTCGATGCGCCAGGCGGCGGAAGGCCCGTCGATGTTTGTCCCATCGTCCTCGATCCACTCGCCGCCGATCCTGCCGGCGCTCGGCGCCGCCACGCGGACACCGCGTTCGAAGGCAGCCGAATTGAAGTGGGCCTGCGCCAAATTCAACGGCAGGGCCGCGCCGGCGCGCAGCAGCATCGGCGGCCGATCCAGCGGGCAGTCCAGCCGCACGGTCTCGCCACCGGCGTAGCGGCGACCGGTCCAATAATCTTCCCAGTCCGCGCCGCGTGGCAGAACGATCTCGACGGCCTCGGCGCACTCATCGACCGCCGGCGCGGCCAACAACGCATCGCCCAGCATGAAAACATCCTGCTCCGCCCAGCAGGCGGGATCGTCGGGAAAGGTCAGGAATAGCGGGCGCACCGCCGGCGCGTAGTCCTCGGCATAGCGCCGCAGGCATTCTTTCAGATAGGGCGTCAGCCGATGGCGCAGGCCCAGCAGGGCGCGCACGGTCGGAACCGCTTGCAGGTACATCCAGGGCTCGTTGGCGCTGCCGTCGCCGTTCCAGGAGTGGATACTGAATCGGGGCAGCAGCACACCTGACGCGATCCAGCGGAGGAAGAGCTCTACGTCCGGCTTTGGCCCCGCAAACCCGCCAACGTCGTGGCCGAAGTTGGAGACGCCGCTGAGCGACAGACCGAGCCCCATCCGCAGGTTCCAGCGCAGGGTCTTCCAGGCCGTGGTGTTGTCCCCCGACCAGGTTTGGGCGTAGCGATGCATGCCCACCGCGCCAGATCGGGTCACCACCATCGGCCGCTCGTTCGGCGCATGGGCGAGTTGGGCTTCGCGGGAGGCCCGCATCATCAGCAGCGGTTGCAACGCCTTGCATTCGGCTGCCGCGCGGGGCTGGCCAAAGCCGGCGATGCGCGCGCGGGGGCTGGCGATCTCGTACTCGTTGTTGTCGTTCCAGGTCGCCGCGACGCCGTGATCCAGCAGACTTTCCTTGACCCGCGCCTTCCACCAGGCCGGCGCGTCCGGGTTGGTGAAATCGATATAGGCGCCGACCTCATCCCAGAACTGCACCCAGTGCGGCGCCCCGTCAGGCTCACAGATCAGCAGGCCCTTGGCGTGCGCCTCCTGGAACCTGGGATGGTCGCGGAGCAGGCAGGGTTTGATGTTGGCGCAGAGCCTGACGCCCTTGGCCGCATAGTCGGCGACGAAGCCCGACGGGTCAGGGAATTTGTCCCGGTTCCAGTTGAACACATACCGCTTATCGCCGATCGAGGTGTAGCCGGACGACAGATGGAAGCTTTCGCACGGAATGTCGTGCTTGGCGCAGAGCCGCAAGAACTCACCCATCTGGGCCTGGGCGTCCGGGGCGTCGGTATAGGCCATGGTCGAGCCGGAATAGGCCATCGCCCAGTCTGGCAGACGCGCGGGCTTGCCGGTCAGCCAGGTGAGGCGCCGGGTGACATCCAGGGGCGCTGGGCCGGCGATGACATAGTAGTCGAGGTCGCCATGATCGGCCACGAAGCTGCGGTAGAGGCCGTGGTAGTTGTCGCGCTCGCAACCGAAGTCGAATTCGCAGTCCGACAGGGTGTCGTAGAACAGGCCGAACGCCGCGCCCTCGCTCGTATGCGTTATGTAGAACGGGATATGTTTGTAGAGCGGGTCCGACGTCTCGGCGTCGTAGCCCATGGCGTCGAGATTGGTCAGACGGAAGCGGCGGCCTGCCCGGTTCATCGGGCCCGACCGCTCGCCCAGGCCGTAATAGGCGTCGGCCGCCATCGCCTTCAGATAATGGCGGGGCCGGCCGTCCCACCAGCCAAAATCATAGGCCTGGGTTGGCCGGTCGGCGGCGATGGGGCGCCAATCATCTCCAACCCGCATCGACCAGCGGCAGCGCAGATTGCGCCAGGTGAGGTCCAGCCGCAGCCGGGTAGTGGTTAGAGCCAGCCCATGGTCGTGGGCTTCGAGTTCGTAGGGCGCCTGGCTGAAGCCTTCGAGATCGAACCGGTCGCGGCCATCGTCGGCGACATCGGTTTGCCCCGGGGCGATGGCCCAGGTGCGCGGGAAATGCACCTGGCCATCGGGCAAGACCATCACCCGGATGATGTCGGGCTCCAGCACGAAGATGTGGGCAGTCTCGCCGCCCGCCGCCCTCAGGATGATATGTGCGCCGTCATGTTCGGCAAGGCTGAAGACGGGCGGGTCGGCGAGCGTGGCCATCAGGCGATGGCCTGCAGCACGGGCCGAGGCCCCGAACTGGCCGCGATCAAGATCGCCGCGCCGAGGATATCGAACACCGCCAGGCAGGCGAAAAGCCAGCCGAAGCCGATGGTGTCGGACAAAGCACCCACCGCCAGCGAGAACAGCAGTCCGCCGGTCCAGCCCGCCATCCCGACCAGGCCGTTGGCGCCGGCGCGGGTCTCGGCGGGGAAGACGTCGACGGTCAGGGTGTTGATCAGGCCGGAGATCATCTGGTGCGCAAACCCGCCGACGCAGAATAGGGCGATGGCCCAATAGGCGTCGCGCACAAGGCCAATGCAACCGGGCGCGATCATCAGAAGAGCGCCCAGGACGATGCCAGCGACGCGGGAGCGGACAAGGCCGGCGCCGAACCGCCTCATCAGCCAGGGAGAAAGGTAGCCGCCAAGCACCCCGCCCAGATCGGCGGCCAGGAACGGCAGCCAGGCGAACAGGGCGATGGACCTCAGGTCCATGTGCCGGACTTGGAACAGATAGAGCGGGACCCAGAAGCTGAAGGTCTGCCAGGTCGGCTCGGCGAGAAAACGCGGCAGGGCGATGGACCAGAAGGCCGGGCGGCGAACGATGACGCCCATCTCCTTGATCGCTATCCGGCTCGCCCTCGGCGCCGGCGCGTCTTCGGGCGAACGATAGACCAGCCACCACAATGCGGCCCAGGCGAACCCCGCCGCGCCAGTCGCCACGAAAGCCGCGCGCCAGCCGAAGGCCAGGGACAGGCCGATCACCACCGGCGGCGCCAGCAGGGCGCCGATCGAGGTGCCGGCGTTGAACCAGCCGACGCCCACCGATCTCTGTTCGACCGCAAACCATTCGCCGACCACCTTGACCCCGGCAGGGATCGCCGCCGCCTCGCTGAACCCCAGGGCGGCGCGCCAGCCGGCCAGGCTGAGCCAACTGTTGGCCGTCCCGTGCATCATTCCGGCCGCCGACCACAGCGCCGCGAACAGGGCGTAGCCCAGCCGCAGGCCCACCAGATCGATGATCAGGCCGCAAACCGGCTGCATCAGGGTGTAGGCGAGCTGGAAGGCGCCGACGACGTAGGAGTATTGCGCGGTGGAGAAGCCCAGCTGCGCCTTCAGCGTCGGCGCCAGAACGCCCAGTGCGTTGCGGGACAGGTAGTTGAGGATTGTGCCCAGGGAGATCAGGGCGACGACGCCCCATTTGGTCCAGGACGGCGGCGCCCCAGTCGTGCTTTGGGCCCTCACCAGTTCCACATTGTCCCATCTTCCAGCCGCGCGACCGGAAGTTGCTTCGGCGAATAGGGATATTTGGCCGCCAGGGCCTCGTCGATATCGCAGCCGTGCCCCGGCGCATCGCCGGGGTGCAGCCGGCCGGCCTCGAACCAGTAGGCGTGCGGGAAGACCGCATCCGTGGCCTCGGTATGGCGCATATATTCCTGGATGCCGAAGTTGGGGACCCACGCATCGAAATGCAGAGCGGTCGCCATGGTGACCGGCGACAGGTCGGTCGCCCCGTGGCAGCCGGTCCGCACCTGCCAGAGGGCGGCGAAGTCGGCCACGCGGCGCAGATGGGTGATCCCGCCGCAGCCCAGCACCGTGGCGCGCAGATAGTCGATCAGCTGGCTCTGGATCAGGTCCTTGGCGTCCCAGATGCTGTTGAACACCTCGCCCACCGCCAGCGGTGTGGTAGTGTGCTGGCGGATCAGGCGGAAGGCTTCCTGGTTCTCGGCCGGGGTCGGATCCTCCAGCCAGAACAGCCGATAGGGCTCCAGCGACTTGCCCAGTTGGGCCGCCTCGTTGGGGGTCAGACGGTGGTGGACGTCGTGCAGCAGTTCGACATCGTCGCCGAACTTGACCCGCAGAGCTTCGAACAGTTTCGGCGCATGCCGCAGGTATTGCGGCGTCGACCAGATGGTCTCCACCGGCAGCTCGTTCTCGGCCGGCTCGTAGAAGTCCTTGTCCCGCGAGACGCCGTAGGGCTTGGCCACGCCCGGCACGCCGGTCTGGGCGCGGACCGCCTTGTAGCCGGCCTCTAGATAGCGGGCGACCTCGTCCTGGGTTTCTTCCAGGTCCGCGCCATTGGCGTGGCCATAGACCAGCACGCCATCGCGGCTCGGGCCGCCCAGCAGGTCGTAGACCGGCGCGCCCAGCGCCTTGCCCTTGATGTCCCACAGCGCCATGTCAACCGCCGCGATGGCCCGCATGGTCACCGGCCCACGACGCCAGTAGGCGCCGCGATAGAGGTATTGCCAGATGTCCTCGATGCGCCTGGCGTCGCGGCCAATCAGCACCGGAATGACGTGGTCTTCCAGATAGGAGACCACCGCCTTTTCGCGGCCGTTCAGGGTGCCGTCGCCAATGCCATAGACGCCCTGGTCGGTCTCGATCTTGAGGGTGACGAAGTTGCGCCCGGGACAGGTGACGATGACGCGCGCGCTGCGAATGCGCAGCGGCGGCAGGCCTTCGCTGCGGGACGGCGTCTCGATCAAGCTTTTGTCGTCGGCGGCCACGCGGCGCTCCTCTCCCCGCGCGGACCCTAGGTAGCGTCCCCCGGCTTGTCCAGGCTCGCCCGGCCCTCTAACTGGAAGCGCAAGGAGTCGCGTCTCATGCCGGAACTGCGCCTTCACCCCGACCGTCTGTTTCCCGGCGATCCCGCCACGCGAACCATGGCGCGCGAACTCTATGAGGCTGTCGCCGGCCTGCCGATTATCAGCCCGCACGGCCATTGCGACCCGGCCTGGTTCGCCGACAACGTCCCCTTCCCCAATCCCGCCGAGCTCTTAATCAAGCCGGACCACTATGTCTTCCGGATGCTGCACAGCGCCGGCGTCCCGCTGGAGGAACTTGGTCTTCCATCATCGGACGGAACGCCCAGCGAAGCCGATCCGCGCGTCGTCTGGCGCCAGTTCGCCGAGCGCTATCACCTGTTCCGCGGCACGCCCTCGCGCCTGTGGCTGGACTGGGTGTTCGCCGAGGTGTTCGGCCTGGAGCAGCGCCTGACCGCCGATGTGGCCGACGCCTATTACGACGCCATCGAGGCCGCCCTGACCACGCCGGCCTTCCGGCCGCGCGCCCTGTTCGAGCGGTTCAATATCGAGGTGCTGGCGACCACGGAAAGCCCGCTGGACCCGCTGGAGCACCACGCGGCGATCGCCAAGTCCGGCTGGAGCGGTCGGGTGATCACCGCCTTCCGGCCGGACAATGTCCTCGATCCCGACCAGCCGGACTTTCGCGCCGACCTGGCGCGGCTTGGCGAGATCACGGGCGAGGACGCGCTCAGCTACAAGGGCTATCTGCGGGCGCTTGAGAACCGGCGCGCCTTCTTCCGCGAGGCGGGCGCCACCTCAACCGACCACGGCCATCCCACCGCCGCGACCTTTGACCTGGAGCCGGATGAAGCGGAGCGATTGTTCGCCCGCGTCACCCGCGGCGCGGGTACGCTCACGCCCGCCGACGCCGAAGTCTTCCGAGGCCATATGCTGATGCAGATGGCGCGGATGAGCCTGGACGACGGCATGGTGATGCAGATCCATCCCGGCGTGACCCGCAACCACGACGCCGCGACCCTTCGCCGGTTCGGGCGAGACAAGGGCGCGGATGTTCCCACCGCGACGGAATATGTGCAGGCGCTGAAGCCGCTGCTCAATCGCTACGGCGCCGATCCGCGCCTGACCCTGATCGTCTTCACCCTCGATGAGACCAGCTACAGCCGCGAACTCGCGCCGCTGGCCGGCTTCTACCCGGCGATGAAGCTCGGCCCGCCCTGGTGGTTTCACGACAGCCCCGAAGGCATGCGGCGCTTCCGCGAACAGGCCACCGAGACGGCGGGATTCTACAATACCGTCGGCTTTAACGATGACACGCGGGCCTTCCTGTCCATCCCCGCCCGGCATGACGTGGCGCGGCGAATGGATTGCGGATTTCTGGCGCGGCTGGTGGTCGAACACCGCCTGGAGCTGGACGAGGCTCATCAGCTGGCGCGCGGCCTCGCTTACGACTTCGCCAAGGCGGCCTACAAGCTGTGACCGGCCGCCCTCGCCTGTCGCCGGCGACCCTGGCTGCTCTGCCGCCGGACGTCATTCGGCCCCGCTATGATCGTCGAGCCATCAAGACCGGCGTCGTCCATCTGGGCATCGGCGCCTTCCATCGGGCCCATCAGGCGGTCGTCTTCGACCAGTTGCTCGGCGACGGCGATCTTCGCTGGGGCATTGTCGGCGCCTCCCTGCGGTCGCCCGCGGTTCGCGACGCCCTGACGCCGCAGTCTGGCCTTTACACCCTGGTCGAACGGGACGGCGCCGGCGAGCAGAAGCGCGTTATCGGCGCGGTGAAGGATGTTCTGGTGGCGCCGGAAAATCCCCAGGGCCTGATCGAGGCCATGGCCGGATTGGACGTTCATCTGGTGACCCTGACGGTGACCGAGAAGGGCTACCTTCTGAACCCACGCAATGGCGCGCTGGCTTTGGACCACCCGGCCGTAGCCGCAGACCTGGCCAATCCTGAAGCGCCCTCCACCGCTATCGGCATCATCGCCGCCGCCCTGGCGCTTCGTCGAACGCGAAGCCTGCCGGCCTTTACCGCCATCTCCTGCGACAACCTTTCAGACAATGGCGCGCGCCTGGGCCGCGCTGTGGTCGCCTTCGCAAACGTCCTCGATCCCGCTTTGGCCGATTGGATCGGGCGCCACGGCGCCTTCCCGTCAACCATGGTCGACAGGATCGTTCCGGCGACCACCGCCGAGGACACCGCCGCCCTCGCTACCAGTTTGGGCGTGGTCGATCAGGCCATGGTCAAGACCGAGCCCTTCCTGCAGTGGGTGATCGAGGACCGCTTCGCCGGAATCCGGCCGGCCTTCGAAGACGCCGGCGTACAAATTGTTTCGTCCGTGGCGCCGTGGGAAGCCGCCAAGCTGCGCCTGCTCAACGGCGCCCATTCGGCAATGGCCTATCTGGGCGGGCTGGCAGGCCTGCCCTTTGTCCATGACTTCGTCGGCGATCCACAGCGCCGAGCCTTTATTGATCGGCTCTGGGATGAAGCCCTGGCCACGCTCGAGCCCACTCCCGGGCTCGACTTCGCCGCCTATCGCGCCGCGCTCATCGCCCGCTTCGCCAACCCGGCGCTGAACCACGCCCTTCGCCAGATCGCGGCGGACGGCTCGCAAAAGCTGCCGCAACGGCTGGTCGCACCGCTGGCCATAAGGCTCGAAAGGGGCTTGGCGTCGCCCGCTCTGACGCTGGCGATCGCCGGCTGGGTGAAGTGGCAATCGGGCAAGGACGATGCGGGGAACGGCTTTGTGGTCGACGATCCTGTGGCCCATCGAACGAAGCGGCTTCTGAGCGGGCGCAACGACGCGGCGGCGCGTGTCGATGCGATCCTGTCGCTCAGCGAGGTCTTCCCCGAGGTGGTCGCCGCCAACGCTGGCTTCCGTGAAGACCTGACCCGCATGCTCGACGGCCTCGACCAGTTCGGCGCAGTTGAAATGCTGGGCCGCCTCAGATCCTGAGCGTCATTCCGCCGTCGGCCGCGATAGCCTGGCCGGTGACGAAGCCGCCGTCGTCCGACGCCAGGAACAGGGCCACCCGCGCCACATCGATCGGCTCGCCCAGCCTGCGCAGCACCGACTTCTTGGCCCAGACGGCCGCCACATCGGGATTATCGAAGCTCTGCTGCGTCATGCCGGTCCGGATCGCGCCAGGCAGGACGACGTTGGCCGTCACGCCCCATTTGCCGAGCTCCAGCGCCAGGGTGCGGGTCAGGCCGACCACGCCGGCCTTGGATGCACAGTAGGCGGCGAGCCCATAGTCCGTGCCATTCGCCATCACGCTGGCGGTGCAGATGATCCGGCCGGCCGAAGATTTGATGAGGTGGGGAATGGCTTCCCGCGACAGCCTGAAGGCGGCCCGCAGGTTGACGTCCTGAGTATGGTCCCACTGCGCGTCGGTCATCTGGGCGACCAGGGCGTTCGAAGCGACGCCAGCGTTGTTGAACAGGATGTCGACGCCGCCGAACAGGTCCAGCGCAAGATCGACGATGGCCTTGGGCGAAGCATCCTCAGCCAGGTCGACGCCCAACACGTCGATGCCGCTGTGCTCGAACGCCAGGTTCGATCCCGGCCGATCCACCGCCAGAACCCGCGCGCCCTCGGCGGCGAACAGCTCGGCGCTGGCCCGGCCGATGCCCGATGCGGCGCCGGTGACAATGGCCTTGCGGCCTTCAAGCCTGCCCATGCTTACCTCCCTTGATTTGAAGGCTAAGGTGGCGGGGTGACGCTACGAGCGTCCAATAGATTCGGAGCGACCGGCGATGACCGGAAGCCCACGGGAGGCGACAAAGGATGATCAAGCTGACCTTCTGCCTGGTCCGGCGGCCCGAGTTCACGCGCGAGGCCTTCCAGGACTATTGGATCAACACCCACGCGCCGCTGGTCGCCAGCGTGCGCGAGGTGCTGCGCATCCGCCGCTACGTCCAGCTGCACAGCCTGCCGGCCAAGGTGTCGGACCAGATCAGAGCCACTCGCGGCGGCCCGGAAGGCTATGATGGCGTCGCCCAACTCTGGTGGGACAGCCTGGCCGACATGGCCCTGGCGCGCGCGGAGGACGCCGGCGCGGCCGCCCTCATGCTGCTGGAGGACGAGCGCAAGTTCATCGATCTCCCCCGCTCGCCCCTGTGGTGGGGGGAGGAGAAGGCAGTCTTCTGACCGTGGCGGCGAACACCCCTTGCCATGACCTAGCGGCGCCGTCGCAGGCTTGGGCATGACCGACTCCGCCCTCGACGCCCTGAACGCCCGTCCCCTGCCCGCCTGGTACGACGACGCCAAGTTCGGAATCTTCATCCATTGGGGCCTGTTCGGCATCCCCGGCTTCGCGCCCAGGGTCGGCAGCATCGGCGATGTCTTCCGCACCGACTATGATCGCGCCGTGGCGATGACGCCCTACACGGAGTGGTACTGGAACGCGATCCGAACACCCGGCACGCCCTCGGCCCAGTTCCATGCCGAGCATTTTGGCGACGCCAACTATTCCAGTTTCCGGGAGCCATTCCTTGAAGGTCTGAAATCCTGGGATCCCGCCCAATGGGCCGAGGCGTTCCGCGACGCCGGCGCCCGCTATGTGGTGCTGGTGACCAAGCATCACGACGGCTTCAGCCTCTGGCCCACCGGCGTGCCGAACCGGCATCAGCCGGACTGGGCCTCCAGCCGGGACATCGTCGGCGAGCTGGCGGCGGCCGTGCGCGCCGCGGGCCTGCGGTTCGGGGTCTACTATTCCGGCGGGATCGACTGGACCTTCAATCGCGAGCCGTTGCTGACCCTCGGCGACTTCATGACCTCGACCCCGGGCGGCGACTACCTCGACTATGCCGAGCGCCAGGTGCGCGAGCTGATCGACCGCTACGAGCCCTCTGTGCTGTGGAACGACATCTCCTGGCCAACGGGGCCGAAGCGGCTCTACGCCCTGTTCGAGGACTATTATCGCGCCGTCCCAGATGGGGTCGTCAACGATCGCTGGGTAACGGCAAGCCCTGCGCGCACCTTGCTCAAGAACAAGATCGCCCGCAAAGGACTCGACGCGGCGCTGAAGGCGGCGATGGCGCGTCGGAGCCCTGAGGAACAGCGCGGGATCATTCCCCAGCGGGTCCCCCACAGCAGCTTCCGCACGCCGGAATATGCCGCCTTCAAGACCATCCAGACCAAGAAGTGGGAAGCCACGCGCGGCATGAGCCACTCCTTCGGCTTCAACCGCAACGACACCGAGGCCGACTACGAGACCACCGAAAGCCTGCTCGCCACCCTGATCGAGGCGGTCTCGCGCAACGGCAATGTGCTGTTGAACGTCGGCCCTCGCGCGACGGACGCAGGCATCCCCAGCGAACAGCTGTCGCGCCTGAAAGCCATGGGCGCCTGGCTGCGGGCCAATGGCGAGGCCATCTATGGCGCGGGGTGCTGGGAGCGGTCCGATGGCGAAACGACGGATGGGACGGCGGTGCGGTTCACGGTGAAGGACGGGCGGCTGAACATCATTCCGCTGGGAACCTGGTCCGGCGAGCGGGTTGTCGTTCGCGATCTGAATATTTCCGGCCGAGCCCGGTTACTGGCGGACGGCAGCCCGGTCGAGCTGGAACAGCTTGGAGCCGACGTCGCACTGACGTTCAAGACGCCGCCGTCAGGTTTTGCGCCGGTTGTGGCGCTCGACGCCCGGGCCTGACAACAGACCTATCGGGCGCCTGGGTCCAGTCGCAACGCCATGGCGTCGTCGTCAAGGGCATGCTTGTTATCGTTCTTGCCTGCATAGGCCAGACTGCGAAACCGATAGGCCAGGGCGTCCTTAGGGTTGATCGCGATCGCCGCTGTCAGGTCGACGATCGCGCCATTCCACTCGTGTTGATGAAGTCGCGCGACGCCTCGGCCACGAAGAGATTCAGCGTCGGCGGGATTCCTGGAGATTACGAGATCATAGTCTGCGGTGGCGCCGCGCCCATTCCCAGCTTGCTCGCGCAAAAAGGCCCGCTGCCGATAGGCTTCGACAGCGCTCGGATCAATCTGGATGGTCTGGTTGAAGTCGGCAAGCGCATGGACCCGATCATGCTTTGAAGCGAAGGCTTCACCGCGATTGAGATAGGCGGAAGACTGGTCGGGCGCGAGCGCAATGACCGTCGTAAAGTCGGCGATCGCTCCGTCCCAGTCCGACTCGCCCAGATAGGCGACGCCTCGATTGTTGTAGGCGGTGATCATTTTTGCGTCGAGACGGATAGCCTGGCTGAAGTCGGCGATGGCGCGGTCGCGATCTCCCTGGGCCAGATAGCTGTCGCCTCGAGCCTTGACCGTCTGAGCGTCCTGAGGATTCAGCTCGATAGCCTTGCCGAATTCCGCGATGGCTTGCTCGGACTCGCCCGCCGCCTGCAGGCTCAGGCCCAGGTTCTGATGGGCGCCACCTGAATTGGGTTCCAGCCGAGCTGCTTCGGCGGCGTCGGCGGTGGCTTTGGCGGCCTGGCCCTTGGCTCGATAGGCGAGACTGCGATACCGCCAGGCCGCCGCATCGGACGGATTGAGGGAAATAGACTGGGTGAGGTCAACGATCGCGCGCTCCCGATCACCGACCAGGAGATAGATCTCGCCTCGGCTCTCATAGGTCGCCGGATCGCGAGGCTTCAGCCGCACCGCTTGGTTCAGATCGGCGATAGCGCGCGTGTTCTCGCTCTGCGCGATGAAGATTGCGGCCCGGTTCACATAAGCCGACACCAATCCTGGATTGAGCCTTATGGCCTGGCTGTAGTCGGCAAGGGCGCGCGTCTGATCGCCTTTCTGCGCGTAGATGAGGCCGAGGTTCACATAAATCCTGCCGTTGACGGCGTCGTCTCGGGGGGCCAAGGCCAAGGCGCTGGAGTAGTCTGCGGCGGCCAAGTCGGCATGACCGCCTTGCTGATAGGCAAAGCCGCGGTTCTGCAGGGCGAGTACTTTTAGCTCGGTCAGCTGCCCGGGGTCCCGGATGATCCGGCTGCACCCCACAATGACCTCTGCTGTATCGCTAGAGCTACATTGGCGGCGATCCAGGTTGTCCGCAGCGCCGCTAATTGTTGTCGTCTGAGCCCTCGCCAACGATGCGGCGCAGACATAGGCCGAGGCGATTAAGCCCAAACATCCGATCGTCAATGAGACGGACTTGGTCATCGGAACACGTCCTCAGCACAGGAACGCTAGGTTGGATCGCCGGTCCTGCGAAGCGCATCGCGCGAAGCAGGGTGGTGGGCGGCGACGGGTTCGAACCGCCGACCCTCTCGGTGTAAACGAGATGCTCTGACCAGCTGAGCTAGCCGCCCGTATCGATCCTGAACCTTGCGTCCAGCCTCGCGACCGACC
>Ga0302311_10002675_pt1 | contig 20008 bp, 18 predicted proteins | sample III_Palsa_N1_3_FD_200449 | JGI IMG/M metagenome (GOLD analysis project Ga0302311, IMG submission 200449) | Peat permafrost microbial communities from Stordalen Mire near Abisko, Sweden - III_Palsa_N1_3 | ecosystem: Environmental > Terrestrial > Soil > Palsa > Peat permafrost | place: Sweden... | reverse complement strand
CCGAGCCGTCCTGCACATTGCTGCGCGCGCCGATGCGGATGCGGTTGACGTCGCCGCGCACCACCGCCATCGGCCACAGCGACACGTCGTCGCCCAGCTCGACGTCGCCGATCAGCTGCGCCGCGGGGTCGACATAAACGCGCTGCCCCAGGCGCGGCAGCACGCCGCGGTACGGCCGGATCATGGGCGCACCTTTCCCTGGGTTTTACTTGGGCGGCACATACGTCTGGATCGAGGGCGGCTGCGCCGAGGTCGGCGCATTGCCCACGGTGACGCGGCGCACGAAGGCGTCGATCTTGTCCATCACATCGGCGTAGCGCTGCAGCCGCACGGCGGTGACGTCGAGGATGCGGCCATGATCGAGATCCGGGTAGATCACCTTGTCGGCGGCGCCGCCGGCGCGCTTGACCCGATCGAACAGGCTGTTGGTGTTCTTGATGTCGACCGTCTCGTCCTTGCCGCCATGCATCAGCAGCAGCGGCGGATTGTTGCCGTCGACGTAGAACACCGGCTGGGTCTTCTCGTAGCTTTCCGGCGGCCCGAACAGGTCGCGCAGGTCCGGATCGGTCAGCGGCAGGAAATCATAGGGACCAGCCAGGCCGATCATGCCGCGCACCCAGGAGCGGTTGCCGCCCGCGCGCGCCAGGAATTCCGGGTCCAGCGTCAGCATCGCCGCGTCGTAGGCGCCGGTTGAATGGCCCATCAGCACGATGCGCGCCGGGCTGCCGCCGTAGCCGGCGATATGGTTGTGGGCCCACACCACCGCCTTGGCGTTGTCGTCGAGGATGTCCTGGTAATGTACCTGCGGGTACAGTCGGTAATTCGGGATCACCGCGACGAAGCCGCGCGCCGCCAGCGCCTGGCCGACGAACTTGTACTGCTCCTTGACACCCTCGCTCCAGCGGCCGCCGAAGAAAAACACCACCACCGGCGAGTTCGCGGCGTTCTGCGGGGCATAGACGTCCAGCTTCAGGCCGGTATCGTCGAAGGCCACGTTCTGGCTCAGCGCATAGCCCGAATCCGACGCCGTGGCATTGAGAAATTGATTGCTGGAACAAGCGCTTAGAGCCAGCAAGCTGGCCATGACGAGTAACAGGGCGCGCACCGGGGCTTCCTCTGGGCTGAAACTGCGGGTCAAAGTGGAATAGTACCGCACCGCTCCGCGGCAGCACATGCGTCAATCGCCGCCGGCGCGGCATTCCACACTTGAATTGAAGCCTGAAGGACAATAGGTTTCAAAACATTCATCTGAATACCTGAGCGAACCGCGCCCCATGGAAAATCCCCTGCTCGCCCCCGCCGCGCCCGGCGCCCTGCCGGCTTTCGACCAGATCCGGCCGGAGCACGCCGAGCCGGCGATCGATAGCGTCCTCGCCGACAACCGCAAGGCGCTGGAGACCCTGCTCGCCGCATCGGGCGAACCCAGCTGGGAGACCTTGATCGAGCCGCTGGAAGACATGGGCGACCGCATCTCGCGCGCCTGGGGGCCGGTGTCGCACCTGTTCGGCGTCAATGCCACCGCCGACTGGCGCAAGGCCTTCAACGCCTGCCTGCCGAAAGTCACCGAGTACGGCCTGGAGGTGTCGCAGAACGAGGCGCTGTTCCACGCTTACGAGCACCTGAAGGCGCAACCCGGCTTCGCCGGCTTCTCGCCGACGCGCAAGAAAGTGGTGGAGGACGCCCTGCGCGATTTCCGCCTCTCCGGCATCGCCCTGCCGCCCAAGGAGAAGGCGCGCTACAAGGACATCGCCATGCGGCTGTCCGAGCTGCAGAGCAAGTTCGAAGAAAACCTGATGGACTCGGTGCAGGCCTTCAGCAAACACGTCGCCGACGACAGCCTGCTCGCCGGCATGACGCCGCAGGGCAAGGCCCAGGCCGCGGAGCGGGCCAAGGCCAAGCAGCTCGAAGGCTTCCTGCTGACCCTGGACTTCCCCAGCTATGACGCGGTGATCAGCTACGCCGACAATCGCGAGCTGCGGCAGGAGCTGTACACCGCCTACGCCACCCGCGCCTCCGACCAGGGGCCGCTGGCCGGCCAGCACGACAATACCGCGCTGATGAGCGAGATCCTGGCGCTGCGCCACGAGGAAGCCCTGCTGCTCGGCTTCAAGAACTTCGCCGAGCTGTCGCTGGAAACCAAGATGGCGGAATCGCCCGACGCGGTGGAGCGCTTCCTGCTCGACCTCTCCGGCAAGGCCCGCAAGTTCGCCCAGGCCGAACTGGATGAGCTGAAAGCCTATGCCAAAAAGCGCGACAGCCTGGACGACTTCCAGCCCTGGGACGCGGCCTACTACTCGGAGAAGCTGAAAGAGGAGAAGCTGGGTTTCTCCGAGGAGCAGCTGCGCCCCTACTTCCCCGCGCCGCAGGCCATCAAGGGCATGTTCACCCTGGTCGAGCGCCTTTACGGCGTGAAGATCGAGCGCGTGAACCACGTCGCCACCTGGCACAAGGACGTCACCACCTACGCCCTGCGCGAGGCCGACGGCACCGACATCGGCCTGTTCTACCTCGACCCCTATGCGCGCCAGGACAAGCGCGGCGGCGCCTGGATGGACGAGTGCCTGGGCCGGCGCCGTACCCACTCCGGCCTGCAATTGCCGGTGGCCTACCTGACCTGCAATTTCGCCCCGCCGCTGGGCAATGACCCGGCGCTGCTGACCCATGACGAAGTACTGACCCTGTTCCACGAATTCGGCCACGGCCTGCATCATCTGCTGACGCGGGTCGACGAAGCCGCGGTGTCCGGCATCCGCGGCGTGGCTTGGGATGCCGTCGAGCTGCCCAGCCAGTTCATGGAGAACTGGGCTTACGACCGCGACACCCTCAACGGTTTCGCCCATCACTGGCAGACCGGCGCGGCGATTCCGGACGAGTTGCTGAAGAAGCTGCAGGCCAGCCGCAGCTTCCAGTCTGGCCTGGCCACCGTGCGCCAGATCGAGTTCGCCTTGTTCGACCTGCGCCTGCACCGCGATTACAAAGCCGAGAACGGCCCGCGCGTGCTGGAAACCCTGAACCAGGCGCGCAGCGAAGTCAGCGTGCTGCTGCCGCCGGCCTGGAACCGCATGCCGAACAGCTTCTCCCACGTCTTCGCCGGCGGCTATGCCGCGGGCTACTACAGCTACAAGTGGGCCGAGGTGCTGTCCGCCGACGCGTTCGCCGCATTCGAGGAAAGCCATTTCTCCGCCGAGACCGGCCGCCGCTTCCGCGATACCGTGCTGTCCAAGGGCGGCTCCGAGGATGCGATGGATTTATTCATCGCGTTTCGCGGCCGCAAGCCCAGCGTGGAACCGCTGCTGCGCCACTCCGGCCTCACCGCCTGATACGCGGCGGCGCAGCACCGAATATCACCGACAGAATGACAGGAGAGCCAGCATGAGCGACGCGCTATACGACATCCCGCTGCAGCGGATCGACGGTGAGAACAGCAACCTTTCCGGCTACCGCGGCAAGGTGCTGCTGGTGGTCAACGTGGCGTCCAAGTGCGGCCTTACGCCCCAGTACGAAGGCCTGGAAAACCTTTACCAGGACAAGCGCGCGCAGGGGCTGGAAGTGCTCGGCTTTCCGGCCAACAACTTCGGCGGGCAGGAACCCGGCAGCGATGCCGAGATCAGCGAGTTCTGCACGCTCAAGTTCGACGTGCATTTCCCGATGTTCTCGAAGATTTCGGTGCTGGGCGCGGACCAGCATCCGCTGTACGCGCAGCTGGTGGCGCAGCAGCCCGCCGCCACCGGCGACGGTCCCTTCCGCGAAAAACTGAAGACCTACGGCATCAACCCGGCGAACAGCAGCGATGTGCTGTGGAACTTCGAGAAATTCCTCATCGGCCGCGATGGCGCGGTGAAGGGACGTTTTTCACCCGACATCGCGGCGGACGATCCGCGCCTGCTCGCCGCCATCGACGCGGAACTGGCGCGGGCCTGAACCGGCGTGATGGCTGTCGCCGCGGCCGGATGAAGTCGTAGCGCTTCAGCCACTCCGGTATTGCCAGGCGAGCAGGACGAATCCGGCCGCAGCCGACAGGGAACCCAGCACGCCAAGCACGTAACCGGCGAACACCAGCCGGTTCGTCAAGGGACCCGCAGTGCTCAGCCCGCGTTGTCCGCTGACCGCCGCCAGGATCATCGCCGCGCTGAAAGCGTACGCGGCGATGATCGCGGTCACGGCCGCCGCGTTCGCCGGCGCTCCCCCGGCATGCCACTGGCGCAGCATCAGCCCGAACACCAGGGTCATCATACCGGTGCCGATCAGGCCCGCGTGCGCCGCACGCCAGGCTTCGGCGCGCCGCGACGGCGCTCCACTGGCGATGGCGCGGCCATAGGGCGCGCCGGACAGCAGCCCGATCAGCAGCACCACGGCGCCGTGGAACTGCAGCAGGCCGCTCATTGGCGGGCGGCCGACTGGTGGGCCTGCTCCTTCTGGTACAGGGCGAATTCCTCGCCCACCGCCCGCGCCACCGCCGGGCGCTGCAGCATGCGCTGGTAGTAGGCGGCGACGGCGGGCCACGGGGTGAGCTTGAGCCCGACGGCGGCGGACCAGTTGAGAATGGTGGCGAGGTAGGCATCGGCGATGCTGAAACGGTCGAGCACGAACTCGCGCCCCGCCAGGTGTTTCTGCAGGAAATCCAGGCGCAGCGGAATCTTGTCGCGCGCATAGGCTTTCACCGCCTCGGGCGCCTTGGGGTCGAGCAGCGACACGAACACTGCCTTGTGCAGCTCGGTGCCGATGAAGCCCAGCCACTTCTGCAGCTCCGCGCGCGCCATGCCGCTGGTCGGCGCCAGCTGGGCCGACGGCAGGCATTCGGCGATGTATTGCAGGATGGCGGTGTTCTCGGTCAGCAGGGTGCCGTCGTCGGCCTCCAGAGTCGGCACCTGGCCCATCGGATTGATGGCCAGGAAGTCCGAGCCGTCCTCCAGGCGCTTGGTTTTGATGTCGGCATAGCGATACTCGATGTCGGCGCCGGCCTCGTAGAACGTGATGCGGCTGGCGAGCGAGCAGGCCAGCGGGGAGAAATATAGTTTCATTGGCAGTTTCATTGCGCGGATCCTCTTGTTTTGTACAAGTTGGTACAATACTATCTGTCCCGCTAATATTATTCAATATGGTACAAAACAATCCCCCGCGCCCGCGCGGACGCCCGCGGGCCTACGACCGGCTGCAGGCGCTGGCGCAGGCGCGGGATGCGTTCTGGCAGGCCGGCTTTACCGCCACCTCGATGGACGACCTCAGCGCCGCCACCGGCATGAACCGGCCCAGCCTCTACGCCGCGTTCGGCGACAAGCAGCGGCTCTATCTCGACCTGCTCGAGCACTACACCGACGCGGCGAACGAGGCCATTGCCGCGGAATTCGAGCAGGAGCAGCCGCTGGCCCGGACGCTCACCCGCTTCTACCGCTACGCCCTGGCGCAGTACCTGCCGGAGGAGGGCGCGCCGCTCGGCTGCTTCCTGATCGGTACCGCGGTGAGCGAGGCGGCGGCCAATCCGCAGGTGCGGGAAAAGCTGCTGGCCGGGTTGAGCGGCTTCACCCGCGCGCTGGAGCGGCGCCTGCGGCGGGCGCGCGACGAAGGCGAGATCGAGGCGCAGGCGGATCCGGCCGCGCTGGCCGACATTGCCGCCGCGGTGCTGCACTCGCTGGCGGTGCGGGCGCGCGCCGGAGACTCCCGCGCGGCGCTGAATGCCACGATCAAGACGGCGGTCGGGCTGATCTGCGGCGGGGCAACCCGCGCCTAGACACCCGCCGCTCCCTGCGCTGCGCCCTTAACGGATCGGCAGCAGCGCAGCCATGTGCCGCGCGGCGCGGCGGCCAGAGAAAATGCAGTCGGCGTAGGACAGGCCGCTGACGTAGATGTTGGAACAGATGCCGACGGCATTGCGCCCGGCGGCGTAGAGGCCGCCGATGGCCTTGCCGGCCGCATCCAGCACCAGCCCGCTGTCCTCTTCCACCTTCAGCCCGCCGACGCTCATCGTCGCCATCGGCAGCAGGCGGCTGTCGATCGAGGCGTCGATGGCATAGAACGGCGCCTCGCCCAGCTCGGCCATTTCATCGGGGCGCTTTTCCAGCGGATCGGGCTGCTCGCCGCGCGCGTAACGGTTGTAGCTGTCGACACTGCGCCGCAGCGTGTCGCGGTCAAAGCCGATCTTGTCGGCCAGGGCATCCAGGCTCGGCGCCTTGTGGCAGTTGAACAGCAGGTTGAGCATCGCCACGTCGCGCTGGAACGGTACGATCTTCGGATCGCGCGCCTGCTGGAACGCCTGCTTGCGCAGGCGCGCGTCGAGCACGATCCATGCCTTGCCGTTCTGTTTCTCGACGATGGCGTCGCCGAGCGAGGCGCCGTACAGCGTCTCGTTGACGAAGCGCTCGCCGCGCTGGTTGAGCATCATGCCCTGGGCCCAGGCCTTGGGCGGGTTGATGAAGCGCCAGGCGCTGATGCGGTTCATCAGGTCGAGCTTGCCGCCGGCGGAAGCGCCCAGCACCAGGCCGCTGCCGTTGTCGCCGAGGGTGCCGTTGGGCAGTCCGCTGGCATACGGCGCCGCGTAGTGTTTGACCATCGCGGGATTCATGATGAAGCCGCCGGCCGACAGCACCACGCCGCGCCGGGCGCGGAACCAGCGCGGCTGGCGGTGCCGCGCCTCGATGGCCTGGGCGCGGCGCAGATACCAGCTGCCGATGGCATAGGTGAACCAGGCCAGCGGAAAACTCGGCGGCAGCGCCGCGATCCATTTCGCCGCCTGCGCGGTGTAGCGGCCGAAGCGCTGCGCCTCGGCGCTGCCGGCGGGAATCTGCAGGGCCTTCACCCCCACCACCTGCCCAGCCGCGTCCACCACCAGCTGCCGCACCTCGGCATATTTCTGGAAACTCAGGCCGAGCATGAGCGCGGCGTCGCGCAGCGGCTCGTAGATGCCAAAGCCCAGGCCCCAGGCCTTCTTGCCGTTGCGCACGAACACGCGGTGGCCGCGCGCCGCCGGCTTGGCCCGCCGCGCATAGGGCGCGGCGAGCGAGCTGTCCGGGTGATAGAGGAAATAATCCAGCGGCGGATAGGAGGTCTTCTCCTTCCACACCTTGCTGTTGAGCTTGACGCCGTGGCCGATCATCCAGTCCACCGTCTGCACGCTCTCCTCGCAAAAGCGGCGCAGGGTCTGGTCCTGCACCACGCCGCCGACCTCGATGTGCAGGTACTTGTACATCTCCTCCACCGAGTCCTGCTCGCCCGCCTCGCGTTGCACGGCGGTGCCGCCGCCGGCGTAGTAGATGCCGCCGTTGGCGGCGCTGGAACCGCCGCCGTCGTAGCGGTCCAGGGCGATCACCTTGAGGCCCTGCTCCACCCCTTCCAACGCGGCAGCCACGCCGGCGCCGCCGAGACCCACCACCACCAGATCGGCGCTCTCGTCCCAGGCATGCCGCTCGGGATCGGCCAGCCGCAGCGGCGGCTCGATCTGCAGGCCCCATTCGGCACCGTGGGGGGCATTGGTGTTCATCGTGGCTTCCTCGAACCCGGATATCGGGAGCAGACGATGGCACCGCGGCACCGCAGCGGCGTCGTCCGTCAGGACGACGCCGGCTTGGAGCTTATCCGGCGCCGAGTCCGCGCATCAGCAAGGCCCACAGGGCTTCGAAGGCGGCTTCATTGCCAGGCTCGCCCCATTCGGCGGCATGCGCCGGCTTGTGGAAGCGCGTCGTCGCATCGAGCAAGGCGCGAGCGGCAACCGCCGGATCACCCGCCGCCAGTTCGCCGCGGGCCATGCCCTCGGCAATGATGCGGCCAAGCTGTGCCAGCAGGGTGTCGATGTGCCGCACGATCACTGCACGCGACTCCGCGCCGAGCGCGGAGTAGGCGGCGAAGACTTCCGGATCGTCGAGCGCCTTGGCGCGCTTGAGGCTGCGCAACTGGTCGAACCACTGCCGCAGGCGCCGCGGCGCCGGGCCGGAAGCGTCGACACAGGCTTCCAGCGGCGCCGACACGCGATGCAGCCAACGCTCCACCACTGCCTCGCGCAGCGCCGCCTTGCTCGGGAAATGCCGGTAGACGCTGCCGTGGCTGACGTCCAGGGCGCGGGCCACGTCCACCACCGTGGCCTTGGCGGGACCGTAGCGGCGCAGCACCTCCTCCGCCGCCTCGAGGATGCGCTGCGGCGTCAGTGTGGTCTCGCTCATGCGCGGTGGGACCGCTCGCTGTCGAGATGAGCCATGGCGAAGGCGGGATAGCGCTCGCCCTTGGCGGCATCAGCCGGCATGGTGCGCTCGATCAGGGCTAGGTCGTCGCCGCTCAGCTTCAGGTCGAGGGCACCCAGGGCCTCGGCCAGCCGGTCACGACGGCGCGCGCCGATCAAGGGGACAATATCCGGGCCGCGCGACAGCACCCAGGCGATGGCGATCTGCGCCACGCTGGCGCCCCGGCTTTCGGCAACGCCGCGCAGCGCCTCCACCAGCTTCAGGTTGTGCTCCAGGTTCTCGCTGGAAAAGCGCGGGCTGTGGGCGCGGAAGTCGCCCTTGGCGGTGCCGCTGTCCTTGCTCCAATGGCCGCCGATGAGGCCGCGCGACAGCACGCCGTAGGCGGTGACGCCGATGCCCAGTTCGCGCAGCGTCGGCAGGATCTCCGCCTCGATGCCGCGCGAGATGAGGGAGTACTCGATCTGCAGATCGGCGATGGGATGCACCTTGTGGGCGCGCCGGATGGTCGCCGCGCCGACTTCGGACAGGCCGATGTGCCGCACGTAACCAGCCTTGACCAGGTCGGCGATGGCGCCGATGGTGTCCTCGATCGGCACGTTGGGGTCGAGCCGCGCCGGGCGATAGATGTCGATGTAGTCGGTGCCGAGCCGCTGCAGCGAATAGGTGAGGAAATTCTTCAGCGCCGCGGGGCGCGCGTCGTAGCCGACCCAGCCGCCGGCTGGATCGCGCAGCGCGCCGAACTTGACGCTGATCAGCGCCTGCTGCCGCGAGCGGCCGCGCAGGGCATCGCGGATCAGCAGTTCGTTATGGCCCATGCCGTAGAAATCGCCGGTATCCAGCAGGGTGATCCCGGCCTCCAGCGCGGCATGGATGGTGACGATGCTTTCAGCCTCGTCGGAAGGACCGTAACTGCCGGACATGCCCATGCAGCCGAGTCCAAATATGGCGGTTTGCGGACCGGTGGAACCGAGTTGAAGGGTATTCACGGGGGCTATCCTGATGCTGTTGGGGGCACCAACCATCACATATCAACTGACAGATTTCAATATATGTCAGAATAAATTTAATAAGTAATTGAAAATACATAGAAATCAGTTCAAGACAGTTGCCGGATGCCCGCCACACCCCCATGACGATGTCATCCTAGGCCATCTTGCTTTTCCCTTGAATCTTCCTTAATATTTCATTAATGAATTATTTGTCTATGAGATATTAACAAGCGTATGAGATTGCGCCACGCCATCACCCTCGCATTGAGCTTCGCGCTGGCCGCCTGCGCCGACCTGCCGGCCGGCGGCACGCGGGCCCAGCGCCTCGATGCCGCTTCGCTCGACGGCGGCTCCGCGCTGCGCGCGGCGAGCGCGGATGCGGCCTGGCCGGATACCACGTGGTGGCAGGCCTACGGCGATGCGCAGCTCGACCAGCTGGTACGCCAGGCCCTGGCCGGCAACCCGAGCCTGCGCGTGGCCCAGGCCCGCGTCGACCAGGCTCAGGGGCTGGCCGCCATTGCGCGCAGCGGCACCCTGCCGCAGGTGGATGGCGAGGCCGGCCTGACCCGCACCTATTACACACACGAGGAACTCACGCCCTCGTTCACCCAGGCCAATACCTTCTGGAACAACGAGGTTCTGCTCAAGGCCTCCTACGATCTCGACCTCTGGGGCAAGAACCGCAACAGCCTCGATGCGGCGCTCGACTCGGTGCATGCCGGCGAAGTGGAAGTGCGCGCGGCGCAGCTGTCGCTGGCCACCGCGGTGGTGCAGGGCTATGTGCAGCTGTCGGCGCAGTACGCGCTGCGCGATGTGGCGCAGGCCAACCTGGAGCGGCAGCAGAAGGTTCTCGATATCGCGCGGCGCCGCTACAAGGCCGGCCTGGGCACGCAACTCGAAGTGAATCAGGCGACGACGGTGCTGCCGGAAAGCCAGGCGCAGATCGAGGGCATCGACGAGACCATCGCCCTGCAGCGCAACCAGCTCGCCGCTCTGGCCGGCAAGGGCCCGGGCGACGGCGAGAAGATCGCACGCCCGACCCTGACGCTGGCGCGCGCCGCGCAGATCCCCGCGGCCCTGCCCGCCGGCCTCGTCGGCCACCGCCCGGACGTGGTGGCGCAGCGCTGGCGGGTGGAAGCGGCGGCGAAGGACATCGAGGTAGCCAAGGCGCGCTTCTATCCGGACATCAACCTGGTCGCCTTCGGCGGCCTGGATACGCTCAGCTTCAGCCAGATGTTTACCAACAGCGCCCTCACCGGCGGCTTCGGCCCGGCGATCAGCCTGCCGATCTTCGAGGGCGGCAAGCTGCGCGGCAACCTGCGCGCGCAGAGCGCCGGCTACGACATCGCGGTGGAGACCTACAACAGCACGGTGATCGGCGCGCTACGCGAGGTGGCCGACCAGGTCATCAGCCTGCGCTCGCTGGCCAGGCAGCTGGAACGCACCGACGCCGCCCTGGCTTCGGCCCGGACCGCCGACAATCAGGCCGAGCAGGGCTTCCGCGCCGGCCTCACCGATTACCTGAGCGTGCTCAATACCCAGGCGGAGCTTCTGGTGCAGCAGCGCAACCGCGCGCAGATCGTGGCGCGCCAGCTGCAAGCCTACGCGGCGCTGATGAAGGCGCTTGGCGGCGGCTTCGAGGAGCCGGCGCAGACAGCGAAAGCAGGACCGGTGCGGCCATGATCAGCGACGACCACCGCCCCGGCCCGCTGCCGGATCTGCACGGCGACAGCTTCAGCGAAGTCGAGCATCGCATCGAAGTGACCAGGCAGCGCCTGCCCGGCTACCCGCTCGACCACGCCCGCCTGGCGCGCCTGATCACCCATATCCAGAAGCTGCAGACCGAGCTGTGCAACGCGGTGCTGAAGCCGTTCGAGCTCAACTACGTCACCTATACCGCGCTGATGATGATGTACGGCTCGGACGACCAGACCTCCACGCCATCGGAACTGAGCAGCGCCACCGGCGAAAAGCCCACCAATGTCACGCGCATCTGCGACGAGCTGCTGCACAAAGGCCTGATCGAGCGTTATCCCTCGATCGCCGACCGGCGGCGGGTGGTGCTGCGCCTGACGGCGCAGGGCGAACGGCTGGTGGAACAATACCAGCCGAAAATCTGGGAAGCGCTGGACCGCCTCTACGGCGGTCTGAGCAAGGCCGAATTGCAGCAGGTCACCAGCCTGCTGCGGCGGCCGCTGGCCGGGCTGGATCACTAAGGCTCCGACGACTGCCATGTCCGCCGCGCCGCTCCCGGTGAAACCCGCTGTGCCCTCTCCCTGGCGCGAGGCCTGGCAGGACTGGCTGGGCAAAGAGGTGCCGGCCTGGATCTTCGTCGCCAAGACGGTGTTCGCCGCCCTGCTGGCGCTGTGGATCGCCTTCCGCCTCGGCTTCGACTCGCCGCGCAGCTCGATGCTCACCGTATTCATCGTGGCGCAGCCGCAGACCGGCCTGGTGCTGGCCAAGAGCTTCTACCGCACCATCGGCACCATGGCCGGCTGCCTGGCCACCTTTGTGCTGGTCGGCCTGTTCGCGCAGCAGCGCGAGCTGTTCCTTGCCGCGATGGCGGTGTGGGTCGGCCTGTGCACCGCCGGCGCGGCGCTGTACCGCAACTTCCGCGCCTACGCCTTCGTCCTCGCCGGCTATACCGCCTGCCTGATCGGCTTTCCCTCGGCCCTGCACCCGGAGACGGTGTTCAACACCGCGGTGTCGCGCGTGTCGGAAGTGATGCTGGGCATCCTCTGCGCCGGCGTGGTCGCCGACCTGGTGCTGCCGCTGGCGCTCGGCGCCACGCTGGTGGCGATGGTGCGCGGCAGCTACCGGGAATTCCTCGGCTTCGTCACCGCCGCCCTGCGCGGCCGTCTCGACCACGACACGATGGAGCGCTCGCACGATCACTTCGTCGCCAATGTCATCGCCTTCGAGGCGCAGCGCGACGCCGCCTATTTCGAAAGCCCGGATGCGCGGGTGCGCAGTGACCGCCTGCGCCTGCTCAATGCCGGCTACATGTCGTCGGCTACCAGCATCCACATGCTGCACCAGATGATGCAGCGCCTGCGCCGGCTCGGCCGCCATCGCGTGCTCGACCGGCTGGCGCCGCTGTACCAGGCGCTGGCCACCGAATTGATCCCCGAGGACGGCGTGATGCCGGCCACCGCCGCCGAAGCGGCGCCGCTGGCGCAGCGCCTGGCGGCGTTCCGCGCCCGTCTGCCACAACGCATTGCCGCGACGCGCATGGCGATCGAACACGACGCCGACAAGGCCGAACTGCTCGATTTCGACAGCGCCGCCGAGGTGCTGCTGCGCTTCGCCGAGGAAATGGACGAGTACACCGTCAGTTACGTCGCCCTGTCCCGCCCCGGCACCCGCGCGCACCGGCCCGCGCCATCCTATGTCGCCCATACCGACTGGATCACCGCGCTGCTCAGCGGCGTGCGCGCCACCGTGGCCCTGCTCGCGGTCAGCGCCTTCTGGATCGCCTCGGCCTGGCCCAGCGGCGCCGGCGCCGCCACCATCGCCTGCGTCTTCTGCTGCCTGTTCGCCGCCGCGCCGTCACCAGTGCTGGCGGTGCGCGGCCTCAGCATCGGCTTCATCTGGGGCCTGCTCGCCGCCTTCGTCTGCGCCTTCGTGGTGCTGCCGCCGCTGGACGGCTTCCCGCTGCTGGCGGCGGGCATGACGCCATTCATCATGGTTGGAGTGAAGCTGATCACCAATCCGCGCACTGCCGGCATCGGCGCCGGCTACAACATCATGTTCGGCAACATCGTCGGGGTGGAGAACATCACCCGCTTCAACCCGCTGCCGGTGCTCAACGACGGCTTCGCTTCCCTGCTCGGCGCCGGCGTCGCCGCCCTGGTGTTCGCCCTGCTGGTTCCGGCCGAAACGCGCCGCCTGCGCCTGCACCTGGTGCGCAGCCTGCGCCGGCGCGTGCTGCTGGCCTGCTTCGGCGGGATGTCGGGCCTGCGCCACCGCTTCGAGAACAGCACGCGCGACCTGCTCGGCCAGCTGCTGGCAGGGGCCGACCGCGCCGGCGGCGAGGACCGGCGCCTGCTCGCTCGCGCCCTGTCGGTGCTGGAAGCCGGTCACGCCATCATCGACCTGCGCGAAGCCGCCGCCCTCGGCACGCTGGCCGTGGGCAGCCGCGCCGCCCTGCACGCCTGCGTGCGCGCCCTGGCGCGCCTGTTCGAGAAGCCGACGCAGCAGCGGCGCGAGCAGGCGCTCGAAGGCGTGGCCCGCGCCACCGGCCGCATCGAAGCGGCGCTGGAAGCCGCCGACGTCGATGCCGCCGAGCGCGCCGCACTGAAGCGCGGCCGCGTCGCCCTGCACCTCTTGCGCACCCTGCTGCTCGATGACGAAACCTTCGCCACGCTGTCCGCGGTGGAGAATCCCGCGGCCGCCGCCGCTACCGCCTCCGGAGCCACTCATGCCGCGTGAAATCGACCTGCTCGGCTTCTACATGCCGACCCTGCTGCCGGTCTTCATCCTCGCCTTCGCCCTGCAGTGGCTGATCGACTCGCTGCTCGGCCGGCTCGGCTTCTACACCCATGTATGGCATCCCTCCCTGTTCCGCTTCAGCCTGTTCGTCTGCCTGTTCGGCGCGATGGGATTGGTCTTTTACCGCTGAGCCCGTTCCACTGAGACTCCCCATGAATCCGAAATCCCTGCTGCGCTTCCTCCTCACCGGCGTCATCTTCGCCGTCGCCATCGTGGTGGCGATCGCGCTGTGGCGGCACTACATGTATTCGCCCTGGACCCGCGACGGCCGCGTCCGGGCCGATGTGATCAGCGTGGCGCCCGACGTGTCCGGCATCGTGGTAGATGTGCCGGTGCACGAGAACGAGTTGGTGCGGCGCGGCGACGTGCTGTTCCACGTCGACGCCGAGCGCTATCGCATCGCCCTGGCCCAGGCCGAGGCCGCGGTGGCCGCGCGCAAGATCGACTATGAACTGAAGACTCGCGAAGCGAAGCGGCGCGCTTCCCTCTCCGGCGTGGTGGTATCGAGCGAAAGCCAGGACTCCTCCGCCTCCTCGGCCAGCGCCGCGGCGGCGCAGTACCAGGAAGCGCAGGCGGCGCGCGACACGGCGGCGCTGAACCTGCAGCGCACCGCGGTGCTGGCGCCGGTGGACGGCTACGTCACCAATCTCGACGTGTTTGCGGGCGACTACGCCAGCGCGGGACGCGCGGTGCTGGCGATGATCGACAGCCATTCGTTCCGCATCAACGGCTATTTCGAGGAAACCAAGCTGCCCTACATGCACGTGGGCGATGCGGTGAGCATCCACATGATGAGCGGCGGGCCCACCCTGCATGGCCACATCGAAAGCCTGGCGCGCGGCATCACCGACCGCGACAACCCCAGCGGGCCGCGCCTGCTGGCCGACGTCAACCCGACCTTCAACTGGGTGCGGCTGGCGCAGCGCGTGCCGGTGCGCATCGCCTTCGACCAGATCCCCGACGGCGTGGTGCTGGCTTCCGGCATGACCTGCACGGTGATCGTCCAACCGCACGGCAAGCAGGCTACCGCACCAGCCAATTCTCAGAACGACACTGGCACGGCGCCGAAGTCCCCATAGGAAAACGCCCGCGCGAGGCGGGCGTTTTCAGTCGCACTGCAAGCGCGATCAATGCGCGGTGGAGGTCGAAGTGGAGGTGGCGGTGCCGTTGTTGTTGCTGGAAGAGCCGACCACCACGCCGATCAAAGCGGCAATGCCGGCGGTGACGCCGGCCCCGACCAGCACGCTGCCGCCAGCCGCGGCCGATGCGGCGGTGGCGCCGCCGGCAGCCACGCCTCCCTCGACCACTACAGCGTCGGCATCGGTGGTAAGGAAGGCCGGCAAGGCTCCCAGCAGATACTGGCTGCCGTCGGCCAGGGTGATGACAGCCTGACCGGCGCTGAGCGTGACCGAGTTGCCGGTGAAGGAAGTAACGACGATCTGGCCCTGGTTGACCCCGCTCACCACGGCGCCCTGCAGGCTCTTGCCCGCCGGCACCGCCTGCGTCACCACCGGATCGCCCTGGCAGCTTTCCTCGCACATGGCGAGTTCATAATCGGTGCCGCGGATGCCCATGGTCGCCACCGGCGTGCTCATCAGGTAGTGGCTGTAATCGGCGTGCGCCACCAGGCCGCTGACCGCGCGCAAGCCGCCCTTGAGCAGGCGGAAGAAGGTGGAATCCGGCTCGGTCGCGGCGGTGGCGGCCTGCAGGGGCGCCAGTGCCTCGCGCGGCGCCGGGGCGGCAGCCGATGCCGCGCCGGCGCTGTACTTGTACTTCTCGATCTGGAACCTGCTGTTCGGCCGCAGCAGCACCGAGCCCTGGTCGGTGAAGCGGATCATGGCGTAGCTGGCGGCGCCGGTTTCGACGATGTCGCCGCCGTAAACCGGGTCGCCCTTGGCCAGGGCATGCGCCGGGGCGTTCGGGCCGCTGGCCTGTGCCTGCCCGTTGAGCAGGCCCACGCTGCCGGCCAGGGCGCTTTGCGCCAGGGCCTCGCCCGGCGACAGCGCGGCCAGGGTGAATGCGAAAATAAACACAAAAAAAGGCGCGAAACGCATAATTGTCCCCATCCCCATTAGTAATATGCGGCACTCCCTCCCGGGATCATCCCAGTATCGCCGATACCCCACAATAAACATTGTGTACTCATTCACAATAATTCCGCGGATCGCATACCCCCGGCGACCGCCCCAGCCCATGCAAGGACCGGCCCCGTGAAAATCACCACCTGGAACGTGAATTCCCTCAAGGTGCGCCTGCCGCAGCTGCTGGACTGGCTGCGCGACAACCCCGTGGATGTGATCGGCATCCAGGAAACCAAGCAGACCAACGAGGCCTTCCCGGCCGCGGAGATCGAGGCGGCGGGCTGGCACTGCGCCCATAACGGGCAGAAGACCTACAACGGCGTGGCCCTGCTGGCGCGCCATCCGCTGAGCGAGGTCAGCCGCGACCTGCCCGGCTTTGCCGACGAGCAGAAACGGGTCATCGCCGCCACCGTGGCCGGGGTGCGGGTGGTCAACGTCTACGTGCCCAACGGCCAGGCGGTCGGTTCCGACAAATACGCCTACAAGCTGCGCTGGCTGGAAGCGCTGCACGGCTACCTGCGCGGCGAGCTGGCGGCGCATCCGCGCCTGGCGGTGACCGGCGACTACAACATCGCGCCGGCCGACGAAGACGTGCACGATCCGGCCGCCTGGGCCGGCCAGGTGCTGTGCAGCGAGCCGGAACGCAGCGCCTTCCGCGGCCTGCTGGAGCTGGGCCTGAAAGACAGTTTTCGCCTGTTCGAGCAGGCGCCGCAGAGCTTTTCCTGGTGGGACTACCGGCAGGCCGGGTTCCGCCGCAATCTGGGACTGCGCATCGATCACGTGCTGGCTTCGACCGCGCTGGCGCAAGCCTGCCTGGGCTGCGTGATCGATGTTGCACCGCGGCGGAATGACCGTCCATCGGACCATACGCCCGTTACGGCGGAGTTCGGCCCGGTAGTGTGATTTGCCTCACAGGCCGGTGCTTGCACCGGCCGCGCGGCCCCCTAATATGCGGGATATGCATCGCCGTTCTTCCCCCATGTCAGGCTCATCCCTCCCCTATCGTCGCAATCACTACGATGTGACCGACCGCGTCTGCATTTCCCATCCGGCCGAGGTGCGCGACGCCGTCGCCGCAATCTTCACGGCACGCTACCCGGGCATCGATCTGCAGCCGCTGGACCATGCTTTCACCACCTTCGGCGAGCTCTACGCCGGCTGGCTACCCGGCTATTTCGGCTGCGATACCTGGTATCACGACGCCCAGCACAGCCTGGATTGCGCCCTGGCCATGGCCAGGCTGCTGGATGGCCACGACCGCAGCGTTGACGCCGGCCGCCACCTGGGACCGCGCCGCGCCGTGCTCGGCGTGGTCATCGCCCTGTTCCATGACGCCGGATACATCCGTCATGCCGGCGATGCCGCCAGCAACGGCGCCGAGTTCACCCTGACCCACGTCCGGCGCAGCGCCGAGTTCCTGGCCCACTACCTGCCGCAGATCGGTTATACGGCGGAGGCCGCCCTGGCCAGCCGCGTGGTGCACTTCACCGGCTACGAGATCGCGCTGGACCGCATCGACGTATCGCATCGGCTCGACCGCATGCTGGGCTTCCTGCTCGGCACCGCCGACGTGCTGGCGCAGACCGCGGACCGCTGCTATCTCGAAAAATGCCGCGACTATCTGTACCGCGAGTTCGAATTCTGCGGCCTCGCCGGAGCACGCAAGGAAGGCGGGCCGGCGCCGGTATACCGCTCGGTGGCCGAGCTGCTGACGCGCACCCCCGAGTACAACCAGAAGCTGTGGGAAGAGCGTCTCGACGGTTATTTCGGCGGCGCCCATCACTACCTGGAAGCGCATTTCGGCGGCCGCAACCCCTACCGCGAAAGCGTCGACGCCAACCTGGCCCGCATCGGCACGATGATCGAGGACGGCTCCTTCGCGGGCCTCAGACTGCGGCCGCATGTGGTCGGCGCGCGCGAGCTGCGCATCATCCTCACCCCGCAGCCGACCCGGCCCAGAGGCAGCGCCGGTTCACAGCGCCCGCGTCAAGCGCCGGCACGCGCGAAAGCGGCGTAAGCCGGCTGCCGGGGCCTGGCGCCATGGAGCTGCCCCTTAATTTCGTCGCCTGAATGTACCCGGATCTTTCGCCTCTCCCGCTGGGAGAGGCCGCCACGAAGCGGCGGGTGAGGGGCGCACTTTCAACCAGATTTGCGCCAAGTCGAACCTGCCTCCCTCACCCCTGCCCCTCTCCCAAAGGGAGAGGGGTATGTGGTTTATTTCTGAAACACCACACTAGGCGCTCTCAGGGTTTCTTCAGCACCACCCGCGCCGTGCCCACGCCGCGCGGATCGGCCGCGGCTTCCAGCGTGTTCTGCGCCGGCCGCCACAGCACCGCCTGCATGTTGCCGTAGGGGTTAGTCAAGGCATCCAGCTTGTAGCCCATCCGGGTCAGCGCCGCCTGCGCGTCGGCGTCGAAGGCGCCCTTCTCGAACTGCACCTGATCGGGCAGGAACTGCATGTGGTAGCGCGGCGCGGCGACGATGGCCTGCACATCCGCGCCGCGGAAGAAATCGAGCACGCCCAGCAGCACCATGGTGAGGATGCGGCTGCCACCCGGCGTGCCGATCACCAGCACGCCCTTGGGGCCTTCGACGAAGGTCGGCGTCATGGTCGACAGCGGCCGCTTGCCCGGGGCGATGGCGTTGGCGGTCGAGCCGATCAGGCCGAAGGCATTGGAATCGGTGGTGCTGGCGGCGAAGTCGTCCATCTCGTCGTTGATGAACAAGCCGGTCCCCGGCGCGAGGAAGGCCGAGCCGAAGATCAGGTTGACGGTGACGGTGGCGGCGACGCGGTTGCCCTCGCTGTCGATGATCGAGTAATGGGTGGTGTCCACGCCTTCCTTGGCCGGCCGCTTCGGCTGTCCCGGCGGCGGCAGGTCGGCGCTGGGCGTGGCGTGGTCGGGCTGGATGGTGGCGGCCATCTCGCGGCCGTACGCGGGCGACAGCAGGTGCTCCAGCGGAATCTGGATGTAATCGGGATCGCCCAGGTAGGCGGCGCGGTCGCGGTAGGCACGGCGCATCGCCTCGATCACTTGCTGCTGCGAATGCACGCCGTTGGCGCCGGTCCAGTGCAGCGCCGAGAGCTGGTCCAGCATCTCGGCGATGCCGACGCCGCCGGCGGAGGGCGGCGGCACGGTGACGATGCGGTAATCCTGGAAACGGATCACGATGGGCTTGCGCTCCACCGCCTTGTAGCCGGCCAGATCCTGCAAGGTCCAGATGCCGCCGCCGGCGTGAACCCCGTTCACCAGCTGCTGCGCCGTGGCCCCGGTGTAGAAGCCGTCGCGGCCGTGGTCGGCCAGGCGCTGCAGGGTTTCGGCCAGATCCGGCTGAATCAGGACCGCACCTTCCGGCAGCGGCTTGCCACCCGGCAGCAGCAGGGCCTGCGCCGCCGGCGAAAATCGCTTGGACTCCATGACGATGCGCTCGGCGAAGCGCGCGTCCAGCGGGAAGCCTTCGCGCGCCAGGCGGATCGCCGGGGCCAGGTCGCGCGCCAGGCCCAGCTTGCCGTAGGTCGAAGCGATGTGGTCCAGCGCTGCCGGCGTGCCGGGGATGCCGCCGGCGATGGGCCCGTTCTGCGACAGGTCGGCGATGGCATGCCCCTGCGCATCCTGGTACATCTCGCGACTGGCCGCCTGCGGCGCCATTTCGCGGCCGTCGACCATGGTTTCGAAGCGGTCGCGCTGGCGGTGCAGCAGCCAGAAACCACCGCCGCCGATGCCGGAACTGTAAGGCTCGACCACGCCCAGCGCCGCGCTTACCGCCACTGCCGCGTCGAAGGCGTTGCCGCCCTGCTGCAGGATTTCGATGCCGGCATCGGTGGCCAGCGGATGGGCGCTGGCCACGGCGTAACCGGGCGGCTTGCTGCCGGCCTGGGCGGAAAAGCTCAGGACCGCGATCAGACCGATGGCCAGCATGCGGCCGGACATGGCGATACGGGTTTTCAGCAGTGAGTCCATGCGATTCTTGTTCCTTGGCAAGGCCTGCCCCTGTTTAACGTGCAAGCTGCGCGAAACGGCAATGCGGGGCTTAACGTGTCAGCGTGGTCAGGCGGCGGTATTTCTGCAGCAACTGCTCCTGCGTCTCCGGATGCTCCGGATCGAGCGGGATGCAGTCCACCGGGCACACCGCGACGCATTGCGGCTTGTCGAAATGGCCGACGCACTCGGTGCACAGCTTGGGATCGATCTGGTAGATCTCAATGCCCTGGAAGATCGCGTCATTCGGGCATTCGGGCTCGCAGACGTCGCAGTTGATGCACTCGTGGGTGATCTTCAGA
>Ga0302311_10002665_pt1 | contig 20049 bp, 15 predicted proteins | sample III_Palsa_N1_3_FD_200449 | JGI IMG/M metagenome (GOLD analysis project Ga0302311, IMG submission 200449) | Peat permafrost microbial communities from Stordalen Mire near Abisko, Sweden - III_Palsa_N1_3 | ecosystem: Environmental > Terrestrial > Soil > Palsa > Peat permafrost | place: Sweden... | reverse complement strand
TTTGTCACTGGGCTGAGGGCGGAGGCGCGGGTGGCCGCGCGATTCGGGCGCGCGGTGGCCGGCGGCGGCTTGCCGGCCGGAGCGGCCGAGGCCGCGCGGGCCCTGGTGGCGCAGGGCGTCACGGCGATGATCAGCTTCGGGCTGTGCGGCGCTCTCGACCCGGCGTTGGACCCAGGCGCGCTGATCGTGCCGCGTGCGGTCGCCGCCGGTGGCCGCGCCTATACCACCGATGCCGCGTTGTCGGTGGCACTGGGTGGCTGGTCGGCGGAGATGCTGTTGGCCGGCGAGACGGCGGTTGCGGAGCCGTCGGCAAAGGCCGCGCTGTTCGCCGCCACCGGTGCCGCGGCGATCGACCTGGAAAGCGGCGCCGTCGCCGAGGTCGCCCATCGCGCCGGCCTGCCGTTCGCGGTGCTGCGGGCCGTCTGCGACCCGGCCAGGGTCGGCTTGCCCCCGGCGGCGCTGGCCGCGCTCGACAGGCGCGGTGCCGTCTCGATCGGTGCCGTCGTGGCGTCGCTGTTCCGCCAGCCGCGCCAGATCCCCGAGTTGCTCGGGCTCGCGCGGGCGGCGGAGGCGGCGCGGGTGGCGCTAGTCGGCCGCGTCGACAAGATCCTCGCCGGCGCTTCCGCCGGCGACGGGGGGCTGGTGTTTTAGCCGATCCATCATCTGGTGCACGTGGCGGCTGAACACGTAGTCGGCCGGCCGCTGGTTGCCGAGCGGGATCTCTGGCGCCATCGGCCCCTCGGTGCGCGGCCCGCGCAGTGACGCCGCGATCGACTTCCACGGCTTGCGCACCGCGTCCATCACCGCCGTCGCCTCGTAGCCGCTATGCACCATGCAGTCGGCGCATTTTTCGTAGTTGCCGGTGCCGTAGCGGTCCCAGTCGGTCGTCGCCATGAGCTCGGCGAAGGTTTTCGTGTAACCCTCGCCCAGCAGGTAGCAGGGCCGCTGCCAGCCGAACACGTTGCGCGTCGGCTTGCCCCAGGGCGTGCACATGTAGCGCTGGTTGCCGGCCAGGAAATCGAGGAACAGCGAGGACTGGTTGAATTTCCACGCCTTGCCCTTGCCGCGCCGGAAAATGTCGCGGAACAGTTCCTTGGACTTGCGGCGGTTGAGGAAGTGCGACTGATCCGGTGCCCGCTCGTAGGCATAGCCGGGAGAAATCATCACGCCGTCGATGCCGACGGCGTTGATGGCGTCGAGGAAGGCCGCCACCCGCTCGGGCTTCGCACCGTCGAACAGCGTGGTGTTGATGCACACCCGGAAGCCGCGCGCCTTCGCCGCCTTGATCGCCGAGACGGCGCGCGTGAACACGCCGGTCTGGCTGACGGCCGCGTCGTGCATCTCCTCGTCGCCGTCCAGATGCACGTCCCAGGCGAAATTCTTGTGCGGCTTGTACTGGTCGAGCTTCTTTTCCATCAGCAGCGCGTTGGTGCAGAGATAGATGAACTTGCCGCGCTTGAGGATGCCGTCGACGATCGTCGGCATCTCCTTGTGCAGCAGCGGCTCGCCGCCGGCGATCGCCACCACCGGTGCGCCGCACTCGTCGACCGCAGCGAGGCTGTCCTCGACCGACAGGCGCTGATTGAGGATCTCGGCCGGGTAGTCGATCTTGCCGCAGCCGGAACAAGCAAGGTTGCAGCGGAACAGCGGCTCCAGCATCAGCACGAGCGGGTAGTGCCGGCGCCCCGCAAGATGCTGTTTGACGACATAGGCGCCGACACGGACGATCTGGTTGAGCGGAACGGGCATATCCAAAGATCCTTCAGGCGTCGGCCAGTTCGGCGGGGAAGCGGAAACGCACGTCTTCGGCGACACCGGCAAGGGTGTGCACGGTCACCTCATGGAATTGGCGCAGTCCTTCGATCACGCCCTGCACCAGCAACTCCGGTGCCGACGCTCCGGCGGTCACGCCGACCGAGGCGACGCCATCGAACCATTCCGGCTGCAGCGCCTCGGCATCGTCGATCAGATAGCTGGGCTTGCCCAGCTCGGCGCCGATCTCGCGCAGCCGGTTGGAGTTGGAGCTGTTGCGGCTGCCGACCACCAGGATCACGTCGACCTCTTTCGCCAGTTCGCGCACCGCCTGCTGGCGATTCTGCGTCGCATAGCAAATGTCGCGCACATCGGGCCCGACGATCGCCGGGAACCGCTGCTGCAATGCGGCGATGATCTGCCGCGTATCGTCGACCGAGAGTGTCGTCTGCGTCACATAGGCGAGCCGGTCGGGCGTGCCCGGGCTAAGCGCGTCCACGTCCGCGACCGTCTGGACCAGATGCACCTTGCCGGGGATCTGCCCGATCGTGCCTTCCACCTCGGCATGGCCGGCGTGGCCGATCAGCACGATCTCGCGTTCCTGCCCGGCGTAGCGCCGCCCCTCGGAATGCACCTTGGCCACCAGCGGGCAGGTCGCGTCGATCACCGGCAGTTCGCGCTCGCGGGCCACGTCCTCGACCCGACGCGCCACACCATGCGCGCTGAAGATGGTCATGCCCCCGCTCGGGATTTCCTCCAGGTCGTCGACGAACACCGCACCGCGCCGCCGCAGATCCTCGACGACGTGCCGGTTATGCACGATTTCGTGACGCACATAGATCGGTGGGCCATATTTGCGCAGTGCCCGCTCGACGATCTCGATAGCGCGTTCCACGCCAGCGCAGAACCCGCGCGGCTGAGCCAGCACGACACGCAACATGCGCTCTCCTCAGATGCTCCGGCCCGATTCGCCCGTGGCCCTGCATGGGCATATGAGCCTTCCAGGGCCGCCGGCAATGCCCCCAGCGGCCGCAATGGCCAGCGTCGGTGTGCACATGGCCGGCATATGGCACGTTTCACACACCTGGGGTAGGGTAACGCCGGGTGGATGGCATCCCCCTTCGCACGCCCATGGGCAGCGCAGGGGTCGGGCGCCGCTCGGACGATTGCGGCGGATGGCCTCTGAGGTGAACACGATGTCAGGTGGAGAAACCCTGGCGGGCGCGCTGGCGCGCGTCGCCGCGGAGGTGGAGTCGGCGTTGGAGGACCTGCTGCCGGCGCCTGAGGGCGCCGAGGCGCGGCTGGCCGAGGCGATGCGCTACGCGACGCTGGGCGGCGGCAAGCGGCTGCGGGCGTTCCTGGTCATGCAGACCGCCGCGCTGTTCAAGGTGGACCGCCGCTGCGCCGCCCGGGTTGGGGCCGCCGTCGAGATGCTGCACGCCTATTCGCTGGTGCACGACGATCTGCCGGCGATGGACGACGACGATCTGCGGCGCGGCAAGCCCAGCGCGCATAAGGCATTCGACGAGGCGACCGCGATTCTGGCCGGTGACGCGCTGCAGGCGCGGGCCTTCGAGGTACTGGCCGAACCCGATACCCACTCCAACCCGGAGGCGCGGTGCGAGCTGGTGGCCGGGCTCGGCCTCGCTTCGGGCGCCCGCGGCATGGCCGGCGGGCAGATGATCGACATGCTGGCGGAAGGCCAGACGCTGAACGCCGAGCAGATCATCCGCCTGCAGGCGCTCAAGACCGGCCGGCTGATCCAGTTCAGCGCCGAAGCCGGCGCCATCCTCGGCCGGGCGGCCCCGATGCAGCGGCATATGCTGGCGGCCTATGGGCGCGACCTCGGCGCGGCGTTCCAGATCGCCGACGATCTGCTTGATGCGACCGGCACCACCGAGGAGACGGGCAAGACCGCGGGCAAGGATGCCGCGGCCGGCAAGGCGACACTGGTCGCCGTGCTGGGGGTGGAGCGCGCGCGCGCTCAAGCAGATATGCTTGCCGCCCAGGCCGCCGGGCATCTGGAAAGCTTCGGTGAACGTGCCGAAGTGTTAGTGCAACTCGCGGCCTTTGTGGTCGCGCGGCGGCAGTAGCCGCCAGAGGGCCCGACGATGAATGCCCCGATGACAACATCACGCCCGAAGACGCCACTGCTCGATCGGGTGGCGGCGCCGGCGGATCTGCGGAACTTCTCGCTCGACCAACTGAAGCAGCTCGCCGACGAGTTGCGGGCCGAAACCATCGACGCCGTCGCCTCCACCGGCGGGCATCTCGGCGCCTCGCTCGGCGTCGTCGAACTGACGGTCGCGCTGCATGCGGTGTTCGAAACCCCGCGCGACCGGCTGATCTGGGACGTCGGCCACCAGGCCTACCCGCACAAGATCCTGACCGGCCGGCGCGACCGCATCCGCACGCTGCGGCAAGGCGGCGGCCTCTCGGGCTTCACCCGCCGCGCCGAGAGCGGCTACGACCCGTTCGGTGCCGCGCATTCCTCCACCTCGATCTCCGCCGGCCTCGGCATGGCGGTCGCCCGCGACCTCAAGGGCGACGACGACCGCCACGTCATCGCGGTGATCGGCGACGGCGCGATGTCGGCCGGCATGGCCTACGAGGCGATGAACAACGCCGGCAGCCTGCGCTCGCGGCTGATCGTCGTGCTCAACGACAACGACATGTCGATCGCCCCGCCCGTGGGCGCGATGAGCGCCTATCTGTCGCGGCTGTTGTCCTCGCATTCGTTCCTGTCGCTGCGCGACCTCGCCGCCCGCATGGCGCGAAAATTCCCGCGCGCCATCGAGCGCACCGCCCGCCGCGCCGACGAGTTCGCCCGCGGCATTCTGACGGGTGGGACGCTGTTCGAGGAACTCGGCTTCTACTATGTCGGCCCGATCGACGGGCACAATCTGGACCACCTGCTGCCGATCCTGCGCAACCTGCGCGAGGCCGACGCGCAGGGGCCGATCCTGCTGCACGCGATCACCCAGAAGGGCAAGGGTTACGCCCCGGCCGAGGCCAGCGCCGACAAGCTGCACGCGGTCGGCCGGTTCAACGTGGTGACCGGCGAGCAGGCCAAGGCGCCGCCCGGGCCGCCGAGTTTCACCCGCGTGTTCGCCGACGCGCTGATCGCCGAGGCCGAGGCGGACCCGTCGATCGTTGCGATCACGGCGGCGATGCCGTCCGGCACCGGGCTGGACCGCTTCGCCCGGCGCTTCCCGACCCGATGTTTCGACGTCGGCATCGCCGAGCAGCACGCCGTGACCTTCGCCGCCGGGCTGGCGACGGAAGGAATGAAGCCGTTCTGCGCGATCTATTCGACGTTCCTGCAGCGCGCCTACGACCAGGTGGTGCATGACGTGGCGATCCAGTCGCTGCCGGTGCGCTTCGCTATCGACCGCGCCGGGCTGGTCGGCGCCGACGGTGCCACGCATGCCGGCAGTTTCGACCTCGCCTATCTCGGCTGCCTGCCGGGCATGGTGATCATGGCGCCGTCGGACGAGGCGGAACTGGTGCACATGGTGGCGACGGCGGCGGCGATCGGCGACCGGCCGAGTGCGGTGCGCTATCCGCGCGGCGAAGGGTTTGGCGTCGACGTGCCGGCGCGCGGCACGGTGCTGCCGCTCGGGCGCGGGCGGATCGTGCGCGAGGGCGAGCGGGTGGCGATCCTGTCGCTCGGCCCGCGGCTCGGCGACGCGCTGCAGGCCGCGGAGCGGCTGGCGGCGCGCGGCCTCGGCGTGACGGTGGCGGATGCGCGCTTCGCCAAGCCGCTGGACACGGCACTGATCGAGCAACTGGCGCGGCACCACGAGCTGCTGATCACCATCGAGGAGGGCTCGGTCGGCGGCTTCGGCTCGGCGGTGCTGCAGCATCTGGCCTGGAGCGGCCTGCTGGACGGGCGGCTGAAGGTGCGGCCGATGGTGCTGCCGGACCGCTTCATCGACCACGACAGCCAACCCCGCCAATACGCCAACGCCGGCCTCGACACCAAACACATCACCGCCGCGGTCCTCCAGGCGCTCGGGATTGCCGGCACGGAGTTGGCCGCAGAATGACCCGTCATATCTCCCGCCGCCGCCTGTTAGGGGTCGCCGCCGCCCTCACCCTGGCGATCGGCCGTCGTCCTGCCTGGGCGCAGAACATCCCCGCGGACGCGCCGATCCAGGCGCTGAACGACGCGCTGCTGCAGATCATGCACGCGGGCAAGAAAGCCGCGTTCGGCGAGCGCGCGCGCATCGCCGGGCCGGCCATCGAGACCGCGTTCGACCTGCCGACCATCCTGAAAGTGTCCGTCGGCCCGCACTGGTCGGCGCTGCCGATGCCGCAGCAGATCGAACTGACCGAGGTGTTCCGCCGCTACACGGTGGACAGCTACGTGGCCAATTTCGACGGCTTCTCCGGCGAGAAATTCCAGATCCTGCCGGAAACCCGCAACGTCGGAACCGATCTGGTGGTGGAGACCCGGATCGTCTCGCCCGGCGGCGATGCCACCCGTCTTGACTACGTCATGCGGCACGGCGGCAGCGGCTGGAAGGCTGTCGACGTGCTGCTGGACGGCTCGATCAGCCGGGTCGCGGTGCAACGTTCCGACTTCCGCGCGCTGCTCGGGGGTGGCGATGCGACGAAGCTGATCGCCTCGCTGCGCACCAAGGCGACGGCGCTCGAAGCCGGGGGCAAGGCATAGCGGTGCCATGCTGTCGCTCGCCAGCCTCGCGGCCCTGCTCGCCGGCGCCGGCACGCTGGTAACCGTTGCTGGCTGGCGTGCGGTGCTGGCGTTGCCCGAGGCGCCGCCGCTCGATGACGCCGACTGTCCCGGCATCACCGTGCTGCGGCCGCTCTATCGCGACGAGCCGCTGCTGGCGGAGGCGCTGCTGAGTGCCTGCCGGCAGGATTATCCGCGCTTCCAGGTGGTGTTCGGCGTGCAGGACCCGGCCGATCCGGCCCTGGCGGTGGTGGCGCGGGTGCGGGCGGAGATGCCCGGCTGCGACATTGCGCTGGTGCTGGACAACACCGCCGACGGGGCGAACCGCAAGGTGGCGAACCTCGTGAACATGCTGCCGAGCGCCAAATACGACGTGCTGGTGATCGCCGACAGCGACATGCACGCCGACCCCGGTTACCTGCGCGCCATCGCCGCCGAACTGGCGGTGCCTGGCACCGGCCTCGTCACCACCCTCTACACCGGCCTCGCCGCCAACACCTCGCTGCCGGCGGCTTTGGCAGCGAGTGCGATCACCCACTTGTTCCTGCCGGGTGCGGCGTTGGCCCGCCGGCTCGGCCGGCAGGATTGCCTGGGCGCGACGATGGCGCTGCGGCAGCAGACGCTGGCCGAAATCGGCGGGCTGCGTGCGCTGCTGGACGAGCTGGCCGACGACAACATTCTCGGCCGGCTGGTGATGGCACGCGGCCACCGGGTCGGGCTCGCCGCGACGATCCCGGCGACGACCGTGCCGGAGATGACGCTGCGGGCCATGCTGCGGCACGAGTTGCGCTGGGCGCGGACCATCCGGTCGCTCGGCCCGGGCGCGTTCACGCTGTCCGCGCTGCAGTACCCGCTCGCCTGGGCCGCGCTGGCGCTGGCGCTCTCCGGCGGTGCGGGCTGGGCGCTCGCCGTCATGCTGGCCGCCTGGGCAGTACGGGCTGCGGCGGCGCAAGGCAGCGACTGGGAGCTGGCACGCCGAAAGCGCCTGCCACAGAGCAACGCGCACCCCTTTCTGCTGCCGCTGCGCGACATCATCTCGATTGGTGTGTGGCTGGCGGCGTATACTGGCAACCGGGTTGAATGGCGGGGACGGGTGATGCGCGCGCGCTCGGGCTATGACCGCTCCCGCAACGCGGCGGCGACGTAAGGGATTTTGATGATGATGAAGACGCTGTTCCTGCAACCGCCCTCGTTCGACGGGTTCGACGGCGGCGCCGGGTCCCGCTATCAGGCCAAGCGGGAGATCCGCAGCTTCTGGTATCCGACTTGGCTTGCCCAGCCGGCCGCCCTGGTGCCCGGCAGCAAGCTGATCGACGCGCCGCCCGCCGGCATCGGCATGGCGCCGGTGCTGGCCGAGGCGCGCGACAAGGATCTGTGCATCATCCACACCTCGACGCCGAGTTTTGCCGCCGACGTGCGCGTGGCGCAGGCGCTGAAGGATCAGAACCCGGGCATCAAGATCGGCTTCGTCGGCGCCAAGGTCGCGGTGCAGCCGGAACAGAGCCTGCTGAAAGGCGCGCCGATCGACTTCGTCGCCCGCAACGAGTTCGATTTCACCGTCAAGGACGTCGCCGAGGGCCGCGACTGGGCCGCGATCGACGGCATCTCCTATCGCGCCGCGGATGGCAGCATCGTGCACAACCCGGACCGCGCGGTGCTGGAGGACATGGACCAGCTCCCGTTCGTCACCGAGGTCTACAAGCGCGACCTGCGCATCGAGGACTATTTCATCGGCTACCTGATGCACCCGTACGTGTCGCTCTACACGGGACGCGGCTGCAAGAGCCGCTGCACTTTTTGTCTTTGGCCGCAGACGGTCGGCGGGCATCGCTACCGCGTTCGCTCGCCGGGCCACGTCGCCGAAGAAATCCGCCTGGCGAAAGCGTATTTCCCGCAGGTTCGCGAATTTTTCTTCGACGACGACACCTTCACCGACAACCTGCCGCGCGCCGAAGCCATCGCCAAGGAACTCGGCAAGCTGGGTGTCACCTGGAGCTGCAACGCCAAGGCCAACGTTCCCCGTGAAACACTGAAGGTGCTGCGCGACAACGGGCTGCGGCTGCTGCTGGTCGGCTACGAAAGCGGCAACCAGCAGATCCTGCACAACATCAAGAAAGGCATGCGCATCGAGGTCGCGAAGACGTTCACCAAGGACTGCCACGACCTCGGCATCAAGATCCACGGCACGTTCATCCTCGGCCTGCCCGGCGAGACCAAGGAGACGATCGAGGAAACCATCCGGTTCGCGAAAGACGTGAACCCGCACACGCTGCAAGTCTCGCTCGCCGCGCCCTATCCGGGCACCTTCCTGTACAAGCAGGCGATGGAGAACGGCTGGCTCGATGCCGAGCACGCCGAACTGGTGGACGATCACGGCATCCAGATCGCGCCGCTGAGCTATCCGCACCTCTCGCACACCGAGATCTTCGACTCCGTCGAAGTGTTTTATCGGCGCTTCTACCTGCGGGCGCCAAAGATCGCCTCGATCGTCGGCGAAATGGTGCGCAGCCCGCAGATGATGAAGCGCCGGCTGCGCGAGGGCGTGGAATTCTTCCAGTTCCTGCGCGAGCGCCGGGCGGCCTAGCAGGCAAGGCCAGGGGCGCTGCCCCTGGACCCCGGCAAAGGCCAAGCCTTTGCAATCCGTTATTTTCACCGCTGATGACTTCGGGCTGTCCGAGGCCGTCAACGAAGGCGTCGAGCGGGCGCATCGCGACGGCGTGCTCACCCATGCCAGCCTGATGGTTGCCGGCGCGGCGGCGGATGACGCAGTACGTCGCGCGCGCAAAATGCCGGGGCTGCATGTCGGACTGCACCTTGTCGTGATCGAAGGCCCGGCGGTGCTGGCCCAACGAAAAATCCCATCGCTGGTGAACGCGGACCAAAAATTCCCGTCCGACCAGCTTCGGTTGGGCCTGCGCTACTTCTTCCTGCGAGACGTCCGCCGGCAACTCGCCGCCGAAATCCGCGCCCAGTTCGACTCCTTCGCCGCCACCGACCTGCCGCTCAGCCACGCCGATGCGCACAAGCACATGCATCTGCACCCGACCGTCGGGCGATTGCTGCTGTCCATCGGCCAGGACTTCGGCCTGCCCCGCATCCGCGTCCCCGCCGAGCCGCCCGGCGTGATGGAGCAATGTGGCGTCGCCCCAACCGTCGCCGCCCGTGCCATGCACGCCTGGTGCGGCATTCTGCGCCGGCAGGCGCGCGCGGCCGGAATTGCGACCAACGATGCCGTGTTCGGCCTCGCCTGGACCGGGCACATGACCGAACAGCGTGTCCTGGCCCTGCTGCCGCGCCTGCCGGACGGCCTGAACGAACTCTATTTCCACCCGGCCGCGCGGCGCGACGCCCTGCTGGACGCGCTGATGCCGACCTACCAGCACGAAGCCGAACTCGCCGCCCTGCTCAGCCCGCGGGTGCGGGCGGCCCTCCGCGCGGCGGCCCGATCGTCCTGAGCAGCGTCGGCAGGAACAGCAGCGTCGAAATCAGCGTGCAGCCGAGGCTGATCAGCAGCAGCACGCCCATGCTGGACGTACCGGGGTGGCGGGAGAGCGCGAGCGAACCGAACGCCGTGCTGGTGGTCAGCGCCGAGAACATGATCGCCCGCGCCGTGGAGGTGCGCAGGAACCGGTCCGCTCCGCCGCGCCAGTTCATCACGAAATAGACGTTGAACGACACGCCGACGCCAAACAGCAGCGGCAGCGCGATCACGTTGGCGAAATTGAGCGACAGCCCGCTCACCACCGTCACCACCACCGTCAGCAACGCCGAGAGCAGCAGCGGCGCCAGCACCAGCGCCACGTCCAGCACGCGGCGCAACGTCAGCACCAGGATCACCGCGATCGCCAGCAGCGCATAGATTGCCGCCGAGCTGAAGGCGCCGACGATCGTGTCGGCGGATTCGACGATGCTGACCGCGGTTCCGGTCGCGTCCGGCGCCAGCGTGCGCACCTGCGCGACCAGCGCGTGCAGCCCGGCGCTGTCGCGCGTCGCCGGCGTGCCGAGCACCTGCACACGCGCCTGTCCATCCGGCAGCACCCAGTCGCGCGCCATCTCCGGCGGCACGTCGGCAGCCGTCACCGGGCGGGCATCCAGCGCCGCCCGCAACCGGTCGAGCTGCGGCGGCAGGAAGCGCACCAGCGCCGCGTTCGCCGCCAGCAGCGTCGCGTCCGGTGCGGTGGAAAGGGCGCGCAGGTCCCCGGCGATCGCGGCCAACGGGTCCTCGGGCGGCAGCTTGGGGAGCACCTTTTCCAGGTTCGCCTGCGTCGCGGCGGCGGCCAGCCGCAGGTCGGCGGCGGTGACCGGCGCGGCCGGCGTCGGCGGGGTCAGCGTGGCGGCCAGCACATTGGCGGCATCGGCCAGCAGCGCGAGCTTCGGCGCCTGATCATCCGGGACGAAACTTGACAGGGTCAACACCTGGGCGACCAGCGACAAATGGCGCAGCTTTTCGGCCAGCGCATCGGCCTCCGCCAGCGACGGCGCCAGGATGTCGGCGCTGTACGGGTCGGTCAGCGGCGAGGCGAGCAGGTCCTGCAGCGTCCGCATCGCCTCGGTGTTCGGGTTCTTGGTGTGCAGCGGGTCGCTGTCGAATGTCAGGCTCGGGATCAGCGCGACGCCGGCGACCGCGAGCAGCCCGAACGCGCCCAGCACCGGCCAGCGGGCCCGCACCAGCGCCGACTCCAGCGGCTCGCCGAACCAAACGCCGACCTCGCCCTGCTCCGGCCGCGGACGCAGCAGCGTGATGGCGGCGGGCAGGAACAGGATGGTGCAGAGCAGCGCGATGATCATGCCGGCGCCGGCGATCAACCCGAGTTCGGCGACGCCGGCGAAGGCGGTGGGCACGAATGCCAGGAACCCGCAGGCGGCGGCGACTGCGGCCACCAGCACCTCCGGTCCGACATCGAAGCCGGTCGAGACCAGCGCCAGCGCCACCTCGCCCTCGCGGAACAGCGCGTGGCGGAACCGCACGGTGATCTGGATGCCGAAATCCACCGCGATGCCGACGAACAGGATGGCGAAGGCGACGGAGACCAGGTTCAGCGTGCCCACCGCCAGCGCCGCGAACGCGATCGTCAGGCTCAGGCCGAGCGCGAGCGTCGCCAGCACCGGCACGATCAGGCGCCAGGACCGCAGCGCCAGCGTCAGCCACAGCGCGATCAGCGCCACGCTGCCGAGCGTGCCGACCAGCATGCCCTGGGCGACCGTGCCGAACTCCTCGTCCGACAGCACGACGCCGCCGGTCAGGCGGACATGCGCCTCGCCGTCACGGACGAATTCCAGCTTGGCGATGATGGCGCGCATCGCCGCGGTGGCATTGCCGCCCGGCTGCAACGCGCCGTAATCCGGCTGCACCTGCGCCAGCACGAACTTGTAGGGGCCGGCCTTGTCCGCCGCCGAACCGCCGATCAGATGCTGCCACGACAGCGGCTTGGCGTGCCCTGCCGCGGCGTCAGACAGTGCCGTGTGGAACGCGCGCAGCGAGGGCGCGAACGGCGCGAGGTTGCCCTGCCCGTGCTCCACCCCCATCGCCAGCAGGTTGATCGCCGCGAACAATCCGCGCGCGCTCGGGTCGGCCACCAGTTGGCCGAGGAAGGGCTGCGCGTCGATGGTGCGGTCCAGCAGGTCGCCGAGCGCCTTCTGGTCGAGGAACAGCAGCCCGTTGCGGTCGAAATAGGGCGAGGCGTCGGGCCGCCGCACGTCGCGGAAATGCGTTGTGTCGCCGGTCAGCGCCGCGGCCAGGTCGGCCGCCGTCTGGTCCGCCACCTCCGGGATGTCGGCGTCGATCACCGCGACCAGCAGGTCGTTGTTCTGCGGGAACGCCTTGTCCCAGGCGATCGACCGCTGACGCCATGGCAGGCTGGCGGAGAACAGGGCCGAGGTGTCGGTGGTGATACCGAGCCGCGTGGCGCCGAGCCACGCCGACAGACCGGCAAGGATCAGGCCGAGCACGACAACGACGGCCGCGTGGCGTCGGCCGAAGCCGAGCAGTGCGGCGAACAGGCGCGAAAGCATCATGGGGCGGAGACTACCCGCCGATCAGCGCGCCGCAAACCACGCGGGCGGCAGGCGCGCGTCAGGCGTGCTTGGCGTGCGGACGGGCGGACAACGCGGTGCGATGCGCCTTGCCATGGCGCGGCCCGTGCGCGATGTGCCCATGCTTCCTGGCGTGGTGCGCGTGCGCGATGGTCGAGGCGGCCGCGGTGCCGGAAGCGACAGCCGCGACAGGCAGTGCGAGACCCAGCGAGACCAGCAGGGACCGGCGGGTTGTGATCACGGTGGGAACTCCGGGGCTTTGCTGACGACGTTCAGGACGGATGGCAGGTTGCGCGGCTACAGGCTTGAAACAACTTATGCCGTCATCCGGCGCCCGGCGCAACTATTCGTTGCCTCACCAGCGCATCTAGAGCAGGCCGAGCTCCTGCAATTCGCGCCGCAGCGTCTCTGGCAGCGCCGCTTCGCCCATAGCGGCTGCGCCCTGCGGCCGATCCGTCGGGGCGTCGGCGGCCGCCAGATAGCGCCAGCCCTGGAACGGCTTGGTCGGCCGGCCGAGCAGTGGCACCCGCACCGGGTCCAGCAGCAGCGCGGCGCAGGGCGTGCCGTCGTCCCGCTGGTCCTCGACGATGTCGGTGATGCGCTGGCGCACCAGCATGGTGCCGGCCACCACCCAGTAGATCGAGCCGCCGTCGAGGATTTCCGCGGCGCGGCGCGGGAAGTTCCGCGTCAGGTGGCGCAGCGGTGGCCGGGTCCGTTGCCGCTCGGCCTGCACCTCGGCCAGATGGTCGATATCGCGGATGCCGACGGCAAGTTTGGTCAGGTGGAGCATCGGCGCGATGTGCCCGCAAACCGCGCGGCGCGGCAAGAGCGCCAGTCGTGCGCCGCCCTCCGCCGCCGCCGCGAAGTGCGAGCGCGCGCTGCGCGGCATGTGAGGAATCCTTGCCGCCGGGCGCAGAGAAAGGCGCGGCCGCAGGTCTCTGCGCACTCATGCCGCCGTCTCTCGCGGCCGGCGGCCGTGGCGTGGCTGGAAAGGCAACCCGCAACGGTGCTGTCAGTATTACTTGGTCGCGGCAGAACATTGCTTGCCACAACAAAGTCACAACGCTGGTCTGCCGGTGAAGTCGGCGTAATCCCAGGCGTTTGGCGCGAGAAACCATGGCATCGGCACGGCGTTATGGGTTAACTGCGCCCACGAGCCGAGTCGGCTGCAACGCGCTGCGCGGGCCCGAAGAGTCCGCCGTCGAACAACGAGGACACGCATATGGACCACGAGCGCGAACCCGCCGACGCCGAACCTCCAGCCGCGGAGCCTCCCTCCGCGCAGCCGGTATCGCTGGGCGCCGGCCTGGGCCGCCCGCTGTTCGCCGCCACCGTCAAGGACCGCGAGCGCGCCGCGCCGTTCCCGCAATCCGAGCGGTCGCGCGCGTTCCGCCGCCGCTTCTTCCCGGACGCGAGCGCCACCGACTGGAACGACTGGCGCTGGCAACTGCGCCACCGCATCCGCGATCTTGCCGGTCTGTCCCGGGTGATCCAGCTCAGCGAGGACGAGCGTTCGGCGGTCGCCAGCCACGCAGGGCCGCTGCCGGTCGGCATCACGCCGTACTATGCGAGCCTGCTCAGCGAGACCGATCCGGCGCAGCCGCTGCGCCGCACGCATATCCCGGTCAACGGCGAATACCTGCGCACCTATGGCGAGTCCGACGACCCGCTCGGCGAGGATCACGACGCCGCGGTGCCGGGGCTGGTGCATCGCTACCCCGATCGCGTGCTGTTCCTGACCACTGGCTTCTGCAGCACCTATTGCCGCTACTGCACGCGCAGCCGCATGGTCGGCGGTGGCGGCGAATACACGTTTTCGCTCTCGCAATGGCAGCGCGCCATCGACTACATCGCAGCCCACCCGCAGATCCGCGACGTGCTGCTGTCGGGCGGCGACCCGCTGACCATCGCCACCGACAAGCTGGAATGGCTGCTGAGCCGGCTGCGCGCCATCCCGCACGTGGAATTCCTGCGCATCGGCACGAAAGTTCCATTGGTGCTGCCGCAGCGCGTCACCCGCGACCTCACGCGCATGCTGCGCCGCTACCATCCGCTGTGGATGAGCCTGCATGTCACGCATCCGGACGAGCTGACGCCGGAGGTGGCCGAGAGCACGGCACGGCTGGCCGACGCCGGCATCCCGCTCGGCAGCCAGACGGTCTTGCTGCGCGGCGTCAACGACGACATCGCGACGATGCGCACGATGATGCACGGGCTGCTGAAATTACGAGTGAAGCCCTATTACCTTTATCAATGCGACCCGATCAGCGGTTCGGCGCATTTTCGCACGCCGGTGCAGACCGGGCTCGACATCATCGAGGGGCTGCGCGGCCACACGACCGGTTACGCGACGCCGCATTTCGTCATCGACGCCCCGGGCGGCGGGGGAAAAATCCCGCTTGTGCCGGACTATGTGGCCGGGCGCGACGGCGACGACCTGCTGTTGCGAAACTTCGAAGGCCAGACCTACCGGTATCCCGATCCGCTGCGCTGACCGGGACGCGGCGGCGATGCATATCGGCATGACCTACGATCTCGTCGCCGACTGGGCCGGCGAGGAGCTGGACGCGGAGCAACTGGCCGAGTTCGACGGCGACGCAACCATCGACGCCATTGCTACGCATTTCTTGCAGCGTGGGCATCCCGTGGAAAAGATCGGCCGGGCGCGCGCCCTGATCTCGCGGCTGAACGACGGCCCGCGCTGGGGCATCGTGTTCAACATCTGCGAGGGGTTGCACGGCCCGGGGCGCGAGGCGCTGGTGCCGGCGCTGCTGGAATCGTTCGGCGTCCCCTGCGTGTTCAGCGACTCGCTGGTACTCGCGCTGACGCTGCACAAGGGCCACACCAAGCGCGTGGTGCGCGACGCCGGGGTGCCGACCGCGGATTTCACCGTCCTCGACCGGCCAGACGCACCCTGTCCGTTGCCGTATCCGCTGTTCCTCAAGCCGATCGGCGAGGGAACCGGAAAAGGCATCGGCCCCTCCAGCCTCTGCCACACACTGCGCGAAGTGGAAACGGAGGCGGCGCGGCTGCTCGCGCGCTTCCGCCAGCCGGTGCTCGCGGAGTCCTATCTGCCGGGGCGCGAGTTCACCGTCGGCATCGTCGGCACCGGGACAGCCGCGCAGGTCGTCGGCGTCATGGAGATCGACAGTTCTACGACTTACGGATTTGCCACCAAAAAGAACTATGACGCCGTGCGCTACGGGCTCGCCGACGATGCGGAAGGCCGTGCCGCCGCCGAGGTCGCGCTCGGCGCGTGGCAGGTGCTCGGCTGCCGCGACGGCGGGCGCGTCGACCTGCGCAGCGATGCAGCCGGGCAGCCCAACTTTCTGGAAGTGAACCCGCTGCCGGGGCTGCACCCCATCGATTCCGATCTGGTGATCCTCTCGCGGCTCGCCGGCCATGACCATGGCTGGCTGCTCGACCGCATCATGGAGTCCGCCTGCGCCCGTAGCGGCCTGCCCTGGTGAGGCGCTGCACCATCCTGCACCAGGCCGTCGCGCCGGACGCGCCGCCGGACGAACAGGATGTCCTGGTCGCCGCAGGCGCCGTCGCGCGCGGCCTCGCGGCGCATGGCTGGGCGGCCGCATCCTGCGCGATGACCACCGATCTCGCCGCGTCGGAAGCGGCGTTGCGCACGACTGATGCAGACCTGGTGTTCAACCTCGTCGAAAGCCTCGGCGGCGCCGACGTGCTGGCGGTGGCAGCGCCGGCGCTGCTGGAGCAGATCGGCCTGCGCTACACCGGCGCCGGTCTTGCGGCGCTCGCCCTCACCGCCGACAAGCGCGCCACCCGTCGCGCCCTGCGCCGTGCTGGCATCCTCGTGCCACCGGGTCCGGAAGACGGCTGGACCGGCCCGTTCATCGTCAAGCACGCGACCTGTCACGCCTCGCTCGGCCTCGGCCCGCACTCGGTCGTGCAGCGCGTGCCCGACATCCAAACGGGCTGGTATGCGGAGGCGTTCGTGGACGGCCGCGAGTTCAACCTGTCCCTGCTCGCCGACCCCGGCGGCGGCGTCACCGCGTTGCCGGCCGCCGAACTGCTGTTCCGGGACTGGCCGGCCGACATGCCGCGCATCCTCGACTACGCCGGCAAGTGGCAGCCGGAGCACCCGCTGTACGAGCGCACCGTGCGCAGCTTCGATGTCGCGCCGGACCTCGCCCACCACCTGCAACGCGTCGCCCTCGCCTGCTGGGGCGCACTGGGCCTCGCCGGCTATGCCCGCATCGACCTGCGGCTGGCGCCGGACGGTGTGGCCTACGTGATCGACGTCAACGCCAACCCGTGCCTCTCGGAAGACGCCGGCTTCGCCGCCGCCGCCGCGCGCGCCGGCCTTGATCATTCCCGTCTCATCGCGCGCATCGCGGAGGCAGCGCTGGATCGCCCCGCATCCGTCCCACCGCAGACCGCGCGACTCATACCGATCGCGCTGCGTGGGGCGTTGCGCGACACCGACGACATCGGCGGCCTGTGCCGCGCCACCGGCTTCTTCACGCCGGACGAAGTGGCCATCGCCGAGGAACTCGCCGCCGACCGCCGCGCCCGCGGCCAGGCCAGCGACTATTCGTTCCTGCTTGCCGACGATGCGCTCGGCCTCGCCGGCTATGCCTGCTACGGGCCGACGCCGGGCACCGCGGATGCCTGGGACCTGTACTGGATCGTCGTGCACCCGCGCGCCCAGGGCAGCGGCGTCGGCCGGCGGCTGGTGGCGGCGGTGCTGGATGACATGAGGGCCAGATGCGGCCGGCGCCTCTATGCCGAAACCGCCGGCAAGCCACTCTATGCGCCGACGCGCGCCTTCTACGAGGCGGCCGGGTTCACGTTGCAGGCGGTCGTCCCGGATTTTTACGCCGCAGGCGATGCCAAGCAGATCTGGCTCCGGGTGGCCGCCTAACTGCGCCCCTCGCCGATCGGCGGCACCTGATCGGTCATTCCCGCCAACACCTCGGCGACGTGCCGCACCTTCACCGCGCTGCCCTCGCGTTTCAGGCGGCCGGCCATGTTGAGCAGGCAGCCCATGTCGCCGGCCAGCAGCGTGTCGGCACCGGTGGCGGCGATATCCTTCGTCTTGTCGCCGACCATGCGCACCGAGATCGCCGGATATTTGACGCAGAACGTGCCGCCGAAGCCGCAGCAGACTTCCGGCTCCGCCATCTCGGTCAGGCTCAGCCCCGCAACCGACCCCAGCAGCGCGCGCGGCTGCGCCTTGACGCCGAGTTCCCGCAGGCCCGCGCAACTGTCGTGGTAGGTCGCCGTGCCGCCGTACCCCGCCTCGACCCGCCGCACGCCCATCACGTCGGTCAGGAAACTGACGAGTTCGTACGTCCTGGCGCCGAGCGCCTGCGCCCGCGCCGTCAGGTTCGGGTCGTCCTCGAACAAGTGGGGAAGATGTTCGCGCAGCATGCCGCCGCAACTGCCGGAGGGCACCACGACGTAATCGTAACCGCCAAAGGCCTCCAGAATGCCGCTCGCCAGCTCGCGCGCGGTGGCGCGGTCGCCGCTGTTGTAGGCGGGCTGGCCGCAACAGGTCTGCGCCCGCGGCACTTCCACCTGGCACCCGGCCTGCTGCAGCAGCCGCAGCGCGGCGAAGCCGACCGTGGGCCGGTACAGGTCCACGAGGCAGGTGACGAACAGGGCGACGCGTGGCCGCAGGGGCGACGGGCTGGCTTCTTGGCTCATGCGCGCATCGTAGGACGGCGCGCGCGGCTACGGGAGGGCCGCCGACGCGGTCGGGGCCGGCGCTTTCGGCAGGAGCAGGTATTCGGTGCCCTGCTGCCGCATGCGTCCGGCCCGATCCTCGGCGTCGTGGCCCCAGCCGAAGAAGATATCGGTGCGCACCGGCCCGCGGATCGCACCGCCGACGTCCTGGGCGATGGTCAGCCGCCGCAGCGGCGCGTTGGTGACCGGGTCGGTGGTCGCCACGAACACCGGCGCGCCGAGCGGGATGAAGCCGCGATCGACGGCGACCGAGCGGCCCGGCGTCAGCGGCACGCCGAGCGCTCCGGGCGGTCCCTGGTCGGGCCGCAAGCTGTCGATTTCGCGGAAGAACACATAGGACGGGTTCTGGTCGAGCACCTCGGCGATCTGGTCCGGATGCGCCGCGAACCACGCGCGGATGCTTTGCAGCGACACCTGATCGCGCGGGATCTGGCCGCGATCCATCAGCACCTTGCCGATCAGCACGGAGCGCCGGCCGTTCTGCCCGGCATAGGTCACGCGCACCACCTTGCCGTCCGGCAGGTCGACGCGGCCGGAGCCCTGCACCTGCAGGAAATAGGCGTCGACCGGGTCGGCCAGCCACAGCAGTTCCAGCCGCCGGCGGGCGAGTACGCCGCCCTCGATCTGGCTGCGGTCGTAGTACGGAACCAGCCGGCCGTCCTCCACCCGCCCGACGACGGCGCGCCCCTTCAGGTCGTCGGCGAAATCGCCGAGATCGGCCTGCACCAGATCGGCGGGTCGCCCAAGCAGCGGCGTATGGTATTTGCCGCCGGGGGAGCGGCTGCCGGCGACCTCGGGGTCGAAATAGCCGGTGAACAGGCCGGTCGCATGGTCGGCAGTCGCGCCAGCGCCGACATCGGTCACCGCCTCGGCCTCGAAATTCGCCTCGAAGAACGTGCGCGCCGCGGCATCGTCCCCGCTCGGCACGGCTTTCGCCGCATCGCAGACCGGCCGCCACAGCGCCGGTGACCCGCCGCGGGCTGCCGCCTCGGCCTGGCCGCCAAGCGGCTGTTCCGCCGGCATCGCGCCGAGCGCACGGCAATTGCCCAGGAACGCCGAGAGCGCGTCGGCCAAGTGGTCGTCCTGCCAGCCGGGCACCTTGGCGAACGGCGTCGGCACCAGCCGCAGCGCGTGCCCGGGCTCCGCCTGGGCGGTTCCACGGTTTGGTTGGGGAGCCTGAACGCAGCCGGCCAGTGCCAGCAGTCCAGCCATCGGCATCGCGAGCGCACGCAGCGCCCGCCCGGCATCAAACGGCATGATCAGGCGCTGCGCGCGGCCACGAGCCGCCACGTGGGGTCCGGCACGGCCAGATTCCGCTCGAACGTCCAGAAATCCACGATCTCGGTCACGGCATCGGTGCCTTGCATCACCGCGCCGTTGCTGCCGAGCGTCAGGTTCACCTGATCGGTGACGAAGCGCACGGAAATATCGGCGATCGAGCCGCGCAGGTCCGCCGCCTCGATGGTCGCCGCATGGATGGCGCGCACCTCGGTCCGGTGCGTCTCGCTCGCCGCCTCGCGGGCGGCGATGGCGGATTCGAACGCCTTGTAGGTGTCGTCGGACAGCAACGACCGCAGCGTGTCGCGATTGCCGGCGGCGAAGGCGGTCACGATGATCTTGAACGCCGCCTCGGCGCCCTCCAGGAACCGCAGCGCCTGGAAATTGCGGTCGGCCGCCTGCATCCGGGTCAGCGCCTGCCCGACCGGGCCCGCCGCGTCCGGCAGCGGGCGCGCCGGCACCCGCTCGGCAACCGCGTCGATCACCGGCCCTTCGGCCACCTGCGGCCGCACGCCAGCGCGCGGCTCCGCCGGCCGTTCGAACCCCTGCCGCCGCCCCAGAATGCTGCGCAA
>Ga0302311_10002662_pt1 | contig 20062 bp, 18 predicted proteins | sample III_Palsa_N1_3_FD_200449 | JGI IMG/M metagenome (GOLD analysis project Ga0302311, IMG submission 200449) | Peat permafrost microbial communities from Stordalen Mire near Abisko, Sweden - III_Palsa_N1_3 | ecosystem: Environmental > Terrestrial > Soil > Palsa > Peat permafrost | place: Sweden... | reverse complement strand
GGCGGTCGGCGGCGCGCCGCTCTATTTCATGACCTCGGCCGGCGGCCTTGTGCGCGCCGAAGCGTTCCGGGGTCGCGATGCGGTGGTCTCCGGCCCGGCCGGCGGGGTGGTCGGCGTGGCCCAGACCGCGCGCGCCAGCGGTTCGGCGGCGGCACTGGGCTTCGACATGGGCGGCACTTCCACGGACGTCTGCCGCTATGCCGGGGTGCTGGAGCGGCGCGACGCGGCCAAGGTCGCCGGCGTCAAGCTGCGCAGCCCGATGCTGGACGTGGAGACGGTGGCGGCCGGCGGCGGGTCGGTGCTGGCGTTCGACGGCCTGCGCGCCCGCGTTGGCCCCGACAGCGCCGGAGCCAATCCGGGTCCCGCGGCCTACGGTCGCGGCGGCCCGGCCACCATCACAGACGCCAACCTGGTGCTGGGCCGGATCGATCCGGCGGCCTTCCCCAATCTATTCGGGCCGAGCCATGACCAGCCGCTGGACGTGGCGGCGGCGCGAGCGAGGCTTGCTGACCTGGCAAAGACCATGGGCGCATCCAGCCCAGAAGCCGCCGCCGAGGGGTTCGTCAAGGTCGCTGTGGAGCAGACCGCCCAGGCGGTGCGCCGGATCTCCACCGAACGCGGGTTCGACCCTCGCGACCACGATCTGGTGGCGTTCGGCGGCGCGGCTGGGCAGGTCGCCTGCGCCGTGGCGGAGGCGCTCGGCGTCCACCAGGTGCTCAGTCCCCGCTACGCCAGCCTGCTGTCGGCCTGGGGCATCGGCCAGGCCGAGGTGACCAGCCTGCGCCAGCAGGGGCTGGACGCGCGGCTCGACAACGCGGGATGGGCGCGGGCCGGCGAGATCGCCGCGCGCCTCAAGGCGGAAGCCGCCGCCGATCTCGCGGCACAGGGCGAAAACCTGCACAGCGCGATCACCCGGCTGCGCCTGCGCTACGACGGCGCTGACGCCGCGTTGCCGGTATCCCTGACCAGCTTGGCCGAGGCCAAGGCGGCGTTCGAGGCCGATCATCGCCGTCTGTTCGGCTTCGTCGAGCCGGATCTCGCCGTGATCATCGCCAGCGTCGAGGTGGAGGCGATGGCAAAACCCCTCTCGGCGCTCATCCCCGCGAAGGCGGGGGCCCAGGAGACTGGGCGCGGCCAGTCCAGCTACGATCTGAAGACAGCCGCGGAGGGGTCCGGTTCGGCGGCCCTGGGTCTCCGCCTCCGCGGGGATGAGCGGAAAGGAGTAATGGTGTTCTCGGGCCAAACGATCGATGCCCCCATTATCGCCGCCGACAACCTCCTCGCCCCCGTCAACGGCCCGGCCCTGATCGTGCGCGGCGACACCCAGATCGCGGTGGCGCCCGGCTGGCGGGCCAGCGCCGAGGCGGACGGGCTGATCCGCCTGGTCAGCATCGGCGACGACCGAACCGAAACCATCGCCCTCGACAAGCCCGACCCCGTGACCCTTGAGCTGTTCAACCGCCGCTTCATGGGGGTGGCCGAGGCCATGGGCGCGGCGCTGGAACGGACGGCGCATTCGGTGAACATCAAGGAGCGGCTGGATTTCTCCTGCGCCCTGTTCGATGCCGATGGCGGCCTGGTGGCCAACGCGCCGCACATGCCAGTTCATCTCGGCTCCATGGGCGCCAGCGTCCGCGCCGTCCGCGACCGACATCCGGTGCTGCACCCCGGCGAGGCCTTCGCCCTGAACAACCCCTATGCCGGCGGGACCCATTTGCCGGACATCACCGTGGTCATGCCGGTGTTCGTGCGCGCGGCGCAGGCGCCGGACTTCTATGTCGCAGCCCGCGGCCACCACGCAGACGTCGGCGGCGTCCAGCCCGGCTCCATGCCGCCGTTTTCGAAAACCATCGATGAGGAAGGCGTCCTGCTCGACGCCCTGCCGATCATGCGGGACGGCCGGTTTCTCGAGGCCGAAACCCTGGCGGCGCTGACCGCCGGCCGCTGGCCCGCGCGCAACCCGGCCCAGAACCTGGCCGACCTGAAGGCCCAGATCGCCGCCTGCCAGACCGGCGCGGCCACCGTCGCCGGGATGATCCAGGCCCATGGCGGCGAGACGGTCAGCCGCTACATGGGCTTCGTGCAGGACAACGCCGAGGCCAGCGTGCGCCGCGCCGTCGGCCGGCTGAAGAACGGCGCCGCGCGTGTGCCCATGGACGGCGGCGGCGAGATCGTCGTGACCACCACGGTCGACGCCAAAAAGGGCGAGGCGGTGCTGGACTTCACCGGGACCAGTCCGGTGCTGCCTTCCAACTTCAATGGCCCCTCGGCCATCGTCGACGCCGCAGCCCTCTATGTCTTCCGCACCCTGGTGGACGATGACATCCCCCTGAACGCCGGTTGCCTGAAGCCGCTCCGGATCATCGTCCCGCCCGGCTCCATGCTGGCGCCGAGCGCCCCCGCCGCGGTGGTCGCCGGCAATGTCGAGACCAGCCAGCACGTGGTCGACGCCCTCTATGCGGCCCTCGGCGTGATGGCCAACTCCCAGGGGTCGATGAACAACTTCACCTTTGGCGACGATCGGCGACAGTATTACGAGACCATCTGCGGCGGCGCGGGCGCGAGTAGCCGTGCAGACGGCGCCAGCGGCGTCCATACCCACATGACCAATTCCCGCCTGACCGATCCGGAAATTCTCGAGCGCCGGTTCCCGGTGCGCGTCGAGGCGTTCGCCTTGCGTGAAGGCTCTGGCGGCGATGGCGAGCACAGGGGCGGCGATGGCGTGACGCGCCGCATCCGCTTCCTTCAGCCTATGGAAGCGGCCCTGCTCTCCACCCGCCGCGACCACGCGCCGCAGGGGTTGGCCGGCGGCGGCGCTGCGCGTCCGGGGCGACAAAGCTTGATCACCGCCGATGGGAGGGTAAAGGAACTCTCGGGCTGCTTTTCCATTACAGTGCAGCTTGGCGACGTGATCGAGATCCAGACCCCCGGGGGCGGCGGTTTCGGCGATCCCGGCGCCTGATGCAGACGAGGACATAACCGATGGCCAAAGCCGCCCTACTCGCCTTGGCGCTTTTCGCCGCAGCGCCCGCCTTTGCGGCCGACCCGCCGGCGACGATCTCTATCCAGGACCAGGGTTCGGATGAGGTCCCTCCTGGCGCGCCCACCGACGACTATGGGTTTGTGGCCTGGTGCTACGGCGCGCTGGATGAGTCCCTGTCGGTCTATGACACGGTGTTGCCGGACCTGAAGGACATCGACGCCAAGTTCGGCTCGCCGGTGAAGGAAGCCACGCCCTACGCCGAGGATATCGTCGATGAGCACAAGGCGCTGAAGCGGTTCGCGGCGGCCATGGAGGCGGCCGAGCGCGCCAGCCCGCAGCCGATCGCCGAACACGGGGTGGCGGCGATCAACCAGGGCCGGTCGATCTGGGATCCGGCCAAGACGCAACCGCGCCGCCAGCTGGCGCACGCCTGGCTGATGTGGGGCCTGCCCAACCGCTGCGAGTCCACCGCCAAGACGCTGAAGATGCGGGCCACCCTGCTCGGCCAGGCCATGGCGATCGGCGCGCCGAAGGTGGACGCGCCTGAACATCGCGAGGCGCCGCCGCCACCGCCGGCCGCGACAACCACGCCCGCGGACGCCCCCACCATCGATTCCCTGCTGGACACCAGCGCCGGCGCGCCGGCCGTCAAGCCCAAGGGCGAGACCGGCCCGACCAAGCCGGCGTCAAGCAACACGGCGAATTAGGAATCGCCTGGACCGATCGCCGCAAGCCCGACGCGGCTCTAGAATATGGCCCAATAATACAATAGCTTATGAGCCGCCCGCGCGCCCTTGACGCCTCGCGGCGGCGTCTATAGGTTCCGCCGCGATCAAACGAGGCCACGCGCAACAGGCGCCGAGGTCGCCGAGACTTGTCAGCCGCCATGCCGAAGCCGGAAGACCCGAGCAAAGAGGCGCTCCGGCGTCTCGACAAGGATTTGGACGCCTTCGACGCCCAACGTAAGGCGCAGGCTTCGCCCTTGGGAGGGGCTCAAGACGCCGGCGACGGCTACCGCATGTTGGCGGGATTGATCGGCGGTGTGCTCGGCGGACTAGGCCTCGGCTGGTTCTTCGATAGTGTCGTGGGCCACTTCGTCCACACCAGCCCCTGGGGATTGATCAGCGGTCTGCTGATCGGCCTGGTGGCTTCGACCTATGCGGCCATCCGCAGCGCCAGTCAGATGAGCGCGCGGATGGTGGAGAAGCTCGGAACGGCCCCGCCGGCTCCGGACGATGATGGAGATGAGTGAGGGCGATGGCCGCGATTGAACCTATGGAGCAGTTCCAGGTCCACAGGCTCCTGCTCATTGGACCGGTGAAGGTGCCAGGCATCGGCTACCTGGACCTGTCGATCACCAATTCCGTCGCCTTCATGCTCGGCGCCGCCGGCCTGATCACCCTGTTCTTCCTGGTCGCCTCCAAGCGCGAGATCGTGCCCGGGCGTCTGCAGTCCCTGGCCGAAACCCTCTATGACCTTGTCGATAAGGGCCTCACCGGCCCGATGATCGGCGACCGCGGCCGGCCCTTCCTGCCCTTCATCTTCGCCCTGTTCTCATTGATCGCGGTGATGGACATCGTCGGGCTGTTCCCGGGCGCCTTCACCGTCACCGCCCAGCTGTCCGTGACGGCGACGCTGGCGATCATGACCTTCCTGACCGTGATCGTGATCGGCTTCATGCGCAACGGCCTGGGCTTCTTCAAGCTGTTCACGCCGGGTGGCGTGCATTGGGTCATGCTGCTGTTCCTGGCGCCGATCGAGTTCATCTCCTTCATGGTTCGCCCCGTGACGCTGGCCATGCGGTTGTTCGGCAACATGATCGGCGGGCACGTGGTGATGTACATGTTCGCCAGCTTCGTCATCGGACTGGGCGTGTTCGCCATGCATGGCGGCGTCGCCAGCCTCGGCTTCCTGGGGTCGGCGCTGTCGCTGACCATGGTGGTCGCGCTGATGGCGTTGGAGTTTATCGTGGCCTTCCTTCAGGCCTTCGTGTTCGCCGCCCTGGCGTGCACCTACATTTCAGATGTCGTGAACCTCGACCACGGCCACTGATCCTTTCACCTCAAAGACACCTTAAAAGGGAACTGTTCCAAATGGACGTTACTGCAGCCAAATACATCGGTGCGGGCCTGGCCATGACCGGCCTGATCGGCGCGGGCGCCGGCCTCGGCATCCTGTTCGGCAACTATCTGCAAGCCGCGATGCGCAACCCGGCCGCCGCGGCCAGCGAACGGCCGATGCTGTTCCTGGGCTTCGCGGTGACCGAAGCCATGGGCATCTTCGCCCTTGTGATGGCCTTCATCATCCTGTTCGTGAAGGTCTAAGACCAAACGATGTCGGCGCTTTTCTTTCTTGCGGCGGAAGTCGCCGCCGGCGCCCCGGGCGCTGGCGGCTCCGGCTCCGGCGGCCTGCCCCAGTTCGACCTGGCCAAATGGCCGGGCCAGATGGTGTGGATGCTGCTCATCTTCGGCGTCATGCTGTTTCTGTTCGCCAAGGTGTTCGTGCCGCGCGTGGGCGGGACCATCGCCGACCGGGAGGACAGGATCGCCGGCGATATCGGCGACGCCCGGCGGCTGAAGGAACAGGCCGACCAGCAGGCGGCCTCGGCCAGCGCTGAAATGGTCGCCGCCCGTTCGGTGGCGCATAGGCTGGCGCTCGACGCCAAGTCCAAGGCCGCCGCCGATACCGCCGCCCAGGAAGCGCTGGAGGACGCCCGGCTAAATGAGGTTCTGGCCAAGGCCGAAACCCGCATCGGCGCCGCTCGCGACCAGGCCATGAGCCACGTTCGCGATATCGCCAGTGAGACCGCCCAGGCCATCGTCGCCCACTTGACCGGGCATGAGGCCAGCGCGGCCGAAGTGAAGTCGGCCCTGGCGGGTCGGGCCTGAAGGAGACGGCGATGGATTTTCTTCAGAACGCCGAATTCTGGGTCGCGGTCGGCCTGTTTGTTTTCATCGGCGCCTTGGTTTTCGCCAAGGTCCCGGGCATGGCCATGGCGCAACTGGACGCGCGGGCGATCAAGATCCGCGCCGAGCTCGACGAGGCGGTTCGCCTGCGCGAGGAGGCCGCCGCCCTGTTGGAGCAGATCAAGGCCCAGCGGCTGGAGACCGAGAAGCTGGCGGCCGAAATCCTCGCCTCCGCCGAGTCCGAAGCGACACGCCTGCGGGCCGAGGCCAAGACCAAGCTCGCCGAAACCATCAAGCGTCGCCAGGATCTGGCGGAACGCAAGATCGCCATCGCCGAGGCCCAGGCCGCCGCCGACGTGAAGGCCGCCGCCGCCGACCTCGCCGCTCAGATCGCCGAACAGGTGCTGGCCGCCCGCGTCAAGGGGCTGAAGTCCGACCCGCTGGTGGATGCGGCCGTCGCGCAGTTGGCGGGGCGGTTTCAGTAAAATTGGGCCGCCGCGCCGAGCGCTAAGCCACTGATCTATTTAAATTCCGCTCATCCCGGCAAATGCCGGGACCCAGATCGTATGGCGCGATGGTACGCGTGATATTCTGGGCTACGGGGCGACGGTCAGCGCTTTGTCATCTGGGTCCCGGCATTCGCCGGGATGAGCGGATTATTTTCAGCGCGATCTAAGCTTGGATATCAGCCCTACCGCCGGCTGCGGAAGTACCGCCGGCGCCAGTGGCCGGCTCTACGCCAGCCATGCGGCAGCATCATCCGCTCAATCCGCAGCAGTTGCTGCCAGGCGACCGGGAAGACTTCCGGCTCGCGCCGGATCAGCCGGCGCACCGGGAAGATGAAGCGCGGATGGCGATGCTGCAGCGTCACGAACTGCCGACGGGCGCGCGGCGAATGCCGCAGCACCATGATCAGCCCCACCACCAGCAGCGGCAGGCCCAGATGAAATGGCAGCAGCGCGAGCCCGAACCCGCCGATCACCAAAAGGACGCCGGCCCCGACGATCGCCAGCCGCCAGGCCTCGTGCGTAAAGCGGCGCACGAACGCTATCGCGTCCGCGAAGGACGCGGTCAGCAAAGGTTCGGGGCGTAGCGACACGGCGTCGGTCATAGCTCTTGGGGATGGCGAAGCTGGGGCCGAAAACAAGCCGGACTCAGCGGGGCGGGTTGAATGGGCTTCATATGCGTATGGCGCCCACCTTAGCCAAGGGGGTGTTGCCGGGCCGCTAACCTTGATGGTGTAAATAGGATGAACCGTGGCAATTGGGTCGCACCACCGCGGCGTGGCGGCAACGCGCATGTCCTTGCCCGCCCCCTCGGCCGCCAACGGCCATACGCAAACAAATCCTTAAATCTGAGGGGCTAGGGTCAGGGTTCGCAAAGCCCCGCCATCAAGGGGAGGAAGGCAAGCCCATGACGATCGCCTCCAACTATCGGCGCGCCGCCAACGAGCATTTCGAACCCGGCGACGACCTCGATCCGCACGCCCAGCGCCGCCTGCGCGGCCAGCTGGAACAGATCGACTACACCGCCTACGCGGCCAATCGCGAGGTGGTGAACGCCATGCTCGGGCCCACGGACGCGCAGAAGTTCCAGAAGCTCGGCGTCGCCGCCGCCCAGGCGCGCGCACGCTGGGTCAGCGCCGCCCTCACCGCCACCGAGACTGGCCAGCCGCCCAGCCATGACCAGGTCGAGAAGATCGCCCGCCTGCGCTTCGCCTTCGAGGAGCTGACCGAGGTCTATGACGCCATGCGGCGGATGGTCGAGCGCGGCTACATCACCTTCTCGGCGCCGGGCGGCTGATAGCGTCAAGCCGCCTCGGGCGTCCATCTCAACTTCGGCTTCCGCGCCGCCAGGGTCTCGTCCAGCCGGCGCAACGGCGCCTGGACCGGGGCGGCCTTGAAGCGTTCGGCCTCGCCGCCGGTCGCGGCCGCGGCCAGCGCCGCCAGCACGTCGCAGAAGCGGTCCAGTTCGGCCTTGGACTCCGTCTCGGTGGGCTCGATCAGCATCGCCCCATGCACCACCAGCGGGAAGTACATGGTCATCGGGTGGAAGCCCTCGTCGATCATCGCCTTGGCGAAGTCGAGGGTGGTCACCCCCGTGCCTTCCAGCCAGGCGTCGTCGAACAGCGCCTCGTGCATGCACGGCCCCTCGAACGCCGCCGTCATCACGCCGGATAGCCGGGCCTTGATGTAGTTGGCGTTCAGCACCGCGTCCTCGGCCACTTGCCTGAGGCCGTCGGCGCCATGGCTCATCATGTAGCTGAGCGCGCGCACATACATGCCCATCTGGCCGTGGAAGGCCGACAGCCGGCCAAAGGCCTGCGTGCCCTCAACGTGCTCAACCAGCGCCAAGCCGCCGTCGCCATGGACGACCCAGGGCGCCGGCGCGAACGGCGCCAGCGCGTCGCTCAGCACTACAGGTCCCGCGCCCGGTCCGCCGCCGCCGTGGGGGGTGGAGAAGGTCTTGTGCAGGTTGATGTGCATGGCGTCGACGCCCAGGTCCGCCGGCCGCACCCGGCCGACGATGGCGTTGAAGTTGGCCCCGTCGCAGTAGAAGTAGGCCCCTGCCGCGTGGGTCAGGCGGGCGATCTCGACGATGTCGCGCTCGAACAGGCCGCAGGTGTTGGGGTTGGTGACCATGATCGCCGCCACATCCGGCCCCAGCTTGGCCTCCAGGTCGGCGAGGTCGACGCGGCCGTCGACGGTCTGGGCGATCTCCTCCACCGCATAGCCCACGAAGGCCGCCGTGGCGGGGTTGGTGCCGTGGGCCGAGGTCGGGACCAGAACCCGCTTGCGCGCGTCCCCACGGGCCTCGTGGGCCGCGCGGATGGCCAGCAGGCCGCAGAGCTCGCCATGGGCGCCGGCCTTGGGCGTCATGGCCACGGCGGGCATGCCGGTCAGGGTCTTCAGCCAGTGCGCCAGGCTGTCCATCAGCTCCAGCGCACCCTGGATGGTGGAGACCGGCTGCAGCGGATGGATGTCGCCGAACCCGGCCAGCCGCGCCATCTTCTCGTTCAGGCGCGGGTTGTGCTTCATGGTGCACGATCCCAGCGGATAGAGCGCCAGGTCGATGGCGTGGTTCTTCTGGCTCAGGCGCACATAGTGACGAAGGGTCTCAGGCTCCGACAGGCCGGCCAGACCGATGGGCTCGGTGCGGACCAGATCGCCCAGGTCGCTGCCGTCTTCGGCAGGCTCGGCCAGGTCGACGCCGGTCTTGTCCCAGCCGCCCAACTCGAACAGCAGCGGCTCGGGTTGCAACAGCCCACGTCCGCCCAGGATGCTCAGGGTGTCGTTCGCGGGAGCGTCGATGTCGCCGTCGGGCCGGGTGCGACGGCCAACGTTCAGCATGCTCATCAGAGGGCTCCCTTCAGCGCGGCGGCCAGCGCCTCGATATCGGCGTCGGTGGTGGTCTCGGTGCAGGCGATCAGCAGCACGTCGTCCATGCCCGCGTGGGGGGCCAGGCGCGAATAGGGCACGCCGGCGATCACCCCCTGCCCGGCCAGGGTCTCGACCACGCCGGCGGCGGGCTTGGACAGGCGGACGGCGAACTCGTTGAAGAAGCGCGGGGTCAACACCTCGACGCCGGCGATGGCGCCGACGGCCTTGGCCGCCTTGCGCGCCTGGGCGTGGTTGATCTTGGCCAGCTTGCGCAGACCGACCTCGCCCAGCAGGCTCATATGGATGGTGAAGGCCAGGGCGCAGAGGCCTGAATTGGTGCAGATGTTGGACGTCGCTTTGTCGCGGCGAATATGCTGTTCGCGGGTGGAGAGGGTCAGCACGAAGCCGCGCCGGCCTTCCGCATCCAGGGTCTCTCCGCAGAGCCGTCCCGGCATCTGGCGGACGAACTTCTCCTTGGCCGCGAACAGGCCGACGTAGGGTCCGCCGAAGTTCAGGCCGTTGCCGATCGACTGGCCCTCGGCCGCGACGATGTCGGCGCCCATCTCGCCGGGGGATTTCAGCAGGCCCAGGCTGACCGCCTCGGTGGTCACCACCACCAGCAAGGCGCCGGCCGCGTGAGCGGCTTCGCCAATCGCCGTGACGTCGGTGGCCGTGCCGAACACATTGGGAGTCTGCACCACCACACAGGCGGTGTCGCCGTCCACCGCGCCGCTGACCGCGCCTTCGCCGTCGATCGCCGCCGCCTGGGCGACGACCTCGACGCCGGCCACGTGGGCCAGGGTGCGGATGGTGTCGGCATAGTGGGGATGCAGACCGCCGGACAGAATCACCCTGGCGCGCTTGGTGACGCGGCAGGCCATCATCACCGCCTCGGCCGCGCCGGTGGATCCGTCGTACATGGAGGCGTTGGCCACCTCCATGCCGGTCAGGGCCGCCACCTGGGTCTGGAACTCGAACAGATACTGCAGCGTACCCTGGGCGATTTCCGGCTGGTAAGGCGTGTAAGAGGTAAGAAATTCCGACCGCTGAATGATGTGGTCGACACTGGCCGGAACATGGTGGCGATAGGCCCCCGCGCCGCAGAAGAACGGCCCCTGCCCCGCCGCCCGGTTGCGTCCCGCCATGGCCGACAGCGCCCGCTCCACCTCCATCTCGCCGAGGTGATTGGGCAGATCGACCGTGCCGGTCCGGCGGGCCGACGCCGGCACGTCGACATAAAGATCGTCGATCGAGGCGGCGCCAATCACGGCCAGCATGTCGGTGCGGTCGGATGGCGTAAGGGGCAGGTAGCGCATGGGCTATCGGACCTTCAAATCAGAGAACAAGGCTATCCCTCGGGATTTATGTGTTTGAGCGCGTAGTCGCGAAAGGAGGCCCAGCCATAGAAGGCCGGCGAAATTCCGCGCGAGAGGTCGGCGGCGTCTTTGACATCGACAATATCGACGGTGTCTTCGAGGCCATCAGGCGGCGCGCCTTTGTTGCCGGGCGTGCGGAACGCCACAGAGTCCTCACCAACGGGGAGAATGAAAGAAGACGTCCGCTCGGCGATCACGAACAACAGTTCGCCCATTGAGTCCGCCCATCCCCGCAAGGCGAACATGCTTCCATAGTGTTCGAATCCAAACCCGTCGGCCGTCGTAATCCACCCGTCGCGGGTCACCGCGCCGCCAGTCGTCATTGCCGCTTCGATCGCTGCGTCAAGCTCATCCGGAGAGTCTGATGACTCGATGACGAAGACGTCGAAGCTCATCGTCAAAGGGTCCCGAGATAGGTTTCGTACGCCGCCCGGTCCATCAGGGCGTCGACTTCGGCGGGGTTGGACAGTTTCACCTTGGCGAACCAGCCGGCGCCTTCGGGCTCGGCGTTGACGATGTCGGGGCTGTCGCCCAGGACGGCGTTGGCCTCCACCACCTCGCCGGACACCGGGGCGTAGACGTCGGAAGCGGCCTTGACGCTCTCGACCACCGCCAAGTCGCCGCCGGTCTTGACCAGCTTGCCGACCGCCGGGGTCTCGACGAACACCACATCGCCCAGCTGGTCGGCGGCGTAGGCGGTAATGCCGATGGTGGCCACGTCGCCGTGGACCTCGACCCACTCATGATCCTTGGTAAAACGCATGGGGTCTCTCCCTCTCAGAGGCTGCGGACGTAGCGGTGGGGAACGAAGGGCATGGGAACGACCTCGGCGGCCTGAGGCTTGCCGCGGACGATGACATAAAGGGCCGTGCCTGGCGCCGAGAGCGCCGGGGTGACAAACCCCATGGCGACGGGCGCGCTGAGCGAGGGCGCGAACCCGCCGCTGGTGACCGTGCCGACCACGGCGCCGGAGGCGTCAGCGATCTCGGCGCCTTCGCGGGCCGGCGCGCCTTCCAGCACGCGCAGGCCGACGCGCACGCGAGCCAGTTCGCCGTCCTTCTCCCGCGCCACCCGCGCGGCGCCAGGGAAGTCGCCAGCCTTCAGGCGGCGCTTGGAGACGGCGAACCCCAACCCGGCCTCGATCGGCGAAACCGTCTCGTCGGCGTCGTGGCCATAGAGCGGCAGGCCGGCCTCCAGGCGCAGGGAGTCCCGTGCGCCGAGGCCGATGGGCCGCACTCGTTCGTCGGCCATGAGCGTTGCCCAGAACCCGGCGGCTTGCGGCTCCTTGACCAGGATCTCGCAGCCGTCCTCGCCGGTGTAGCCGGAGCGGGCGACGACGATCTGGTCGCCCTCGTAGTCGAAGCGGCGGAAGGTCATGAAGGTCAGGGCCGAGACGCCGGGGACGATGGTCTCCAGCACCCTGACCGCCTCGGGGCCCTGCAAGGCGATCAGCGCCCGATCATCGGCCCGCGTCAGCCTCGCCCACCCCCTTGCCGCCGCCTCGAACAGGGCGAAGTCGCCGTCCTTGGTGGCGGCGTTGACGACGATGTAGAGCATGCCCTGACTGCCGGGCGCCGCGGGGCGGCCGATCATCAGGTCGTCAATCAGGCCGCCGTCCTGGTTCAGCAGCAGGGTGTAGCGGAGCTGGCCCGGCTTCAGCCCCTTGATGTCGCCGCAGACCAGGGTCTCGGCGATGGCCGCGATGGCGGCGTGGTCGGCGTCCGCATCGCCTGACTTTTCGTTGAGCGTCAGAAACGACGGCCCCATGTGGGAGACGTCGAAGGCGCCGGCGTGCTCACGGGTCCACAGATGCTCCTTCAACACCCCGTCGCGGTACTGCACCGGCAGCTCATAGCCGGCGAACGGCACCATCCGGCCGCCGGCGGCGACGTGGGCGTCGTAGAGAGGTGTTCGCTGCAGCGATTCGGACACGGGGCGGCTCCGGGCGGGCGATGGGACGGCGACGCCGCCCTCTGGTCACTCGCCCCCGCTGTCCCTAAGGCCTGAGAGATTTCAGGATGTTGGCCTTAGCCGCCATCCCTTGCTCCGTCGGCGAGCCGCCTCTTGCGAGAGGGCTGCTTTCCAGCGTCCAGTGGCTCGCGCGGTCCTTTTGCCTGAGCGTTTCCGGGGCGGTTGCGCCTTCGGCGCCGGAGGCTGAGCCCCGGCCTCTCCCGCGAGAGTTGGCGCGACCGTGGTCGAGGCCGTGCGGAGAGTCAAGCGGCGGCGGAGGTTGCCAGGCGCTCCCCTCTCCCGTCTCCCCGGCCTTGTGCCGGGGATCCATTGTGCGCAGACGGTTGGAATGACGCGATGGTGGATCGGCCTGGGCGAACTTGCGAGGTTTCGCGCTCAATGGGCCCCCGGCACAAGGCCGGGGGAACGGTGTGTTTTAGAGGCTACGCGCGAGCGCGACAGGCGCCCGGTCGTCGACGCCCGGCTGCATCGCCCGCTTGATGGTTTCAAGCAGCACGCCGATCTCGATCGGCTTGGCGACGAAGTCGTCCATGCCCGCGGCGAAATAGGCCTCGGTCTCGTGCGAAAGGACGCTGGCGGTGACCGCGACGATGGCGATGCGGGGCTGGCCGGTGGCCTGTTCGCGCGCCCGGATCTGCTTTGAGGCGGTCAGGCCGTCCATGCCGGGCATGTGAATGTCCATCAGGATCAGGTCCCACCCGCCGGTCTCCCAGGCGTCGATGGCCGCCTGGCCGCTGTCGACCGCCGCGTTGGCGATGTCGAACTGGCTGAGCAGGGTGGTGAGCACCATCCGGTTGGTCGCATTGTCGTCGACCACCAGAACTCGAAGCGTATCTTCCGCCGCCTCGTCGACGACGACCGGCGCCACGGCCTGGGGCGCCGCCATGGACCGCATCGGCACCTGGAAGGTGAAGCATGAGCCTTCACCGGGCGTGCTGACGAAGCTGATCTTGCCGTCCAGCAGTTTGACGATCTCGCGGCAGATGGCCAGGCCCAGACCCGTGCCGCCGAACCGGCGCGTGGTCGAGGCGTCGGCCTGGACGAAGCGCTCGAACAGCCGGGGCGCCTGTTCGGGGGAAACGCCAATGCCGGTATCGGTGACGGTGAAGATCAGCGCCTCGCCGTCGCGGCGCACCGTGGTGCTCACCCCGCCCTGGTCGGTGAACTTCAAGGCGTTGGACAAGAGGTTGCTCAACACTTGGCGGAGCCGCACCTCGTCGCCAAAGCACCAGCCGTCGGCGCCCGGATCGAACTCCAGATCGAACGCCAGTCCCTTGTCGGTGGCCAGGGCGGCGTAGAGGTGCGTCAGGTCTTCCACCATCGGCTTAAGGTCGAACGCCACCGGGCTGAGCTCGATGCGGCCCACCTCGATCTTGGAGATGTCGAGCACGTTGTTGATGATCTGCAGCAGCGCCTGGCCCGAGTTGCGCACGATCTCCAGGCGCTGGCGCTGGGCGGCCTCGAGCGGGTCGTTGGACATGGCCTGAACCATGCCCATCACCCCGTTCAGCGGCGTGCGAAGCTCATGGGTGATGGTGGCCAGAAACTCGGTCTTGGCCCGGTTGGCGCCGGCCTCGCGCCGGGCCAGGTCCTCGGCCCGCTCGCGCAGCAGGTCATTCATCTGCCGCTCGTCTTCGAGCCGGCGCGTCATGCCTTCGGCGGTCAGCCTGGCGACGACCGAGCGGGCGATGGCGCCGCGCATGAGAACCGACATGCCGAAAGCCGCGAACGACGAAGCCAAGCCGATGAATACGTATTGGGACTTGGTCGCGGGGTCAGCCTGCTGCGCCAGCACGATCAGGGCGGCAAGCGACACGGCGATGCTGGGATAGGCGACGCGGCGGCTGGGGCTGGAAGTGGCGAAGGCCAGGCTCATCAGCACGAAATAGACCAGCTTCTGCTGTTCGAAGTGGAAGGCCTGGTAGGCGATCACATTGACCAGCATCAGGCCGTTCACCGTCAGGGCGGCGGCCTCGAGATGCCAGAACTGGGTGCGGAGGCGTGGCAAGGCGAGATAGCTGCCGAAGCAGATGGCGCCGGTAACGATCGCCAGGCCGTCCAGTATAAGCAGGGCCAGGCCATGCTCGAAGAAGGGATGGCTACCGGCGATGATGACGTAATAGAAGCCCAGGGCGACGAGAAAGCCGCGGACAACCGGCATATAGACGTCGATCAACGGCTCGTCCGCGACCGGCGCTTCATCTGTTCGCGGTGATTGAGTAGCCGACCCCATCCGACGACCATGCGCCACTCCCTGTTGAAATGACGTTAAGCCGCAATCGCGGCTTTATCGGACCCTGCCGACGAAACGTTACAGCGACAGACCGCCATCCACCGCCAGGGTCTGGCCGTTGACATAGGACGCCAACGGCGAAGCCAGGAAGATGACCGCGCCGGCCATGTCCGCCGGCAGGCCCATGCGGCCGGCGGGGATGGCGGCCACCGCCGCCTCGCGCCGGCGGGGGTGTTCGGTGGTGACCTTGGTGAGCTTGGTGTCGACCAGGCCCGGCGCGACGCCGTTCACCCGCACCCCGTCGCGCGCCCAGGCCTGGCCCAGGGTGCGGGTCAGGCTGATCGCCCCGGCCTTGGAGGCGGCATAGGCCGGATTGCCGCGGTTGGCGCCCAGGCCGGAGATGGAGCTGATGATGACGATGGAGCCCCGGGAGGCCTTGAGCGGCTCATGGAATTTGCGGCAGCAATGCATCAGGCTGTCGAGGTTGACGGCCACCACCTTGTCCCAGCCGGCGCGCTCGAACTCGCCGCGCTGGTAGACGACTATGCCCTGGCTGAGCATCAGCACGTCCAGGGTCTCGAATGGGGCCTGCGCGGCTTCGATCTCGTCGGGTTCGCCGACATCGACGCGGGTATAGCCGAGGCCGGCAAGGTCGCTGCCCTCGACGCCATCGTAGTCGGCGGCCGTGGCCCGCGTGCCCCAGACGTGGACGCGGCCGCCGCGCGCGCGGAAGGCGTGGGCGATGCCATTGCCGATGCCGCTGGAGCCGCCGACCACCAGCACGGTCTTTCCGGTGAAATCGGTGTCGTTCATTCGAGTCAGGGTCAGTTCCGCGCCGGAATGATCACCGGCAGGGTCTCATACCCTTTCACGAAGATGGAGTGGGTGCGCACCGGCTCGCCCACCACCTGGATCACCGGGAACCGCTTCAGCATCTCTTCCCAGATGATGGTCAACTGCAACTCGGCCAGGCGGTTGCCGACGCAGCGGTGGATGCCGAAGCCGAACGACATGTGGGTGCGCGGGCGAGCGCGGTCGATGATGTAGCTGTTGGGGTTTTCGATGACGTCTTCGTCGCGGTTGCCCGAGACGTACCACATCATCACCTTGTCGCCCTCGTGGATGGTCTTACCGCCGAACTCGAAATCCTGCGTCGCCGTGCGGCTCATGTGCGCCAGCGGCGTCTGCCAGCGGATGGTCTCCGACACCATCGAGGGGATCAGCTCCGGGTTGGCGCGCAGCTTGTCGTACTGGTCCGGATTCTTGTTCAGCGCATAGACCGAGCCGGAGATGGTGTTGCGGGTGGTGTCGTTGCCGCCGATGATCAGCAGGGTGACGTTGCCGTGGTACTCGTGAATGTCCATGTTCCGCGTCGCCTCGGCGTGGGCCATCATGGAGATCAGGTCGAACTTGGGATCGGCATTGACGCGCTCGTTCCACAGGCCGTCGAAGGCCTCGAAACAGACCTCGATCTCCGACCGCTTCTGCTCCCAGCTCTTCGCCGGACCGTGGCCCGGCGGGTTGGTCATCATGTCCGACCAGTAGGTCAGCTTGCGCCGCTCCTCGAACGGGAAGTCGAACAGCGTCGCCAGGGTCATGGCGGTCAGTTCCTTCGACACCAGGTCGACCCAGTCGAACACCTCGCCGATCGGCAGGCCGTCGAGGATCTTCCCCGCCCGCTCGCGGATCACCGGCGCCATCTGCGCCAGGTTCGACGGCGCCACCGCCGGGCTCACCGCGCGGCGTTGCTCGTCATGCTTGGGCGGATCCATGCCGATGAAGCTCTGCCGCGTGGGCCGGCCCACCGTCTGCGCCTTGGCCTCCAGGCTCTGCAGGGCGATGCCGTCCTCGGAGGAGAACACCTGATGGTTGGTGTCCACTGCCATGATGTCGTTGTATTTGGTGATCGACCAGAACGGCCCGTAGGCGCTTTCCGGCGTGTAGTGCACCGGCGCCTCGGCCCGCAGCCGCTCGAAATAGGGCCAGAAGGCGTCCTGGGCGAACAGGTCGGGCCGGGCCGGATTCAGCGTCTCCAGCGGCTCGGCGAACACCTTGGCCCGCGCCTCATGCTTTAAGTCGATCGACCCGTCGCTCATCCTAGGCCTCCCTGTCGACGCGGGGCGCCTGTGGCGACCGCGTCTTGATTGGAAGGGATTCGGACTCAATGTCGGGCGAGGTGCAAGGCTAATTCGTGCACGCCTGTATTTCGGTGACAGTGCACTAATTAGCGCCCCGCCTACGCGACGTGTAAGTGGCGATGGAGCAACGCGCTAATTAGTGCACTGTCACCGAAATACAGGCGACTGCTCCAGCCTACATCCGCTCTGGCGCTTCGATACCGAGGAGGCCTAGCGACGTCTCCAGCTGGCGCAACACGGTCGCCGACAGGGCTAGCCGCGAGGTCTTCACCATGGGTTCGGCGTTGAGCACCGGGCAGGCGGCGTAGAATTTCGAGAACCCTTGCGCCAGCCGATAGGCATGCTCGGCGATGAAGTGCGGGGCCTTGCGGTCGTAGGCTTCGGTCAGGGCGTTGTCGAAGCTGTCGAGCAGCAGGGACAGCTCCCGCTCGGCCGGCTCGGCGGTGACGATCGGCGCGAGCGTGCTGGCGCCCACGGCCTCTGGCCGGCGCAGGATCGATTTGATCCTGACCGCCTGGTACAGCAGATAGGGTCCGGTCTTGCCCTCGAAGCTGGTGAACCGGTCCAGGTCGAACACATAGTTGGTGCCGCGGAAATTCTGCAGGTCGGCGAATTTCAGCGCCGCCACCGCGACCTTGCGGGCGGTTTCCTCGAATTCCGCCTCGGACAGTTCCGAGCCAAGACCGGCCTCATGCAGCCGCTCGCGCGCCTTGGCCGTGGCCATGCCGATCAGGTCGTGCAGTTTCAGCACCCCGCCCTCGCGGGTCTTGAACGGCTTGCCGTCGGTCCCGTTCATGGTGCCGAAGCCGATGTGCTCCAGCGAGCCCTCGGTCGCGTAGCCGGCCATATAGGCGGCGCGGAACACGATCTCGAAGTGGTCGCCCTGCCGCTGATCGACGCAGTAGAGCACCAGGTCGGGGTTGTAGGTCCTGTGCCGGTCGAGAATGGTCGCCAGGTCGGTGGTGCCGTACATGGCCGAGCCTTCGGACGAGACCACCAGCAGTGGCGGCAGGTCGCGCTTGTCGCCCTGGCGCGCCACGCGGATGATCTGCGCGCCCTGGTCGCGGTGCAGCAGCTTCTTGTCGTGCAGTTCCTCGACCATCGGCGCGATCAGCTGCTCGACGTCGCTCTCGCCCTTCCAAAGGTCGAAGTCGACGTCCAGGGCGTGATACTCCCGCTCCAGCGCCGTCCGGCTGACCTCGACGAACCGCCGCCACAGGCGGATGTACCCCCGCTTGCCGGCCTGGAGTTCGGCCGTCGCCTTGCGGGCCCGGTCGCGATAGGCCTCGTCTTCCTTGGCCCTCGCCGCGGCGAGCGGATAGAGCCGGTCGAGCAGATCGAGATCCAGCCCTTCCAGCAGATGTTCGACAACTTCGGTTTCGCGGTCCTGCGCGGGGCCCGCGGCCGTGCGCCACAACTCCTCGGCCACCGCGCGCCAGCGCTCGTTGGCGTCGCTGACCGCGACGATCAGCAGGCCCATCTGGAAGCCCCAGTCGCCGAAGTGGGCGTCGCCCAGCACCTCGTCGCCGCGGAAGCGGTAGATGCGCTTGAGGCTCTCGCCGATGATGGCGCTGCGCAGGTGACCCACGTGCATGGGCTTGGCGACGTTGGGACCGCCGTAGTCGATGATCACCCTGCGGCTCACGTCGCTGCGCCGCGCGCCGATGCGGGGATCGGCGGCGATCCGCGCCGCCCGCTCGGACAGCGCCAGGGTGCTGACGCGAAGATTGATGAAACCGAGGCCGGCAATCTCCGCCGAGGCCAGCAGCGGGTTGCCGGCCAGATGGTCGGTGACCGCGATGGCGATCTCGCGGGGATTGCGTCCCGACGGCTTGGCGCCGATCAGCGCCCCATTGCATTGGAAGTCCGCCAGATCAGGCCGATCCGACGGCGTCACGCGTCCATAGTCGGGCGACAAGCCCGCGGCGACAAAGGCCGCGGCGACGGCCTCGCCAAGCGCCCCTCTTAGGTCCGTCATTGCTGGGCGGGCGTTCCCGTCTGAGAGGCCTGGGCGGTGGTGGTCGGCTCGCCGGCATTGACGCGGAAGCGTTTGCCGAGGCGATTGAAGTCGGCCATCGCCGGCGTCACGTCAAAGCCCACCAGCACCTCGAAGTTCGAGCCGCTGACGTTGGAGTCGGCGCGCGGGATCACCAGGCCGTCGATATGGTCGGTGACCATGATCCGATCCTTTCCCGGCGGGAAATCGGCCTTCACGTCGAAATATTGCTTGGCCAGAACACCCTGGTTCCGGTCGGTGACCGCGACCCAATAGCGGTAGGTCTTGGACTGGCCCACGGCCTGCGGCCCGTGACCCAGGCCGAACAGCAGCTGGATCATCACATGGATAGGCTGGGTTCCCGTGTACTCGCAGGCCGAGGTCAGGCCTTCGAACTCGCCGGTGTAGCCCACCGACGCGGCGGCGACCTTGTCATCCTTGAACTCGACGTACCGGCCGGCGTCGTACAGCACCTTCACATAGGGACATGGACCTGAGTTCTGCTTGCCCGGCAGCGCGAGATTGCTGTTCAGGTTCCACTCCTCGTCCTTCTTCTTCTTCGCCGCGTCGTCGTCGGCGTTTTCCTGGGCGGTTGGCTGGTGGTTGCCGCCACCCTGGCCGCCACCGCCGCCTGGGCCACCGTACTGGGCATGGGCAGGCCTGGCCGGCAGGCTGAGCAGGCAGGTGATCAGGAAACCGGCGAGAAGGATCGGGCGACGCATGGCGTGAACTACTCCATAGATCCCGGCGCGACGCGCGCGGGTCCAGCGGTTGTGATACTGGCTTTGTACCCGCCCCGCAACGCGGCGCGCGACCGGCCTGCCCCGACAGAGCGTCGCAGACCCTAGGCGGACTTAAAGGCCGGATCGCGGCGCCCGCGTTACCGGTCGCCCGATCGTGCTAAGACGCGTTCCACAGAAACAGGCTCCGCCGCCGGTCCGGCGGGCCCGACCATTGAGGAGACGCCCAACCATGATCGCCACCATGCCTCTGATCACGGCCGGCGCCGCCGGCGTCCTGCTGCTGCTGCAGACGCTGCTCATGCTCACGGCCGCCCTGGTTCGCCGCGGCGCCCGCCA
>Ga0302311_10002656_pt1 | contig 20106 bp, 15 predicted proteins | sample III_Palsa_N1_3_FD_200449 | JGI IMG/M metagenome (GOLD analysis project Ga0302311, IMG submission 200449) | Peat permafrost microbial communities from Stordalen Mire near Abisko, Sweden - III_Palsa_N1_3 | ecosystem: Environmental > Terrestrial > Soil > Palsa > Peat permafrost | place: Sweden... | reverse complement strand
CAGCGCCTCCCAGAGCGTCATCTGCTGGGCCAGATCGGCGCGGGCCTGGTCGACATAGGCGATCTCGAGCCCGGTCCCCAGCTTCACTTCGCCGGCGTCGGGGGTGATCTCGCCCAGCAGCAGCTTCACCAGGGTGGTCTTGCCGGCGCCGTTGGGTCCGACCACGGCCAGCCGGTCGCCGCGCAGGATGCGAGTGGAAAAGCCGTCGATCAGCACCCGGCCGCCGAACGCCTTTGAGAGCCCCTTGGCCTCGACCACGCGCTGGCCGGACGCCCCGCCCGCGTCGGCCGCCAGGGTGAGCGAGCGGCGCGTATCGCGCATCAGTTCGCCCTTGTGCTGGCGCATTTCGGCGAGGCGCGAGGCCCGGCCCTCGTTGCGGCTGCGCCGGGCGGTGATCGATGAGTAGAAGGTGTAGGTCTCGCGCTCGATCGCTTTCGAAAGCCGGCGCAACGACTCGGCCTGGTCGGCGGCGATGCGCGCGGACCAGGCGTCGAAGTGCTCGAAACCCTTGTCCAGCCGCCAGATCCGCCGGCCCTCCAGCCAGTAGCAGCGCTGGGTGACGCGGCCCAGGAAGGCGCGGTCGTGGCTGACCACCAAGGCGGCGGCTCTGGAGGCGGCCAGCATCGCCTCCAGGGTCTCGATGGCGAAGATGTCGAGGTGGTTGGTCGGCTCGTCGAGCAGCAGCACGTCGGGCCGCTCGGCGAAGGCGCGGGCCAGGGCCGCGCGTCGCCCCTCCCCGCCGGAAAGGCCGGTCGCGCCGCGGTGGGGATCGAGATCGAAGGCCTGCAATGCCGCCTCGGCCTCGTAGGCCGGCGCGCCGCCGGCGGTGGCGTAGGCGAGCAGGCTCTCGCCGGTGATCTCCGGCTCCTGCGCGACGAGGCCGATCCGCGCGGCCGGTGTCACCGTGCGCTCGCCGCCGTCAGCCTCGGCGCCCCCGGTCAGCACCCGCAGCAGCGTCGACTTGCCGGCGCCGTTGCGCCCGACCAGGGCGGCGCGCACGCCCGGCTCCAGCGCCAGGTCGACGCCGTCGAACAGCATGCGCGGCCCATCGGCCAGCCGCACGTCCTTCAGGGCCAGGATCGGCGCGCGGCTCACGGGCTCAAATGTCCGCGTAGACCTTCCGCTCGCCGGCGAAGCCCGGGTGCGTCACCGCGCCGAGGTGGGCGGGGCCGACCCCTTGGGCGTATTTCCACAGGGCGCCGGAGCCGTAGTCGATCTGGCGCGGCGACCAGTGGCGCTTGCGGTTCTCCAGCTCGATCGGGTCGACCTCGAGCTCGATCACGCCGGCGTCGGCGTCGATGGCGATGATGTCGCCGTCCTTGATCAGGGCGATCGGACCGCCGTCCTGGGCCTCGGGGCCGACGTGGCCGACGCAGAGGCCGCGGGTGCCGCCGGAGAAGCGCCCGTCGGTGATCAGCGCCACCTTGTCGCCCCTGCCCTGCCCGGACAGCGCGGCGGTGGTGGACAGCATCTCGCGCATGCCGGGGCCGCCCTTGGGGCCCTCGTAGCGGATCACCAGCACCTCGCCATCCTTGTAGTCGCCGCGCTCGACCGCGGCGAAGCAGGCCTCCTCGCCGTCGAACACGCGCGCCGGGCCGCGGTGGGCGCGGTGCGAGGTCATGCCGGCGACCTTGACGATGGCGCCGTCGGGCGCGAGCGAGCCCCAGAGCCCGACCACGCCTCCGGTGGGCGACAGCGGGTTCGAGGCCGGGCGGATCACGTCCTGGTCGCCCCGCCATTTCACCTCGGCGAGATTCTCGGCCAGCGTCTTGCCGGTGACGGTCATCACGTCGCCGTGGATCAGGCCGGCGTCCAGCAGCGTCCTCAGCAGCACTGGCACGCCGCCGGCCTCGCCCATGTCGCGCGCCACATAGCGGCCGCCGGGCTTGAGATCGGCCAGGTGCGGCGTGCGGCGGAAGATCTCGGCCATGTCGCGCAAGGTGAACCGGATGCCGCACTCGTGCGCCATCGCCGGCAGGTGCAGACCGCCGTTGGTCGAGCCGCCGGTCGCGGCCACCACCACGGCGGCGTTCTCGAACGCCTCGCGGGTGCAGATGTCCCGCGGCCGCAGGTTCGTCTCGATCAGCCGCACCACCGCCTCGCCCGAGGCCACGGCGTACTGGTCGCGGCTCTCGTAGGGCGCCGGCAGGGCGGCCGAGAGCGGCAAGGCGAGGCCGATCGCCTCGGAGACGCAGGCCATGGTGTTGGCCGTGAACTGGCCGCCGCAGGCGCCGTCGCCAGGGCAGGCCACGGCTTCCAGGGCGCAGAGGTCCTCCAGGCCGAGCTTGCCGGCCGAGTGCTGGCCCACGGCCTCGAACACGTCGACCACGGTGACGTCGCGGCCCTGCCAGCGGCCGGGCAGGATCGAGCCGCCGTAGAGGAATACCGAGGGCACGTTGAGCCGCAGCATCGCCATCATCATGCCGGGCAGCGACTTGTCGCAGCCGGCGACGCCGACCAGGGCGTCATAGCTGTGGCCGCGCATGGTCAGCTCGACCGAGTCGGCGATCAGGTCGCGGCTGACAAGCGACGAGCGCATGCCCTCGTGGCCCATGGCGATGCCGTCGGTGACGGTGATGGTGCAGAACTCGCGCGGCGTCGCGCCGGCGTTCTTGACCCCGGCGGAGACTGCGTGCGCCTGGCGCATCAGCGTGGTGTTGCAGGGCGCGGCCTCGTTCCAGCACGAGGCGACGCCCACGAACGGCTGATTGATCTCACGGGTGCCAAGCCCCATGGCGTAGTAGAACGACCGGTGCGGGGCGCGGCTCGGCCCCTCGGTCACATGCCGGCTGGGCAGCTTGGCCTTGTCCCAGGTTCCGTCTGGCTTACGGGTCATCACGCACCTCTCCCGACTTTGGGCGCGCATCCCTAGCCGAGGGCGCGGCCGAGGGCAAAGCGCGGTATTCCTCGCCTCGCAGCGCGGGGCGAGGGATGCGTAAGCCCGGCGAAGTCAGATCTCGGCGATCAGCGCCCTGTATCGAGCCGAGTGGACCTTCTCCCGCCCGGCGCTCCAGGGGACGTGGACGGCGTCGGCGGCGGCGGGGAGCCCTTCGAGGTGGGTGTGCCAGCCGGCGGCGACGTCCTGGAGGCCGGGCTTCACGAGGCCGCTGTTGGTGAGCGTGAGGACGCAGCCGGCGGCGTCGGGCGCCAGTTCGAAGCGGACGACGGAGGCCGGCGCGCCCGCGCCGTTCGGGTCCGGCCAGGTCCAGGCGATCAGGCGCGGCGGCTCCAGCGCGACGATCTCCCCGGCCATGCGGTAGTCGAGGGCCGGGAAATGCAGCGCGAAGCGGGCGCCGACGCGCAAATCGGGCTCGATGGTCGCGCTCGCCAGCCAGTCGGCGAGACGCTCAGGGACGGTGAGCGCGGCCCAGACCTTCTCGATCGGCCTGGCGAGCCGGCGGGTGAAGACGACCTCATAGGTCTCGCCGGTCTTGCGTACCGCGCCATCGGGATCTGTCATCCTATTGCTCCCTGTTCAGGTGCGACGAGACAATATATATCCACATCAACATATAACCAACAAGCGAATTATCTCCCCTCCCCCGCCGGGAACTGGTTGGCGGCCCCTCGCCCGTTCGCTATCCCTGCGGCTTCACCCGTAAGGATCCGCTCGATGAACCTTGCCGCCGTGCCTATCGGGATCGATCCGCCCAACGAGGTGAACGTCGTGGTCGAGGTGCCGATCGGGGGCGAGCCGATCAAGTACGAGATGCACAAGCCCTCGGGCGCGCTGATGGTCGATCGGTTCCTCTATACGGCGATGCGCTACCCCGGGAACTACGGCTTCATCCCCCACACCCTGTCGGGCGACGGTGACCCCTGCGACGTGCTGGTGGCCAACACCCGCGCCGTGAGCCCCGGCGTGATCATGAGCGTGCGGATCGTCGGCGTGATGGTGATGGAGGACGAGCACGGCGACGACGAGAAGCTGATCGGCGTGCCCAGCCGCCGGCTGACCCAGATCTACGACCACGTGGAGAACTATACCGACCTGCCCGAGATCACGATCAAGCAGATCGAGCACTTCTTCAGCCATTACAAAGACCTGGAGCCCGGAAAGTGGGTCAGGATCGTCCGCTGGGGCGACGCCGACGACGCCCGGCGGATGGTGCTGGAAGGGATCGAGCGCGCCAAGGCGGCCGGGCAGGACTGAGCTCGCGGCGCCGAGGGCGAGGCCGATGATGCACGTCGAGATCCACGGCGACGGCCGCCGGCCCTATCTACTGCTCGTCCACGGCCTCTGCTCCAGCCGTGGGCAATGGCGGCCGAACCTGGCGGCGCTGGCGAAGGTGGCGACGCCGGTGGTGGTCGAGCTCTTGGGGCACGGGCGTTCGCAGAGCCCGGCCGACCCGGCCGCCTACCGGGTCGAGGCCTATATCGAGCGCTTCGAGGCGCTGCGGACGCAGCTCGGCGCCGAGCGCTGGGCGATCTGCGGCCAGTCGTTCGGCGCCGGGCTGACGTTGAACTACGCCCTCGCCTGCCCTGGCCGGATCAGCGCCCAGGTGGTGACCAATTCCGCCTCGGGCCTCGGCCCGGCTCGGCCAGTGGTGAGCGAAGAGGTCCGCCACGAGCGCGCCGCCGCCTTCGTGGCGCGGGGCCGCGCCGGCTTGGAGGCCATGGCCATCTACCCGAAGCGCAGCGGCCGCCTGCCGCCCGACGTCGAGGACGAGCTGGTGCGCGATGTCGAACTGATCTCGCTGGAGGCGATGGCGCAGACCATCACCGTGACCGCGCCGGGGCTCTCGGCGGCGGACCGGCTGGGCGAGATCGCCGTCCCCACCCTGCTCGTCAACGGTCGGCGCGAGAAGAGCTTCCAGCCGCTGCGCGATCTGGCGGCGGCGCGCATTCCCGGCGTGCGGGTGGTCGACCTGGAGGGCGGCCATCCGGTCAACCTCGACTGCGCGGCCGAGTTCGACGCGGCGGCGACCGCGTTCCTGGCGGCGACGGCGTGAGCGTGCGGCCGCCGGTTCGCGGGCTGGATCTCGATCCGCAGACGCGGTGCGCGCACTGGCATAGCGCGCTCGACATCGTCGCGCTGAAGCTGCGCTGCTGCGGCGCCTATTACGCCTGCCGCGACTGCCACGACGCGCTGGCGGGCCATCCGGCCCAGGTCTGGCCGCGCGCCGACTGGGACGCCCCGGCCGTGCTCTGCGGCGGCTGCGGGGCGGAGATGAGCGTCGCCCAGTATCTCGCCTGCGACGACCGCTGCCCGGCCTGCGCGGCGCCGTTCAACCCCGGCTGCAAGCTGCACCGGCATCTGTACTTCGAGGGATAGCCCGATGAGTGCGCCGCAGATGAACGCCGACGAGCAGGCGATCTTCGGCCCGTGGCTCGGCCGGTGGGGGCTGGCCGTCGACGGCGCGTCGATCACCGGGCCCAACAGCCGCCTGCTGCCGGTGCGGCGCGGCGGCGAGCGGCTGATGCTGAAGGCCGCCATGCAGCCGCGCGAGGTGCGGGCCGCCGGCTATCTGGTGTGGCTGGACGGCGTTGGCGCCCCTGCCGTGCTCGCCCTGGAGCACGACGCCATGCTGATGGAGCGCGTCATCGGGCCGTGCTCGGTGCTGGCGATGGAGGACGCGGGTGATGAGCGCGGCGCGCTCAGCGTGCTCTGCGAGGTCGCCGCGGCGCTGCATGCGCCGCGTCCAAATCCGCCGCCGGACACGCTCGACCTGGCGACCTGGTTCGGCCGCCTGGTCGAGCTCGGGCCGTCGCGCGGCGGCGTCTTTGGCCGGGCTGCCGCGCTGGTGGCGCCGATGCTGGCGGACCAGCGCGAGGTGCGGCCGCTGCACGGGGACCTTCACCACTGGAACGTGCTCGACGGCGGCGAACGCGGCTGGCTGGCGATCGATCCCAACGCCCTGGTTGGCGAGCGCACGCTCGAATTCGCGCTGATGACGCTGCCGACCGACTTGGTGCGGGACACCGACCCACAGACGCTGCGTCGGCGGGCGCACATCGTCGCCGACCTGGCGAGCGTCGACGCGCGCCGGCTGCTGACCTGGGTGATGGCCCAATCGGCGCTCTGGGATCTGCACTCGGCGCCCGGACGCGACTGGGTCGGCGTGGCCGAGGCGGCGGAGACGGCGATGGGCTGAGGCCGAGGCGGACTCGCCCGTCGACGTATGCCTCGGTCCGACGAGACCTTAGTCGAATCATCACCTTGTTTGTTCAAGCTCGCTTAGATGTTGATGCGCTACGCCATGCGAAAGACGGCGACGTGGGAGTTCGGATGTCCTGGCGCGAGGCGATAGAGCCCCCTCAACCGCCCACCTTGACGATCCCCGGACGGTCGCGTCGGCGGCGTCCTCCGCGGGTGTTGATCGTCGATGATCTCGCCGAGAACCGCCTCGTGCTTGGCCTGTACTGCGACCAGTTCGGCTTCCCGCACGAGTCGGTGGCGAGCGGACACGAGGCCGTCGAGGCGGCCCGGTCGGGCCGCTTCGAGGTGATCCTGATGGACATCCTGATGCCGGGCATGGACGGGTTCGCGGCCACGAAGGCCATCCGCGCCTTGCCGGAACCGATCGGCTCGGCGCCGATCATCGCGGTGACCACCGCCGCGGCGCCGGGCGAGGTCCTGCGCTATCTCGCCTGCGGCATGACTGGGGTCGTGGCGAAACCGATCAACATCTCCCGCCTGGCGGAGGCCATCTCCGCCGCTCTTGCCCCACCGAGGCGCGAGGCGTCGAGCGGACGAGCCAGGGCGGCCGCCGCCGCGTAGCGAGCCATCGCGGGGCGGTGTGGGGTACCAACGCCGACAATTCGCGCTACCCTCCCGGCAAAACCCCAGGGAGGACCGTCATGAAGGTCGGGGTGCTGCAGTTTTTCGGCTGGGCGGATCGGCGTATTCCGATCGAGACCATCTATCAGCGGGCCATCGAGCGGTTCGAGATCATGGACCGCGGCGGCTATGACGCCGTCTGGCTGGCCGAGCACCATTTCTCCGGCTTCAGCGTCTGCCCCTCGGTGCACATGATGGCGACCATGGCGGCGGCGCGCACCCGGCGGCTGCGCATCGGCACGGCGGTCTCGCTGGCGCCCTTCTACCATCCGCTGCGGCTGGCCGAGGAGGTGGCGCTGCTGGACGTGCTCTCCGGTGGGCGGGTGAACTGGGGCGCCGGGCGCGGTTTCTCGCGGGTCGAGTTCGAGGCCTTCGGCATCCCGATGGAGGAGAGCGCGGCGCGCTTTCGCGAGACCGTCGAGGTGGTGCTGGCCACCTGGCGCAGCGAGCGGCTCAGCCACCAGGGCGAGTTCTTCCGCTTCGAGAACGTCGAGGTGCTGCCGCGGCCGCTGCAGCAGCCGCATCCCCCGGTGTGGATGGCGGCGACCTCGGAGAGCGCCATCGACTGGGCGGCGGCCCAAGGCTTCTCGATCCTGATGGACCCGCACTGCACCCGCGCCGACCTGGCCGCCAAGCGCGCGCGCTACGGCGACCGCCTCGCCGCCGCCGGCCATGCGATCAGCGACCGCGACATCCCGATGGCGCGGCTGATCGCGGTGGCCGAGACCGCCGAGCGCGCCGCCGAGATCGCCCGCCGCGGGGCCGAGTGGACCGTCGGCGCCTACATCCGCGGCGGGGCGCCGGGCGGCGGCGATCCGGTCGAGCGCTACGTGAACGAGGTGATCCTGCACGGCACGCCGGAGGGGGTCGTGGACCAGATATTGGGCCTGCGGGAGACGGCGCAGCTCAACTACCTGCTCTGCGCGCCGCTCAGCCAGGAGTCGTTCACCCTGCTGACGGACCGGGTGCTGCCGAGGGTGGTTGGGTGACTTTGCGCTTTTGGTAATTACGCCGGCCCTCCCTGGAGGGATCGGTCTTTGACATCGTTAAACAACGGGATCGACGGCGACCCCACACGGACGCCAGCCCCCCGGATCGCGGGCAGGAGCCCGGTCGGCGCCGACGTCGGCTTATTGGAAGGAGCCAAGCCTGGCTTTTGGCTCGTGCTTGCACTGCGGCCAACGCGCGTCGTCGCCTTTGTCACAGCCATTGTCCTTGCCGGCTGGCCCCTTGCAGCCTGCGGCCCCGTCTGCTTCCGGCGCGTCACGGGTGGAAAGTGTGCGGCGTCCCGCCGATCCCTCCAACCCCTGGCGTTCGCCGGGATGAGCGGCAGATCAGGGCCTGAAGCCCAACGGCCGTGAAACGAGCTTCCCCGGCTGGGTCGCGACGCGCCAGGCGGTCTCGATCCAGTCGCAGACCCAGCGGCGGGTGTCGCGGGGGTCGATCATTTCTTCCATCTGGAAACGGTTGAGCGGGCCGATCGGGCCGCGGGCGCTTTCGATGCGGGCGTTGATCTCGGCGCGCAGGGCGGCGGGGTCGGGGCTTTCGGCGAGCTGGCGCTTGTAGGCGGCCTCGATGCCCCCTTCGGGCGGGATGCCGCCGGCGTCGGCGGCGGGCCAGACCACCCGGGCGGAGACGCCGGACTTCGGCGTCGCGTAGTTGTTGCCCGCGACGCCGAATGAGCGGCGCATGATCACGGTGAAGATCGGCACGCTGACCTGGGCGAAGGCGATCATCCATTCGCCGCCCTTGCGGATGGTGCCGGCGCGCTCGTGCTCGAGCCCGACCGCGAAGCCGGGGTTGTCGACCAGGTTCAGCACCGGCAGGTGGAAGAGGTCGCAGACGTCGAGGTGGCGGCGCAGCTTGTCGCAGCCGTCGGCGGTGAGCGCGCCGCCGTTGGCGTGGCGGCTGTCGGAGGCGATGACGCCCATCGGGTGGCCGGCGAAGCGGACGAAGCCGGTGATCTGGTCGGCGCCCCAGAGCGGCCCGATCTCGAAGAAGCTGTCCTCGTCGGCCATCAGCCGGATGGCTCTACGCATGTCGAAGGTGGTGGTGCGCTTGCGCGGCACCAGGGTGAAGAGCTCGTCCTCGCGGCGGTCGGCGGGGTCGGCGGCGGACGTGACCGGCGGCGCCTCGAAGACGGACGGCGGCAGGTAGGACAGGAAGCGGCGGGTCTGCTCGACCGCGTCTGCCTCGGTCTCGGCCAGGTTGTCGACCGAGCCGTTGCGGCAGTGGACGCGCCAGTCGCCGAGGTCTTCCTTGGTGATGTCGTAGCCCATGGCGTGGGCGACCACCGGCGGGCCGGCGACGAACAGCTGGGCGATGTCACGCACCATCACCGAAAAGTGGCCGAGCACCGCCTTGGCCGCGCCGATGCCGACGACGCTGCCCAGCAGCACGTTCACCACCGGCACGGTGGCGAGTTGCTCGGCGAACATCGACGAGCCCAGGTGACCGGGCAGGAACGAGCCGCCGCCGCCGGCGACGCGGGGCCGGCCGGCGGTGATCGCGCCGCTGCTCTCCTGGGCGCGGCTCTCGCCGGCGGCCTGCTGGCTCGGCACCATCGCCGCGACGCTGCCGCCGCCGGAGGAGCCGTCGAGCAGCCGCACCGACGGGCATCTGAACTCCAGCGAAAGCCGGTCGAGATAGCCGCTCTTGGCCCCGATCGAGCCGTCGGCGTGGCCGCCGCGCGAGGTGAAGTCGTCGGCGCAGACGACGGCGGTGCGGCCTTCGACGCGGCCCCAGCCGCCAATGTGGTTCGACGGGGTGAAGTCGGCGATCTTGCCCTCGCCGTCGTAGCTGGCGAACCCGGCGATGCTGCCCAGCTCGCGGAAGCTGCCGGGATCGAGCAGCAAGTCGATGCGCTCGCGGCAGGTGAGCTTGCCGCGGCTGCGCTGGCGCACCACGCCGGGATCGGTCGAGCCCGGGGCGAATCTGGCGTGGGCGATGTCCTGCAGCGCCTTCACCGCGTCAAGTGTCGGGCCCCAGGTGTCCTCGCCGTGGGTGCGCAGCGCCTGGCCGCCCGCGCTGGGGGCAATGACGGCGACGATCTGGCCGGCGGCGACCGGCGCGCCGACCTCGAACGGGCCCAGCTCGGAGACGACGCCGGCGCAGGGCGCGGTGACGGCGGTCTCCATCTTCATCGCGCTGACCACCAGCAGGGTTTCGCCGGCGGCGACCGAGGCGCCGGCCCTGGCGGTCAGCTCGACCACCGAACCGGCCATCGGGCACTCGACGCCGGCCTCGCCGTCACGAACCGCCAGCGAGGCGGCGGGCGTGAGCGTTTGCAGCACGTCCGGCCGCGCGCCGCCGGTCAGCGCCGCGGCCTGCTGGCCGAGGAAGGCGTGGGCGGAGGTGGTCGCCGGTGCGGCGGGCGCGGTGAGCTCGGGGTGCTGGCCCAGCAGGGTGGTGCGGGCGTCGCCGGCGTGCAGCTCCGGACGGGCGAGGATGGCGCGCAGGGAGGCGATGTTGGTCGGCAGGCCCTCGATCTGGAAGTCCGCCAGCGCGCGGCTGGTCCGCGCCAGCGCCGAGGCAAGCGAGCCGGTGGAGTTGGAGACGCCGATGACCTTGGCGAACATCGGATCGAACTGCGGCGGCGGCTCCAGGCCCAGATAGCCGCAGGAATCGACCCGCACGCCCGGCCCGGACGGTTCGCGATAGCCGGTGATGGTCCCGGCGCCGGTGGCGACGACCCGGGCCTGGACGGCGAAGCCGCGCGGCGCGGGGCTCTCGGCGAGGCCGAGGTCGGCCAGGTTCTCGCCGGCGGCGAGCCGGAACTGGGCCTCGACCAGGTCGACGCCGGTCACCGCCTCGGTGACGGTGTGCTCGACCTGGATGCGCGGATTGCACTCGATGAAGAACCGCTCGCCGAACTCGGGATCGATCAGGAATTCGACCGTGCCGGCATTGAGGTAGTTCGTCGCCCTGGCGAGGCTCAGCGCGTCGTCGAGGATACGCTGGCGCAGCACCGGCTCGAGATTGGGCGCCGGGGCGATCTCGACGACCTTCTGGTGGCGCTGCTGCACCGAGCAGTCGCGCTCGAAGAGGTGGACCACCCCACCCTGCCCGTCCGCCAGGATCTGCACCTCGATGTGGCGAGGATTGGCGACCAGTTTTTCGACGAAGAGCGCGCCGTCGCCGAACGCGGCCTGCGCCTCGCGCGCGGCGCTGGCGAAGGCGGCGGCGATCTCGCCGGGCGCCTCGACCCGCCGCATGCCCCGGCCGCCGCCGCCGGACGCGGCCTTCAGCATCACCGGGTAGCCGAGCTCGGCGGCGATCGCCTCGGCCGCGCCGGCGTCCGCCAGCGCCGCGTGCGAGCCCGGCACGATCGGCACGCCGTTCGCCCTGGCGAGCTCGCGCGCGGCCACCTTGTCGCCGAACAGCTCCAGTGTCTCGGGACGCGGGCCGATGAAGGCCAGGCCCTCAGCCAGGCAGCGGCGGGCGAAGGCGGCGTTTTCGGAGAGGAAGCCGTAACCGGGATGGACGCAATCGCAGCCCGTGGCGAGGGCGGCGGCGACCAGGGCTTCGATGTCGAGATAGGCCTTCACCGGATCGCCGCCGGCGCCGATCTGGCGGCTCTCGGTGGTGACGCGGGTGTGCAGACCGAGCGCATCGGCGGCGGCGTAGACGCTCACCGTCTCGATCCCGAGCGCTTCGGCGGCGCGGGCGATGCGGATGGCGATCTCGCCGCGGTTGGCGATCAGGACGCGCTTGAACACTTCGGGCCTGCTCCTCAGCTCAGCGCGACGCCGGCCAGATCGCCGCGGGCGCGCCACTCGGCCAGCAGCTGGAAGAACCGCAATGGGCCGGCGCCGTACATGTCGGAGAAGAAGCCGCTGCGGTTCCCGCTGGAGCCCTCGCTGTTGTAATAGCCGGGCGTGCACTCGGTGTAGAAGCGCTGGCCGAGCCGCGCCAGGCTGCGCACCTCCTGCACATAGGCTTCCTCGCCCTCGGCCGTCGGCTCCAGAGCCAGGGCGCCGCGGTTCCGGGCCTCGGAGACCAGGTAGGCGACGTGGTTCGCCTGCTCGCCCAGCGCCTGCGGCACGCTGATGGTGATCGCAGTCTGGGTGAAGCCGAGGAAGAAGCAGTTGGGGAAGCCGTGGGTGGTGAGGCCGTGCAGGGTGCGGATGCCGTCCGCCCACCGCTCCGACAGCGTCACGCCGCCCCGCCCGACGATGTCGTAGCCGGCCCGGCGGGTGTAGGACGTGCCGACCTCGAAGCCGGTGGCGAAGATCAGGCAGTCAACCTCGTATTCGCGCCCGTTCGCCACCACGCCGGTGCGGGTCAGGCGCTCGACGCCGCGCCCGTTGGTGTCGACCAGGGTGACGTTCGGGCGGTTGTAGGTCTGCAGATATTCGTCGTGGAAGCACGGGCGCTTGCAGAACTGTCGGTACCAGGGCTTCAGCGCCGCAGCGGTCGCCGGGTCCTTGACGATGGCGTCCACCCGGGCGCGGACCTGGTTCATCTTTCGGTAGTCGGCCAGCGCCATCACCTCGCCGCGCTCGGGACCGCTGAGCTGGCGGCCGAGCTTGCGGGCGATCTGCTTGGCGGCCGTGCCGGTGACATTGCGGAAGATGTCGGTCCAGCCGTCGTGGACCAGGTCCTCGTCCTGGTCGCCGCCGGCGACCAGGATGTTGAAGTTGTCCTGCCGGCGGCGCTGCCAGCCGGGCTGCAGCGAGGCGGCCCAGGCCGGATCGGTCTCGGCGTTGTTGCGCACGTCCACCGACGAGGGGGTGCGCTGGAAGACGTAGAGCTGCTTCGCGCTCGCGCCGAGATGCGGGATGCACTGCACGCCGGTGGCGCCGGTGCCGATGATGCCAACCCGCTTGTCCTTAAGGCCGGTGAGGTTCCCGGACGAGTCGCCGCCGGTGTAGCCATAGTCCCAGCGGCTGGTGTGGAAGGTGTGGCCCTCGAAGTCGTTGATGCCTGGGATGCCGGGGAGCTTCGGGCGGCTGAGCGGGCCGTTGGCCATGGCGACGTACTGGGCGGTGAAGCGATCGCCGCGGTTGGTGGAGACGATCCAGTGCTTGCCCGCCTCGTCCCAGCGCAGCTCGGTGACGGCGGTCTGCAGCAGCGCGTGGTCGTAGAGCCGGTAGTGGCGGCCGATGGCGCGGCTGTGCTCGAGGATCTCCGGCGCGAACGAGTATTTGTGCTTCGGCATGTAGCCGAGCTCTTCGAGCAGGGGCAGGTAGCAGTAACTCTCCACGTCGCACATCGCGCCGGGGTAGCGGTTCCAGTACCAGGTGCCGCCGAAGTCGCCGGCGTTTTCGACCATGCGGATGGTCGTAAAGCCGGCCTCGCGCAACCGGGCGCCCATCAGCAGGCCGCCGAAGCCGCCGCCGATCACCGCGAACTCGACGTGGTCGAACACCGGATCGCGGGTGAATCCGGGCTCGACATAGGGGTCGTCGACATAGTGCGAGAACTCGGCCGTCACCTCGACGTACTGGCCGATGCCGTCCTCGCGCAGCCGCTTGTCGCGCTCGGCGAGGTATTTGGCGTGCAGCGCGTCGGGATCGAAGTCGAGGTCGCCGACGACCTCGGCGATCTGCGGGTCGAGCGTCATGATGTCATCCGTGACCTGAGGATCATGCGAAGAGGAAATGGCTGGCGAGATCCTGGCGGATCTCCTGCATATGGGTGAAGTACTGCAGGAAACCGCCGTTGTAGTTGCCGTCCTGGCGGCGGTTGAACTCGCCCTCGAAATTGTAATAGCCCGGCGTGCAGTCGGCGTTACGGCTGGTCTTGCCGCGATGGGCGATGACCTCCTGCACCCACCATTCCTCGGTCTCGGGCTTCACATCGATCTCGGCCGCGCCGCGCTCGCGGGCCAGCTTGATGCACTCGGCGATGTGGTCGCCCTGGGTCTGCAGCATGAAGGTGAGGTTGAACTGGAACGAGGCCTGGTAGCCGCCCATGATGAACAGGTTCGGATAGCCGTGGGTGTGGACGCCGAACAGGGTGCGCATCCCCTCGGCGTAGGTCTCGTTGATCTCGCGCCCGTCGCGGCCGCGGATCTCGTTGTAGATGCCGGTCTTCTGCACCTCGAAGCCGGTGGCGTAGATCAAGAGGTCGAGCGGATAGGTCTTGCCCTCGAACACCGGGCCCTCGGGTGCGATCTCGGTGATTCCCTGCCCCCGGGTGTCGACGAGGGAGACGCTGGGCCGATTGTAGGTGGGCAGATAGTCGTCGTCGAAGCACGGCCGCTTGCACATGAACATGTACCAGGGCTTCAGCGCCTCGGCGGTGGCCGGGTCCTCGACGATTTCCTCGATGCGCTGGTGGATGCGCATCATGTGGTCGATGTTGTCGTTCTCCTGGCGGCGGATCTTCTCCTCGCGGGAAAGCGCGGCGAGTTCGGCCGCCTTGACCGCGTCGATCTCGCGGCCGCGGATGTGCTTCATTCGCCTGGCCTGCTGCCAGCCGGGCTTCAGCCGCGCGGCCCATTCCGGATCGGTCGGCCGGTCGCCGCGGATATCGATACCGGACGGAGTGCGCTGGAAGACGTAGAGCTGCTTTGCCGCCCGGCCGAGGCGCGGGATCGCCTGCACGGCCGAGGCGCCGGTGCCGATGATCCCGACCGTCTTATCGGCGAGGTTCTCCAGCTCATGACCGGTGTAGGCGTAGTCCCAGCGCGAGGTGTGGAACGAGTGGCCCTGGAAGCGCTCCATGCCAACGATCTTCGACAGCTTCGGCTTGGAGAGCGTGCCGTTGGCGCAGATGACGAACCTGGCCTTCATGTGGTCGCCGCGATCGGTCCGGATCAGCCAGTGCTTCGCGGCGTCATCCCAGGTGGTCGAGGTGACGGTGGTGCGGAACACTGCGAGATCGTAGAGGTCGTAGCGGCGCGCGATCGCCTGGCAGTGGGCGTAGATTTCCGGGCCCTTGGCGTAGAGCCGCGAGGGCACGTACGCCATCTCGTCCAGCAGCGGCAGGTAGTCGTAGGCGGGCACGTCGCAGGCCGCGCCCGGATAGCGGTTCCAGTACCAGGTGCCGCCGACGTCGGCGCCGCGCTCGACAATACGGATGCTCTCGACGCCGCGTTCGCGCAGTCTGGCCGCCGTCAGCAGGGCCGAAAAGCCGCCGCCGATGAACAGCACCTCGACCGTGTCGGTGATCGGGTCGCGCTCGGGCGCCGGCTCGGCGTGCGGGTCGATGGCGTACTTGGCCAGCGCGCCAGAGAAGTCCGACGTGTACTGCGTCGTCCCCGGCGGCCGATACTTCAGCCGCAGATCCCGCGCCTCGGCGAACCTCGCCTTGATGGTGTCGTAGTAGTCCTGATCCGGCCCATCGCGCTCGATCGCGACGGACGCGCCTTCGTCAGCAGCCACGCGTCGTCTCCCAACATCATCTTTTTCCGCCACGTTGCGGCGTCAGGACGTCGGGCGCAAGGGTTGAGATTCACCCCAAACCCGATCATCCCGGCGAAGGCCGGGACCCAGGAAAGACGTCGCGAAGGTTCGCCACAAAGGGCGCGAAGATCACGAAGTCCTTCGTGTCCTTCGTGGACTTAGTGGTTCAAGTTTTCCGCCGGCTCGGATACGGCTGGCTTTTTCCTGGGTCCCGGCCTTCGCCGGGATGATCGGATTTTGGGGCTGGGTCAGAGCGCCTTTTCGACCGCTTCGACGATCGTCGGGTCCTGCGGTGGGGTGCGGGGGCCGAAGGCGGCGATGGCTTCGCCGCCCTTGCCGATCAGGATCTTGTGGAAGTTCCACACCGGCACCGCCGGCTCGCCGAGCTTTTCCTCGGCCCAGGCGTAGAACGGATGGCGCGTCGCCTCCTTCACGTCGACCTTGGACGTCAGCGGGAAATCGACGTCGAACTTGGTCTCGCAGAAGCTCTTGATCTCCTCGTCCGTGCCCGGCTCCTGGCCGGCGAACTGGTTGCAGGGCACGCCCAGCACCACCAGGCCCTGGTCGCGATAGTCGCGGTAGAGCGCCTCCAGACCCTCGTATTGGGGGGTCAGGCCGCACCTGGAGGCGGTGTTCACCACCAGCACCGGCTTGCCCTTGAAGCTCGAGAGCGGCAGCGGCTCGCCGTCGATGCTGGTGAAGGAGAAATCGTAGGCGTTGGACATCGAGGCTTCCTTGGAACGTGTTCAGACGAGGCCCTGCTGGACCATAGCCTGCTCTATCGCCAGCGCCAGGTCCAGCGAGCGAGCGCCGTCTCGGACGCCGGCCAGCGGCCCCGCGGCCTCGCCGCGCACCGCGGCGACGAAGGCGGAAAGGCTGGCGCCCAGCTTGTCACGGGCGGCCGGCGCGTCCTCGAAGTTGGGGTCGAGCGCGAACGGGGTGGTGTTCTCGAACGCGTGGGTGAGGAAATCCACCCGCACCTCGCCGGAGGGATAAACGATCCGCATGGTGCGCTCGCGCGTCTCGGCGACGCGGGAGGCGCGGAACCGGGCGACGAAGCCGTCGTCGAACTCGACCTCGGCGTCGACCCGGTCGAGCGTGTTGTTGGCGAGGCGCGCGCCGTCGGCCTCGACCATCGCTGGATCCGATGGCGACAGCGCCAGGGCGAGGTCGAGGTCGTGGATCATCAGGTCGAGCACCACCGAGACGTCCAGGTTGCGCGGGCTGGAGGGGCCGAGGCGCACCGCCTCGAGCCGCGTCGGGGCCTCGGGGATATCGAAGAGGCCCATGGCTGCCATGCCGGCGCGCTCCAGGAAGCCGCAAGCGACGACCAGGCCGTGGCGCTGCGCCAGCTCGGCGATGCGCGCGGCGTCGTCCGGCGAGGTCGCCAGCGGCTTTTCCACATAGACCGGCTTGCCGGCGGCGAGCGCGGCCAGGGCGGTCTCGGCGTGGGCGAGCGCGGGCGTGGCGATGGAGACGATGTCGACCGCGGCGATCAGCTCGGCCTCGCTGGCGAACACCTGGCCGCCGCATCGCCGGGCCAGGGCCTCGGCGTGGACCGGGTGGTGGTCGTAGACGCCGGCCAGGGTCACGCCCGGCAGGGCGGCGTACTTGGCCGCGTGGTACCCGCCGAAAACCCCCGCGCCGATCACGCCGGCGCGCAACACATGCTTCATCGCGGCTCCTTTCGCGGGCGCCGCCTAGCACCCCAGCCGCCGCGCCGCCACCCGCGCCGGCTTGCTCGCGATTCAAAACAGGTGTTTGTCGCCGGCCAACCAAGGTCCGAGGAAACGTCCATGACCCTCTCGCGCGAAATCCATCTGAAGAGCCGTCCGTCCGGCGTACCCACCGCCGACAACTTCGAGATCGTCCGCGTCGATCTGCCCGAACCGGCGCCTGGCCAGGTGCAGGTGCGCAACACCTGGATGACGGTCGACCCCTACATGCGCGGCCGCATGAACGACGTGAAGAGCTACGCCCCGCCGTTCCAGCTCGGCGAGGCGATGCAGGGCGGCGCGGTGGGCGTGGTGATGGCGTCGAACGACCCATCGCTGCAGGCCGGCGACCTGGTGCAGAGCTTCTTCGGCTGGCGCGAGGCGTTCAATGCGCCGGCCGGCGCGGTCCAGAAGCTGGAGACCCACGGCCTGCCGCCGCAGGCGTTCCTGGGTTTCGCCGGGATGCCGGGGCTGACCGCCTATGTCGGCCTGCTGCGCATCGCCGAGATGAAGGCCGGCGACGTGGTGTTCGTCTCCGGCGCGGCCGGCGCGGTGGGCTCGGTCGCCTGCCAGATCGCCAAGCTGAAAGGCCACACCGTGATCGGCTCGGCCGGCGGCGCGGAGAAGGCGGCGTTCCTGAAGGAGATCGGCGTCGACCACGCCATCGACTACAAGGCCGAGCCGGACATCACCGCCGCCCTGCTGCGCGCGGCGCCGGAGGGGATCGACGTCTATTTCGAGAACGTCGGCGGCGCGCACATGGAGGCGGCGCTGATGGCCGCCAAGCCGTTCGGCCGCTTCGCCCTCTGCGGCATGATCTCGGAATACAACAACACCGACCTCGGCAAGGGCGTGCGCGGCCTGGTGATGGCGGTGGGCAAGAGCCTGACCCTGCGCGGCTTCATCGTCTCCAACCACACCGACATGCAGGCCGCCTTCGTCAAGGACCTCGCCGGCTGGGTCGCCGAGGGCAAGTTCAAGCACGTGGAGACGGTCAAGGAAGGCATCGAGGCCGCGCCGGAGGCGTTCCTGGGCCTGTTCAAGGGCGAGAACCTCGGCAAGATGCTGGTCAAGCTGAGCTAGCCGCAAGCCACCGGGCGTCGATACGCAGTCGACGCCCGCCCGGCCGAGGGTCTAAGGAACGCCCGCCTTCCGGGAGCTGTTCGTTTTGGCCCGCCTGTTCAACGCCTACGTCATCGTCGACTGGAGCGCGGCTTCGAAGCCGACCACCGGCTCGGACTCGATCTGGGTCGGCGTGCTGAAACGCGACGTGCGCTTTCGCATGGCGTTCGAGTCGCACAACCCGCCGACCCGGGCCGCGGCCGAGACGCTGATCGCCGGCATCCTCGACGACCGCGCCAAGCGCAGCGAGCGCACCCTGCTGGGCGTCGACTTCAATCTCGGCTTCCCGCGCGGCCTCGCCGCGGCGCTGAAACTGCCGGAGGAGACGCCGCCGTGGCTGGCGGTCTGGAACCAGCTCGACCGGATGGTGAAGGACAAGGCCGACAACACCAACAACCGCTTCGGCGTCGGCTCGGAGATCAACCGGCGCATCACCGGCGGACCGTTCCCGTTCTGGGGCGTGCCGCCGAAGGACGCGCTGACCACCCTGCAGCCGAAGAAGCAGCGCGCGCATGGGACGGACGACATCCCCGAGTTCCGCCACGCCGAGCTGGCCGCCAAGGGCTCGAGCCCGGTCTGGAAGCTCTATTACCAGGGCTCGGTGGGCGGCCAGTCGATCCTCGGCATCCCGGTGGTGCGGCGGCTGAAGCTGGCGCGCGGCGACGCCTTCAAGGTCTGGCCGTTCGAGACCGGCTGGAAGCCGCTCACCGAGGCCAGCCTGGCCGGCGTCGATGTGCTGGCGGCGGAGGTCTATCCCTCCCTGTTCGACGCCAAGCCGCTGCCCGGCGAGGCGAAGGACCTGGCCCAGGTCCGCGCCGTGGCCGAACACCTCGCCAAGCAGGACGAGGCCGGCAAGCTGGGCGCGATGTTCGGGCCGGCCAAGGACACGGCGGCCGACGTGGTCGTGGACGCCGAACGCGAGGAAGGCTGGATCCTGGGGGCCTAGTCCCGCCGCGCCAGCCACCAGAAGCGGCCGAGCAGCAGGCCGGCCGAGACGTAGGCGGCGATGATGATCGCGGCGACGATGCCGGTGAGACCCCAGTTCAACGGGATCGCCAGCACATAGGCGAGCGGCAGCATCACGACGATATAGCTGGCCAGGTGGGTGATGGTGGGCGCGACGACGTCGCCGCGCGCCCTGAGCGCCTGGGCGACCACCACCTGCAGGCCATCGGGCATGAAGAAGACGCAGGAAAGCGCCAGGGCTCCGGCGGCGAGCGCGATGGTCTGGGCGTCGGACGTGTAGAGCGAGACCACTGCGAGCGCGTTCGGCCAGATGACGAGCCCGATCACGATCCCGAAGACGACGGTCACCGCGAAGCCGACCGCGGCGGCGCGCCTCAGGCCCCGCGTATCCACCGCGCCGTAGGCCCGCGCCACCAGCACCGCGGTGGCCGTCGCCAGGCCCGCCGGGACCATGAACACCAGCGCCAGCACGTTCAGCGACAGCGCCCAGGCGGCGACCGTGACCGGGCTGATCCAGCCGGCGATCACGTTCATGGCGGAGAAGGCGCTCATCTCGAAGAAGTTGGACGCCGCCGCGCCGTAGCCGACCCGGCGCTGCTGGACCTCGAGGGCGCGCTCGCGCGACGGTTTGGCGAAGACGCCGAGCCGGCGGGCGTCCGGCATCAGGGCGATGTAGGCCAGCGTGGAGACGGCCAGGAAGGTGCGGGCCGAGAAGGTGGCGATCGTCGCCCCCATCGCGCCCATCGGATGCAGGCCGAAGCGGCCCGGCACCAGCACCAGGTCGACGCCGAGGTTGAGGATGTTGGCCACCCACATCAGCAACATCGGCGGCGTCATCCGGCCCAGCCCCTCGAGCCAGGACGAAGCGGCGACCGAGACCGCGAAGCTGGGCATCGACAGCGCCAGCACGATCAGCGGCCCGGCCGCGCCGGCCGCCAGACCGCCCTTGAGGCCGAGCGCGGCGAGCAGTCTCGGGCCACCCAGCGCCAGCAGGATGGCGGTCGCCACGCCCACCCAGAGCCCGTAGCCGAGGCCACGCCTCAGCGCCGCGCCGGCGCCGGCCGGATTGCCCTCCCCGATCGCCCGCGAGGTCATCACCTGGACGCCGGACAGGAGGCCCATCGCCGAGCCCAGGAAGACGCTGGCGCCGGCCCAGCCCAGCGCCATGTAG
>Ga0302311_10002650_pt1 | contig 20137 bp, 21 predicted proteins | sample III_Palsa_N1_3_FD_200449 | JGI IMG/M metagenome (GOLD analysis project Ga0302311, IMG submission 200449) | Peat permafrost microbial communities from Stordalen Mire near Abisko, Sweden - III_Palsa_N1_3 | ecosystem: Environmental > Terrestrial > Soil > Palsa > Peat permafrost | place: Sweden... | reverse complement strand
TTCTGGGGCTCGAAGGTCGCCCAGACCCAGTTGGTCAGCAGCTTGGAGGAAATATGGATGCCGGCCATGGCGTAGCAGACGCCGTTGAAGGTCTCCACGTGGACGCCGGCAGGCGGTTTGGCGCAGGTGAACGCCGGCTTGAAGTCGGTCGCGGGCACCCAGTCGACCTTCACCTCGATGGCGTCCTTGGGAAACTCGATATCCACGCCCCTCTGGGCCGCGGCGGTCTGGCCTGGGCGGAGTTGATAGCCTGCCTGTGTGACGAACGCGGCCGCTTCCGGGTTGAGGTGGGCTTCCTCGCAGATGGTCGCGCCCGGGATCACGTTCTTAGGCGGCCCGTTCATGGCGTTGCACTGGCTTGAAGGGATCAGCGCAAGCCGCGCGCGCCGACCTTTCGCCGACAAGACCATGGCGAGAGGACTGCCATGCAGCCGACTGGGGGCGGCTCGCGACAGCAGGGCGGCGCCGCCGGACGTCGCCGGATAGAGCTGCGCCTGCTCGACCCAATTCTCCCAGACCACCTTGCCGCTGTTGGCGGGACAGTTGGCGGCGACAAACAATCGCCAAGCAGTCTCTTCAGGCGTGGCCGATGGCGCGGTTGGAAAACTGCAGCCACTGGCTGGCGGCGTCGCGGCGTGGGCTGTGGCCGGCAACGCCGCGGCGCCTAGAGCGGTGATGGCGACTGCGGCCGCAAGCCCGGGTAATCCTGACTGTTTCATCTTCCGCCCCTGCGTCGATGTTTCGCGAAGACCGTCGCGCTCGGACCCCGAACCGGGCGACACACAAGCTCACGGTAAGGGAAATTACGATCACTACTAATACACGAATTATTCGCGTTAACAATTGCCAATGGCCGTCGCGCAGCGCCGTTGACGCTCCGAGCAAGCTTTCCCATCATCGGCCTGGGCGAGTCGCGGCGTCGGGACTCGCGGCGTTGGGGTGACGCATCATGGTCCGGAACCGATGAAAACGCTTGGTTGCGCAGCAATGCTAGCGGGTGCGCTTGCCGCTAGCGTCGCAACGGCTCAGTCTCTCCCGCCGTCAGCGCCCATGGCGCCGCCGGCGCTGCTCGCGCCCGACGCGCCGCGCGAAGCCATCGCGGCCTGGCTCGCGCAAAACCTGCCGGCCTCGCGTGGCAAGCAGGTCTACATCAACGGCGGCGAAGCGTTCTGGATCGAGCACGAGGATGTCGATTCCAAGAACGGCATGCTGATCACCGCGACCATCGAGTCCGAGAACATCTCCGACGCCGATCTGGCTTGGCGCTCGTCCTATCAGGTGACCCAGTTCGATTGCGAGAAGCAGCAGCAGTTCCGCATCTATCTGACCCGCTATCTCGGCAACGGCCTGACCGGCGAGGTCACCAAGGACTCCCCACTGATTAAACGCAGCGACTTCGTCACGCCGATCTCGATGGATTTCGCCCACGTGCGCGCGGTCTGCCTGCCGGCCTACGATCGGATCCGCAAGCGCACCTATACGGTGACCGTGCCGCAGCAGTAGGCCCGCCTGCGGTTCGGCCGATCACGGACGCCTAGCGGAGGAAGGCGCTCGACCTGATGGCCGCCGCGACCTCGGTCAAGCCGAGGGTGCGCCGCGATAGTTCAGTTCGATATTCACGCCATTGAGGTCGCGGATGAAGACCTGCCGGATCGGCGTGCCCGGAACATCGACGGAGCGGAAATCCACACCGGAGGCCTTCAGCCGCGCGACCACCCCATCGTAGTCGTCGATCGAGAAGGCGAAATGATCGAGCGCGGCATCGGCGGACGGTCCCTTCGGCGCGACCAGCTCCACCAGATGCACCACCGCCCCATCCCCAGCGTAGAGCCAGGCACCGCCGAATGGAAAGTTTGGCCGCCAGCCCTCAGTCAGGCCCAGTACGTCGCGGAAGAAGGCGCGAGTCTCTTCGAGCCTGTGGGTGCCGATGTTGACGTGGTCGATGCCGCGGATGGCCATGGAACGAAACTCAGGCGGCTTCGAACACGGCCGCGATCCCCTGGCCGCCGCCGATACACATGGTCTCCAGGCCGTATTTGCCATCTCGCCGCTTCAGCTCGCGCAGCAGGTTGGCCAGGATCCGGCCGCCGGTGGCGCCGATGGGGTGGCCCAAGGAAATCCCCGAGCCGTTGACGTTCAGCCGGTCGCGATCGTCCCAGCCCCAGCCCTTCAACACGGCCAGCACCTGGGGTGCGAAGGCTTCGTTGAGCTCGACCAAGTCGATGTCGTCCCAGGACAGGCCCAGGCGCGAGAACAGCCGCGCCACCGCCGGCACCGGGCCGATGCCCATCCGCGAAGGCTCGCAGCCCGCCGCGGCCCAGCCGACAAACCAGCCCATGGGCTCCAGGCCGAGTTCGGCCAGCTTGTCCTCGGAGACCACGAGGCAGGCCGCGCCGGCGTCGTTCTGTTGGCTGGCGTTGCCGGCCGTGACCACGCCGCCTTTTTCGATGGGCTTCAGCGCGCCCAGGCTTTCGGCGGTGGCGTCGGGGCGCACGCCCTCGTCCTTGGCGAACACAACCGGGTCGCCGCGCTTTTGCGGCACGGTCACCGGCACGACCTCGTCGTCGAACTTGCCTGCCGCCCAGGCGGCGGTCGCGCGCTTGTGGCTCTCGGCGGCGTATTCGTCGCAGGCTTCTCTGGAGATCTGGTAGTCGCGGGCCAGGTTGTCGGCGGTCTCGATCATGCCGGAGATGACGCCGAAGCGGCTGACCGGCTGCGACATCACCCGTCCGCGCTGCAGGCGATCGTGCATCGTCACCGAGCCCATGCGCGCGCCGTTGCGCATGTCGTTGGTATAATATTCGACGTTGCTCATGCTCTCGACGCCGCCGGCGATGACCACGTCCGCCGCGCCGGTCTGGACCATCATCGCCGCGTCGATCACCGCCTGCAGGCCGGAGCCACAGCGGCGGTCGAGCTGGTAGCCGGGAATGGTGATCGGCAGGTCCGCCGCCAGCGCCGACCAGCGGGCGATGCAGGGCGCCTCGCCGGAGCCATAACCCTGGGCGAAGATCACGTCGTCGATCCGTTCCGGGTCGATCTTGGTGCGCTCCACCAGCGCCCTGATCACGACCGCGCCGAGTTCGCCGGCAGGCAGACTTGCCAGTCCACCCTGGAACTTGCCGACGCCGGTGCGGATGGGGGAGACTATGGCGGCGCGTTTCATGGGGAGGCCCCTGCTGGAAGGATCAGCGTCAGTGCCGCCGGAACCGCGTTGGGTCAAGCGCCGCGGGCACCATGGTTCGGTCCGACTAGTGGACAAATGATCGCGCGACGGGCGCCGCAGCGCACCATCACCCCAAATCGGGGTCTGTTAAATGAATCGGAAGCCCGTTGAGCTATGCTCACGCCAGCGCGAATGAGGACGATCCAGATGGGCCATGAGGGGACGGAAGGGGCGATCCGCGAGATCCTGGCCGCCTACGGCCGGCTCAATCGCCCCGCCGCCGAGATCGCCCTCGACGCCGACCTGTTCGCTGTCGGTCTGGACAGTCAGGCGGTGGTCAATGTGATGTTGGCGATCGAAGAGCGGTTCGATTTCGAATTTCCGGAAAACCGGCTCAACCGCGCCGCGTTCACCACCCTCCGATCAATCGCCGAAGTGGTCGAGAACGCCAGGGCGTCCGCATGAGCGACGCCAAGCGCACGCCAGCGCCCCATATCGCCGAGGTCGGGCGCCCGCCAATTCCCGAGGCTGTGCTGAAGGTCGCCGCCGAGTTTTCCGGCGAGGTCGATCAGGCCGGACGCTTTCCGGCTGAAACCTTCGCGGCGCTGCGCGAGCGCGGGTTGCTGGGCGCCTTCGTGCCCGGGATCTGTGGCGGCCAAGGCTCGACCTTGGCGCGGGTGGCCTCGGACTGCCAGGCCCTCGGCGCCGCCTGCAGCACTTCGGGCATGATCCTGGCCATGCATCATATCCAGGTCGCCTGCCTGGCCCGCCACGCCCTCGGCGCACCCTGGCAAACCGCCTTCCTGCGGCGCGTGGCGAGCGATCAACTGCTGCTCGCATCCTCGACCTCCGAGGCCGAGATCGGTGGCGCGCTGCGTACCAGCGGCTGCGCCATCGTCCGCCACAAGAGCCGGTTCGAGGTGGTCAAGCGCGCCAGCGCCATCTCCTACGCCAAAAACGCCGACGCCATCCTGGTCACCGCCCGCGCCCACGAGGAGGCCGCGCCGGGTGATCAGGTGCTCGCCGTGCTTGAGCGCGACGGACTGATGCTGGAGCCGCAAAACGAGTGGGACGCCATGGGCATGCGCGGCACCGGCACCGGCGCCTTCATCCTCACGGGTAAGGGCGCGGTGAGGCAGATCCTGGCGACGCCCTTCGCTGATATCGCCGCCTGCACCATGGTGCCGATTTCCCACATTCTCTGGGCCGCCGTCTGGACTGGGATCGCGGGAGACGCCGTGGCGCGCGCAAGAGCCTTCCTGCGCAAAAAGCCGCCGGCGACCGACGGGTCGCTTCCGGCCGGCGCGGTGGCGCTGGCCGAGGCGGTCGAGCAGTTGCAACTGGCCGAGGCCCGCATCAGGACCGCGATCGCCGCCTTCGATTGGCGGACGCCTTCCCTTCCCAGCTTCGCCGCGGCCGCTGCCGACAATGGCTTGAAGACCGGCGTTTCGGACGTTTGTCTGGCGGCGGCGCAGCAGGCGATGACGGTGTGCGGGTTCGCCGGCTATGCCCGGCAGGGACCGTTCAGCGTCTCGCGCCATCTGCGCGATCTGCATTCGGCCCCGTTGATGATCGCCAACGGACGCATGCGCGAGAGCGCCGCACGACTCCTGCTGGCCCAGAAGCCGCTGCTCGGACTGGACTAAGCGCAGTGGACGCCTCGCCGAGTTTTCTGGATCGCCTGTTCCAGGCCGGCGTCCTGATTCCGATGGGGGTCGACGGCGTCTATGGCCGGGGCGCGGTGTTCGAACAGGTCCTCGAAGCGCTCGACGATCTGGCGACACGCGCTGGCGCCGGCGATTGCGCTGAAAAGGTCCGGTTCCCGCCGGTGATGACGCGCCGCCACTTCGAGCACAGCGGCTATATGAAAAGCTTCCCGCAGCTTGCCGGGACCATCCACTGCTTCTGCGGCGACGAGCGTGCGTACCGGGCTTTGCTGCGTGGCCTGGACGCCGGCGAGGACTGGACGGCCGGCCAGGTAGGAAGCGACGTCGTGCTGACCCCGGCGGCCTGCTATGAGGTCTATCCGATGCTGGCGGCGCGGGGCGATCTGCCCGAACAGGGCGCGCTAGTGGACGTGATGTCCTGGTGCTTCCGGCACGAACCCTCCCTTGAGCCGACCCGGATGCAGCTGTTCCGGATGCGGGAATATGTACGGGTAGGGACCCCGGCGCAGGTGGAGGCGTTCCGAGCCGACTGGATACAGCGCGCCGTCGGCCTGATCGAGAGTCTGGGGCTTCCACACACGATCGAGGTCGCCAACGACCCCTTCTTCGGTCGGCCGGGCATGCTGCAGGCGGACATCCAGCGCAGCCAGCAGCTCAAGTTCGAACTGCTTGTGGCGGTTAATGAGAGTGCCGATCCGACCGCCTGCTTGAGCTTCAACCACCACCAGGACCACTTCGGCGGCCTGTGGGGGCTCAGCACGCCGGATGGCGTGGTTGCGTACAGCGGATGCGTGGCGTTCGGGCTGGAGCGACTAACTTTGGCGCTGCTGCGCCATCACGGACTCGATCCCAGCGATTGGCCTTCACCTGTGCGGCGTGTTCTCTGGCCCTGAGGCGGGTTGTGTGACAGACGGGTAAGCGTCATCTTGGCGTAAACCTTTCATTTACCACGGCATGTCCGCACCGCTGTCTCGAATTGTTACGCCGCAGCTCTCCGAATACGTCGACGCCGCGACGAGCGGCGTGGCGATGTCGCCGATCTCCTTCGGCGGACGCTTTGGCTGGCTGCACCAACCGCAACTCCTGGCGGACGGCGCCGCGGGCGTGGTGCTGGTCTCGCCCTTGGGACGGGATGCGCGATGCGCGCATCGGCCTTTCCGACTCTTCGCAGACCGGCTGGCGCACGCGGGATACCCCGTGCTCCGTTTCGACCAGCTGAATCATGGCGACTCGGCTGATCTCGCCGACGATGGCGACGCCTTGCCCGGATGGTTTGAGGGAGTGCGCGCCGCGACCTCGTTTCTGAAGGATGTCAGCGGCGTCCGGCGCGTCGTGCTCGGCGGAGCGCGCATGGGCGCGACCCTAGCGGCCATCGCGGCCGACAGGGATGTCGTCGACGGCTTGATACTGTTCGCGCCGGTGGTGTCGGGAAAGGCCTGGGTGCGGGAGCTTCGCCTTGCCGGCGCTCTCGGTGGCACAGCGTCGGAAGCCGCGCATCAGGCCGGCGGCCTCGAAGCGGACGGGCTGACGCTTTCGCCAGCGACGGTGCGCTCACTGTCGGCGCTCGATCTGCAATCTACGCCCTTGTCCGCGCGACAGGTTCTGTTGCTGGCTCAGAATAAGAGCGTGGCGGCGCTGGGCGCGCATCTGACGGCGCATGGCGCCAGTGTGACTTTGCAGGAATTCGCCGGCTACGACCCGCTGTTCGAGGATGCGCACAGCAACCAGGCGCCGGAGGAAGCCTTCGCCCAGGCCCTGCAGTGGATCAAAACGGCGCTGCCCATCGATCGCGACGGCATGGTCGGAACCTGTCCGCATCCGCCAGCCTGCAGGCTGGACCTGCCCGGCGTCGTCGAGGTTCCAGTGACATTCGGCGCCGGCCTTCAGGGGATCATCACCCGGCCAGATGAGCTGAATGCGGCTCGCCGCGCGGTGGTCTTCCTGAACACCGGCGGTGACCCGCGCGCCGGGATCGGGCGGTTTGCGGTGTGGGCCGCCCGCGCCCTGGCCCGCCGCGGCGTCGCCTCGATGAGATTCGATTTTCCGGGCGTCGGCGACAGCGCTGACCCCGCCGATGGCCGGCGGCATGTCTATGAGGTTGCGCGTACGGAGGACATCCGGGGGGCGCTGGAGCTGATGTCGGCCAACGGTTTTGAGGATCTGACCCTGACGGGGATCTGCGCCGGCGGACTTCACGCCTCGCGGGCGGCGTTCGACAGCCTTGGCGTGCGCAAGGTCCTGATGGTGAGTCCGGTAAAGCTGGTCTGGCGTCCGGGCGATTCCCTGGCGGTCGGCAAACGCGATCAGGGCAGGGCCACATCCTTCTACATGAACGGCCTCGCCAACGCGGCGACCTGGAAGCGGCTGATCACCGGCGACATTCACGTGATGTCCGTGCTCAAGACCCTTGGGCGTCGCATGATCGGGCGGCTAGCCGCGCGCCGCGACGATACGACCAGGGTTTTCCGCGAGCAGATCGCGGCGACATCCGCAAAGGGCGTCAGGATCCGGGTGCTGGTCGGCGTCGACGACGCGTCGCTGGACGAGGTCGAGACCTACTTCGGCCCGAAGGGGGCGGCGATGAGCCAGCTGCCGGGGATGTCCGTCAGGGTGGCGCCGCAGCTCGACCACGGCCTGGCCCGGTCCGAGAGCCGGGTGGTGGCGCTGGATGAATTGATCGATCTGGTCGAGCAGGCCTAAGCGAACAGGCGCCGGGCGGCGGCATAGCTTTCCGGCACGCCGATATCGATGAAGTCGCCGTCGAAAACCCGTCCACCGAGCAGGCCGCGCGCGCAGAGCGCCGGCGCAAGCTGGATCTCCAGGGAGAGGGGCATGGGTTGGCTTGCGGCCTCGGCGATTGCGGCCTTCTGCATCCGGTATAGGCCTCCGTTGATCAGGCCGGCGCCGGCTGTCGCACTGCGGACGTAGAAGCCGGTGATCAGATCGCCGTCCAGGCCAACAGTCTCATAGCGGTCGGCGTCGTCGGTGGCCTTCAGGGCGATGATCGCTGGGTAAGCGGCCAGATCGGCAAGCCCGCGCCAATCGAAATCGAACCAGGTGTCGCCGTTGATCAGCAGGAAGGCCTCGGCCAGCAGCGGCAAGGCGTTGACCACCGCGCCGCCGGTGCCGAGCCGTTCCGGCTCGATTGAGAGGGCTATGGTCAGCCCGAAGCGTCCGGCTGGCGCGTAGTCCGCCAGATAGGCGTCGATCGCGTCGCTGGCGTGGCCCGCCAGCAAAACGATTTCGGTCAGCCCCGCCTTGGCCGCTTTCTCCAGCAGATGGTCGAGCAGGGGGCGACCGGCGACGGGCAACAGCGGCTTCGGCGTCGCCTTGGTCAGATCGCCCAGGCGGGTCCCCAGGCCGCCGACCAGGAAGACGGCCTGCCGGACACTCATCGCGGCACGCTCCAGGCCTCGGCGCCGTCGAAGGTGAACTTGATCGAACTGGCTTGGCCGCCGGCCTCGTTCAGGGCGGAGATCAGCTGGTAACGGTTTTCAGGGTCGGTGCAGAACATCAGGAAGCCGCCGCCGCCGGCGCCGGACACCTTGCCGCCCCAGGCGCCCTCGGCCATGCCGATGTCGAACAGCCGCTCGACTGCTTCGGTGGCGATGCCTTTGGCCGTCCGCTTCTTGGCGTCCCACGACCGCATCAGCACCTTGGCCACGCCGCGCACATCGCCGCGCAACATGGCCTGTTTCATCAGGCCGGCGTCTTCCTTCAGCTGGTGCATGGCGGCGAGCGTTTGCTCGTCCAGGCTTTCCAAGCCGTCGATCTGTTCACGGATGATGTCTTCGGATCGCCGAGACTGGCCGGTGAAGCAGACCAGCAGCGACGCTTCCAGCTCATTGAGATAGGCGCGCGGCACGCGCAGAGGGCTGACCAGGGTCCGCTCTCCGGGGAGGAATTCGATGTAGTTCACGCCGCCGAAGGCCGCCGCATAGTGGTCCTGGCGTCCGCCGGCGAGGCCCAGCTTGACCCGTTCGATATCGAAGGCCAAGCGCGCGACGTCATAGGGTCCGAGCGGCAGATCCAGGGCGACGCGGAAGGCTTCCACCAGGGCGACCACGAGGGCGGACGAGGAGCCGAGGCCAGACCCCGGCGGCGCGTCGATGGTGGTGGAGACGACGATGGACGGCGGTCGTCCGCCCAGGAAGGTTTCGACCACATGCTGGTAGACCGCTTTGTGCAGCACCAAGCCGCCATCCAGGGGCGGCGGGGCCTTGATCGAATGATGCTCCTCCACGCCCATGTCGCGGGCGCGGAAAGCGACCTCACCGGGTTCTCCGGGCGCAATATGGGCGAAGGCGAAGCGATCGATGGTGGCGTTGAGCACCGCGCCGCCAAACTGATCGCAGTAGGGCGACAGGTCGGTGCCGCCGCCGGCGAGCCCGAGCCGCAGCGGCGCCCTGGCGCGAACGTCCAGCGGGGCGGCGTCTTTTGCGCCGGGACGTCTCACAGGAGGGCCGGCGCGTTGAAGCGGAGACCGGACATCAGCAGCAGGACCGTCAGGGTGAGCACCGCCGCGAACGGGGCCATCGCGCCGGCTGACCTGTCGCGCATCTGAACGGCCATGGCGCGGGCGAACACGCCGACGCCGACCCCGGCGACGACAAAGCCAGCGATCACGTCGCCGGCCGTATGGCGATCGAGGGTGACTCTGGTGACGGCCACGGCCGCGATCACAGCGGCGCAAAACCCCGCCGCGGCCCAGGCCCGCGGCCTGCGGTCGACCACCGCGAGGATCGCCGCAAGCCCGCCATAGACGATGGTGGCGAGCGCGGTGTGGCCGCTCGGCGCGCCCTGGGACAGGCCGAAGATTGAAGTCTCGTCGACAGGCGGGCGCAGGCCATAGGCCATGAACTTCAGGCCGACCACGCTGCCGATCACGCCGAGGAAGCAGATCAGGAAGACCAATCCGGACACCCAGCCCAGCCGACCCCAGAGCCAGGCCAGGATGACCAGCGCCGCCGCGCCGGCCACCAGCGCGTTGCCAAAGTCGCTGAGGGCCTCCTGCAGGCCCATCAAGCCGCTCTGCGCAACAGAACCTGCACACCGGTCCGATCGATCCCGTATCGCAGGCGCGGCATGTTTTGAGCGGCCATGTAGGCCTCCAGTTTGGCGCCGTCGCCGGGCTTGAACAGCATCAAAAAGCCGCCGCCGCCCGCGCCGATCACCTTGCCGCCCAGTACGCCGTGCTCGGCGCGGACGTGGTCGTAGAGATCGTCGATGGCGGGCCAGCTGATCTTGGCGGACAGGCGCTTCTTGCTCTGCCAATGCTCGTGCAGCATGTGGCCCCAGCCGTCCAGGTCTCCGGCCACCCAGGCGTCGCGAATGCGATAGCCGAGCGCCTTGATGGCGCCCAGGCTCTCGGCGACCTGGTCGTGGCGCACCACATCACCGCCGAGCATGGCCTTGTTCTGCTCGGTCAGGATCACCGAGGCGTCGCGGCGCAAGCCGGTGTAGTAGATGTGGGTCTGGTCGATGAAGGCCCGCTCCAGATCGGCGGGCAGCAGCACCTGTGCGACGCTGACGCGGCCGTCCGGCGCGATGTCCAGGGTGGTCAGGCCACCGAACGCGGCCATGTACTGGTCCTGCTTGCCGATGCCCTTGGCCAGCACCTCGATCTCCAGCTTGCAGGCTTCTTCCGCCAGGGTCTGGCGGTCAGGGATGTGGCCGTTTAGCGCGTGAAGGGCCGCCAGGAAGGTGACGAGAAAGCAGCTGGAAGAGCCCAGGCCGGTGCCGCCGGCGATGTCCCCGATGGAAGAGGCCTCGAAGCGGTCGGTCAGGCCGTGGTTCAGCAGCGCGGCGCGCACCAACTCATGGCGAACGCCGCAGGCATTCTCGGCCGTCTCCGGCTCGGGGCCGTGCAGCACGACCGAGGTCTGGAACGCCGGCCGGTGGGCGTTAACGTGGATGTATTTGTCCAGCGCCATGGCGAAGATGAATCCGCCGCGCTCGCCGTAATAGCTCTGCAGGTCCGTGCCGCCGCCGCCTAGGGTGACGCGCAGGGGCGCGCGGGTGGAGATCATGGCTTATTCCGCCGCTTGATGGGTAATCTGCTCCCAGTGGCCCTTGCTCATGGCGAGCGCGGGGTGGGAGACCAGCAGGTGCCAGACCACGGCGGCCAGACCCTCGACGAGGGGCGTGATCAGCTCGGCGTCGACGGTGGGAATGACCACGCAGGCGTCGGCGACCTGGGCGGTGAAGCCGCCATCGCGTCCGACGATGCCGGTGATCATCGCGCCGCGTGCCTTGGCCAGTTCCAGGGCGCGGACGATGTTGGCGCTGACCGGCGGGTCGATGCTGCCGCCGCCCACCGAGAAGATCAGCAGGCCGTCGTCGGCTCTCAGCCGACTGGACTGCAGCCAGGTGGAGAAGGTCCCTTCCCAGCCTTCGTCGTTGATGCGGGCGGTGAGCTCGGAGACGTTGTCGGTGGGGCAATAGGCCTCGAAGCCGCAGATCTTGCGGAAGTCGTTGGTGGCGTGGCTGGCGTGGCCGGCGCTGCCGCCGACGCCGATCAGGAACAGCCGCCCGCCACGCTCGCGCACCTCGGCGAGCTTGATCGCCATGGTCTCGACGGCGTCGCGGTCGATGGCGGCCATGGCGCGGGTCGCGGCGTCGAAGAAATGATCGGAGAACATGGCGGAGGCTTTCAAAGGCGTGCGGGGGCGGGCGCGGCATCCATGATGACGCTCATCGCTTGGGATAGGGTTTCGACCACGTGATCGGCGCCCGCGCCGGAGTTGTATTGGCGCGCGAGCAAGACAGTGGCGCAGCCGGCGGCCTGGCCGCAGGCGATGTCGCGGTCCTGGTCGCCGACCATGACTGAGGCGGACAGGTCCAGATCGTGACGCCGGGCGAGGTCGAGCAGCAGGCCGGGGCGCGGCTTGCGGCAGGCGCAGTCGTCGGCGTTATCGTGTTCGCAGACGGCGACCTCGTCCACGGGCAGGGCGTCGCGCAAGGCGCCGTGGATCGCGTCCAGCGCCGACTTGGCCATCAGGCCGCGGCGCACGTCGGGCTGGTTGGTGACCACGAACAGCTTGAAGCCGGCGTCCTTCAGCGCAGCCAGGGCGGCGGGCGCCTCGGGCTCGACGACCAGTTCGTCGAGCGTCCGCGGCGAGGCGGCCTTGCCGTCCCGCCAGACAACGCGGTTGAGCACTCCGTCGCGATCGAGAAAGACGGCGCGGCTCATGGCGCGACCCGCCCCGTTTCCAGCAGACGGACGCCGGCGGCGTGGCTTTCTGGCGTGTCGAGCCCGAGGCAATAGCCCTCGTCCTCCATCACCCAGCCGCGCAGGGCGTGGCCCTGGCCGAGCATGGCGGGAAAGACGTCGCGGCCGAAATCCACCAGCTGTCCGCGCGGGATCAGGTCCAGGATCGATGGCTCGACGGCGTAGACGCCGGCGTTGACCAGGCCGGACGCACACCCAACGCCTTCCACGAAGGCGGTGATCCAGCCTGCGTCGTCGATCCGCACCCGCCCGCCGGCGATGCCGGTGTGAGGATGGCGATCGCGGTCATAGAGGGCGACGGTGGCTTCGGCGTGTGCGGCGCGATGTGCGGCCTTGAGCGCCTCGAGATCACAGTGGACCAGGCTGTCGCCATAGACCACCAGCATCGGCCCGGTGACCGCCTCGGCGATGTTGGCCAGCGCGCCGGCGGTGCCGAGCAGTTCCGGCTCATAGACGTAGTGGACTGAAAGCCCATAGCGCTCGCCATCGCCGATGGCGGCGCGAATCTGGTCGGCGCCATAGTGCAGGTTGATCCACACCTCGCGTACGGCGCCCGCGGCAAGCCAGCGCAAATTGTGCGCCAGCACCGGCGCGCCGGCGAAGGGCATCAGCGGCTTGGGCAAATCGCCCGCCACCGGGCGGATGCGACTGCCAAGTCCGGCCGCCAGAACTAGGGCCTTGTCCATCGTCGGACCCGTTGCGTTTAGAGCTGGAAGCCCGCCGCGACGGCGTCGCGGTGGAACATGGCGACGGTCTCCTGCGAGAGGTCCTCCAGGTCCTTGCCGGCCATGTCGAGCTTGTTCAGGATGTCCGGCGTGGCGGTGATGATGTGGCAGCCGCAGTCGCGCGCCTGGTGGATGTTCAGCACCTCGCGCGGACTGGCCCACAGCACCTCGGCCAGCGGTTTGCGCGCGGCGATGGCCACGGCGGCGCGCATGATCGGCATCGGGTCGACGCCGGTGTCGGCGATGCGACCGGCGAAGACCGAAACGATTCCGGGCGTGTCCTCGTCCAGGGCGCCGACCGTGCCGACAACCTGCTCAAGGGTCAGGATGGCGGTGACGTTCAGCTTCACGCCGTCGCTCGAAAGGTCGTGCACCAGCGGCAGGCTGCTGTCGCGGCGGGTGTTGGTGATGGGAACCTTGACGTAGACGTTCGGACCCCAGCCGGCGATCTTCAGCGCCTGGCGACGCATTTCGTCGAATTCGTCCGAGAAGACCTCGAAGGAGATCGGCAGGTCCGGGATCGCCTCGATCAGCTGGCGGGCGAACTTTTCATAGTCCGCGATATGCGCCCGATGCATCAGGGTGGGGTTGGTGGTGAATCCTGTCACCCGCCCTTGCACCTGGAGCCGGGTAAATTCCTCGAGGCTGGCGCCGTCGCCGAACAGCTTGATTCCCCGGACGGTCGTTGAACCGATCGGCGAATTCACCATTTTGGGGATGTTGATCTTGTTCATGAGATGCAACGTGTTGCTCTAAATTTCGGGTTTCATGTTTATCCTGAAACGGTATCGGAAGTATTACTTCTCTACGTAATTCCAGGTGTTTGCTTGTGTATTCAGGGTAAATATTTGTGCTTAATTTCAATTATCTACCTCTTCTCGAATTTTGTTTCTGAAATGTAACCGACCGGCGCGCGCCAGATAAGCTTACCGAGGCCATGCTCGATCAGCAGGCGCCCGCGAATACGCCGCTTCGACAAGAATTCGCCGGTGCCGACCGTCAGCAGTAAACCGGCCGAAAGCTGCGCCGCGCCCTTCAGCATCAGCACGACCCAAGCCCTGATCGGGCTGCGCGCGCTGTCCAGGTAGATGGCGACATAGTGCTGGGTTTCGCGGCGGGTGCGGATCATCCGATAGGCGATGCTGGTGCGCCGCGGCTCGACGGTTTCGGTGACGAAGGCCTTGGCCGCCCAGACTATCCTGCGGCCGCCTCGATGCAGCCGAACCATCAACTCGGCGTCCTCGCCGCCGGCGTCGCCGAAGCTCTCGCGCATCGGCGCTTCGCCGTTCGGAAAGCAGCTGGCCACGTGGAACAGCGAGTTGCCGGTGCCCAGGCCATAGCGTGGCTTGCCCGACGGCGCGGTGAGGGGGATCAGCGTGCGATCCGGCAGTTTCAGGTCGCGCGCGAAAGAGGAGCCCTCCGGGTCGTAGGCCGGCGCGGCGCCGTCGGAGAAGCGGGCCAGGCGCGGGCCGACCGCGATATCCGCGCCCGCATCGCGCAGGGCGGACACCAGCTGATCCAGCCAGTCAGTGGCCGCGACTTCGTCGTCGTCGATGAAGGCGACCATCTCGCCCTTGGCGTCCGCAAAGGCGCGATTGCGCAGGGTCGACATGTTGCGGGTCAGGTCGGTGATGTAGCGGATCGGGACCGCGCAGCCGGCCCAGCCTTCGACAACCGCTCGGCCGCTCTCAGAGGGGTGATTGTCGACCACCAGGATTTCGATGCGCAGGCCGAGCGCATTGGTCTGCGCCAGGCAGGAGCGCAACGTCTCGGCCAGCGACGCCGGCCGGTCATAGGTGGCGATCGCCACCGTGACGTCGATGTTGGCCGGGACGCTCACGCGGCCTTCTCGTCAATGAAGCCGATCGGCGCGCGCCAGGTCAGCTTGCCTAAACCCTTGGCCATGCCGATGCGGTGGTCGAAGTTGTTGCGCCGCAGCCATTCGGCGCTGACGGCATAGAGTCCGGCGTGCACACCGAACTGCGCCAGGCCCAGCAGGGCGACGCGGATCTGCGTGAATAGCTTGGCGTCGCTGGTGGCGATGCGCGAGGCCGCATAGTGCTGCGAGCCGCGCCTCATCCGCGTGATCATGTAAGAGGGTTTGGCGCGGTCCTTCTCGATGAATTCCAGCACTCTGGCTGTGGGCGCCCAGACGAACCGCTTGCCGGTCAGAGCAAGGCGGAACAGCAGGTGGGTGTCCTCGCCATTGCCGTCGCCGAACGCGACGCTGAAGGGCTCGGGGGTGTCGAAACAGGTGGCGACGCGGAACGCTGCGTTGCCGCTACCCAGGCCTTTGCCCCTCTTGCGCAGCCGGCCGAACATGTGGATCGGCTCGTCCCGGCCCATCTGCATGTCGAGGGTGTAGCGCCAGCCGTCGCGGTTCCACGCGGGGGCCGCGCCATCCTCGAATTCGGGATATTTCGGCCCGAACGCCGCATCGGCGCCGGTGCGATCGAGCGTGGTGACAAGCGCCTTCAGCCAGCCGGTTTCGGGCGCCTCATCGTCGTCGATGAAAGCCACGTAGCGGCCGCGAGCCTTGGCGACGCCGAGGTTGCGGACGATCGACACATTCCGCCGTGCGTCGGAGAGATAGGTGATGGGCGCGGGCGCCACCTGGGCGAGACGCGCGACCAGCCGTTCCGCCAGCTTGCCCGCATGATTGTCGACGACGATGATTTCCCAGGCCAGCGCATCGGCGGTCCGGTCGGCCAGGCAGGCGGTCAAGGTGCGTTCGAGCAGGTGCACCCGGTCGTAGCTCAGGATCACGACGCTGGCGTCGAGGTCGCGACTCATATGCCCGTCCCCCGGATCACGACCACGGCGGTCTTGGCCAGGATCTGGATGTCGAGCCAGAGGCTCCAGCGACGGATGTAGTCCAGGTCGCGCTCCACCCACTCGTCGTAGTCGCTGATCATGTGGCGGCCCTCCACCTGCCACAGGCAGGTGATGCCCGGCTTCACGGCCAGCTTCTGGCGCTGGAAGGCGGTGAAGCGGGCGTATTCGTGGGCGCGGGGCGGGCGCGGGCCGACCAGGCTGAGGTCGCCCTTCAGCACGCTCCACAGCTGCGGCAGTTCATCGAGGCTGTATTTGCGCAGCACCCGGCCCAACGGCATGATACGGGGATCGTTGGTCAGCTTGAACGCCGGCCCGGTCATCTCATTGCGGTCTTGCAGCGAGGCTTCCAGCTCGTCGGCGCCCGCGACCATGCTGCGGAACTTGTAGCCGCGGAACGGCCTGCCGTCCTTGCCGACCCAGTCGCAGGGGAACAGCGCCGGCCCGGGCGAGGACGCCTTGATCAGGACCGCGATCAGCGCCAACACCGGGGCGAGCATCAGCAGCAGCGCGGCCGAAAGCCCCGCGTCCATCATACGCTTGATGGTCAGTTGCAGCTTCACAGCGTCGTCCCCATTGGGAACCCGGCGTAAAGGATACTGTGTGTCATCTCTGCGAACGTCCAACATTGGCGCCGGGTCGGCGTCACAAGCGGACATCCTGCAAGCCTCGCGCCAAATAGACATGGTTAAGCAATTGAAAACAAACGGAGAAGCGGGCTTCAGCGAAGTCCGTTTCGCGGGGCTTCGGTTCACCCCGCTCTCCGTCGATGAAACCCTTGCGGCGCTTGAGGCGAGGCCGGGCGACGCGCCGTTCACCGCCCTCGTCACCCCCAACGCCGAGCATGCCTATCTGCGCCTAAACAATGAGGAATTTCGCGATGCCGGCGACGCCTGCTGGATCAGCACCAACGACAGCCGGGTTCTGCGCCGCGCCGCCCGGCTGGCGGGGCTGGACCTCGATTTCGCGCCAGGCGCCTATGTGGTCGAGAGGCTGGTTCAAAACGGGATCGCCCGGGACGAGCCTGTCACGGTGATCGGCGCGACGCCGGAAATCATTGAGGCCCTACGCGCCCAATTCGGCTTCAGCCGCCTCCAGCATCACGTCCCGCCCATGGGCATGATCCGCAACGATCAGGCGGTGCGCGCGGCGATCGACTTCATCGCCGCCCATCCGGCCCGATTCGTATTCGTGGCCATGGGCCCGCCGCAGTCGGAGCAGTTCTGCCAGCGGGTCATCGCTGACGGGCGCGCGACGGGCGTCGGATTGTGCATCGGTTCCTCGCTCGCCGTGCTGACGGGTCTCTCGGATCCCGCGCCGGCCTGGATGGAGCGCGCGGGGATGGTCTGGGCCTATCGCCTGATCAAGGAGCCGGGCCGGCTCTGGCGGCGCTATCTGGTGCGCGGCATGATCGCCATGGGCCTGTGCGTCGGCGACATCGTCCGGATTCGCCTCGGCCTGAAGACGGCGACTGCCGATGGCTGATCTGGTCGCCGGACGCCGCACACACGCCCTGGCCGGCTGGGACGCCGCCCTGGCCGAACAGCGGGCGGATCTCGCCCGCGCCCGTGACGCCTGGATCAGCGCCTGGACCTGGGTGCTTCTGGTCGCGACCATGTTGTACGTGCTGATCGGCGCCAACCCGTACCAGCATGACGCGGTGTTCGATCCGCTCACGGGCGGGTCAGTGATGTCGCCGGTCAACCGCTTCATCTGGTTGGCGCTGCTGGTCTTTTCGGCCCCGGTGTTGTGGTGGCGGCGGGCGGACTTGGCGGACGCGCTGAGACGACTGTGGCCAGTGGCGCTGCTGTTCGTCTGGTTCATCGTCACCACCCGCTGGGCGATCGATCCGGACGCCTCCAGCCGCCGGCTATTCCTCTACATCGTCGATCTGTTGATCTGCCTGGCGGTCACTCTGGGACTGAAGGACGCGCGACGGCTGCACCGCGCGCTCGCTACAGCCTGCGCCATTGTCGTGATGATCGACCTGGGTTCCTGGATCGTCGCCCCGGCGGCGTCGATGACCGACATCGGCTTGGCCGCGATCCACACCCATAAGAACACCCTCGGCGCGGTCATGCTGCTGACCGGCCTGATCTGCGCGCCCTACACCTTGGCTCAGCAGAGTCTGATGGGCCGGATGTTCTGGGGCGCCATCACCATCGCCAGCGTCGTGCTGCTGATCGCCAGCAAGTCCAAGACCAGCCTTGGCATCCTGATCGCCGCCGCCATCGTGGGGCCGTTGCTGATCGCTCTGCTGAAGCGCCGCGCCGAGGTGGTCTGGGGGCTCGGCGCCTCGGCGCTGGCGCCGGTGGAGAAGCTCTCCTTCACCCAGCGGACGGATGTCTGGCGTTTCACCGTCGACCAGTTCCGTCTGCATCCCTGGCGCGGGGTCGGATTCGGCTCATTCTGGGACGTGAATCCGAAGGTGCAGCCCAGCCTGCAGACCGACCTGTGGTTCGCCCAGCCGGATGCACCGACCAACGAGTCCCACAATGGCTATCTCGATCTTCTGGTCACCACCGGTATCCCAGGCCTGATCGGCGCGCTGCTGCTGCTGTTCCGCTGGCTGGGTCGGGGCCTTGCCCTGCTGCGCCGGGCGCTGCTCGATCCGTTTGGCGGCGAGGGCAGGGCGCTGCCATACCTGGTCTATCTGGGCTTCTTTCCGCTGGTGTTCGTGGTCCACAACTTCATGGAAAGCACCTATTTCAACCCCAACGCCATGTTCGGGTTCATCATTCTGCTGGTCGGCGTCGACATCGACATGCGCTATGCGCCGCAGGTTCTTACGCCCGTCGCCGCGCGGCGAGGATTGTCATCAGCAGTACGCCCATGACGGCGAACTCGAAGGCCTGACCGGTCGCGGTTCCGGCGATGGCGCCGCCGTAGCCGTAGAGGCGGGCAATCACGACAACGGCGGCCGCCGCGACCACAGACGCGGCGGCGTTGGCGAGGGCCAGGGCCTTGAACGCCTTCAGCGCCTGCAGGCCGGCGCTCACCACCACCTGGCCGAAGCTCAGCGCCGCGCTGATCCCCCACAGCCAGATCATCCAGGCGTCGCCGGCGTATTTGCCGCCGAACACCTTGGCCGAGGCCTGGCCCCAGACCTGATGCAGCAGGACGGTCCAGGCCGCGGCGATGACTAGGCCGCCGATCAACGCCCAGACGATGGGCCGCGTGAACGCCCCCCAGTCCGCCGCCTCGCGCTCACGGGCAAGGTCGGCCCGCGCCACCATGGACCAGGAGGTCGCCAGCAACGGCACCGGCCGCAGAAGGAGCTGGGTGGCTGACAGCGAGACGAGGGCGGCCGCGCCATACCAGCCCGCCACCAGGAAGGCGTAGAACCGCGCCAAGAGCTCGGTGGTGGTGACGCCCAGAAAAATCCAGCCCGACTGAACGGCGAACCGTCGGTAGGCCGCGAGATCTCGCCAGCGCAGTCCGACCATCTGGCCTGACAGCGCCCGGGCGGTGCCGGCGACGCCGACCAGACCATAGGCCGCGCCGATGCAGACTAGCACCTGGTCCGCCGTCAGGCTTATGGAGGTATCGATCGCCATGGTCAGAAACAGGGCGGCCGAGGCCGTCACCGCGCCGGTCTGAAAGGCCGCCGTGGCGGGCCGCCCGCGTGAAAAGGCCAGGGCGCGAATGTATTGCTGGAGCAAGAAGCCCGGAATGAAGAGACAGGCCGCCGGCGCGCCGAGCGGACTGCCGGCATGCTGAAGCCAAAGCCCGCCCGCCAGCGCCGCCGCCGCCGTGACGGCCAGGAAGAGAACGGTCACGGCATGCATCAGCCGCTCGACGCGCAGCCGCGCCGGGTCGGTCCCTTCTCCTGGCGGCAGCACCTGCAGGTGACAGATCGTCAGGGCGTTCTGGACGCTGGCCAGGACGAACCCGATGGCGCTCCAGAAGGCGAAGGCGCCGTAGTCGGCGGGGGCGCACAGCCTGATCAGCACCAGATTGACGCCGAGGTTCATCAGCGACCACAGCGCCTGTTCGATGGCCGAGACGAAATAGCGGGACATGGACGTGGTCAGGCTCCGCCCGCGTTGGCTGTGTCAGAATTCGCGAACATTGCCGGTGGCATAGCTTACGCCGGCGCTGGTGCTGAAGGGCAGGACGCCGGTGATATACTGCTGCACGAACAGATCGACCTCGGCGATGTTCGAGCGCGGTACGAACACCAGATCGCCGGGCAGGACCGCGAATCCGCCATCGTTGCGGCCTCGCTCCAGCAGGTCCTTTTCATCCAGCACGCGCCTGAGGAACTGCCGGTCGCCCGGCCGCTGCCGGATCACCACCACCTTGCCGGTGCGGGCGGTGGGCAGGAAGCCGCCGGCGACCATCACGGCCTGGGCCGGGGTCAACTCGCCCTTGATGGGATAGACTCCGGCGGTGTGCACCTCGCCGCCGACATAGATCTGGGCGGCGCCATAGGTGGTGATCATGGTCTGCACGTCGGGCCGGCGCAGGGCCGTGGCGAACTCGCGGGTCAGCGCATCGTTCGCCTGCTCCACCG